>Ga0070680_100002659_pt1 | contig 13245 bp, 12 predicted proteins | sample KBSC73BmetaG_FD_64672 | JGI IMG/M metagenome (GOLD analysis project Ga0070680, IMG submission 64672) | Corn rhizosphere microbial communities from Kellogg Biological Station, Michigan, USA - KBS C7-3B metaG | ecosystem: Host-associated > Plants > Roots > Rhizosphere | place: USA: Michigan...
GAGCGCGACGTTTCGCTCGAGGAGTACGTCCATTCCGGCTCCGAGATGCAGGCGAAGGTCTCGGCCGATCTGCTCGCGACCATCTTCACGCCGTATTCGCCGCTGCACGACGGCGCCGTGATCATTCGCGGCGATACGATCGTCGGCGCCGGCTGCATTCTTCCGCTCTCGCAGGCGCTGCTGGTCGACCGGTCGTTGGGCACGCGCCACCGTGCCGCGCTCGGATTGAGCGAGGAGACGGACGCGCTCGTGGTGGTCGTTTCCGAGGAGACGGCCGCGATCACGGCTGCCGCGAACGCGAAGCTCTGGCGCGACATCACGCCGCTGCAGGTGCGCGAGCTGGTGGCGGGTCGATCGCCGCGTCCCGGGACGCGTGAATCCGTGGCGGATCTGACGCCGTGACGGTGCGCCGCGCGGCCTGGCTGGCCGGCGGCTGCGTGTTGGTCGTGTATGTCGCGACGCTCGCGCCAAGCGTCACGTTCTGGGACGCGGGGGAGTTCATCGCCGCGGCGAAGACGTTCGGCATCCCGCACCCGCCGGGCACTCCGTTGTTCATCGCGCTGCTCAACACGTGGGCGCGAATCCTCGCAGTTCTGCCGTTCGCGACCGCGACGAACCTGTTCTCCGCGGTGTGTACCGCGGCCGCCGTCGGGCTCAGTGCGTGGCTCGTCGCGCACGCGACGCGTTCGACGATCGCGGGATTCGCGGCGGCAATCTGCGCTGGCAGCATGAGCACCGTCTGGCAGAACGCGACGGAGACGGAAGTCTACAGCGCCGCGCTGCTGCTGTCCCTTGCCGCGATCGTCGCCGGCGAGCGCGCGGGAGCGACTGGCGAACCGCGGTGGACGGTGCTTGCCGCGTACCTTCTCGCGCTCGCGGTGCCGCTGCATCTGAGCGCGCTCGTCGCCACGCCGGTCGTGCTGCTGCTCGCGGCCGACAGTCCGCACGCGGCCCGCGTTCGCAACGCATTGACGATCCTCGGCGCCGCGATCGTGGCGGCCGGCGTCGCGCGTCTTTCGATATCTCTGATCGTCGTCGGTGTGCTCTGCATCGGTGGGGCCGTCGTCATCTCGCGGCGGCGGGGCATGTCCGCGCGCGCGTCCATCACGGCGCTGTGCGTCGTCGGATTCGCGCTCTCCGCTGTGCTCATCATGCTCCTGCGCGCGAGGTTCGATCCCGCGATCAATCAGGGGAATCCAAGAGACCTCGCAGACCTGGGTTCGGCCATTGCGCGACGTCAGTACGAAGTCGCCGGGCTCTGGCCCAGGCAGGCGCCACTCTGGCTTCAGCTCGCGAACTGGTTCGAGTATGCGGACTGGCAATTCGCCCTTGGCCTCGGGCCAACGGTCACGCCCACGGTGGCGCGCGTCGCAGTGACGATCGGGTACGGTGCGCTTGGCATCGTCGGAGCGCGGTGGCATCGTCGCGTCGATGCGCGGACCTGGCGTGCGACGCTGCTGCTGTTCGTCTGCGGCACGCTGGGAGTGATTGTCTACCTGAACTTCAAGGCTGGTGCGTCGTTCGCGTGGAACTTCGTACCTGACGACGCGCATCACGAGGCACGAGACCGCGACTACTTCTTCGCCCTGGGTTTCTGGGCGTGGGGACTATGGGCGGGCATGGGCGCATTCGCGCTCGCCAACGCTCGAGGGCGCGCGTGGATCGGTGCGTTCGTCGCCGCGTTGCCCATCGCGCTCAACTGGCGTGCGGTCGACCGTCGGTTGGAACCCGAGGCAAGCATGCCGCGCATGGTCGCGTCGAGTCTGCTCGACCCACTGCCGCACGACGCCGTGCTCATCGTCGGCGGCGACAACGATACCTATCCGCTCTGGTACTATCAGCAGGTGGAGGGACGTCGCAAGGACGTGGCGGTGGTGACGCTGCCGCTGCTCAACGCCACGTGGTACGTGGCCGAGCTCGAGCGACGCGACGGACTCTCGGCCGGAAGGTCGTTCGACGAGAACGAGCGTGCGGCGGCCGTGGCGCGATCGGCGGAGCGCAAAGGGCGGCCGGTATTCGCGGCGGTCACGGTCGAAGATGGCGCGCGCGGCGTGATCGGATCGCGATGGACGCTCGAGGGGCATGTGCTTCGTCTCGATAGCGACAACCAGGATTCCGATTCGAGCCAGGTCGTCGGCATCGACACGGCGGCCGTTCGGGCGGCTGCCGGACGAGTCGATCGGTGGATGGCTGGACGGAAGGTCCATCCCGCGCTGGACCCGGTGCACGAGTACTTTTCTGCGGCGCTCGATTGCCCACGTCGAGCGCTCGCGATTGGCGCTCAAACGGTCCAACTTGCTTCCCTTGATTCACTCTGTAAGCCCCGGTAAGTTAGTGCGTTATGCCGTTTCCTGACCTCCCGGAACGACTTCGGGAAGTGCGCGGCCGGATCGATGCGGCCGTTCGCCGGGGCGGGCATGGCCAGACAGTCGCGATCGTTGCAGTCACGAAGACTCACGGGCCCGATGCCGTGCGTGCGGCCATCGACGCCGGGCTTGGCGACGTTGGCGAAAACCGCGTCCAGGAGGCGCTTCCGAAGATGGACGCGATCTCGGCTCCGGTGCGTTGGCACCTCATCGGCCATCTCCAGCGCAACAAGGTGAAGTCCCTGCCCAGGTTCGATCTCCTGCACTCGCTCGACAGCCTGCGACTTGCCGAGGCGGTCAACCAGATCGGGCTGGAGACGGGGCGTCCCGTCGAGGCGCTGGTGCAGGTCAACGTCGCGGGCGAAGAGACCAAGGGCGGGCTCGAGCGTCCAGAGTGGGGCACCGCCGCCGACCGGCTCAAGGCATTGCCAGGCATCCACGTCCGTGGCGTGATGACGATGGCCCCGCTGTCGGCGAGCGAACAGGTCCTGAGGCAGGTGTTCTCCGGCGCGCGCGCGGCACGTGACGTCCTGCGCGCGGCCGGCCACGCGGCAACCGAGCTTTCCATGGGCATGTCCAACGACTACGAGATCGCGGTAGAGGAAGGGGCGACGTTGGTCCGGCTGGGGACGATTCTCTTCGGAGCGAGATCCGTATGATCGACGAGACTTTTCATCTCACGCCGCTCGACGTTCGCCGCTACGAATTCGGCAAGGCGCTTCGTGGATACGATCCCGAGCGCGTGGATCAGTTTCGCGAGCAGGTGGCCGAAGAGCTCGAGCGCCTGTCGCGCGTGAATCAGGAGCTCGAGGCCAAGGCCAAGGGCTTTCACGAGCAGCTTCGCGCGTTCAGAGAACGCGACAAAGCGATCAACGACGCCCTCGTGTCCGCGCAGCAGTTGCGCGGTGACATCCGCGAGCAGGCCGAGAAGGAGGGACAGTTGATCATTCGCGAAGCGAAGGCCGAAGCCGATCGCTTGATCGACGAGGCCAAGGCCGAGATGCGGCGAATGGAAGATCAGATTGCCACGCTCGATCGCGGCCGCCGCGCGTTCCTCTCGCAGCTCCGCATGATGGTGGAGCGCCAACTCTCGGAGATCACCGCCGCCGAGCAGTCGTCGTCGAGCAGCAACGGAACGCACGACGGCGCGGCTGGATCGGCAGCGTGGATGGGATCGCTCGTCAAGGAATGACCACGCTCGAATCGGACGTCGGGCCGCTCGCGGCCGAGGAGAATCTGCACACGCTCGAGGCCGCGCAGGCGGCCGCGGACGTCGTTCGGGCGCGCTTCGGCGCGCGCCCGGATGCGGCGATCATCCTCGGCACTGGTCTCGGACGTCTCGCGGCGGAGATCGATGCCGCGGAGACGATCGAGTACTCGGAGCTCCCGGGCTTTCCGCTCTCCACGGTCGAGTCGCATGCGGGCCGCTTGCTGTGCGGCACGCTCGCGGGCAAGACGGTGATCGCGATGCAGGGGCGGTTCCATCGATACGAAGGCTACAGCCTGCAGCAGGTCGCCTTTCCCGTGCGGGTGATGCGCGCGCTCGGCGCCGACACGCTCGTCGTGTCGAACGCGTGCGGGGGATTGCATCCGCTCTGGAATGCCGGCGATCTCATGCTGATCGCCGACCATATCAATCTCCTTGGCGACAGTCCGCTGATGGGGCCGAACGACGATCGGCTCGGGCCGCGCTTTCCAGATCTCTCAGCGCCGTACGACGCGTCGCTGCGTTCGCTCGCGCGTCGCGTTGCCGCGGAGCAGGGCATCACGCTGCGCGAGGGCGTGTACGTCGCCGTCGCGGGTCCGAATCTCGAGACGCGCGCCGAGTACCGGATGCTCCGCGCCGTTGGTGCAGACGTGGTCGGGATGTCGACCGTACCCGAGGTGCTCGTCGCCGTTCACGCGGGTATGCGTGTGCTCGGCGTCTCGATCATCACGGACATGTGTCTTCCCGATGCGCTCGAACCGGCGACCGTCGAGCGCATCATCTCTGTCGCGAATCGCGCCGAACCGTCGTTGACCGCGCTCGTGCGCGGCGTGCTCGAGCAGCTCTAGTCCATGACCGCCCCAAGCATGACTCGTTTTCAACCGCTCCCTCCCGAGCGCCCGGCCGACGAGGTCGAGCGCGAGATGCTCGCGCGCTGGGAGGAAGAGGATCTGTTTCATCAAACACTCAAGGCCCGCGAGGGCGCGCCGAGCTGGGTGTTCTTCGAGGGACCGCCGACCGCGAATGGTCGTCCGGGCATTCATCACGTCTTCGCGCGCACGATCAAAGATCTCTTCTGTCGCCACCGCGCGATGAAGGGTTATCGCGTGTCGCGCAAAGCGGGATGGGACACGCACGGGCTGCCCGTCGAGATCGAGGTCGAGAAGCAGCTCGGCATCAGCGGCAAGCAGCAGATCGAAGCGCTCGGCGTCGCGGAGTTCAATCGCCTCTGCCGCGAGAGCGTCTTCAAGTATCGCACGGATTGGGAGCAGCTCAGCGCCCGCATCGGCTACTGGCTGGACTACGAGCATCCATACGTCACGTACGAGCCGGAGTACGTGGAGAGTGTGTGGTGGTCGCTCAAGACGCTCTTCGACAAGGATCTGCTCTATCGCGGCCACAAGATCCTTCCGTACTGCACGCGCTGCGGCACCGCGCTCTCGAGCCACGAGCTCGGGCAGCCGGGCGCGTATCAGGACGTGGAGGATCCGAGCGTGTACATCGCGCTCGAGCTGCGGAACGCGAACGATCAACCAGCCGGCCGTCGCATCCTGGTGTGGACGACCACGCCGTGGACGCTGGTCTCGAATGCCGCGCTCGCCGTGCACCCCGACCTCGACTATGTCGAGGTGGTGCGGCGCGATTCGGATCGCGATCAGAGAACACTCATTCTGGCGGAGTCGCGTCTCACGGCGGTCCTCGGTTCGGACTACGACAAGCGCTGGGAGCTCGTGAATCGGATGAAGGGTGCGGAGCTCGTCGGCCGGCGCTACTATCGCCCGCTCGATCTGCTCGACTATCCCGACGGCACGAACCACGAAATCATCGTCGGCGAGGAGTTCGTTTCCGCGGACGACGGCAGCGGCGTCGTGCACATGTCGCCGGCGTTCGGCGCCGACGACTATCAGGCCGGGCTGCGCCACAACCTCTCGTTCCTCCAGCCGATCGACGCGCGTGGACGCTTTCCGTCCGGAATGCCGATCGTCGGCGGCGAGTTCTTCAAGGACGCCGATCCGCTCCTGATCGAGGAGCTGAAGCGACGCGACGTGTTGTTCCGCGCGGGGCGCATGACGCACTCGTACCCGCATTGCTGGCGCTGCGGCACGCCGCTGCTGTATTACGCGCGGTCGTCGTGGTTCGTGCGCACCACCGCGTTCAAGGATTCGATGCTCGCGCGCAATGCGCGCGTGAACTGGAATCCGGCGTCGGTCGGCGAAGGGCGCTTCGGCGAATGGCTGAAGAACAACGTCGACTGGACGATCTCGCGCGACCGCTACTGGGGCACGCCGCTGCCCGTGTGGATCTGCGAGGCCGATTCGAATCACGTCGATTGCATCGGCAGCTACGCGGAGCTCGCGGAGCGCGCCGGCGCGGCGCTGCCGGCCGACTTCGATCCGCACAAGCCGAACGTCGACAAGTACACGTGGAGATGTCGAGCGCCGGGTTGCTCCGGCACGATGCGCCGCGCGCCGGAAGTCATCGACACGTGGTACGACTCGGGGTCGATGCCGTTTGCGCAGTGGCACTATCCATTCGAGAATCGTGATGCGATCGCGGGCCAGTTCCCGGCGGACTTCATCGCTGAAGGCGTCGATCAGACGCGCGGCTGGTTCTACTCGCTGCTCGCGATCGCCGCGGGTCTCGATGACGCGCTGCCGAACAACTCGAACCCGTCGTCTGCATCCCCCTATCGCGCGGTCGTGGTGAACGACCTCGTGCTCGACGCCGACGGACGCAAGATGTCCAAGCGGCTCGGCAACACGGTCGATCCGTGGGCGGTGATCGAGCGGCATGGCGTGGACGCTGTGCGTCTCTTTCTGGTGTCGTCGAGCGCGGTCTGGGTGCCGCGCAGCTTTGACGAGAAGGTGCTCGCGGAGCAGTCGGGGCGCTTCCTGCGCACGCTGAAGAACGTCTACACGGGGATGTTCGCGCAGTACGCGAATTATGGATGGTCGCCGTCCGACCAGGATCCGGCGGTCGCGTCGCGCCCGCTGATCGATCGCTGGATGATCGGGCAGTTGGCGCAGCTCGAGCGTACGGTGGACACGGCGCTTCAGAACTTCGATGCGACGGCTGCGTCGCGCGCGATCATCCAGTTCGTCGACGACGATCTCGCGAACTGGTACGTTCGGCTCAATCGCGGTCGGTTTTACGAGACGGACTCGGATGACAATCGCGCCGCGTTCGCTACGCTGCACGAGGTGCTCGTGTCGGTCTGTCGCTTGCTCGCGCCGATCACGCCGTTCGTGAGCGACTGGATGCATCGCGAGCTCACGGGCGAGTCGGTGCATCTGTCGCCCTTCGTGACGGAGCGGCGCGATCCGGTCGACGCCGGGCTGGACGCGGCCATGAATGCGGTGCGCGTGCTCGCACGCCTCGGCCGCGCCGCGCGCGAGGAGGTCGGCATCAAGGTTCGTCAGCCGCTCGCGCGCATGGTGTGCGTTGCGCCGGACGTGAGCGAGGCCGCCCTCGCCCCACTCGTCCCGCTGCTCGCGGCGGAGCTCAACGTCAAACAGGTCGAGTTCGCGTCGTCCGGTGACGCGCTCGTCACGCTCGAATCGAAACCGAATTTCCGTTCGCTGGGTAAGAAGTTTGGAAAGAAAACGCCAGTGGCCGCACAGGCCGTTGCGGCGTTCGGCAGCGAGGCGTTACGTGCATTTCTGCGTGGCGAACCGTTGGTGGTGACCGTCAACGGAGAGTCGCACGAGCTCGGTCCGGACGATCTGACGGTGATCCGGCGGGCGTCGGGCGGACTGGCGGTTCAGGAAGAGAACGGCTATTTCGCGGCACTCGATCCGAGCGTCACGCCCGAATTACGGCTCGAGGGGTATGCACGGGAGCTCATCAGCCGGGTACAGCGTATGCGAAAAGAGGCAGGCCTCGCCGTCAGCGATCGGATCCGTCTGACCGTTGCCGGGAACGCAGAGGTGCGGGCCGTGATTGACGCGCATGGTGCGTGGATCGCGGACGAGGTCCTGGCTGCCGAGCTCACGTTCGCGGGCAGCGAAGCACTCAATGGCAGGGACGTGCAAGCTATCGATCTCGACGGGGTCACGGCCCACGCGGCCATCACCAGGATATAGGCGCAATGCCGACTACCAACAGCGCGAAGAAGCAGCAGTCGAAGGGCATGAATAAGAAGATGCTGCAGCACTTCGAGAAGCGGCTGATCGACGAGCGCAAGCGCGTTCTCAAGGAGCTCGGCCGGGCGGACGAGGCCTTTGGTGCCACGCCCCAGTCGGCCGACGGCGATTTGAGCAGCTACTCGTTCCACATGGCGGATCAGGGCACCGACGCCATGGAGCGCGAGAAGGCTTTTCTCTTCGCGAGTCAGGAGGGGCGCTTCCTCTGGCACATCGACGAAGCCCTGCGTAGGCTCTATCGCTCGCCCGAGACCTTTGGGAAGTGCCACCAGTGTGGCAACGACATTGCGTTTGACCGTCTCGACGCGCTCCCACATGCGCGCTACTGCATTGATTGCAAGCAGCGTGAGGAAGATGCAAAGAAGTAATTCGGGGCTGTTCTGGCCCGTGCTGGTCCTGGTGGCGGCGATCGACTTCTGCACGAAGGCGCTCGCCGTCAGCCGCCTGAACCTCGAGCGGTTCCCGCACGCCGTCTACGGCGAGTGGGTTCGCTTCACGTTGGTCTACAATCCGGGCGCTGCGTTCGGTCTCCACGTCGGGACGTACTCGCGCTGGATCTTCATGGTGTTGACGATCATCGCGCTGGCGATCCTCTGGCGTCTCTACGCCACGACGCGCGCGGGCGATCTCGTGCGGACGATGGCGCTCGCACTCGTGTGCGGCGGCGCGGTCGGCAACCTGATCGATCGCATTCGGTCGAACGCGGGCGTCGTGGACTTCATCGACATCGGCTTCGGTGACTCGCGGTGGCCCACGTTCAACATCGCCGACATGGCCGTGAGCCTCGGTGCGTTTCTCCTCGCCTGGGTGTTGTGGGGCGAGGATACCGAAAGCGAGCGCGTCGCGATGCCGGCGACGACGAGCATGACGGGCGAAACGCGCGAGTTGTCGTAGATTAAGTTCGTGACATGAGCTCGCCCAAACCCAACGGCCGCGTGTTCTGGACCGCGGCCGTCGTCACGATCATCCTCGACGTCGTCACGAAAGCGCTCGCTGTGCGCTACCTGCAGCCCGAGCGCCTTCCGCACAAGATCATCGGCAACGTGGTGCGGTTCACGCTCGCGTTCAATCCTGGCGCGGCGTTCAGCATGTGGCTCGGCCCGTACTCTCGCTACATCTTCGGCACGTTTGCCGTGATTGCGCTGGTGATTCTGTACCGGCTCTATCAGACGAGCGTGCCGGGCGATCGCCTGCGCGTTCTCGCGCTCGGTCTCGCCTGGGGCGGCGCCGCGGGGAATCTGCTCGACCGATTCCAGTCGTCCCTTGGCGTGGTGGACTTCATCGACATCGGTGTGGGCGACGTCCGGTTCTGGACGTTCAACGTCGCCGATTCGGCCGTGACGGTCGGGGCACTGATGCTCGCCTGGGTGCTGTGGCGTGAGGACCGTGAGGAGTTGGCGACGCGCGCGGCGGACGCCGCGAGGCGCGACGAGGTCGCAACGGAACCGGTTCATCCGCCGGCCGAACAGTGACGCCGTTGGAGCACGTGGTTCGACTACGTAGTCCGACCATGTAGTCCGACCACGTAGTCCGACCAACTTTCGGACTTCGGCGTTAGTCTTCCCTGATGCCGATCTTTTCCGCGCCGCCCGATTCCCGTCGTCTCGACCTTCTCGTCGCCTCAGCGCTCGATCTCTCCCGAAACCAGGCCGCGACGCTGATCGCCGAAGGCAACGTGCTGGTGAACGGCCGGCGTGAGAAAGCGAGCTATCGGCCCGCCGAGGGGGATGCGATTGCCGTGGACATGCCCGCGCCGCGTTCGCGCGAAGTCCTCGCCGAAGACATCCCGCTCGCCGTGGTGTTCGAGGACGACGACGTGCTCGTCGTCGACAAACCCGCTGGAATGGTCGTCCATCCGGCGCCGGGGAACTGGACCGGGACACTGGTGAACGCGTTGAAAGGGCGCGGCGGCTCGCTCCCCGAGGGGGCGGAGGAGGGCCGGGAGGGCATCGTCCACCGGCTGGACAAGGAAACATCCGGTCTCCTGGTCGTTGCCAAGACCGATCGAGCGCACCGCGCGCTCGGAGCCGCGCTGCAAGCTCGCCAGATCGTCCGCCGGTATGCCGCGCTGGCGTGGGGGCACCTCACCGAAGACCGGATCACGATCGAGAAGCCGATCGCCCGCGATCCGCGAGACCGAAAGCGGATGGCAATCGTCAGTACAGGTCGGCCGGCACGGACTGATCTGTCACGGCTGGCGCGCTTCGACTCCGCCGACCTGCTGCGAGCCCACCTGTTCACGGGGCGGACGCATCAGATCCGGGTGCATCTCGCGTCGATCGGACATCCGGTCGTCGGTGATGACACCTACGGCGGAGGCGGGGGCCGCCGGTTAGTAAATCTTCCGCCGCGCCGACACTTCCTGCATGCGGCGTGGCTCGTGTTCCGGCATCCCGTCACCGGACACGCGATCGACCTGCGCTCGCCGCTGCCAGAAGATCTGCATCGCGCGCTCGTGGTCGCCGCCGGCCCCGACGTTCCCCTCGGCCAAACCAATCCGCTCGAGTTCTTTGGATTCTACCGCGTCGATCCCTGACGTAGGCCTCACCCCCACGCTGCTGGTTCGCGCGGGGGGCGACGGCGCATCGCTGTACGGCTGCGACATCCGCGACGCGCACGAGGTCATTCCGCTTCGACCGATGACGCGGCTTCCCGGCGCGCCGGCCTGTGTTCGGGGATTGATCAACCTGCGCGGGACGATCGTGACCGTGCTCGATCTCGGCGTGCGGCTCGACGCGACCCGCCCGGTGACGGCCGATGGCTCCATCCTGCTCGTGCGCATCGGCGAGCATGTCGCCGGCCTCGTGGTGGCAGAAGTCGTGGACGTACGCAGCATCGCGGTCGACGAGACGACGCCGAGCGCGAATGAAGGCATCACGCGCGGGATCGCCACGGTGGACGGCGCGGCTGTCATCGTCCTCGATCTCGACGCGCTGCTCACGCAGGTTCTGCGCTTCTGATGTTTCAAAGGTTCTAAAGGGTTACGGAGGCTTCTTGAGCCAGACAGTTCTGATCTGTGACGACGCGATCTTCATGCGGACGATGGTCGGCGACATTCTCACCCAGGCGGGCTTCGAGATCGTGGGCGAGGCGGAAACCGGCGTCCAGGCGGTCGAGAAGTATCAGCAGCTCCATCCGGATCTCGTGACGATGGACATCGTCATGCCGGACATGGGCGGCATCGACGCCGTGCGCGAGATCTGCAAGATGGACCCGCATGCGAAGATTCTCATGTGCAGCGCCATGGGACAGCAGGCGCTCGTCGTCGAGGCCATCCAGGCGGGTGCGAAGGATTTCGTCGTCAAGCCGTTCCAGCCCAGCCGCGTGCTCGAAGCCGTGCAGCGCGTGCTCGGCTAGGTCGCCGCCCGCCGCGAATCGCCGTGGACAACCTCCAGTACGCGGAGCTCTTCCTCACCGAGAGCCGCGAGCACGTCGCGGCGATCAACGCCGCACTGCTCGAGCTCGAGCGTGATGCGTCCGGTCCGGGCGCCAAGGCGCACGTCGGCGCGATCTTCCGCGCGGTCCACACGGTGAAGGGCATGGGCGCGACGATGGGGTATGCCATCGTCGCAGAGCTCGCGCACGAGTTGGAAACGGTGCTCGATCGTGTCCGCAGCGGCGACATGCTGGTCGATGCCGAACTGCTCGACGTGCTGTTCCGCGCGGCGGACGTCCTCGAGCAATCGATCGAGGCAGCGACCGCGGGCCGCGACGGCGAGGTGATCGCCGCCGATCTCGTCGCGCAACTGCGCGCCCTCGGCGCCGTCGAGTCGGCCAACGACACGTGGACGGTGCCCCCGCCGGCGGGTGACGGATTGCTCGTCCGTGTGCGACTCGCGCCGGATACGCCACTCCGCGGCGTGCGGGCATTCATCATCATCCAGTCGCTGGCGACGATCGGTGAAATCGTCGCGACGGAGCCGCGCTCGGACGAGCTTCAGATGGAGAGCTTCGGGGCGGATTTCGCCGCTCGCCTGCTCACGCCATTCGATGCCGCGCACGTGGAGCGGGTGATCCGTCGCGCCGGCGACGTCGCCGACGTACAGGTTGGCGACGACACACCGGCCCTCGCGCGTCGACAACCGTCCGTCACGATCGAGCCGGCGACTGAAGCGTCCGCAGCCCCGACGGCACCATCGGAAACGCGTTCCGCGCGCGCACGCAGTCGGCTCGTCCGCATCGACGTGCGACGGCTCGACGCGATGATGAATCTCGTCGGTGAGCTGGTGATCGCGCGCGGCCGGCTGTCGCAGCTCGCCGGACAGCTCGGCGATCCGGCGCTCGAGGAAACCGTGACGCAATCGTCGCGACTCATCACCGAGCTGCGCGATGAGATCACCGCGAGCCGCATGGTGCCGGTCGCGCAGGTGTTCGATCGCTTTCCACGCGTCGTGCGCGACGCAGCTCGCGGCACGGGCAAGCAGGTGGATTTCCTCATCGAGGGGAAGGACATCGAGCTCGATCGCTCGATGCTCGACGAGATCGCCGACTCCATCGTCCATCTGTTGCGCAACGCCGTCGATCACGGGATCGAGCTGCCGGCGGTGCGGGCCGCCGCGGGCAAACCGGCGACGGGCCGACTCGTGCTGCGCGCGGAACGCGATCGGTCAGCCATGGTGATCACCGTCTGCGACGACGGCGCCGGCATCGACCGATCGCGGGTGCTCGCCCGCGCGAAGCGCGATGGCCTGGTCGACGCGTCGAAGACCGACCTGACGGAAGACGAGCTGCTTCGTCTGCTCGCGCGCCCGGGGTTCTCCACCGCGGAGAAAGTCACGGACCTCTCGGGGCGCGGCGTGGGCGTCGACGCGGTCTACACGCGCGTCCGCGGCCTCGGCGGCGCCATGGATATCCGATCGACGCCGGGCCACGGCACGACCATGCAGATCCGCCTGCCGCTGACGCTGGCGATCGTGCGCGCGCTGCTCGCACGTGTGGGCGACGAGGTCTATGCGATTCCGCTCGCGCACGTGAGCGAGACGGTCGAGCTCCTGCCCGAAAACGTACGAACGGTCAAGGGACGCGAAATGCTGCTCGCGCGCGACGAAGTGCTGCCGATGCTTCGAATGAGGACCCTCGTCGGCCTGCCGGCATATGTCGCGCCCAGCGCCATCGATCTCGAGCACGTGATCATGCTCGACGTCGGTGAGCGCCGCGCGGCGCTGGTGATCGACGAGTTGGTGGGGCAGGACGAGATCGTAGTGAAACAGTATCACGCACCGCGCGCGGGGCTGCCGTTCTTCGGGGGCGCCACGCTGCTCGGCGATGGCACGCCGTCGTTGATCGTCGACGTCAGCAGTCTCCTCTGAGGATGCTCATGGAAGAACTTCGGTCGCTGAAGGCCAATCAGTTGGACGCACTGCGCGAGGTCGCGAACATCGGGGCGGGGCATGCCGCGACGGCGCTCTCGCAGATGATCGGTGAGACCATCATGATCAGTGTGCCCACGATCAACGTATCGCCGCTCGAGGATCTGCCGCCGCAGGTCGCCGCGCCGGACGAACCAGTCGCCGCGGTGCTCATGCACATG
>Ga0070680_100002660_pt1 | contig 13245 bp, 13 predicted proteins | sample KBSC73BmetaG_FD_64672 | JGI IMG/M metagenome (GOLD analysis project Ga0070680, IMG submission 64672) | Corn rhizosphere microbial communities from Kellogg Biological Station, Michigan, USA - KBS C7-3B metaG | ecosystem: Host-associated > Plants > Roots > Rhizosphere | place: USA: Michigan...
TTGAGCGCTCAGGCCCAGGGTGAAGGCATCACCGCGTGGCGCTATTCCATCAAGTAGCCGTATCGCAGACCTGCAACGGGCGCCCTCGGAAACTCCGGGGGCGCCCGTTGTCGTCTGGCCGCCGCCGATCCCCGAATTGGCTAGATTTGGACAACGACCAGCAGGGGAGTTCGCATGACCGGCGTCCAATCGGGAGCCGAGGGCCTGACCACTACGCGGGCACCGTTCATCGAGCGTGCCCAGGCCAGCGGCCAGCTCTACATTCACCAGCCATACGAGCTGTACTCGACCGCCAACCATGAGGCGTGGCGCCGGCTGTTTGCCCGGATGGAAAACCGCTGGCGCAAGTACGCCAACCCGCGGTTCCTGCAGGGAATAGACAATCTGTGCCTGGATCCGGCCCGGGTGCCGTTGCTGGAGGACGTCAACCGGTTTCTCAGCCCGCTCACCGGCTTCAGGGCCAAGCCGGTGAGCGGCTACGTGCCGGCGTTTCTGTTCTTTGATTGCCTCAGAAACCGGGAGTTTCCCACCACCATCACCATTCGCGACGCCGAGACCCTGGACTACCTGCCCGAGCCCGACATCTTTCACGACATCGCCGGTCACGTGCCAATGCACACCGATCGCGCGTTTGCCGACACGCTGGTGCGCTTCGGGGACTGCGCTCACACTGCCGCCGAAGTCGTCAGCAGCATCGCGGACGAGAAGGAGCGGATCCGGCGGCTGACCAGCATCCAGAAGGCGCTCGCGCGTTTCTTCTGGTTCACCATCGAGTTTGGCCTCATGCGGGACGGTGCGGCGCTCAAGGTGTATGGCAGCGGACTGCTGAGCTCCTATGGAGAAATCGCCCACGCGATCGACTCGCCCGCGGTGCAGCGGTTCCCGCTCCAGCTCGAGTGGGTCATCAACCAGTACTTCGAGATTGACCACTATCAGCCGCTGCTCTTCATCGTGGACTCGTTCGAGCATCTCTTCGAGCTGGTCGGCACGCTGGAGGAGTGGATGAAGCAGGGCAAGCTGGACAACGTGTCGCCTGGCGAGCCTGCCGTCAGCGAGTCCGACCTTCGCAGCTTCCTGGAGGCCGCCGAGCGGGTCTGAACGTCGGGCAGCGGCAGTTCGCTTGACATCCACTCCCGCCCGGCGGCATCTTCCCGGCCGTTGCGGGAGTAGCTCAGTTGGTAGAGCTCCAGCTTCCCAAGCTGGCTGTCGCGGGTTCGAGTCCCGTCTCCCGCTCTTGCATTCGCCGCCGCCGGGCACAGCGCCTGGTGGCGGCCTTCGTTTGCGGCTCAAGGGCCATCTTCAGCCTCTCGGCCGAAGTCATGGAGCGAGTTGAAGTTATCGGTCACTTAAAGTATTTTGTGAGGTCATTTCCGTGGGGCGATGCGCGTGGTGAAAGTTACCGAAGTACATCCTGAGTCACTCGGCGCCGAGCTGGGCCTCGAGCCGGGCAGCGAGTTGCTGTCCATCAACGGGCGGGAACTCCACGATTTCCTGGACTGGGAGTTTCTCTCCGCCGAGGAAGCGTTCGAGCTCGACGTGCGGCAGCCGGACGGCGAGCGGATCACGTTTGAGATCGAGCGCGCGCTGGACGACCCGTTCGGGCTCTCGCTCGAGCCGCCCAGGGTGCGCCGCTGCGCCAACCGCTGCGACTTCTGCTTTGTGGACGGCCTTCCGCAGGGACTTCGGCCCGGGCTCTATGTCCGGGATGACGACTACCGGCTCTCGTTCCGCTTCGGCCATTTTGTGACAATGACCAATCTCAAGGATTGGGACATTGATCGCATCATCGAATATCGGCTTTCGCCCCTGTATGTCTCGGTCCACGCGACCGACCCCGTTACCCGCCGGCTGGTGCTGCGGAACCCGCTGGCGCAGGACATTCTTCCGCTGCTGCGGCGGTTCGCCGGCCATGGCATCGTCTTTCATACCCAGATCGTGATGTCACCGGGCGTGAACGACGGCGCCGTCATGGAGCAGACGCTCTCGGACCTCTACGCCCTGGGCGACGTCGTCCTCAATTGCTCGGTGGTGCCGGTGGGGCTCACCGAACACAGCAAGCATCATCTGGTGCGTGAACCGACGGCAGACGAATGCCGCGCGGCGGTGGCCACCGTCGAGCGCTGGGAAGCGCGGGCGCAGGCAGAACGGGGCAGCACCTGGGCGTTCGGCGCCGACGAGCTCTACAACCGCGCCGGGCTTTCCCTGCCACCGGAGAGTGCCTACGGCACCTTCGAGCAGGTGGAGAATGGGGTTGGCGCTGTGCGGTTCCTGCAGCGCCAGGTGCGAGAGGACCGCGAACAGTTCCGGGCGTGGGACGGCCTCCGCATCGGTGTCGTGACCGGTACCGCGATGGGCGCGCTGATGCCGCCGGTGCTCGATGATATCGCATCGGCATCCGGGGCCAGCGTCGAGCTCATCGTGGTCGAAAACACGCTCTTCGGTCCGTCGGTCACCACCGCCGGCTTGCTGCCCGGTCGCGCCATCCAGGCGGCGCTGGCATCACGCACCGACTTCGACCTGGTGCTGATCCCCGGTGAAGCGGTCAACGACAACGGACTCTTCATGGATGACATGCCGTTCCTGGAACTCAGCACCGGCCAGCAAGCGGAGCTGCGCCTGTCCAAGCGATTCTCCGATGCCTTGCCGCAGTCCTGCGCCGCGTGAGCAAGCCCACTGTCGCCATCGTCGGACGGCCCAACGTAGGCAAGTCCACCCTGTTCAACCGCATCATCGGCGGCCGGCGGGCCATCGTCTCGGAACGCCCCGGCACCACCCGTGACCGCCATTTCGGTGACGCCGACTGGTCTGGGCGCCGCTTCTGGCTGGTGGATACTGGCGGGCTGGTGCCCGGCTCGTCGGAGCCGATGAATCGGGCCATTGCCCGGCAGGTGGAGTTTGCCCTGGATGAGGCTGACGTCATCCTGTTCCTCACCGACGGACGCGAGGGCGTGCACCCGGTGGACCTGGCGGTGGCCGAGCGGCTGAGAAAATCGGGGCGGCCGGTGCTGCTGGCGGTCAACAAGCTGGACAATCTCGAGAACGCCACCGAGCAATACGACTTCTACAAACTGGGGTTCGGCGAGCCATACGGAGTGTCGGCCGCAGCCGGGAAGGGCAGCGGTGACCTGCTGGACGCCCTCGTTGCGCTGCTGCCTGAGCGCATGCCGGGAGAGGACCAGGAGTCCATTGGCGTGGCAGTGGTGGGACGGCCCAATGTGGGGAAGTCGTCGCTGGTCAACCGGCTGCTGGGCGAGGAGCGCCACGTCGTGTCGCCTACCGCCGGCACGACGCGAGACGCGGTGGACTCGGTGCTGCGCTACCACGACCGCCTGTTCAACTTCATTGACACCGCCGGCCTCCGGCGGCGGTCCAAGGTCGCGGACGACCTGGAGTTCTATTCGACGCTCCGGACCGAGCGTGCCGTTGAGCGCGCTGACGTGTGCGTGCTGGTGGTGGATGCGGCGCTCGGACTGCACGCGCAGGACCTGCGCATCGCCACGGCGGCGTGGGAGCGGGGAAGGGCCCTGATTCTGGCAATCAACAAGTGGGACCTGATCGAGGAGAAGGACTCGCTCACGGCCAGGCGGGGCGAGGAAATCGTGACCGAGAAGGCGCCCTTCCTCAAGTTCGTGCCGTTTCTCTACGTGTCGGCGGTGACCGGCCAGCGGGTGCATCAGCTGCTCGATCTCATTCTGCAGGTGGGCGAAGAACGGGCCAAGCGGGTACAGACGGCGGAAGTGAACAAGGTGCTGGAGGATCTGATTGCCCGGAACGGTCCGCCCCAGAAGCAGGGTGAAGAGGTCAAGCTGCTGTATGCCTCCCAGATCGGCACCAGCCCTCCGACCATCGCCATCGTCAGCAACCGCCCGCTCGATGTGCCCGAGGCCTATCAGCGCTACCTGACCAACGGCTTTCGGGCGGCGTGGGGATTCTCGGGCTCGCCACTGCGGCTCAAGTTCACCTCGCGCGGCTCCAGGAAGCGATGACGCGCGAGGCCCTGGCGCTCGCGGCCTCCTACCTGCTCGGTGCGATCCCGACCAGCTATCTGGCGGCGCGCCTGTTCCGGGGCATTGACCTGCGGACGGTGGGCAGCGGGAACCTGGGTGCCACCAACGTGTATCGTACACTGGGCGCACGGTTCGCCATCCCGGTGGGCATGTTCGACATGGCCAAGGGCGCGATACCCGTGATGGTGCTGGCCCCGCTGGCCTCCAGTTCCAGGTACTTCGCGATGCTGTGCGGTATCGTGGCGGTGGTGGGCCACGTGTTTTCAGTGTTCGTCCGATTCCGCGGTGGCAAGGGGGTGGCCACCGCTTCGGGCGTCATGCTCGGGCTCACGCCGTGGGCGGTGCTGGTTTCGCTGGTGATCTGGCTGCTGGTGGTCCGCGTCAGCGGTTACGTCTCGCTGGGCAGCATGATTGCCGCATTGGCGCTCCCGGTCGCCGCGTGGCTGCTGCATCCGGGACAGCGTGGCCTGATCTGGATCCAGGTGCTGGTGGCGCTCGCCATCGTCTGGCTGCATCGGGCCAATATCCAGCGGCTGCTTGCCGGCACCGAGCACCGGTTCGGGCACAAGCGGGCGCCGGAGTCGCCAGGATGACGCGCGTGGCCGTACTCGGCGCCGGGAGCTGGGGAACGGCGCTAGCCGATCTCCTCGCCCGGAAGGGCCATGATGTGTGTGCCTGGGCGTACGAGCCGGAAGTCGTCGCTGCCATCAATGAGCGCCATGAAAACAGCGTGTTTCTCCCTGGACAGCCGCTGTCGCCGGCACTCAGGGCCGACCATGACGCCCGGCGCGTGATAGAGGGATCGGCCGTCGTCATTTCGGTGTCGCCAAGCCACGTGGTGCGCACGGTGATCCGCAGCGTTGCGGACGCGCTGGTACCGGGCACCTTGATCGTCAGCGCGACCAAGGGCATCGAGGAAAAATCGCTGGCGCTGATGTCGCAGGTGGTGGCGGATGAGGCCCCTGCGGCACGATTCGCGGTGCTGTCTGGGCCGAGCTTTGCCAAGGAGGTGGCCGAGGGCCAGCCAACGGCGGTGGTCGCGGCCTCCCGGGAGCCGGCTGCGGCTGGCGAAGTGCAGGAGCTGTTTGCGACCCCCGCGTTCCGGGTCTACACCAATACCGATGTCATTGGCGTGGAGCTGGGCGGTGCGCTCAAAAACGTCATTGCGGTCGCGGCCGGCATCCTGGATGGACTGGGCCTGGGCAACAATCCCCGCGCCGCACTGCTGACGCGCGGACTCGCCGAGATCACGCGGGTCGGTGTCGCGCTCGGCGCGGATGCCGCGACTTTCGCCGGACTGGCCGGCATGGGCGACCTGATTCTCACCGCCACCGGCGGGCTGAGCCGGAATCGGGCGCTGGGTATTGCCGTGGCACAGGGTGAGACGCTGGATTCCTGGCGGGCACGGAACCGGACGGTGGCGGAGGGCGCCAATACCTCGCGCGCGGCGGCTGCGCTGGCCAGCCGGGCGGGGGTCGAGATGCCGATTGTCGATCAGGTGCGCGCGGTGCTCTTCGACGGGAAATCGGCGCAGGACAGTTTGCGGGATCTGATGGATCGCGAACCAAAAGCGGAGCAATGGCGATGACAGCCAAGGCACAGGCTTCACCCCCCAGGCAGGAGTTCTTCTCCATCGGCGACGTCTGTGCGCTCACCGGCCTCAAGCCGCACGTGCTGCGCTACTGGGAAAGTCAGTTCCGCTTCCTGAGTCCGGCCAAGAACCGTTCCGGCAACCGGGTCTACAAGGCCCGCGAAGTGGAGTTCATCCAGCTGGTCAAGCACCTCCTGTACACCGAGAAATACACCATCGAGGGCGCCCGGCAGCGAATTGACGAGGCGCGGCGCGGTGGCGAAATCAAGCATGCAGCCCGGACCGCGCTGGCACGCGAGACGGTACAGGACGTCCGCGCCGGCCTGGTGGAAGTCCTGGACATCCTCGACGGCGGTGGAGGGGGCAGGGGATGAACATCCTCTGCAGCAACGACGACGGCATCCTGGCCCCGGGGCTGGCGCTCCTGGCGGATGTCTGTCGCGAGGTGGCTGATGTCACCGTGGTGGCACCGGACCGTGAGCAGAGCGGGACATCGCACTCCCTGACGCTGCACCGGCCGCTCCGGCCCGCGCGCCGTCCTGACGGCTCGATTCAGGTGGATGGCACGCCCACGGATTGTGTCATGCTCGCCATGGAAGCGCTGATGCCGGTGCGGCCGGACTTCGTGTTCTCGGGCGTGAATCATGGCCCGAACATGGGCGAAGACGTGCTGTACTCGGGGACCGTCAGTGCGGCGATGGAGGGCGTCATGCTGGGTGTGCCGGGCGTCGCGCTCTCGTTCACCGGGCACCACCCGGAGACGATGGCGACCTATCGGGACACGCTGGTCCGCCTGGTGCGCAAGATCACCAGCGCGCCCGATTTCCCCAGTCACATGCTGCTCAACATCAACTTGCCGGACCGGCCCGCATCCGACGTCGCGGGCGTTCGGGTGACCCGGCTCGGCAGCCGGTATTTCAGCGACTCGCTCACCCGCATGAAGGATCCGTGGGGCCGCGAGATCATGTGGATCGGGGGCGGAACCATCACCTGGACCGGCGGCGAACAGAGCGATCACGTGGCGGTGGCGGAGGGGTTCATATCGGTCACACCCCTGCAGATGGACCTGACCAATTTCGGGCTGATCGAGGCGGTGCGTGGCTGGGATCTCTCATGACCGGTCCGGCGGACGGCTTCGGGGGCTACCGCGAACTGCTGGTGGAGACGCTGCGCTCGAAGGGTATCCGCGATCTCGCCGTGCTCCGTGCCATCGCGGAAGTCCCTCGACACCTGTTCGTTCCGGAATACCTCCGGCACCGGGCCTACGATGACGCCGCGCTGCCCATCGGCAAGGGACAGACCATCAGCCAGCCGTGGATCCAGGCCCGGTCGCTGGAGGCGCTGTCCCTCACCGGCCGCGGGACTGTGCTTGAAGTCGGCACCGGCTCCGGCTATCAGACCGCGCTGCTTGCCCGGCTGGCCGGGACCGTGGTCAGCATCGAACGGGTGAGGGCACTGAGCGAGCAGGCACAGGCGTCGCTCGCCGCGGCCGGGCTGCAGCGCAAGATTCACCTCGTCGTCGGCGACGGGTCGCTCGGCTGGCCACCACTGGCGCCGTACGAGGGCATCGTGGTTGCGGCGGCGTCGCCGGACGTACCGACGCCGCTGGTGAAGCAGCTGGATGAAGGAGGCCGCCTGGTGGTGCCGGTGGGCGGCCGCGAGACCCAGCAGCTCACGCTGATCATCCGGACCGGCACCACCTATTCCACATCGGCGCTGTCCGATGCCCGCTTCGTGCCGCTCATCGGGCAGCACGGCTGGGCCTGACCTTCATCAGCGAATCCCATGGACTTTCTTCGCCAGGCCCTCGACGTCTTCCTGCATCTGGATCATCACCTGGCGCAGGTCATCGCGCGCTTCGGGGCCGGATCGTACCTGATTCTGTTCCTGATCATCTTCGCCGAGACCGGACTCGTCATCACCCCGTTCCTCCCGGGTGACTCGCTCCTGTTCGCCGCCGGCACCTTTGCCGCACTCGGTTCGTTTGACCTCGTCCTGCTCATGCTGGTGCTGGTTGTCGCAGCCGTCGTGGGCGACACCGTGAACTACTGGATTGGCGTGCGGATCGGCGCCCGAGCCTTCAGCGGCCGGGTCCGCTTCCTCAAGCAGGAGCACCTGGAACGCACCCAGGCGTTCTACCAGCGACACGGCGGCAAGACCATCGTGCTGGCGCGCTTCATACCCATCATCCGCACCTTTGCTCCCTTTGTCGCCGGCGTCGGCCGGATGCACTATCCGCGCTTCCTGGCGTACAATGTTGTGGGCGCCGTCCTCTGGGTGTCGCTCTTCGTGCTGGCCGGCTTCTTCTTTGGCAACATCCCGGCGGTGCGGTCGAACTTCACGCTGGTGATCATGGCCATCATCGCGCTGTCGGTCGTCCCGGTCATCGTGGAAGCGCTCCGCGGGCGGCGTCGCGAGGCGGCATGACCGCCCGGCGATTTGTCGTGTCCGGCCGGGTGCAGGGCGTCGGATTTCGCTGGTTCGTCCTGCAGCATGCGAGGCGGCTCGAGTTGCTGGGCTTTGCGCGGAACTGTCCGGACGGCTCCGTGGAGGTCGTGGTGAGCGGCAAGGACGCCGCACTGGCGGAGCTCGAGCGTCACCTGCGCCAGGGACCCGCTCTTGCGGACGTCACCGATGTGTACGCAGCCGATGAGGCGAGCGATCCAGGCCTCACCTCCTTCGAGATTCGCCGGACGTAGCGCGGAAGTGGCCAGTCACGTAGCTTTCCGCGCTTTGCCCCCGTAGCTCAGATGGATAGAGCAGCGGTTTCCTAAACCGTTGGCCGGGCGTTCGAGTCGCCCCGGGGGCATGCGGGTGGCCCGGGGGCTTCAGTCACAATTCTTCAGCGAGCAGGCATGAGCACGAGCAGAAAGCAGGGCGACGACACGCCAGCAAAGGCGACCACACCCTCGGCGGCCGGCACGGCCGAGGAAGTCATCGCCGCGCCCCACACGGCGCCGTTACCACGGCCGGTGCCCGGTCGCGCCGTCAACCAGAAAGCGCTGATCATCCTCGGCGTGGCGCTGGCCGCCATTGCGCTGGTGGTATGGATGTTCATCACCAGCTCCCGGCGGAAGGAATCGTACGCCAACCGGGAACTGATTCGTGCGCGTGCCGCCGCGGAGCAGGGCAATCTGCCTCTGGCGGCGTCCGAGCTGCAGAAGCTGATTGACTCCTACCAGGGCACGGATGCAGCCGTGGAAGCCGCCATCTCGCTCAATCAGGTGCGGCTGATCAACGGACAGACTGACCTGGCCGTGGTGAGCCTGCGGGACTTCCTGGCCAGGAATCCGGCGCCCAAGTTCGTGGCGCCGGCGCAGGGGATGCTCGCCGCCGCCCTGGAGATGGCCAAGCAGCCCGCTGACGCGGCCGAGGCGTACCGGAAGGCCGCGGATGCGACCGACGTGAACTACCTGAAGGCAGAGTACCTGGTGGATGCCGGCCGGGCGTACCTCAATGCCGGCAAGGTGCCGGACGCGATCGCCGCCTACAAGACGGTGGTTACGACCTATGCTGAGACGCCGAGTGCTACGGAGGCCAAGGTGCGGCTGGCCGAGCTGACCAAGGGCACCATGGCTGGAACCGAGCCAGCGCCGGGAAGCTGACCAGCTGATGAAGGGCGCGCGCCGCGCCTCATGTAATACTTGAAGTCAGCTCGAAACTGCTTGAAGCCCGTCCGGTGGCACACGCGCCAGGCGGGCTTTTCGCGCGGGTGCACCAGTGGGCGACCCAAGAGTGCCACCCGATGTACGGCGGCGTTGCCCGGCTGGGCCCGGTTCGAGGCATCCAGCCGGGGGGCTTCGAGGTCTCGAACTGCCTGGGTCCAAAACCGCCACAGGCCCGCATGCGGGCCGCGATCAGGCAGAGCAACCTAGCCGGGCCCAGCGGACCGGCAGGGCCGGCTGGGTGGATTGGCTCATTACGCAGGGACAGTGTCGGGACTCTGTACATTGTGCAAGATGTCGTATAAGAGAGGTTATGTTAAGTTCTACTGGGGATAAGTGTGGGAAACCCGGGTTACCCACCGCCCGGGTCTTCCCTCCGCCAGCTATCGCCCTCTACCTTGGCGGCGGCGGATGCGTGCGTTTCCTGGTCGCCAGGATGGTGGCTGCCACGGGCACCGACACTGTCACCAGTGGCGTTTCATCGTTGATGTGTTGGTTCAGGGAGCCGGGCTCGCGCTGGCGGTAGTGTCCCAAGGGGCCGACGTGCTCAAGGGGCCGGCCTGCTCGCGCCGCCTGGTTGCTGAAGTTGCTGCTGACGTGGTGGAGGAGGTGTGGAGAGGGTGCTGAAGTAATGGATGAGGTGCGGTCAGCCGGCCAGGTACACACCCTCGAATACCAGCCGGCCCTGCCCGCAGAGCCATGTGTCGCGAGCGGCGCCGTCGCTCCCGAGCGTGGCCGAGACCGACAGCGGCGCGCCACCCCGGCTCAGGAACGGCACCGGAAGGTCGGCCTCGGCATGCCCGGCCAGCGCCAGCGCTGCCGCCACGGTGCCGGTGCCGCAGGCCAGGGTCTCGCCCTCGACGCCCCGCTCAAAGGTTCGGATGAGCCAGGGTCCGCCTGCTGCCTGGGGGGCGCTGACGAAGTTAGCGTTGGCCCCCGCGGGGGCCAGGGCCGCATGCCAGCGCAGCTCCCGACCCCGCCGGTCCAGGTCGACCTGCTCGATGTCGTCAACCCTGATGACCAGGTGCGGCACGCCGACGGTGGCAAGCGCCATCCAGCGCTCGCCTGGTTCCAGGGTGAGCCCGGCTGGCGTCACCGGCCGTGCCCCATCCGTCAGTCGGATTTCCGCCATCTCGCCCGGGCCGACGCACCGGGTCTGCAGCACGCCGGCATCGGTCGCGAGCTCCATCTGCTCCGGCCTGGTCATTCCCAGCCGCGCCGAGAGCCGGGTACTGCAGAGCGCCGCGTTGCCGCACATGTCGGCCCGGCCCCCGTCGGCATTGAAATAGTGCATCCGCACGCGGCCCGGCGCGTCCGGCGCCAGGAGAACCAGGCCGTCGCCACCTGCGCCGTTGCGCCGGTCGCACATCGCCGCAATCCGCTCGCGCGGCCAGTCCTCCAGCCGGTGCACCCGGCCATCCAGAAAGACGAAATCGTTGCCCGAGCCGGTCATCTTGAAGAAGGCCGCGCCCCGGGCGCCGTCACGCTCCCCCATCAGAGCCGGCCCAGCATGGAACGAAGCCGCAGCGACCAGACCATCCAGATTGCCTCACGCACGATCTTCTTGCTCATCTTGCTCTGGCCCTCGACCCGGTCCGTGAACACGATGGGAATCTCCTTGATCCGAAACCCCTTCTTCCAGGCGCGAAAGCTCATCTCGATCTGGAAGGCGTAGCCATTGGAGCGCACCCGGGAGAAATCAATCGCCTCGAGCGCGGCGCGCCGGAAACACTTGAAGCCGCCGGTGAGGTCATCCACCCGGAGGCCGGTGACGAACTTGGCGTACTGGTTGGCGCCCAGCGACAGCAGCAGGCGCGCCATGGGCCAGTTGATGACGTTGACCCCCTGGCTGTAGCGCGAGCCAATCACCAGGTCGGCATCCTGGATGGCATCCATGAAGGCCGGCAGGAACTTGGGATCGTGCGAGAAATCGGCATCCATCTCGAGGACGTAGTCATAGCCCGCATCCAGTGCCCACCTGAAGCCCGCGAGATAGGCCCGGCCCAGTCCTTCCTTGGCGGCGCGATGCAGCACCTGGATGCGGGACTCGTCGGCCGCCATGCGATCGGCCAGGTCGCCGGTGCCGTCCGGCGATCCGTCATCAATGACCAGCACGTCGAGCCGCGGATCCTGCAGCAGAATGGCTGGCAGGATCTGCGGGAGGTTGTTGCGTTCGTTGTAGGTCGGGACGCAGACGAGATAGCGCTCGGGCACGGGCTCGATGGCTGGACGCCGTTACCGGGCGCCGCGGACTGCGGCACCCGGATGCGGCATGTCAGACTGCGGGAGAAAGATAATGCGGCTGGGCTCGGCGCATTACGCGGGGCGCCGCCGGGCGCGCGCCAGCGGCAGCACGATCAGCACCAGTGTCAGCAGGACCGACAGCGCAGTAACCAGCTTCCCTGCCCCGTAGCCGCGGCCGTCAAAGACCAGCGTCACTTCGTGCGCGCCGGCTGGCACGCCCAGCGTGAGCTGGGCCGCATTACCGCGCAGAACCGGCACCGGCCGGCCGTCGACCTTCGCCTGCCAGTCGGGGAAGAAGGTCTCGGCGATGACCAGCCAGGTCGGACGCGTGTCGGTAGAGTCGAGCGCGATGGTCATCTCGCCCGGCGCCCAATGGGTCACGCGGGCGGTGACCGGTGACGGCGCGGGAAGCTGCCCACCCAGGGGCACCGGCGTTACCGGGGCAGAGTCGGGCAGCAGGACCACGGAGCCGAGAGGAAATTTGGGATCGAGCACCGTGGGAATGAGCCGGTCCTCGGGGAGCTTCACCGCGCCGGGTACCACCCATGCGTAGCTCGACTTGCCATTGCGCTGGTACAGGAAACCCATGCTGCCGGGCGTCGTCTGCACCGGTCCCATGACCTTGTGGAAGCCCGGTACCTCGAGCTCGCTTCCGAACAGGGCAAAATCCACGTTCCACAGCGCCCAGAGGTTGGGCGAGACCATGTTCTGATAGACGTTCTTCCCGCCCCAGAGCTGGTCGTAGATGAACTCCTCGTTGCCGTGGTATCCGAACACCGTCTGCACCTGCTGCGACATCAGGAAATCACCAGGATAGACGGGCCCGATCTGGTACGCACTCTCGCCGGGCGCGTCGAACACCCTAAACGGCTTCGGCTGCGCCGCCAGAAAAGTCGTGATCGAATCCTTGGCGAAGAGTTCCGGCGTAGGCGGGCTGAACACCACAAACTGTCGGTCGACCGAATAGAGGTCACCCGCCAGTACCACGCCCAACGCTGCCGCCGCAAGGGAACCGGCAATCCGTCCAGAAACAATCAGCCAGGCAACCAACCCGCCGAGCGCTGCCACGATCAGAAGCCGGAATCCGCCCGCAATGAGATGCGGCGCATTAGCCTGCACGGCCGCCACCGAGCGCGGCATCTGCGCGTTCACCAGCCCGAGGGTCACCCCTTGCAGCGCGCCGAGTGCGCCCAGCAACCCGAACGCGGCAAGCACGCCGAAAACGACCGCTATGCGTCGCGGCGGGATCCGTCGTGCCAGCAGCTCCTCCACCCCTGCCCCGGCCCACACAGCCACCGGCAGCGCCACCAGGAAGAACGCCATCCCGGGCGCCCGCACCTTCTTGATATAGGGCACTACTTCATACCAGAGGTGGTAGAATGGAGTGTGGCCGCCGAGGGAGACGAGCAGGAACAGCCCGCCGATCACCGCCATTGCCACCATGGCTCGGTCGCGGCGGCGCGCCACCAGCCCCAGCAGCGCGAATGCCACGACGACCGCGCCGAGATATTCGGTGTGCGCCTTGAAGAAATTCTCACCCCAGTAGTAGTCGCCGATCCCATTGAACTGCGGCAGAATGGTACCTACCAATTCAAGCGGCGGCAGCGCATACGACGTGGCGTAGGCATAGCTGCTGGCCGAGTGGCCGATGGCGCGGGTGGAATATGGCAGGTAGTGATACACCGGCAGGATCTGCACCGCCGCGATCCCGGCGCCCAGCAGCACGGCACCAAGAGCA
>Ga0070680_100002661_pt1 | contig 13242 bp, 9 predicted proteins | sample KBSC73BmetaG_FD_64672 | JGI IMG/M metagenome (GOLD analysis project Ga0070680, IMG submission 64672) | Corn rhizosphere microbial communities from Kellogg Biological Station, Michigan, USA - KBS C7-3B metaG | ecosystem: Host-associated > Plants > Roots > Rhizosphere | place: USA: Michigan...
GCGATAACAAAAAGCGGACTCGGCGCCTCGAAGCCCTTCGGCAGTCTCGATCTTGCTTACGGTTCGTTCGGCACCGCGACCGAAAACTTTACTTTCGGCAATGGCGGACAAAAATGGGGCAACTTCGTTTCCGCCAATACCGCACGCTCGGGCCGCTATCTCGATTCGCCTGAATTTGCGCCCATGCATGATGTTGGGAATAATCAGACCTTCTTCGATCGCCTGGACTTTCAGCCGAACGAGCAGAATTCCATTCACCTGAACCTGTTCGCTTCCCGCGCCTGGTTCCAGACTCCGAACACTTACGATCAGCAGGCTCTCGGCCAGGATCAGCGTGAACTCATCCAGAGCTGGAATATCGCCCCCGGCTGGGTCCATATCATTAACCCCAGCGCTACTTTTACGCTAAGCCCTTACATCCGGCAGGATCAGGTGCATTATCGGCCGAGCGCCGATCCCTTTGCCGATCAGCCCGCCACCGCATCTCAGAGCCGCCGCCTCACCAACACCGGGATCAAGGCGGATGTCGCGTATACCAACAGCCACAACAACATAAAGGCCGGTGTCCAGATCCAGCACACCTTCCTGACAGAGAATTTCTCGCTCGGTATCACGGATCCTCTTTACATCGCCCAGGGCGGGGCTGACGGGCTCGCGCCCTATGACCTCACGCACGGCGGCGGCTATTTCAATTTCCGCGATCACGCCGATATCAAGGAATATTCGATATACGTGCAGGACAGCATTACCTTCGGCGGTCTGACCCTGCAGCCGAGTGTTCGCCAGGACGTTTACCGCGGCCTCGTCGGAGCGCAGTCCCTGCAACCACGCATCGGCGCATCTTATTTGTATAAGCCCACGAAAACGGTCGTCCGGCTGTCGTATTCGAAGTTCTTCGAAACGCCTTACAACGAGAACCTGCTGGTCTCGAGCGCCACCGGCGCGGGTGGCCTCGCAAACAATACTTTCGGCGCATTCGGCGACCGGCCCCTCCGCCCCGGCGCCCGCAACCAGTACAACGCCGGAATTCAGCAGGGGCTCGGAAAGCATGTCATCATCGACGCGGGCTACTTCTGGAAATACACGCACAACGCCTTCGACTTCGATACGCTTTTCAATTCCCCCATCGCCTTCCCCATCGAGTGGCGCAAAAGCAAAATCGATGGCGCGAACGCGCGCATCACTCTCACCAATTTCAAGGGAATCAACGCCTACACCATCCTGGGCCATACGCGCGCCCGCTTTTTCGGACCTGAAATTGGCGGAATCCTGTTTAATTCGCCCCTCGATGCCGGCGTGTTTCGCATCGATCACGATCAGGCCTTCGAGCAGACCACGAACCTTCGTTATCAGCCCCGCAAAAACGGCCCATGGGCTTCCTTTACCTGGCGCTACGACAGCGGCCAGGTTGCGGGCAGCGTACCGGATATCGAGTCGGCTCTCGCGCTCACGGGCGATCAGCAGGCCGCCATCGGCTTTCATTGCGGCCCGGCGTACGCCACAGTCGGGATCCCGATTACCTCCTGCCCTGGTGGAAATGCAGGCGCCGCGCGCATTCGCATCCCCCCGCCGGGTACGGAAAACGACGACACCAACCCGGCGCGAATCGCCCCCCGCAATCTCTTCGATATCGCCATTGGTGACGATAACCTCTTCCACACTGAGCGTCCGCGCTATAGGATACAGTTCACAGCCGTCAATATCACGAATGTAGTCGCCCTTTACAACTTTCTTTCCACGTTTAGCGGCACCCATTTCGTCAGTCCACGCGCATATACCGCAGAAATCGGAATGGTTTGGTGAACTCGGGCAGCGCAACGGTGACATTTCCGCCCTGATTAGAGGTTCCGTCACATTGCGGTATAAAATGGCCCGCTGAAAGCTGGCAATTACACGTCGCCCCGCTTGCAATCGGGAAAAAATCCTACATTCAGATGGATGCGCGGATAAGATGTAGGCAAGACCGGGTCCGCCATGACATGCAAGGTATGTGACAAACTCTGGCGAGCGTACGAAGATTCTGTTTTCGAGCACGTCAGGCTTTGCTCGAAACTGAAGCTCGCGATGGCAACAAACGCTCAGGAGTCCGCTTGTGATGATCTCGCCACCGAAGTAGGCGCGGCCGAGAGCAAGCGTGCGGCGACGCGGGCCGCTCTTCTGGAGCATGAAGCCGCTTGCGGTCACGAAGCCCCTGCCCTCGTGGCCAAACCCGCGTTATGATTCCAACACCGGAAAATGCCCTTTCAAACGCCTGCTCAGGCGAACGAGCAACCTGGCGCGCAGAGCGCCAGGAAGGCGCCCATCGTGGGAATCGGAGCCTCCGCGGGCGGTCTTGAAGCATTCAGTGAACTGCTGACCCACCTGCCCGATAACACTGGCCTGTCCTTCGTTTTCATCCAGCACCTCGATCCTCATCACGAAAGCAAGCTGACCGAACTGCTGCAGCGCCGCACCAGGATGAAGGTGCAGCAGGCCTCCGATGGAATGTCGGCCGAGCCAAATGAGGTTTACATCATCCCGCCGAATACCGCTATGGAGATTCAGGATCGCACTCTCCAGCTTTCCGTGCGCCAGACTGGCCCCGTGCAAATGCCTGTCGATATCTTCTTTCGCAGCCTGGCGGAGGATCAGGGCGCGGTCAGCATCGGCGTCGTACTTTCCGGCTCGGCTTCGGATGGAACCCTCGGACTCACGGCCATCAGAGGCGAGGGAGGGATCACGTTCGCCCAGGATCCCGCCAGCGCCGGTTTCGATGGCATGCCGCGCAGCGCCATTGCCGCTGGATGCGTCGATTTTGTCCTTACCCCGAAGGGTATTGCGCAGGAACTGGTCCGCATCAGTCGGCATCCTTATGTTTTCGATCCGGACATTGCGCGCGCTCAGGCGGACCAGGAACGCGAATTTGCGGAAATTTTCGGCATTCTGCGGACAACCTCCGGCGTGGATTTCAGCCTTTACAAACACGCAACCGTTCGCCGGCGAATATTCCGGCGAATGGCGCTGCATAAAATCGAAACACTTGCGGACTACGCGCGATTCCTGCGCGATCGGCGCAGCGAGGCCGATGCGCTTTTCCAGGATCTGCTCATCAACGTCACGGCGTTTTTCCGCGAGCCCGCCACCTTCCAGGCGTTGTACGACCGCGTGTTTCCTGCCCTGATTTTGAATCGCGCCGCCGACGACCCTGTTCGCGTCTGGATTCCCGGATGTTCCACCGGAGAAGAAGCCTATTCGATTGCGATGGTGATGACCGAATTTCTCAGCCAGTCCGGAACCATTACTCCGGTTCAGATCTTCGGGACGGATTTGAGCGACGCGGCGCTCGAACGCGCCCGGGCTGGCATCTACCCGGAAAGCATTTCCGTGGACGTCTCCCCGGACCGCCTCCGAAAATTCTTCACCAAAGTCAACGGGCATTACCAGATCACGCGGACTGTTCGGGATCTGTGCATTTTCGCCAGGCAGAATCTTACTAAAGATCCCCCTTTTTCACACCTGGATCTTCTGATGTGCCGTAATCTGCTGATTTATCTCGGGCCGGCCCTGCAGAAAAAAGTGATGCGCGTCTTTCATTACGCCCTGAAGCCCTCCGGTTTTCTGGTGCTCGGGATGTCGGAGAGCGTGGGTAGTTCCGGAGACCTTTTTGCGCCGATCGATCGAACCCTGAAAATCTACACCCGCAAGTCGGCATCGATCGCCGTTACCGTGGACTTCGAATCTTATGAAGACGGTCCCAACCGCGCTCCGATCGTCCATTCGCCGCCGATCGACACCCCTGTGGATGTTCAAAAGCGCGTGGAGCAGGCGCTGCTTTCCCGTTACATTCCAGCGGCCCTCGTTGTCAATCGCGATCTGCGGATTCTTCACTTCCGTGGCCAGACCGGCCGTTACCTCGAACACGCCACCGGGGCCGCGAACCTGAATCTCCAGCAAATGGCGCGCGGCGCGCTGGGCGTGGAGGTTCGCAATCTGATCCAGGAAATCGAGACCAAAAAGAGCCCGATTGAATCGAAAGTCGTATCGGTTCCACTCGAAAAAGAGCTTGAAAGCGTCGAATTATCAGTATCGCCCTTCGACGGCGTGCCGGGCGACCCGCAATACCTCGTTGTGTTCGAAGCAGCGAAGTCGCCGAAACCGGCGGTCCGGGGAGCCGGCCCCAAAAAGGGACGCGGGAAACAGGAGCCGCCCGCCGATCGTGTGCGTGAACTCGAAGATGAACTGGCGATCACGCGCCGCTATCTCCAGACCGTCGTCGAAGATCAGGAAGCGATCACGGAGGAGTTGAAGTCCGCGAACGAAGAGATCCAGTCTTCGAACGAGGAGCTGCAGAGCACCAATGAAGAACTGCTCACAGCCAAGGAGGAACTCCAGAGCACCAACGAAGAGCTCACCACCGTCAATGAGGAGATGCAGAACCGGAACGATGAACTGGTCCGGACCAACAACGACCTGCTCAATCTGCTCTCCAGCGTGAATATCCCCATCGTGATGCTGGGCAACGATCTGAAGATCCGCCGCTTCACTCCGCAAACCGAGCGCCTGCTGAATCTGGTCCCCACCGACGTGGGCCGCCCCATCAGCGATTTCAAGCTCAAGATCAATGTGCCGGATCTGGAAGATCTCGTTCGGGGCGTGCTGGACCATCTCCGGCCGACGCAGCGGGAGGTGCAGGACCCCGAAGGCCGCACCTATTCGATGTGGATCCGCCCCTATCGCACTTCGGACAACAAAATCGATGGCGCTGTGCTGGCGCTGTTCGATGTCACGGATCGCAAACAGGCGACTGAGGCGCGTTATCGCCGCCTCTTTGAATCTTCAGCGGACGCCATCATCATCGCGGACCAGGCCACCGGCGCCATTCTGGACGTGAATCCCTTCGCCACCAGATTTCTCGGGAACGCCCGCAACGATCTGATCGGCGCGCCGATTTACGGCCTGGAGGTTTTTGCGAACGCAGGCATCCGGCAACAGACTGTGCTGGAACTGGAGGAAAATGAGAGTCTCAGGCGCGACGCGAGTTTCACCAGGCGCGATGGCCAATGGGTTGAGGCCGAAATTTTGGCGAATGTCTATCACGAAGGCGACCGGCAACTCGCGCAGTTCAACCTGCGCGATATGACTGCCCGGCGCAGCGCAATATCTTCCGGTGAAGTAGAGCGCGACGCGCGGGATCTGGAAACCGCCGCTCGCATGGCTGCTTCGATCTCGCGAAATTTCGGCAACGATCTGACCACTATTCTGAACCTGTGCGATCTGCTGCTCAGCCACGGCTCGACCGCGCCCTTTGCTTCCGACGTCCAGCGTATTCGCGAGGCCGCCAACCGCGCCGTCTTGCTCGACCGGCAACTGCTCGCTTTCGGCCGCCGCGATACCGGACGCAAAGAGCGGGTGAATCTGAACGAAATTCTCTCCGGCATGGGACAGCTGATCTCTACAGTGATGGGGGGGCGCTATTTCGTCAGCAACCGCGTGGATCCGGCTCTGCGGCCCATCGAGGCCAGCCCCGCCCAGATCGAGCGCATCATTCTCAACCTGCTCATGAATGCGCGACGGCACACATCGGGCGGCAGGATCTCGGTCGAGACCGCGAACGTAACCATTGACAAGGAATTCTCCGCCGTACACCCGGCGGTCGCGCCGGGCGAATACGTTTCCATCTCCATAACCGATACCGCAAGTCGGGCGGCAGCCGAAACGGAAGGAAATCCCGGTGTTTTTCGCGTGGACCGTTCGCAATATTCGGGTCTGCCGGCCGCCTTTGACGCGGTTCGCGAACTGGACGCGCAGGTCTGGGCGTTCAGCGAGCTGGGCGTCGGCTCAACCGTTCGTGTCTTCTTCCGGCCCGCCGCAATTCTCGAACCGCCGGGGTCTCCCGCCGTGCCGGAACCTCCTGCGGCAGAGGATATGCGCGGATCTGAAACGATTCTGATGATCGACGCCGATGATGAAGTGCGCGCCGCGGCTGCCCGCGGACTGAAGGCGAACGGCTATCGGGTTCTGGAGGCGCGTTCGCCGGAAGCAGCCCGGGACATCGCGCAACGGAATCGGAACGAGAGCATTCACCTGATCCTTGCGGACGTGAATCAAAGCGGCCGACACACAGCCGAAGCGGCGCGCGCCCTCGCGGAGGCGGTCGGCTCGCCTCTTGCCTGGGTCTCGAGCGAAACCGACGCTGTGCTGGCTCTGCAGGGTGTCCTGGATAACCCTGAGAAGCTCCTTCGCAAACCATATTCGGCTGAACAGATGGCCATATTTGTGCGAGCGACGCTACGGAAAGAGCGAGCGGCGAAATGAACCAGGTAGACGGCGCCCGCCGGGACGTAATCGTGATCGGCGCTTCCGTCGGCGGCGTGCAAGCGCTTCAGAAAATAGTCAGCGGATTTCAACGCGACTTCCAGGCCATCGTTCTCATCGTTCTGCATGTCTGGGCGCGTGGCGAGAGCTTCCTGCCGCATTTGCTCAGCAAGGCGGGACCGCTCCCGGCCGAACATCCACCTGACAACACGATCCCGCAATACGGACACATCTATGTGGCGCCCCCCGATCTCCATCTGCTGATCGAGGGTGGACGCATCCGCCTGGTCCGCGGGCCGAAAGAAAATATGCATCGTCCGGCGGTGGATGTTTTGTTTCGAACGGCCGCCCAGTGCTTCGGACCGAGGGTGATTGGAATTCTGTTGACCGGTTATGGAGGCGACGGCGCGGCCGGGCTCGTCGCCATCGACCGCTTTGGAGGCGTTACCGTTGTGCAGGATCCGACGGAATCGCGAGCGCCGGGAATGCCCGAATCAGCGCTGCGCATGATGAAACCGGCGTATCAGTTGAGGGTGGCGGAGATGGCGCCTCTCGTCAACAGGATCGTCCAGCAGGGGGCCGTGCCCGAAGAATCGCAGGTACGCGTGCTCCAGTGCGTTGGGGAGAATGGGAACGCCATGGCCAATGAAGTGGATCTTTCATACGCTCAAACCGAAAGCCCATCGGGATTTACGTGCCCGGAATGCGGCGGAGCCCTTTGGGATAGAACGGAGGATGGCGCAAAAAAATTTCGCTGCCGCATCGGGCACGCTTATTCTCCCGATAGCCTGCTGGATGCCGGAAATGAGTCGCTGGAAGCGGCCCTGTGGAACGCTGTGCGTTCGCTGGAAGAAAGCGCCGCCGTAGCGCGAAGAGTTGCTCAACTGATGCCCGCCGGCGCAGCGGAATTCGAGGAAAAAGCGAAAGAACGGAATCGCCACGCCGATGTGATTCGCGCGCTTCTGGCGCGGCAGGCCGTCGATTAGCTTTCGTCAAATCGTGTTAAGGTGTGGTATCAGGCGTGAAATGGCGACACCAGAGATTTCAACGGTCTTGACGGAAGCTCGAGCTGCCGTGGAAACCTGTCACCGGCTTCTCGAGCAAAATCGCATGCTGAGGTCGCAGTTCAACCAGAGCCTCTGCGCAGTGCGGGACTCCGCCGCCACGCTGGCGCTGAACCTTGGCGCCGTTCCGCCTCCCGACGGTATAGCGGCGCCGCGTCCTCCAGTCGCCGGATCGGTCGTGCTCACGCTTCCAGCCGGACCGCTGGAGACTCCGCGTCAAGCGCGTCTGCCGGAGACCAACGCGCGTGGCGCGCAGCCGCTCCATCCACCTGTCCTGCCGCAGTTCGACCCAAAAGACGAGATGGGCCTCGATCTCCTCACGCCCCGTGAAATCGAAGTCCTGCGCCTGATCGGCGAAGGCATGCGCACAAAAGAGATCGCCTTCACCCTCGGCATTACGTTCAAAACCGCAGTAACCCATCGCTCCAACATCATGGAAAAACTCGGTATTCACGAGGGTCCGCGCCTTGTTCGGTTTGCCATTCGTACCGGTATTGCCAGGGCCTGACCACCACTGCCTCGGTTCAATTTCCGATAGACGTCTCACGATTCCGTTATCAGACTATAAGCAAGGTGAGTTGATCATGTGCGTCGAGCATGAAACCTTGCGTCGGGAGTGGATTGCCGCCCGCGCTGCTTACCAGCTTGCGCTGGCCGATTTGCAGGTCAGTTCGGGCGTCGAGGAATTCCGGGAGGCGCTGAAGCGCGCCAACGAAACATTCGCCTATTTAAATCAGGCCGAATGCGGGTTGAACGCGCACCTGAACTGGCACGGTTGCGTGCGCATTCCGGCTCTACCTCCTGTTCACCGCCTCGCCGGTACGTTGGCCTCCTGATCGCGCTTCGTCTGGCCAGCAGCTCTCAATGGCGCTTCGCGCCGCTGCCGCTTCCGGGCCGTCGCCTTCAGCTACGGTTTTAAGCCAGCGCCGCGCATCGTCGCTCCTCGAACTTGCCACCGCCAGCAGCAACGTCTTCAACAACCTCGGGTTCCGCCGCTGCTCAAATCGTTTTTCGAGAGCCGCGACCGCATCGCTCCTTCTGCTGCCGCCCAGAGCCAGCATGGCTGCTTCCGCGATTTCATCCTGCCTCGAATCGCAAAAAGAATCTATAAAGGGAACTGCTTGCGCCCTTTCGGCGCTGAGAAGAGCCGAAAAGCATTCCTGCAATACCTCGGGATTTTCATCGCCCGTCATCGCCTTGAAGCGAAGCAGCAGAATCGCTGCCTCGGATCCTTCCACACCAATCGCCCGCACCGCGCCCGCGCGCGCCTGCCATTCCCCGTCGATCAGCGTCGGAAGCAGAGCCCGCAATTTATCCGGATAAGCGCCGTTTACCAGCCCCATTGCGCACACGGCGCGGAATTCGGCCGCGACATCGATCGTCCGGCCCCACGTGGGCTCCATCTGGACATATTGAATGCCTCGCGCGAAAAGCTGTGGCGCATCGTATTCGAGTTCCACCAGCGCGCGCGCCAGCGCCAGTTTGGCCGCGCAGCCTTTGTCGTCTTTTTCCGCGGTCGCCGCCCGTTCGAGCCGCGTCGCCAGCGCCTTCTCCAGTTCGGGCGCAAGCTGAACCGCCCCATGCCGCGACGCCATCTGCCCGGCTTTTGCCGTCACCAGATTGTATTTGCTGTGAATGCCCGCTGTCAGTCGTTTCCGGCCCGCTTCCGTCGCCGGATCCGCGCCTTCGAGCGACAGAAGCGCCTTTTCCACCGGATCGTTCTTCACGCCGCGTAAGCGATTGCCGCCTGGACGCCCTCAGCCGTCAGCCTTTGCGGGCGAATGCGAATCAGGCGATTGGGCGCATAAGGCAGATCGAGCGCCGCTTTTACGTAGTTATCCGTCAGCGCGAGCCCCGGCGGATCGAGTGTCACCGCCGTAAATTCCCGCCCCAGCAGACTCTCCCGAAACTGCGCGTTCTTCTTCGCCGCCAGTTCCCGAAGCACCCGGTTCCGCTCTTTCCGAACAGGCATGGGCACCGCATCGGGCATCTTCGCCGCCGGCGTCCCGGGACGTTCGGAATACGTAAAGACATGCAGATACGTAAACGGCATCGCTTCGATGAACGCCCGCGATTCCTCGAAAAGCGCCTCCGTTTCCCCGGGAAATCCCACCATAACGTCTGCCCCGATCGCCGCGTCCGGCATCAGTTTCCGCGCCAGCGTTACGCGTTCGGCGTAATGTTTCGGCCTGTATTTCCGGAACATTCGCCGCAAAATCGTGTCGGAGCCGGATTGCAGTGGCGCGTGCACGTGCTTCGCAATTCGCGCGTTCGAAGCCATTAATTCCAGCAGATCGTTCGAAAAATCCATCGGCTCGACCGAACTCAGCCGGATCAGTTCCACCGGCGTTTCATCCAGCAGCCTTCGGATCAGGTCCGGCAGCCGCATGTCGCTTCCCGCCTGCCGCCCCCATCGCCCCAGATTGATTCCGGAAAGCACAATCTCCCGGTGATTCCGGCTGATCGCGCGCACCTGCTCCACCACCTCGTCCGGAGGAATGAACCGGCTCCGCCCGCGCACGAACGGAATGATGCAGAACGAGCACCGGTTATGGCAGCCATCCTGAATTTTCAGGTTGGGACGCGTCCTGTCCCCCGTCGTTTCCGCCACGGGCGCGGTCAGAATCGCGTCCGTCTGAAAAATGTCGCCAGAAAGGATTCCTCCCGAATCAAAATCAGAGTGATACGGAGTCTCGTTCGCAATCAACTCCGCGATCGAGGTCTTGTGAGAATTGCCCACCACCCATGCGACCCCAGGCATCGCGGCCAGATCCTCCGGAGCCCGCTGGGCGTAGCAGCCCGTCACCAGAATGCGCGCATTCGGATTCTCGCGATGAGTACGTCGAATGGCGGAACGGGCATCGTCGTCAGCCGCGCTGGTCACTGTGCAGGTGTTGAGAATGACGATATCGGCCTCGTCGCGGCCCGACTGTGCCAGCCCCCGCGCCGCAAGTTGCGATTCGATCGCCGCGCCGTCCGCCTGCGTTGCCCGGCACCCGAAATTCTGCACATGAAAGCGCCGCATCTATTCGGAGTCAACCTCGGGCATGCCGCCCAAAATATCGTCAACCGTCATCGAAACGGAGCCATCGGACGTCTCGACCGCGCCCGTAAACACATGCGACCCCTCGCGGCTCCAGCTCGAAATCGTCCGCCGCGCCGGGTCCACAACCCAGATATTCGGAACGCCGAAATCCAGGTAATCTTCGATCTTCTCGCCCAACGCGGACACGCGGTCCTCAGGCGACAGAATCTCCACCACGATAAAAGGCGGAGTCCGGATGAATCGGCTCTTCGGCGCCTCCCGCATCGCGAGCACATCCGGAATCCGGAAACGCCGCGGCTTCACCTGCGTTCGCAACTCAACAAAGGCGTGCAGCCTGCGCGCCTCGAACAACCGCAGAAAGAGTCCTTGCAGATACGAATGCGGAAGCTCCCCTGAATTCCTCTCCAGAACCACTCCGTCCACATACTCCCGGTCCGGATCCCACGAACTCCGGAGATACTCTTCAACGGGAGTCAGCGTCGCCGTGCCCATAAAGCCATTCTCCCAAAGCCTTTATACTGTTAGTGAACCCATCCATGGGCGAATCCAGTATTCTCTGGCTTCGTGTCGCAACCGGACTCTACTCGCTCGGTCTTCTCGACGCCATCATCACTGTGCTGCGCCGCCGCGAACAATTATTTCGCGTCGCCCTGGCCGCTTTCGGCCTCGGCGCATTGTTCCATCTCGTCTCTCTCGTCGAGCAGGGCCTGCTCCAGCATCACCTGCCGGTGAACGACATCTTTGAAACTACTTCGGTCTGCGCCTTCGCCATCACCGTCGCGTTCTTCGTCGTCTACTGGCGATACAAAACCGAAAGCCTCAGCATCTTCGTTTTCCCTCTGGTTTTCGTTCTCAGTCTGGTCGCTGCCCTGCGCAATCCTGTCCCCGGCTGGTCGAGCGAAGCCCTGCGCAACGGCTGGCTCAGCGTTCACATCGTCCTCATCCTGCTCGGGTATGCGGCGCTCCTCTTCACCGCTGTCGCCGCCACCGCGTATCTCATCCAGGAGCGCGAGCTCAAGCGCAAGCGCGCGCAATCCGTCCATCGGATTCTTCCACCGCTCGGAACCCTCGATGAGCTGATCTCGAAATCGCTTGCCGCCGGCTTCACTTTCATCACCGCCGGAATCATCGTGGGCAGCATCTGGGCTTTTATCTCATACGGCTCCCGCTGGATCGGCGATACCCGCATCACCATTTCCTTCGTCACCTGGGCGATTTACCTGGCCCTCGTTTTTGTCCGGGTCGGCGCAGGCTGGAGGGGGCGAAAGACTGCAATCCTCGCCATCATCGCGCTCCTCTGTTCGGCCGTCACATGGGTGGCCCATGCGCACCTGGGGAGCCGGCTCGTCTAATGAAGCTGCTCGTCGCCGGAATCAGCCACAAAACCGCGCCGGTACAGCTCCGTGAGAAGCTCGCCATTCCCGAACACGCAGTTCCGAATGCCCTTCGCGAACTCCAGCAGAGCGGCGCGGCCGAAGCCGTAGTCCTTTCCACCTGCAACCGGGTCGAGATCGCGGCCGCCATCCCGGATCATGAAGATTCCTTGCGCATCGTCAGCCGTTTTCTGGCTCTGCACGGCCATGACGACGCCGCCCTTGTCGATTCGCATCTCTACCGGTTCGAGCACCGCGAAGCCATTCGTCACCTCTTCCGCGTAGCCGCGAGTCTCGATTCCATGGTCGTTGGCGAGCCCCAGATCCTCGGCCAGATCAAAGCTGCGTACGCGCTTGCCCGCAACGAAGGCTCCGTCGGCGGCCTTCTCGAAAATGTCCTCACCCGCGCTTTCAGCGTCGCGAAGCGCGTCCGTTCAGAAACCGGCATTGGGCAAATGGCGGTCTCCGTCAGCTACGCCGCCGTCGAACTTGCCCGCACCATCTTCGGCTCGCTGCGCGGCCATTCGGTCATGATCATCGGCTCCGGCAAAATGGGCGAGCTCGCCGCGAAGCACCTGCGTCGTTCCGGTGCGGACCGCATCTTCGTCGCCAACCGCACCCGCGCACGCGCCGAAGAAATGGCGCAAGTCTTCAGCGGCCGCGTCGTCGAGTACACGTCCTTTCTCCAGACCCTGCCCGAAATCGATATCGTCATTGCCTCGAGCGCCGCGCCCCATTACATCCTCACCCGCGAGGCTATCGAGCGCGTCATCTCCGCCCGCCGCAACAAGCCGATGTTCCTCATCGATATCGCGGTCCCGCGCAACATCGAACCCTCCGTCAACGAAATCGAAGGCGCTTTTCTTTATGACGTGGACGACCTCGAAAGCGTCGTCAACGCCAATATAAAGGAACGCGAGCAGCAGGCCCGCCAGGCGGAAGCCATCATCGAGGAAGAAGTCGAGCGCATGATCGCCCGGCTGAAGATCGAAGAAGTCACGCCCACCATCGTCGGCCTGCAGGAGCAATTCGAGGAGATCCGCGCCGCCGAAGTCATGCGCGCTCTGCGCCGCCTGCCCTCGCTCACGCCCGAGCAGCGTGAACAGGTCGAAGCTCAGATTCAGGCGCTCACGAAATCAATCGTCAACAAGATCGCCCACGGCCCTATTTCGGAGCTGCGCAACAACGCCGGGCACCCGGAAGGCACGCACGTCATCGACGCCATCCGCAAAGTCTTCCACCTTCACCGGTGACAGGCCTTGAGCCCGTCCCAAATAAAAAGGACCTACTGGTTTCCCGCAAACGCCGACCTTCGATCGGCCTCCGCTTGTCTCCCCGCGCTTTCTCTGCGCGGCGCCGTCTGGCTCAATTCCTTCTCCCCGGAAATCTTCCACTCGCCGCCCACCCGCGTCACCGTCATCTCTTCCCGCGCCGACGCCACAAACGGCCTGCCCGGAAAATTCCA
>Ga0070680_100002665_pt1 | contig 13221 bp, 10 predicted proteins | sample KBSC73BmetaG_FD_64672 | JGI IMG/M metagenome (GOLD analysis project Ga0070680, IMG submission 64672) | Corn rhizosphere microbial communities from Kellogg Biological Station, Michigan, USA - KBS C7-3B metaG | ecosystem: Host-associated > Plants > Roots > Rhizosphere | place: USA: Michigan...
GGAGCTGCCGATCGCGAAGATCAATCGAACATCGATTGCCTATTCCGACAAGGTCGGCACCCTAACGAGGGGCACCCTGTTCGACTTGCTCGATAGTGCGGAAAGGGCGCGCGTTCTGGCTGCCGCTCAGATACTTGGCATGAGCCGCGAAAAGCTGGCTCCGATGAAGATATGGTACGCCGCCCGGATCCTGACGTTCGCCTCTTATGCCAAGACGCAGCGGCCGGTCGGGCAGGCGAGCGATCCGGAGCTGGTGCTCAGCGACATGGCGGCCAAGCGCGGAATTCCGATGCACGCGGAATCTCCGAGCTGGCGGGCGTTCGCCGATTTCTTCGATCGCATGCCGCCGACCGTGCAGACGCAGTATCTCGCGTACAATCTCGATGAAATCGAGCAGGGCGGGGCGGACGCCAAGGCGGGTGATCTGGCCTGCGGCATGGGCGACCCGAGCGATATCGACAGGGCGGCCACGGAGTTCAGCCGTCGCTATCCGGCGCTTTACGCCTACCTCAACGGCGGCAGAGATGCGGAGTGGGCGAGGAAAATAGACCGGTTCTTGAGGCGAGGCGGCGTGACGTTCATCGTCGTCGGCACCAACCATACCGTGGGACCGCGGAGCATTCAGCGGGAACTCGCGCGGATCGGAATTGAGGTTCATCGGGTGTAGGCGATCTTCGCCTGGCACGTCTCTCGCGAACGGCGTCAATCCTGCTGCCTGAGCGCCACGTCGCTCATGAACCTCGCATCCTCGCCCTTCGCGAGCCATTCCGCTTCCGATGCAACCGCGGCGAGCATGTCGGTCAGCTCGTCCATCTCCCCCTTGGCGTAGTTGCCGAGGACATAACCGGTCACCCGGTCCTTGTGCCCCGGATGGCCGATGCCGAGGCGGACGCGGCGGAAGTCGGGGCCGAGGAGCCGGTCGATCGAGCGCAGGCCGTTGTGCCCGGCGAGGCCGCCGCCGGTGCGCACCTTGACCTTGAACGGGGCGAGGTCGAGCTCGTCGTGAAACACCGTCAGGTCCCCGACGCCGAGCTTGTAGAAGCGCAGCGCCTCGGCGACCGAGCGGCCGCTTTCGTTCATGAAGGTCGCGGGCTTGAGCAGCAGGATCTTCTCGCCCCCGATGCGGCCTTCCTGCAGCCAGCCGTGAAACTTCTTCTGCACCGGTCCGAACGCGTGCATCTCGGCGATCACGTCGGCGGCCATGAAGCCGACGTTGTGCCGCTGCAGCGCGTGCTGCGGTCCGGGATTTCCGAGGCCGACCCATAGTTGCATCGCGGCGTCCTATTCCGCGCCGGGGCAAAAGCAAAGCGCCGGCCCCTCGCGGGAGCCGGCGCCTCGTTGTCTCTTGCCCGGAAGGAGTGGAAATTACTCCCCGGCCGCTTCCTCGCCGCCTTCGGCTTCCTCGGCCTCGGCTTCGCCTTCAACCGGCACGGCGCCGGCCTCGACAGGCGCGCCTTCTTCCTCGGTCTGCTTCATCGCCGACGGGGCGACGATGGTGGCGATCGTGAAGTCACGGTCGGTGATCGCGCTGGCCGAGCCTTCCGGCAGCGTCACGTGGCTGATGTGGATCGAATCGCCGATGTCGAGACCGGCGAGGTTGAGCTCGATCTCGGCCGGGATCTTGTCGGATTCGCACACCAGCTCGAGCTCGTGGCGCACGACATTGAGCACGCCGCCTTTCTTGAGGCCTGGCGAATCGTCCTCGTTGACGAACACGACCGGCACGGCGACGTGGATCTTCGCATCCTTGGCGAGGCGCAGGAAATCGACGTGCAGCGGGCGGTCGGTGACCGGGTGCAGGCACACGTCCTTCGGCAGCGTGCGGACCTGCTTGCCGCCGATTTCGATCATCACGATCGAGTTCATGAAGTGGCCGAGATTGAGCTGGCGGACCAGCTCCCGCGCCTCGACGTGGATCGGGGTAGGTTCTTCCTTGCCGCCATAGATCACGGCGGGGACACGGCCTTCGCGGCGCAGTGCACGGGAGGCTCCCTTGCCAGCCCGTTCGCGCGCTTCGGCCGGCAGGGTGAGAGCGTCGCTCATCGGTCTTGCCTTTCGAAATGCATTGGGTTTTCCGCCACGCCTCCAGGGATGACCATGACGGGAGGCGCGCCCCTAGGGGAAAGCGGCCTTGAAGGCAAGACCTACTCCACCCGGCGCACTTCGTATCCATGCGCGGCCAAGAGCGCAGGCAGGCCCTCCTGGCCGAACATGTGCGCCGCGCCGACGGCAACGAACGGCTTCTCGCCGTTTGCCAGCAAGCGCTCGATGCGCTTGTCCCAGGCCCGGTTGCGGGCGAGTTGCAGCGCCTCGCGCAGCTCGGGATCGGCGAGCACGCCGCTCGCCGCCGCGCGTTCCAGCGTCGCGATGTCGCCGGTCAGCCACGCGATCGCTTCCCTGTCCTCGACATCTGTTGCCGCATCGCGGGCCGTCGCCACGAGCAGGTCGGCCTGCTCGGGCTGCGGCAGCCGGTCGAACACGCCGTACTGCTCGGCGAACGTCTCCAGCCCCTCGACCCGCCTGGCGCCGGCGATCAGCGCCCCGTCGACGCCGTTGGCCGGATCGGCCCGGCTCACCCGGTTGGCGAGGATCATCGCCGCGCCCCACGTCTCGGTCTCGGGGAAGGACTCGTCCCCCACGCCGGCTCGCTTGAGCAAGGCAAGGACCGCCGTGCGTGCCGCGGGCGGCACCCGCTGGGTCAGCGGCGGCTGTCGCGGCGTGCTCGACAGGCGATAGAACGCCGACCTCGCCGCTTCGGTATCGTTCAAGTCGGCGATTTCGACAACCAGCACACTTGACCGCGCGAGCGCGTCGTCCACCTTGCCGGTGCGCCAGTTCATGCCCTTCGGCAGCGCATGGACCGTTCCGAACAACCACGCCTGCCGGCCTGCCGGCCCGCTGACTTCCCACAGCGCCGGAGAGGGCGGCGGCCAGGCGTGTTCCGCGCGCCCGCACGCCGCCAGCGCGAGCAGCGCGCCCGCGACCAGCGCCGCGCCGATCCTCATTGCCAGACGCGGCGGGCCTTGATGCCGAGCTTCCTCAATTGCCGCTGCACGCTGTCCTTGCCGGCGAGGTGGCCCGCGCCGACGGCGATGAACACCGTTCCCGGCTGCTTCAGCCGCCCGTCGATCCATTGCGCCCAGCGGGCGTTGCGGTCGGTCAGCAGGCGCTTGTGCAGCATCTTGTCGGTGAGATCCTGGTTGAGCAGCATCGCGAGCCCGTCGGGATCGCCCATCATCCACCTCGCAACCATCGCATCGAGCGTCGTCGTCGCCGTGGAGACGGACTCGACCGTCTGGTCGAGGAACTGGAGCTGGGTCTTCTGCGGCAAGCCCTCGAACAGCTCGATCTGCTGGTCCACGGTTTCGAGCGCCGCCTTCGACTTGTCGTCGGACCGTGCGTTCAGCGCCGTCTCGGCGCCCGATTGCGGGTCGTACCCGGCCTGCGTGACCGGCAGCAGCGACAGCGTGAGCGCGGCGTACCACGGCTGGAAGCGGTCCATCGCCTCGATCGGAAGACCGAGCGAGACCAGCGCCGCTTCGAACTGCTTGCGGTCCTCCGGGGTCATCATGTCGCGCAGCGACTGGCCCTGCGGCAGCAGCGCGCGACTGGCGATCTGCGTGGCCTCGCCGCTTGCGTCGCCGAGCGGAATCTCGGTCACCAGTTCGTTCGACTGCTGGTAGGCGCGCTCGACCGGCCCAGAAAACCACGCGGTATCCTTCGGCAGCGCGTGGACGGTGCCGAACAGGTAGATCGTCGTGTCCTTGTCGGCGACTTCCCAGATCGCCGGCCCGTGGTAGGCCTCCGCCGCGTTCGCCGGCGGCGCGTCGATGGGAGCGCAGGCGGGCAGCGCCAGCGCGAGCAACGGAGCGACGAACCGGCGAAAGATCGACATGAAGCGCGAAACCCTGTTCAGCCCATCGCCTATCTAGGGCGCTTCGCCGCTCGCGTGTAGGGGTTTGCGGCGGACCGCGCGCGGAATTTTGTCGCGTGTTGCATCAATCGCGCGGCGCGCGCCCATCGTCCCGCAGCGCGGCATTGACGCTCTCGGGGCCGTGCTGCAAAGCGCCGCGCCATGACCGCTCCGGCCGCCAAGAGCTTCCAGGACATGATCCTCGCGCTCCACGAATACTGGAGCGCGCAGGGCTGCCTGATCCTGCAGCCCTACGACATGCGCATGGGCGCGGGCACGTTTCACACCGCGACCACCCTGCGCGCCCTCGGCCCGGAGCCGTGGAACGCCGCGTTCGTCCAGCCGAGCCGCCGCCCGACCGACGGCCGCTACGGCGAGAACCCCAACCGGCTGCAGCACTATTACCAGTACCAGGTGATATTGAAGCCGAGCCCGCCCGACCTGCAGGACCTTTACCTCAAGAGCCTCGAGGTCATCGGCATCGACCCGCTGAAGCACGACCTGCGTTTCGTCGAGGATGATTGGGAAAGCCCGACGCTCGGCGCCTGGGGCCTGGGCTGGGAAGTGTGGTGCGACGGGATGGAGATCACCCAGTACACCTATTTCCAGCAGATGGGCGGCTTCGACTGCAAGCCCGTGGCGGGCGAGCTGACCTACGGCCTCGAGCGGCTGGCGATGTACATCCAGAACGTCGACAACGTGTACGACCTCGACTTCAACGGGCGGGGGGTGACGTACGGCGATGTCTTTCTCGAGAACGAGAAGCAGATGTCGAAGTGGAACTTCGAAGTCGCCGACACCGATGCCCTGTTCGACCTGTTCGCCAAGGCCGAGGCCGAGTGCCGCAACGCGCTTGGCGCCGGCGTGCCGATCGCCGCCTACGAGCAGGCGGTCGAGGCGAGCCATGTGTTCAACCTCCTGCAGGCCCGCGGCGTGATCAGCGTGCAGGAACGCGCCAGCTACATGGGCCGCGTGCGTGACCTCGCTCGCGGAAGCTGCGAGGCCTACATGGCCAAGGAAGCGCAGCGCTGGGCCGCAGACTACCCGGGGTGGTCGGCATGACCGACTTGCTCCTCGAACTGCGCTCCGAGGAAATCCCCGCGCGGATGCAGGCCGGCGCGCGGGCGGATCTCGAGAAGCTGTTCCGCGCCGAGATGCAGGTGGCGGGCGTCGCCGTAGGTGAGGTGACCGTGTGGTCCACCCCGCGACGCCTGGCGCTGATCGCGCGCGGCTTGCCTGAGCAGACCGAGGCGGTTCGGGAAGAAACCAAGGGACCGCGCACCAGCGCACCGGCGCAGGCGCTCGATGGCTTCCTGCGCAAGACCGGCCTCACGCAGGACCAGCTCGAAGACCGCGACGGGGTGTGGTTCGCCGTTGTCGACAAGCCGGGCCGCTCGGTGAAGGACGTCCTCGCCGAAGCCGTTCCCGCCATCGTCGTCGCTTTCCCGTGGCCCAAGTCCATGCGCTGGGGAGCCGCCTCGCTCAGCACCGAAAGCCTTCGTTGGGTCAGGCCCTTGTCCGGCATAGTTGCCATCTTTGGTGAAGACCTCGTCGAATGCACCGTCGGCGACATCGCCAGCGGCTACATGACGCTCGGCCACCGCTTCCACTGCCCGGGCCCGATCACCATCGGCTCGGTCGCCGACTACCAGGAAAAGCTGCGCGCCTGCCATGTCGTCGTCGACCATGCCGAGCGACAGGACCTGATCCGCGACGGCGCGGCCAGGGCCGCCGCCGATGCCGGCCTCGCGCTGGTCGAGGACGAGGGCCTGGTGGTCGAGAACGCCGGCCTCACCGAATGGCCGGTGCCGCTGCTCGGCCGCTTCGACGAGGCGTACCTCGACGTGCCCCCCGAGGTCATCCAGCTCACCGCGCGGGTGAACCAGAAGTATTTCGTGTGCGAGAGCGCGGGCACGCTTGCCAATGCCTTCGTGTGCACCGCCAACATCGAGGCGACGGACGGCGGCGCGGCGATCGTCGACGGCAACCGCAAGGTCCTCGCCGCGCGCCTTTCCGACGCGCGCTTCTTCTGGGAGCAGGACCGCAAGGCGCCGCTGTCGGAGCATGCGAAGAAACTCGAGCGGATCACCTTCCACGACAAGCTCGGCACCCTCGCCGACAAGGTCGAGCGCGTCGCCGGGCTGGCCAGGTGGCTGGTGGAGGAGGGGATAGTCACAGCTTCCCCATCGTCTCGCGACGGAGGGGATCGCGCGCGGCTTGCCGCTCTCGCCGAACAGGCCGCGCGTCTCGCCAAGGCCGACCTCGTCACCGAGATGGTCGGCGAGTTCCCCGAGCTGCAGGGCCTGATGGGCGGCTACTACGCCCGCGCCGAGGACCTGCCGGCGCAAGTCGCCGACGCCATCCGCGACCACTACAAGCCCGTCGGCCAGGGCGACGAAGTCCCCACCGCGCCGGTGACGGTGGCGGTGAGCCTGGCGGACAAGCTGGATACGCTGGCGCACTTTTTCGCGTTCGACGAAACCCCGACCGGGTCAAAGGACCCGTTCGCGCTGCGTCGCACCGCTATTTCGATCATCAGGCTGCTGGTTGAAAACGCTGTGAGAGCAAACCTTCGCCAAGTCATCGCTCGCGCGCTCCCGCAGCCGGGCACGGACGTGTATGCTGCCTTTGAAGCCCTTTATCGGAGTCCCGATGAGCCACTCGCCAAGGTCGATGCCGCCATCCAGCGCACCGTGGACTTCTTCGCCGATCGCCTCAAGGTCCAGCAGCGCGAAGCCGGCGTTCGCCACGACCTGATCGATGCGGTGTTCGCGCTCGGGAACGAAGACGACCTCGTGCGCCTTCTTTCCCGGGTGAACGCCTTGCAGAACTTCATCAGGACCGACGACGGCGCCAACCTGCTGGTCGCCTACAAGCGCGCGGCCAACATCCTCAGGAAGGAGAACTGGCAGGGCGCGGAGGGCGACATCCCACGCACCGGCGAGGAGGACCCGTTGGCGCTGGTCGACGATCCCGAACTCAAGCCGGTGGTCGAGGCACGGCTGGCCGAGAAGAAGAAGCTGTCCTATTCGCCCGAGCCGGCGGAACGGGAGCTGACCGAGGCGCTCGATTCCGCCGAGCCGAAAGCCCGCGCCGCCGTCGAAGCCGAGGACTTCGAGGCTGCGATGGCCGCGCTCGCCACCTTGCGCGCCCCGATCGACCGGTTCTTTGACACGGTGACCGTGAATGACGACGACCCGGCGAAGCGCAGCGCCCGGCTCGACCTGCTCGCGCGCTTCCGCGACGCGGTGCACCAGGTGGCGGACTTTTCGAAGATCGAGGGGTGAGGCGCTCCCGCTTCCGGCAAGACTTGCATCGCTCGCCCGTGAAAAACAACAAAAGCCTGATGTGATTTTCGCGAGAATCACGCATGCGAAATTCGTGACATTCCCAAGGAGCCGAAAGCCCATGCAGACAGTCTACCCTTTCGGCGGCGGCGCCGGCAGCGACGATCCGAGGGCGAGGGACAGGACCGTCACCGGGGGCAAGGGGGCCAACCTTGCCGAGATGGCGAGCATCGGCCTGCCGGTGCCGCCGGGCTTCACCATCACGACCGAGGAATGCGTGCGCTACCTCAAGGAGGGTGCGGACTTCTCGGACGACTTGCGGCGTGAGGTCGCTGGCGCGCTGAACCATATCGAGAGAGCCGTCGGCAAGCGGTTCGGCGACGCGGCCGACCCGCTGCTCGTGTCGGTCCGCTCGGGCGCCCGCGTCTCGATGCCGGGGATGATGGACACGGTGCTCAACCTCGGGCTCAACGACGAGACGGTGAAGGGCCTTGCCGCCGCCTCGGGCGACGAGCGGTTCGCGTGGGACAGCTACCGCCGCTTCATCCAGATGTATTCCGACGTGGTCCTCGGCCTCGACCACGGATTGTTCGAGGAAGCGCTCGAGGTCGCCAAGGAAGACCGCGGCTACCACGCCGACACCGAGATGACCGCCGCCGACTGGAAGGAACTGGTCGGCGCATACGAGGCGATCGTCGTCCGCGAATACGACAAGCCGTTCCCGCAGGACGTCAACGAACAGTTGTGGGGCGCCATCGGGGCGGTGTTCGACAGCTGGGATTCCGATCGCGCCAAGGTCTATCGCCGCCTGAACGACATCCCCGGCGACTGGGGCACCGCGGTCAACGTCCAGGCGATGGTGTTCGGCAACATGGGCGAGACCAGCGCCACCGGCGTCGCCTTCACCCGCGACCCCTCGACCGGCGAGAAGGCCTATTACGGCGAGTGGCTGGTCAATGCCCAGGGCGAGGACGTCGTCGCCGGCATCCGCACGCCGCAGTACCTGACGAGGGTCGCGCGCGAGCGGGCCGGGGCGCGTGCGCCGTCGATGGAAGAGGCGATGCCCGGGGCTTACGCCGAGCTCGCGCGCGTGTTCGAGCTGCTCGAGGCGCACTACAAGGACATGCAGGACATCGAGTTCACGGTCGAGCGCGGCAAACTGTGGATGCTGCAGACCCGCACCGGCAAGCGCACCGCGAAGGCGGCGCTCAAGATGGCCGTCGACATGGTCGGCGAGGGGTTGATCGACGAGAAGACGGCGATCCTGAGGGTCGATCCGATGGCGCTCGACCAGCTGCTGCATCCGACGCTCGATCCCGCTGCCAGGCGCGAGGTGCTGGCCAAGGGCCTGCCGGCAAGCCCCGGCGCGGCCTCGGGACGGATCGTGCTCGACGCCGACACCGCGGAAGGCTGGGCGGGGCGCGGGGAGAAGGTCATCCTCGTGCGCGTCGAGACCAGCCCGGAGGACATCCACGGCATGAACGCCGCCAAGGGCATTCTCACCGCCCGCGGCGGGATGACCAGCCACGCGGCGGTGGTCGCGCGCGGGATGGGCCGGCCGTGCGTCTCCGGCGCCTCGCAGGTGTCGATCGACCTTGCCTCGCGCACCGCCCGCATCGGCGAGGCGCAGCTCGCAGAAGGCGACACGATCACCATCGACGGCGCGACCGGCGAGGTGATGAGGGGCGAGGTGGCGACCGTCGAGCCCGAGCTCGCCGGCGATTTCGGCACGCTGATGGAGTGGGCCGACAGGCATCGCCGGATGCGCGTGCGGACCAATGCCGAGACGCCGCACGACTGCGCCACCGCGCGCAAGTTCGGCGCCGAGGGCATCGGCCTGTGCCGCACCGAGCACATGTTCTTCGACGGCAAGCGCATCGCCGCGGTGCGCGAGATGATCCTCGCCGACGACGAGGCCGGCCGCCGCCGCGCGCTCGCCAAGCTGCTGGGAGAGCAGCGCGGCGATTTCGTGCAGATCTTCGAGACGATGGCCGGCCTGGCGTGCACCATCCGCCTGCTCGACCCGCCGCTGCACGAGTTCCTCCCCACGGGCGACGCCGAGTTCGCCGAGCTCGCCGAAACGAGCGGGGTTTCCGCCGCCCACCTCAGGCGCCGCGCCGCCGAGCTGCACGAGGCCAACCCGATGCTCGGTCACCGCGGCTGCCGTCTCGGCATCACCTACCCCGAGATCTACGAGATGCAGGCGCGGGCGATCTTCGAGGCCGCCTGCGAGGTGACGGCGAGGGGCGGCGAGCCGGTCGTGCCGGAAGTCATGATCCCGCTGGTCGCGACGCCGCGCGAGCTGGCGATCCTCAAGAAGCTCGTCGACGACACCGCCGCCGAGGTGTTCGCCGAGCGCGGCGCCAGGGTCGATTATCTCGTCGGCACGATGATCGAGCTGCCGCGCGCGGCGCTCCTCGCCGGCGAGATCGCGGAGGTAGCGCGGTTCTTCTCGTTCGGCACCAACGACCTCACGCAGACGACGCTCGGCGTCAGCCGCGACGACGCCGGCGGGTTCCTGCGGACTTACGTCGAGAAGGGCATCTATGCCCGCGATCCGTTCGTCAGCCTCGACGTCGAGGGCGTCGGCCAGCTGATCGCGCTGGCGGCACAGCGGGGCAGGGCAACCCGGCCCGACCTCAAGCTCGGCATCTGCGGCGAGCACGGCGGCGACCCCCAGAGCATCGCCTTCTGCGAAAGAACAGGCCTCGACTACGTCAGCGCCTCGCCCTTCCGCGTGCCGATCGCCCGGCTCGCCGCGGCCCAGGCGGCGCTACGATCCGCGCAGTGACTTGCGGCCGCTGAGGGTGAGAATTTCGAAGGTCTCGATCACTCGCCCATCGGGTCCGGCGGCGGCGAGGAACGCGGCCCGCGCCCGCTCCAGCGCGGACTTGCCGAGCGGCGGCGCCGGAGAGGCGAGGACGTTACCGAGACCCTGGTCGCGCAAGTCGGCCACCAGGCGGTCGAACGAGCGGTAGGCCACGCGCAACGTTCGGCCATCGGCCACCGGTTCGGTCCACCCGGCCCGCTGGAGCAACGCGGCAGCGGCGCGAATGTCGACCATCGGATGAAGCCGCGCGGCGGGCCTGTCTGCGTCGGCCGCGAGCATCGCCGAGCGCAGGTGCGGAACGCTCCCGGCGCCGACGAACGAGGCAATCGCCCGGCCGCCCGGCGCCAACGCCTCGCGGACGTGGATCAATGACCCGGGAAGGTCGTTGACCGTGTCGAGCGTGCCGAGGCTGACGACGAGGTCGAACCCGGCGACCGGGTACGGCAGCTCCTCGTCCAGCGCGTCGACGTCGCGCGAGATGACATCGTGGCCCTGCGCGACGAGGTCCCGGACCAGCACGCCGGTGCGGTCGCCGATCACCAGCGCTTCGCCCGGCGGCTGGCGGACGAACGAAAGCCGCTCGGCGACATCCTCGATCATGTCTTCGAGGACGAATCGCGCGGCCCCCGCGTTCGCCTGCCTCGCCAGCGCCCGCCGGCGCGCCGCGCGCCGCCTGGCGGGATCGAAGATGCGGGGCGGGGCGGCCATGCGTGGGTCCCTGGCGCCGCCGCGACGGATGCGCAAGCGCTTGCCCGCCCGGCATCGGGCGGGCGGCAGCGATCCCGGGTCATCCTGGTCCGCGGCGTCGCGGCGCGACGCCAACGCCGGTGTTTCGGCGTTCAAGCGGGGCGGGGCCCGAAAAGCGAGCGTCGCCTGCCTTGCGCGCGTCCTCGGCGAGGCGCTCGATCCATGCCTTTCAAGCAAAACGCCCGGGGGGTTGCCCCGGGCGTTCGCGTGACGAAAATCGCTGGACCAAGGCATCGCCCCCAGTGGATGCCGACCGGTCCAAACCCTCATGTTTCGGCCCGTCTCTTGTCGTTTCGGTACCGAGACCCCCCATACCTTGGCGCCGATGCGCGTCCGGTCTGGACTGGCGGTCCGTCAAAACCGCGCACATATTCATTTCACTGAAAGGTTTTCGAAAAAAGCCACCTTCGCTGGGTCCGATGGATTTTGCCACGCATCTGTGGTTATCGTGCAACAAATCGGCCCGCCCCGCGGCGGTCGCGCAAGAGTCTGAAAGGAAAAAGCCATTTCCGGCACCGATAGCGAGCGCGACGCCCGTGAGCGGGGCAGCGAATTCCTGCCGAAGTTCGACTCGGCGGGGCTGCTCTCGGCTGTCGTCCAGCACGGCGGCACCGGCGAGGTGCTGATGGTTGCCTTCATGGATCGCGAGGCGCTCGACAAGACTCGCGAGACGGGCCTCGCTCATTTCCATTCGCGAAGTCGCGGGCGCTTGTGGATGAAGGGCGAGACGTCGGGACACGTGCTGCGGGTGCAGCAGATCCTGGTCGATTGCGATCAGGACGCGCTCGTGCTGAAGGCCTTGCCGGAAGGCCCCGCCTGCCATACCGGCGCCGGCAGTTGCTTCTACCGTGAGCTCGGGGCTGACGAACTCCTGCCGATAGACTGACAAAAAATGCCGACCTACCGCCCGCCGGCGCGCGACACGCGCTTCGTACTGACTGACCTGCTGAAGATCGGCGACCATGCCGAGTGGCCGGTCGACGCGGACCTGCTCGACGCGATCGTCGAGGAGGCCGGCCGCTTTGCGGCGCAAGTGATCGCTCCCCTCAACAGGGCGAGTGACGAGGAGGGCTGCACGCGTCACCCCGACGGCTCGGTGAGCACGCCCAGCGGCTTTCGCGAAGCGTACAAGGCCTATGTCGAAGCGGGCTGGGGAACCCTTGCGCTGCCGGCAGAATACGGCGGCCAGGGCCTGCCCCACGTTCTGGCGACGGTGGTCGAGGAATACCTCGATTCCGCCTGCCATGCGTTCAACATGTACCCCGGGCTGACTCACGGCGCTGTTTCCGCGCTGCTCGCCAAGGGCAGCGAGGAATTGAAGGCGCACTATCTTCCCAAGCTCGTTTCGGGCGAGTGGCTCGGGACGATGGCTCTGACCGAGTCCCAGGCGGGCACCGATCTCGGGCTCATCCGCACCCGGGCCGAGCCGTGCGAGGATGGCAGCTATCGCGTCACCGGCGAGAAGATCTTCTGCTCCGGCGGCGAGCAGGATCTGACCGAGAACATCGTCCACCTCGTGCTGGCGAAGCTTCCCGACGCGCCCGCGGGTTCACGCGGGATCTCGCTGCTGCTGGTACCGAAAGTCCTGCCTGGCGGCGCGCGCAATGCCGTGTCGTGCGGCTCGATCGAGCACAAGATGGGGATCCGCGGCAGCGCGACGTGCGTGATGAACTTCGATGGCGCGAAAGGGTGGCTGGTCGGCGAGCCGAACACCGGGCTGGCGGCGATGTTCATCATGATGAACGCGGCCCGCCTCAGTTGCGGCAACCAGGGCCTGGCCCAGGCCGAGCTCGCCTACCAGAATGCCGCCGCCTACGTTCTCGACCGCAAGCAGGGCAGGGCCGCGACGAGTTCGGCCCCGGCCGATCCATTGATCGCCCAGCCGGACGTGCGCCGGATGCTGATGGACGCGCGGGCGTTCACCGAGGGCATGCGGGCCCTGGTGCTGTGGACGGCGCTGCAGCTCGACATCTCGCACGCTGCGCCGACGGACCAGGAACGCGCCGCCATCGACGCCCTCGTCGGGTTCCTGACGCCGGTGATCAAGGGTTTCGGCACGGACAAGGGCTTTGAGACAGCGGTGGCGATGCAGCAATGCTTCGGTGGCCATGGCTACATCGCCGAGCACGGCATGGAGCAGATCGTCCGCGATGCCCGCGTGCCGATGATCTACGAAGGCGCCAACGGCGTGCAGGCGCTCGACCTCGCCGCGCGCAAGCTGGCGCGCGACGAGGGGCAGGTCGCCGAGCGCTTCCTCGCCCTGGTGGAGGGCGCTTGCGACAGCGCCTGTGCGGACACGCGTTTCATTGCCCTGCCGCTTCGCGAGGCGGTTCACGAGGCGCGTGAGGCGGCTCGGTTCCTGATCGACCACGGCCAGCGCGATCCAGACGTCATCGGCGCGGGTTCTTATGCTTTCATGCACCTCATCGGCACGCTGGCGCTCG
>Ga0070680_100002671_pt1 | contig 13213 bp, 8 predicted proteins | sample KBSC73BmetaG_FD_64672 | JGI IMG/M metagenome (GOLD analysis project Ga0070680, IMG submission 64672) | Corn rhizosphere microbial communities from Kellogg Biological Station, Michigan, USA - KBS C7-3B metaG | ecosystem: Host-associated > Plants > Roots > Rhizosphere | place: USA: Michigan...
CGAACGAGCGTCTCCTTCGACGTCACGCGCGGGTACGGCAAATTCGCCGTGAGCATGTTGAACAGCACGAGGCCGAGCGAATAGAGGTCGGTGCGCGCGTCGAGGCGTTCACCGGCGAGTTGCTCTGGACTCATGTACTCCGGTGTGCCGAGCGACACACCAGCCGTCGTGACCGTCTGTCCACCCGAGCGTTCGCCGCCGCTGCCCTGCACCGTCTTCGCGATGCCGAAGTCGACCACCTTCACCACGTCGGCGCCATCGTGACGACGCGTGAGAAGAATGTTGTCGGGCTTGAGATCGCGGTGGACGATGCCAAGGTGGTGAGCCGCCGAGAGCGCGTCGGCGATCTGTCGCGTGAGCTCGGCGGCGCGCGGAATCGCGAGCGGGCCACCGCGGTGAATCAGCGACCGAAGCGTCTCGCCTTCGACGTACTCCATGGCGAGATAGAGCAGACCGGCCGAGGTCTCCCCGAAGTCGTAGATCTGCGCGACGTTCGGGTGGTTGATCCGACTGGCGTTGGCGGCCTCTCGATTGAACCGGCTGATCGCGTCGGCGGAGAGCGCCATGTTCGGGCTCATGACCTTCACCGCGCTTTTCCGGAACATGCGCACGTGCTCCGCGAGATAGACGCGGCCCATGCCGCCCTCGCCGAGCACGGAAAGGATCTGGTAGCGATCCGCTAGGACTTGTCCGACCAGGCGATCGCTGGACGGGTCGTTCGGGTGGCTCACGGGTGCTCCGGGTCGGCCGCGCACCGCGGTGGCGCGGCTTCTTTCCAAATGGAAGACGTCTTGTGACGCACGACCGTTAGCACAGACAACGTACGGACGCGCGGCGTCACGCGGGTTGTCGTTCGGCGATTCGGGATTTCAGTCTCTCAGGCGGTGGGCCGATACTCATAGCATGGAGATCTTGCTCACGCGCCAGCCGGTTTTCGACCGGAAGGAGCATCTCTACGGATACGACCTCGTGCTGCGCCGACCAGGCGGGGCACTGCCTGGCGCTCCAATGCCGGAGCAGCTCGTCGCGGACACGTTCCTCGGAATTGGGATCGACCAGGTGGCGGCCGGACGGCGAGCGTTCGTGAGCGTCGATCGGTTCATGCTTCTCGGTGGAGCGGCGCAACTGCTTCCCGCCGAACGCGTCGTTCTCCAACTCGACGAATCAATAGAAGTCGACCAGGTACTCCTCGAAGCGTGCAACCGCCTGGTGTGGGCGGGCTATCGATTTGCGTTGGGCGGCGAACATCCGGAACAGCTGCCGGAAGATCTCCTACGGCTGGCCGAGATCGTGAAGGTCAACGTTGCGACCACCGATCCGGCGCTGCTCCGCGACATGGCGACCTGGCTGCGCGGCTATCACGTGCGACTGCTCGCCCTGAACGCGCGGCATCGGCAGGAGCGGGACATGTGTCAGCGGTTTGGCTTCGAGCTCTTCGAAGGCTACCGCTTCAGCGCGCCGGAGACGCTCTCGCGACGCGATCTGCCGGTCGAGCACGTGCTGACCTTCCAGCTGCTGAAGCTCGTTCGGGATCCCAGCACGCGCGACATCGACATCGAGGATATGCTGCGTCGAGATGTCGCGCTCTCGTACAAGCTGCTCCGCATGGTGAACTCCGCGGCGATCGGCGGACGCGACATCTGGTCGATCGGGCATGCGCTGCGCCTCCTCGGGCGTGATCAGGTCGCGCGATGGCTCGGACTTCTTCTCGTCACGGATGGAAAGAGCGACGGTGTTCGGGCCGAGCTGATGACCGTCTCACTCGTGCGCGCTCGGATGTGCGAGCTCCTCGCGAACGCGTCGGGTGTGCCGCGAGCGCGCGGACCGTTGTTCCTCGTCGGCATGCTCTCCGTGCTCGATCAGATGCTCGAATCGCCGATGGAGATGCTGGCCGATTCGATGGAGTTGGCGCCAGATATTCGCGCGGCGCTGCTGCATCGTCAGGACTTCTACGGGGAAGTGCTCAGCCTGATCGAAGCGTACGAGCAGGGGTGGTGGGACCAGGTCGACGGACTCGCGGGAGTGGTTGGCGTCAGCCCGTCAGTGCTGCCGGCGCTTTACATCGACGCACTGACGTGGGCGACGGAGCATCAGCGGCGCAACCAGGAGACGCCGCCGGGAAGCGCACGGCGAATCGCCGGGTAGCTCCGATCTGCATTTCACAGATCTCGACGTCGCTGAACGAGTCCAGCGTAGAGCGGCGCAGCTGAGAGCGACAGAATTCAGCCAATGCAGTCCGCTCAAATCCATAATTTCGCAATGGTGTATTTGAACGCCTGACATAGCGTTACGAGTTATCACCTCACGTGATTTATCGGCGCGTGCCGAACGCGGGACTTCGTCGCGTCGTAAGCGAGTAATCACGAGAACTCTTGCGGCCTCGGCACTGTCGCGCGACGCCCTGTGAGGCTATCGTCGCAGGCACACATTCCGAGCGACGACCGATGAAGCTCCAGATGCTCAGCGGATTGTTCCTGCTGGCCTCGGCGCAGTTGGCGGCGCAGGTCCCGGCAGGCGCGGACTACGTCGCGAAAAACTTCAAGTTCGAAACGGGTCAAACGTTGCCCGAGGTTCGCCTGCACTACATCGCGCTCGGAACGCCGAAGCGCGACGCCGCGGGCGTCGTACGCAACGCTGTTTTGATTCTGCACGGCACCGGCGGAAGCGGCGGCGGGTTCATGAGCCGAACCTTCGCGGGAGAATTGTTCGGGCCGGAGCAGCTGCTGGATACGTCGCGTTTTTACGTAATTCTCCCGGACGGCATTGGGCACGGCAAATCGAGCAAGCCAAGCGACGGGATGCACGCGCGCTTTCCTCAGTACACGTACAACGACATGGTAAACGCGCAGCACGAGCTTCTCACGAAGGGGCTCGGAGTGAACCATCTCCGCCTCGTGATGGGCACGTCGATGGGCTGCATGCACTCGTGGGTCTGGGGCGAACGCTATCCAGACTTCGTGGATGGTCTCGTTCCGCTGGCCTGCGCGCCGACGCAGATCGTCGGACGAAATCGAATGATCCGCACGATGATCATGGACTTCATCCGCGACGACCCAGGCTACAAGGGCGGCGAGTACACGGCGCAGCCCGCCGGTCTCGGACACGCAATCGGAATGCTGTTCATCATGACTTCGGCGCCAAAGGTGCAGCTCCGCCAGGCGCCAACGCGCGATCAGGCTGACTCAGTAATTCGCGCGTATCTGGACACCCAGCTGCGCGGCCGGGATGCGAACGATTTCCTGTATCAGTACAACTCCTCGAGGAACTACGACCCGTCGAAAGAGCTCGAGACGATCCGCGCGCACGTGCTCGCGATCAATTCGGCGGACGATTTCGTCAACCCGCCCGAGCTTGGTGTTGTCGAACGGCTGATGCCGCGCGTAAAGAATGGGAAGTTCATCCTCCTGCCTATAACAGACCAGACACGCGGCCACGGAACACATTCTCTTCCATCAGTTTGGAAGAACTACCTCGAGCAGTTTATGAATGACCTCCCGCAGCGCTGATCTCCCTCCCTCTCTCTTCAATGCACCTTCGCCGAGCCGCGATTGCGGCAGTACTCTCCGTGCCGGTCACCGCGACCGCTCAGGCCGCCAGATACGGTCAACCCTATGCACCCGTCGTGCTGCTGCTCCCATCAGGCGCGCGCACATTGGCGATGGGGAATACAGGCATCGTCAGCCGCGATGACGAGGCTCTGTTCTTCAATCCGGCGCAGCTGGTGATCGCGCGCGGATTCAGCGCATCGTACGAGCGATACTCGTCCACCGCGCAGGGCGGCACGCTGTCGGCGGTCACTCGATTCAACAACGGCGGCATCGCGGTCGGCATGAACACGGTCAGTTACGAGCTGCCGAATGACATTTTCCCGGCGAACCCGGGATCGATGCTCCTCGCCGGGCCGGCACTCGGGACGTCGCTCGAGGCCAGTGTCGGTGTAGCACAGGTCTTCAGGCGCCATCGTATCGGCGCAGCCGTGAAGTACGTCGAGGATAACGTTCCAAGCGCCCGGGTCAGCCACCTCGCGCTCGATCTTGGCGTCTCGAGAGACTTTCTTCGGTACTACACGCTGGGCATTTCGGTGCAAAACATCGGGCCGTCAACGACGATTCCCTGCTCGTTCAACGCGCAATCGGTAACCCATTGCGTCGTACCGCCGGGGCCTCCTGGAAACGTCGAGCTGTTCACACACGCCAACATGCCCTTGCAGAGCACGATCGGTGTTGGGACGTCGCGAGCGGTCGGAGACCTCGATCTCCTCGCCACCGCCGCGGTCTCGATGATCCGCACCGATTTCGTGGCACCGAGCGGCGGAGTGGAGCTCGGGTACAGCTGGCTTGATGGGTACAGCATTGCCTTGCGCGGTGGAGCACGGCGGCCGTTTCCCGGCGAAACACCCTTTACCGTCGGCGCGGGCTTCAACGTCGACCGCTTATCGATCGACTACGCTCTGGAGGGGTTGCGGCCTACGGAGTTCTTTCTAAACGGGACGTCGCGCGTGTCGACCCGCGCCGCGCACCGCATTGGACTCAGGATCCGGTAGGTACAGTGCAGATCCCTCTCTCCGCTCCCTGCCCTCGCATCAGGGCAAGCGCTTCTCGGGATGACACCCGACACCTCTCCTCGCCTCGCCTTATGCGCCGCTCTCTAATACTCGTCGCGCTCGCTGCCGCGGCGTGCACGCAGGCTTTGAAGCTCACGAAGGACGATTCGCCCACGGTACTGTCGCATCAGTTGATCACCGCACCCAATCCCGGCGAACGGGGCTCCATGACGGTGAAGACGATGTACTACGGCAGCGGCACCGACAAGCGGCGCGCCGAGTTTCGCGACTCGGTGACGCTGAAGACTCGGACCGTGGACGCCTCGCCGTTCGTCTCGATGGAGCCGGACGTTGCGAAGTCGCGAGAAAAAGACTGGGGCTTCGGCACCAGCAAATTCCCGCTTAATGGGAGGGTTTGGTATCCGGAGGGAAGTGGTCCCTTCCCGCTCGTGCTCATCGTGCACGGCAACCACGATCCGCTCGACTACTCCGACCCGGGCTACGGCTACCTCGGCGAGTTGCTCGCGTCGCGTGGATTCATCCTGGTCTCGGTCGACGAGAACTTCATCAACGGCGGCCTGCGTGGGGAGAGCGACGGCCGAGCGTGGATGCTGCTCAAGCACCTCGAGGTGTGGAAGCGGTGGAATGACTCGAGCGCCGGCCCGTTCAGCCACAAAGTGGACATGAACAACATCGGGATCATGGGCCACTCGCGCGGCGGTGAGGCGGTGGGGATCGCGGCCGCGTTCAATCGCCTGAGCCATTATCCCGATGACGCGAACGTCAAGTTCAACTTCAACTTCAACATCAAAGCGGTCTTCGCGATCGCGCCGGTGGACGGGCAGTACAAGCCGGCGGGCGTCTTCACGCCGATCGAGAACGTGAACTACATGGTGATCCACGGCTCCCACGACGGCGACGTGTCGTCGTTCAACGGACTTCGCGCCTACCAGCGCATCAAGTTCACCGACGGAAAGCCCTGGTTCAAAACCGCATGGTACGTGTACCGCGCGAATCACGGGCAGTGGAATACGGTCTGGGGCAACAAAGACAACGGTCCTCGCAGCGGACGCTATCTCGATCTGCGCGGGTTGATCACGCCCGAGGAACAGCGGCAGTTCAGCAAGGTCGTGATAGGCGGATTCCTCGAGGCCACGCTCCACGGCAAGGCCGAGTACCTGCCAATGTTCCGCGATCACCGCGTGATCGGCGCCTGGTTGCCGAAGACGATGTACATCACGCGCTTCCAGGAGAGCGGATTCAAGCCGCTCGCGACCTTCGACGAAGACGTCGACGTCACGACGGGAAGCGTGCCGGGAGTCTCCCTGAGCGCCGACAGTCTCGCGACGTGGAAAGAGAACCCGCTCAATCTCCGCAACGGCAACGATCCGCTGAACACCAACGCCGTGACGCTCGGCTGGAACAACCACATTCGCGGCGACGATACGACGAAGCTCGGGAAGCCAGCGTCGTACACGATCACGCTCACCGACTCGCTGACGAACGCTCTGCACGTCGGGCGCGAATCGGCGATCTACCTGTCGCTCGCGCCGACGGACGCGAAGCCCGGTCCGCGCGCGCCGGCACGCGACACGACCAAACGAGACAGCACGGCACGTAGAGACTCGTCGCGATCGCAGCCACGCCGGCCACCGGCGAAGACCGAGAAAGACACGACGCCCGTCGATCTGACGATTGAAGTCGTGGACGCGGCGGGCCACACCGCACGGTTGCCGCTCACGCGCTTCGGCAAGCCGCGCCGCCCGCTCGACATTCACATTCTCCGGCGCGCGGACGAAGAGCGACAGCGGTATCCGACGCAGTACGAGCTGGTGCTGCAGACGTACGTGATGCCGCTGTCGGACTTTGTGCAGGCGTCGCCCTCGTTCGATCCGATGCACCTGCGGTCGGTCCGCTTGGTGTTCGATAAGCTCGTCGCGGGGACAGTCGTCGTCGACGACATTGGCGTGTCGGGGACGGCTGGGCGGTTCGTTACGACCGGAGAGCCGTAGAACTACCTGACTCCGAACCCCGGACTGTCGACTCCAAACTCTTACTGAGCGGGCGCTCCAATCAGCTCTCGAACTCGAATCAGCAGCGCATCCGGCGTGAACGGCTTCGCGAGAATCGCTCCAGGCTCGTTGAATGCGCGATAGACGGTCTCTTCCTCCATGAAGCCGGAGATGAGGAGAATCGGCGTTCCCGGCTGAAGGCGCTGGAATTGGGCCGTGAGCTCGCTCCCATTCATGCGCGGCATCATCACATCGCTGATGAGGAGATCGACCGGCTCGGCGAGCGAGCGCAGCGTATCGAGCGCGTCGACGCCATCGCAGCCCTCGTGCACGCGGTAGCCTGCGCCCGTCAGAATCCGCACCGTCAGCGCGCGCACACCCTCGTTGTCCTCGGCGATCAGGATGACGTTGCCGGCCGCCGAGTGCGGGGCAGTGCCCGACGTGCGATCGCCAGCGAGACTCAACGCCGTGGTCGCGGGGAGATGAATGCTGAACGTCGTGCCGCTCCCGAGAGCGCTCGTGACAGAGATGTGCCCGCCGCTCTGCGACACGATGCCGTACACCGTCGCGAGCCCCAATCCCGAGCGGCCGGTCGGATCCTTCGTCGTGAAGAACGGCTCGAACACGCGCGCACGCGTCTCGTCGGACATCCCGGTACCGGTGTCCTGCATCTCGAGCAGCACGTACTTCCCTGCCGGCACGATCGTGTCGGGGGCGTTGACCGGCGCGACCTCCACATTTCTCGTGGCCACTCGGAGTGTGCCCCCGCGCGGCATGGCGTCGCGCGCATTGAGCGCCAGGTTGAGCAGCACCTGCTCGAGCTGACCCGGGTCGGCACGCACGGTCCAGATCTTCGAGTCGAGCGTCGTCTCGACCTTGATCGAGTCGCCGAGCAGCCGCCGAATGATCTTCACCATGTCGACGACGATGCCGTTGACGCTGAGCGCCTCGATGCGAAGTACCTGGCGCTTGCTGAACGCCAGTAGCTGGCGCGTGAGCGACGCGGCCCGCTCGGTCGCTTTGAGAATCTCCGCGACATCCTTGCGCCTGGCGTCATCGCCTTCAAAGCTGCGCGCGAGCAGGTCGGCGAACCCGCGAATCGTCGTTAGCAGATTGTTGAAGTCGTGCGCGACGCCGCCCGCAAGCTGACCGACGGCATCCATCTTCTGCGCCTGGCGCAACTCTTCTTCCAGCCGGCGTCGTTCGGTGATGTCGCGCGACACCGAGAGCACTTCGCCGACGAGTCCCGACTTGGGATCGCGAACGGCCTGGCTCGTCGTCTCCAGCCACACGTAGCCGCCATCCCGACGGCGCGCGCGATACGTGAGGGTTTCTGCGCCTTGATGTCCGATCAGGCGCGCGATCGCCGCGCGCATCGCCTCGAGATCGTCGACATGACAATACTCGAACATCGAATTGCCTACGAGCTCCCCGGCGGTGTAGCCCAGCAGTGTGAAGCACACCGGCGAGGCGTAGATGATCGTGCCGTCGGCGCCGTGGCGCGACAGCATGTCGGTCGAATGCTCGGTCAGGAAGCGGTATCGCGCTTCACTCTCACGCAGCGCAAGCTCGGCGCGTTTTCGCTCGGTGATATCGCGAGCCACCGCGAACAGCGACATCACCCACCCGTTGCGCTGCTCGATGTGCACGTTCTGCCCGATCCACAGCTCGCGACCGTCGAGCGTGACCGCGGGAAATTCCCAGTACGTGACCGGAATTCGCTCGGTGACCTGGCGCTTGTAGAGCGCGATGCCCTGCTCGTGATAGTCGCGCCGAACGAACTCCAGATACATCCGACCGACAATGCCGTCGTCGGGGCTGGAGCCAAGCAGTCGCGAGACGATCGGGTTGGCGTACGTGAAGACCCCGTGCGTGTCGATGCGATAGATGCCATCGCTCGCGCTCTCGACGAGATGGCGGAAGCGCGCTTCGCTCTGGAGAAGGGATTCTTCGACGTGACGCCGCTTGGTGATGTCGCGCGAGGTGATCGCGACACCGTCCTCCACGCGCACGGCCTGGTGCCGAATCCAGCGCTTCTCACCGTTGTCGTCTTCGACTTGCACATCGTCGTCGAACGATTCGCCGGTCTCCACGACCTGCGTGAGGTGCGCGAGAAATCCGCTGTCGCGGAACGTCGGCAGCACGTCGCACACGAGTCGGCCAACGAGGTCGACACGCGAGCGGCCAAGCAGGGTTTCGCCGCGCTCATTGAGCTCGACGAGTCGGAAATCGGCGATGGCTCCGCTCTCGTCTCGAACGCTCTCACAGAGGAAGAAGGCGTCGAGACTCGCGGCGATGGCGCCGCGAAACCGGTTCTCGAGAACGCTAAGCGTCGCCGCGTCGCTGCCGTCGGGAGACAGGCTCACGGAATAAAATCTCGTAACAAAGACGACGCGGGCGCAACCACGGCTCGGCATGCCAGACCGCGCCTCAACCGTGACCAAGTCTGCGCGCACCGGAGTTGCCTCTTGGCAGCGGCCGCGTACGTTGACATATCCGGACAACGCGCGCGTGGTGCCTTGGGACTCTGACCGCGCCGGGGGGAAGATGTCTGGCTTCGCAGCGCTTGGCGTAGTGGCATGGTTTCTGTCCGCGAACGCGACGTCGCACATCCGGCTTCAAATCGCGACGCCAGACTCGACGCGGCTCGTTCATTCCGCGCGGTCTGCCCAGTCGTCGTTCGAGTCGTTTCGGCGAATGCATCTGCCGGTCGGCTATGGAATGAGCGGCCCGTGCGACGTCCACATCGGGCGCTACTGCTACTGGCGCGGCGATGACGATGCCGAGCATCAACCCGAAGAAGCGCCCGAAATCAGGAGGCGACGCGAAGAGCTCCTCCGACTACTCGACAGTGTTTCCGCCGCAGTCCCCGGTGATCCGTGGGTCGCAGGCCAGCGCGTTCGCTATCTCGTCGAGGCGGGGCGAACTGATGAAGCTCTGCGCTTCGCCGGCAACGACTGTCACGCCTCCACCGATTGGTGCGCAGCTCTAGCCGGATACGCCGCACACGTCGCCGGCAGATTCGCAACGGCCGACTCCGCATACGCGGTTGCGTTGGCAGCGATGACGCCCGAAGAGCGATGCAACTGGCTCGACATCTCGCGAATCGTCGACGACGCGACGGCCGATCGTCTGCACTCGCTCGACTGCGCCGCGCGCGCCGAACTGGCTCGGCGCATCTTGCGACTCGCGTCGCCGCTGTACCTGGTGAGCTCGACCGATCTCTATACGGAGCATCTCGCGCGCGTGACGCGCGGCAAGATCGCGGAGCGCGCCGCAACCGTCGACGGCGTATCGTGGGCAGACGACCAGCGAAACCTCACGATCCGTTATGGCTTCCCGGCTTGGTATAGCCGCTCGATGCCGCCGAGCGGGTCGATGATGGCAACGGAGTCGATCACAGGGCACGACACCGGCAAACCCTATGACTTTTTGCCGCCCGGCGAAGCGTTGAGCCACATGGCGCACATCGCCGCTACGGACTGGGCCCTCGACGACCCACGAGCGACAACGGGATATGCGCCGTCGTACGCGAAGTCGGTCCACGATGTGCCGAGCCAGCTCGCGGTTTTTCGTCGCGGCGATTCAACTTTGGTCGTCGGCGCATGGGACGCGCGCCAGGACACGACGTTGCTCGGCCGCGATCTCGTCGCGGCGCTCGCGTTCGCCGGCGACTCCGATGCGACCATCGTCGCACGACAGAGTCGCGCGACCGCGGTCGGCCGCATCGCGGGAATCGGCGTCATCGATTCCGGTCTCGTCAGCCTGGAATTGTTGGCAACGGAGGACAAGCGCGCCGCGCGAGTTCGAACAGGCCTACCTCCTCGCGCGACCGGGCGAATTTCGCTCTCGAGTCTCTTGCTCTACGCGCCGAGCGGTGAACCGGCGTACGACATCGCCGCCGTGAAGGACAGCGCGCTCGCGAGTGCGACGATTCCCATGTCGCGCAATGTTGGCGTTTACTGGGAGACGTATGGCGCCAATCCCAATGGCGAGCCGCTGCACTTTTCACTGATGGTGGAACAGGTCGGGATCAGCTGGGCACGGCGCGCCGCCGAGCGTCTGCATCTCACTGATCCGACATCGGCGTTGCGACTGCAGTGGGATGAAGTCGCGCAACCGAATCACGGCGTTGCTGGCCGCGGCGTTCGCGTCGACTTGTCTCGACTTCGTGGCGGGCGCTACGTCGTTACGCTCGATGTCACGGCACGTGGCAGCGATAGCGCTTCATCGACCAAGGAAATCCTCATTCGCTGAGAGCGCGCGCACTCGGACATCGCGCGCGTATGCTGCAGGCGCCGCAATGCGGCGCCGACGTCTTGCACACGGTCTGACCGTGATGGCGCAGCAGGAGATGCGCTTCCGTTACAATGTCGATGTCGTCTCCGAGCTCGGCCATCGCCGCGGTCGTCGCGGATTTGTAGGTCGCGCCGTAGCTCTTTGCCTCGGTTCCGTAGCCGAGTCTCGTCAACACGCGCAGTCCATTCGAGTCCACACCGAGAACGGGATATCGCCTGGTCAGCAGGAGGATCTTCTCCGCGCCGGGATCCGCGATTCCACGAACGCGTTTGAGCGCGCGCTTGGCCTCGGCGATCGGCAGCGCGCACGCTGCGTCGAGCGAGCCTCCGAAATCGGCGACGGCGATCTGCGCCGCTTCGATCAGGTTGTTCGCACGCTCGACGGCATTGATACCTCCGGCGTGCAGCGCGTCGATGATCGCCGAGCGCTTCGCCTCGAGGATGTCGCGTGGCCGGAGGCCGACCTCACGGGCGAGCAACCGGAAGGCGGTCTCGCGCTTCTCGTCGGTTGCGAGATAGGCCACCTTCTCCCAGGCCACGAGCTGAAAGGCGTCGGTCGCCGGAGGCGGCGCCAGCGTACCATGCTGGCGTTTCAAGGTGGAAATGAGGGCCCGAAGGCGGGATGCCCGTGTCATGACAAGGATTCTAGAAGCGCACTGGTCCCTGGCGGGTCGGCGAGCAATCCCCCACATTGTGGCCCAAGAGTTCTTCCCGCCAGCCGCCCTCGGCCCCTTGAGGAGCGGATTTCCCACCCATACGTTCGAACCGACGATGGGCGCCAATCAATGACATCCGTTTCCCCGACATCCGAAGCGCACGCAATCGAGCGTTCGATGAACGCCGTGCGCAGCATCGTCCGCGCGCAGCGCATCAACACGCGAGCGGTCGAGCTGAAGATGGGCATCAGCCTGGCACAGCTGTTCGTGCTACAGCAGCTCGCCGAGCGATCCGCGGATTCGCTGAACGAGCTCGCGGAACGAACGGCCACGCATCAAAGCTCGGTGTCTGTCGTGGTTCGCCGTTTGGTCGAACGCGGCCTGGCGTCGCGGACCGCGTCGGCCAACGATCGCCGCCGAATCGAGATCGCGGTGACGCAGGCCGGTCGCGACCTGCTCGCCGACGCACCAGTCACCGTCTCGATGGAGCTCGTCGCCGCGCTGCGTCGCATGCCGCGCAGCGATCGCGATCAGCTCGCGGATCTGCTCGAGCGTTGGCTGCGTGAGGCGCGCATCGATTTCGCGACGCCGCCAATGCTCGGCGAAGACGAAGACGCTGGTCTCTAACGCTCCCAGTGTCGCTGGCGTGCGATCTCGATGCCCGAGATACACGTCGACAGCCAGAGCAGTCCCGCGGCCAGGCCGGCGGTTGCGTCGCTGACGTAGTGCTGGCCGAGATACAAGCGGCTGATCGTAATCGCTCCAACCATCGCGATCGCGCACGCGCTCACGAGCGTGCGCGCGGTCGCGCGCTTTAGAAAACCATCGATGAAGTACGCCAGCATCCCGTAGCCCACGAGCACACCGAGCGCATGGCCGCTGGCCAATCCGGTTCCCCAGTCGAGCAGCACGACATCGGCGAACGGAAGCTCCGAACGACGCACGGCAAAGCGCAGCGCGGCGTCGAGCAACGACCCGCCGATGAACGCCGCACACCAGCCGATCGTCTCGACACCGCGGCGCCGCACCGCGTACGCGAAGCCACCGGCAACGAGCAACAGGGTCATCGCGCCGCGGCCGCCGAGACTGCTGAGGAATGAGAATACTCGAAGAGCGGCCGGCGTCGCGGACTCGCGCAGGCGTCCGGCAACGATCACGTCGAAGCGAGTGAGCGGCGAGCTTTCGACCAGACCTTCAGTGATCGACGCGAAGACACCGATCACCGCGAGGCTCACGGTGAACCCGACCAGCAAATGCAGCGCGAAGTAGCGGCTCTGTGCGAACCGTCCCGACCGGAAGCGCCACGCCACCGGGTGCTGAACTTTGAGCTCGGCCATGTGCTCGGTCGCGCTCGCGCGCTCGTACCGCTTGTCGAGTGTCGCGACGACGGTCGTACGGTTTCGCTCGAACCAGCGCCAGAGGAAGACCACCGCCGCGACGAGCGCGATGAGCAGCGCGACCAACAAGCTCACACGGCCGATGTAGCGAATCAGCCGCGGCAGGTTTCGACCGAAGGCATATCCGAGGACGCTGAACGTCGCCACCCAAATGAGACCGCCAAGCGCGTTGTAGAGCGCGAACATGCGCGGCGGCATCTGCGAGAGTCCCGCGAAGATGCCGATGAAGCTGCGCAGAAACGCGACGAAACGCCCGAGCGCGATCGTCTTGGCGCCATGCTGCGCGAAAAACGTGTGCGTCTTCGCA
>Ga0070680_100002679_pt1 | contig 13197 bp, 14 predicted proteins | sample KBSC73BmetaG_FD_64672 | JGI IMG/M metagenome (GOLD analysis project Ga0070680, IMG submission 64672) | Corn rhizosphere microbial communities from Kellogg Biological Station, Michigan, USA - KBS C7-3B metaG | ecosystem: Host-associated > Plants > Roots > Rhizosphere | place: USA: Michigan...
TCGGCAGAACTCTCCGGCGACCTGAAGCTGCAGCTTCATGCGCGGCGGTTGGTGCTGGCGCACCCGTCCCGCGGCCAGCTCATCCTCGAGGCGCCGACCAGTCCGGGGCTGCGCGCCGGCTTCGAACGGTTCGGCTTCGACGAGCACGAGGCCGAGCCCGAACCGTTCCGGAAAGGTCGCCGATGAGCGAGGCCGCAGCTCTGCAACGCGCCGAGGCGCTGATCGCCCAGGGGCAGCTCGACGCGGGCCTGGCGGTCACGGAGGCGCTGGTCCGCCAGCCGCAGCCCAGTCACCTGATGCTCGCCGCCCACGCCGGGGCCCTGAAGCTGGCGGGCCGCCGCGAAGAGGCGCTGACCTTCGACGAGCAGGCCATCACCCGCTTCGCCTCCAGCCCCATCGCCTGGCACAACTACGCCGCCACGCTCGACGACCTGGGGCGCGCCGCCGAGGCGGTGGAGGCCTGCGAGCGGGCTTTCCGCCTGGGGATCGACACCCCGCAAACCTTCGCGGTCTATGCCCGGGCCTTGCGGGCCAGCGGCGACCACGAGCGTTCGGACTATGCCTATCGGCAAAGCCTGATGCGGGCGCCCGGCGCGGCGGACGTCGCCATCGAGTTCGCCAACTATGTCTGGATGCGCGGCGCCGCGCTGGCGCAGGCCGACGCCATCCTCGACGGCGCCTTCCACGGCGGCGGGCCGGCCGCGCCCCTGCTGGTCGCGAAGGCCACCCTCTACGAAGCCGCGGGCGACCCAGGCCGCGCCGCGGGCCTCCTGGAGGCGGCGAGCCAGCGGATGCCCGGCGACCTGATCATCCTGCTGGCCGCGTCGGAGTTCGCCCTGCGCCTGGACCGGGTCGACGACGCCGAGCGCTATGTGCGGCTGGCGCAGGCGGTCGAGCCTGCGTCGCGCGGCGTGATCCAGCACGCCGCTATCCTCGACCTCGCGCGCGGCCGCGCGGCCGAGGCGTTGGCGAGGCTGAAGGCCGCACTGGCGCGCCACCCCCAGGACCAGTCGCTATGGGGCTGGGCCGCGACGGCCGCACGCGCCGCCGGCGATCCGCTCTACGAGAGCCTGTGCGACTACGACGCCGTGGTCGGGGCCTACGACCTCGCAGTTCCGGCCGGCTGGAGCAGCCTGGAGGCGTTCTTAAGCGAGCTTTCCAAGGCCTTGAAAGAAGAACACTCTTACCAGCAGCATCCGATCGATCAGTCGCTGCGCCACGGCAGCCAGTCGATGCACCTTCTGACTGGCTCCAGCGCCCCGGCGATCCGCGCTTTCTTCCAGGCGATCGACACCCCGATTCGCGAGCACATGGCGCGGCTGGGGCAAGGCGACGACCCGCTGCGGCGCCGCAACACGCTGGACTATCGCATCCAGGGCGCGTGGTCGGTGCGGCTGCGCCCCGGCGGTTTCCATCGCGACCACTTCCACCCGCAGGGCTGGCTGTCGTCCGCCTTCTACGTCGAGACGCCGGACCACGCGCTCGAGAGCGAGGACCGCCAGGGCTGGATCCGCTTCGGAACGCCGCCCTTCGCCACCGAGCCGCCGATGGAGCCCGCGCACTACGTCAAGCCGAAGCCCGGCCGCCTGGTGCTCTTCCCGTCCTACATGTGGCACGGCACCGTGCCGTTCGCGACCGACGAGAACCGCCTGACGATCGCCTTCGACGCAGTCCCGAAGTAGGGAGCGAAGCCTTGGCGAGAGGTTTCCGTGAGCCTGGCGAGAAGCCCCGGCGGTTCTATGCGGCGGTCGAGGTCGGTGCGGAGGCGGGCGGCTACGCCGTCCTGCTGGACGGCCGGACGCTGCGCGGCCCCAGGGGCGAGCGGGTGGTGCTGCCGACGCAGGGCCTCGCGCGGATGATCGCCGAGGAGTGGGCCGGGCAGGGCGAGCATCTTGAGCTTGCCGCCATGCACGCCACCCGCCTGGCCAACACCGCCCTGGAAGCCGTGCCGCAGGCTCGCGAAGCGACGGCCCAGTCGGTCGCCGACTACGCAGCCTCCGACCTGCTCTGCTATTTCGCGACCGGACCGGCGGGCCTGGTCGAGCGCCAGGAGCGGCTCTGGGGGCCCATCCTGGACCGCGCGGAGGCGGAGCTGGGCCTGACCTTCCATCGCGCCGCGGGCATCGTCCACCGGCCCCAGCCACCGCAAACCCTGGCGCGGGTGAAGGCGCTGGCGCTGGCGCTCGACGACTTCGGCCTGGCTGCGGCGGCCTTCGGGGCGGCGCTCTTCGGTTCGGCGGTCCTGGCGCTGTCGCTCGAGCGGGGCTGGCTTTCAGGGGAAGAGGCGCTGGCCCTCTCCCGCGTGGACGAGGCCTGGCAGGAGGAGAAGTGGGGCGTCGACGCCGAGGCCGCGGAGCGCACCACGCGGCTTGCCGCCGAAGCGGCCATGCTCGACCGCTGGTTTCGGGCGCTCTCCAGCTAGGCGCTCGCAGAGCCGCGTTACGTCGTCGGCGTGCGATTTGCGCCGCGGCTTCCGAATCCACGGCCGGTGTGCCGAATTGGAGCGGAGCGCAGACGACGTGATCGGCCAGATCGCCGCCTTTGATCGCCTCGGCCCGACGTTTTCGGGCCTGACGACGCGCGGCGTTTCGCCGGATGCCGAGACGCCGCACCCGGCCGACCGGCCACGCCAGCCGGCGGCCGTCCCTCTGTCGGCTTCGATGGTCGCGCTGGCGCCGGCTGCCATGACCGCGCTGATCGACGCCCAGGCGCGGCTCGACCAGAACCCGCCGCAGCTCGTGCGCGCCCGCACCGTCGCCCGGCTCGACCGGCTGATCGCCTCGCTGGAGGACGCTCCGGCCGCCCAGGCCGCCAATGATGCGGCGCCCTTGCCGGTCCGTCAGCTCGAACATGCACGCGAGGCGCTGGCCCGCACGCCGGTCGACCTCCAGGCCTGATCTTGCCACCCAGCCGGTGGCGCTCTACCCCTTGCCTCGCAATGGGAAGGGGCCTGTCCGCGTGAAGCATATTCTTGAAGAGCTCGACAGCCGGCGCGCGCAGGCGCGCGTGGGCGGGGGCGAGAAACGCATCGCCAGCCAGCACGCCAAGGGCAAGCTCACGGCGCGCGAACGCATCGACCTGCTGCTCGACGAGGGCTCCTTCGAGGAGTTCGACATGTTCGTCGAGCATCGCGCCACCGACTTCGGCATGGCCGACCAGAAGATCCTGGGCGACGGCGTGGTCACCGGCTGGGGCCGCATCAGCGGCCGTGTCGTGTTCGTCTTCTCCAAGGATTTCACGGTGTTCGGGGGGTCTCTTTCCAGCGCCCACGCCCAGAAGATCCTCAAGGTGCAGCGCCAGGCCCTGAAGATGGGCGCCCCGATCATCGGCCTCTTCGACGCCGGCGGCGCGCGCATCCAGGAGGGTGTCGACAGCCTGGCGGGCTATGCCGACATCTTCCTCGAGAACACCCTGGCGTCCGGCGTCATCCCGCAGATCAGCGTGATCATGGGCCCCTGCGCCGGCGGCGACGTCTATTCGCCGGCGATCACCGACTTCATCTTCATGGTGAAGGACACGAGCTACATGTACGTGACCGGCCCGGACGTGGTGAAGACGGTCACCCACGAGGAGGTCAGCCATGAGGAGCTGGGCGGCTACCGGGTCCACGCGCTGAAGTCCGGCGTCGCCGACGGCGCCTTCGAGAACGACCTGGAGGCGCTGACCCAGGTCCGGCGGCTCATCGACTTCCTGCCCTGCTCGAACCGTGAGAAGCCGCCGGTCCGCGAGAGCTTCGACGAGGCCTACCGCGACGAGCCCAGCCTCGACACCCTCGTGCCGGCCAACCCGAACAAGCCCTACGACATGAAGGAGCTGATCTCGAAGGTGGTCGACGAGGCCGATTTCTTCGAGATATCGCCGGACTACGCCAAGAACATCGTCGTCGGCTTCGCCCGCATGGACGGCGAGCCGGTGGGAATCGTGGCCAACCAGCCGCAGGTGCTGGCGGGCGTGCTCGACATCGACGCGAGCCGCAAGGCCGCCCGTTTCGTGCGCTTCTGCGACGCCTTCGAGATCCCGCTGATCACCTTCGTCGACGTCCCGGGCTTCATGCCGGGCACACGCCAAGAGCAGGGCGGTCTGATCCGGCACGGGGCCAAGCTGCTCTTCGCCTTCGCGGAGGCCACCGTGCCGAAGATCACGCTGATCACCCGCAAGGCCTATGGCGGCGCCTATGACGTCATGGCGTCGAAGCACCTGCGCGGCGACGTGAACTACGCCTGGCCCACCGCCGAGATCGCCGTGATGGGCTCGAAGGGGGCGGTGGAGATCATCTTCCGCAACCAGACCGCCGAGCAGCTCGTCGCCCACGAGGCCGAGTATAAGGAACGCTTCGCCAACCCGTTCGTCGCCGCCAGCCGCGGCTACATCGACGACGTGATCATGCCGCACGGCACGCGCCGCCGGATCGTGCGCGCGCTGAAGAACCTCGCGGGGAAGGAACTCACCAACCCCTGGAAGAAGCACGACAACATTCCGCTGTAGAGCCTCGGAACTGTCCCCTCAGCGAGGGTGTTCTCCGGTCAAGGCTGGCTGCGCCCCGCAGCTTCCACGACAGTCACGGAGGACTTCCCATGCCCGGCAACTGGATGGACGACGACCGCGAACGGCGGACGCGCGAGCGGGATTGGCGGCGGCCCGAGGGCGAGCGCCGCGGCGATGGCGAACACCGTAGCTGGGAAAGCGACGAGCGCCCCGACATGTACGCGGCGCGGCGCGACGGCCCGGATCGCGACCGGGTGTTCGGCGAGGGCGAAACGGGCGCGAGCTACGGCGGGCGGTATGGGAGCCAGGCCTACCGCGGCCCGCAACAGCGCACCGGCTGGCAGGCCCCCAACTATGCCGGGGTGAGCCCGGCGATGCAGCGGGGCGAATATGGCGGACGCCGCCCGCGGTTCAGCCGCCAGGACTACACGCGCCCAGACTATACCCGCTCGGACTACGCGCGCTCGGATAGCGGCAGACGGGACTACGCGTCGGGCGGCCGCTTCTACGGCGATGACGACCAGGAACGGATCTATCGCGAGGAGTACGGGCAGGGCGGCGTCGAGTACGGCGACGTGCCCCGCGGCTATGACGCGGGACGCAGCTCGACGCGCGAGCGCTATCACGCCGAGGGCTATGGCCGATCGGGCTACGGCGCCTATCCGGGCGAATTCCGCGACGAGATGCGCCATCCCGCGAGCGGCGGGACGGGCGGCTACGACTATGAGCGCGGCTATGGAGACGGCGGGCGCGGCGGCGACCGCGGCGAGCGCTTCGAGGATGCGGGCCGCGGCGCGGGCGACTTCCTGCACCGCGCCGGCGAGAGGGTGGCGTCCTGGTTCGGCGGCGGCAACGAATCCCGCAGCCATGACCCCGACCATCAGGACGGGCGGCCGCGCGGCGCGCGCGGGCTTGGGCCGCAGGGCTACAAGCGCTCCGACGAGCGCATCAACGAAGACGCCCACGAGCGGCTGACCGACGACACCTGGCTCGACGCCAGCAACATCTCGATCTCGGTGTCCGGCGGCGAGGTCACCTTGTCCGGCACGGTAGAGACCCGCGAGGCCAAGCACCGCGCCGAGCGGCTGGTCGAGGACATCTCCGGGGTGAACCACGTGCAGAACAATCTGCGGATCGACAAGGGCAACCCGCTGACCACCGCCGGTTCCGGCTATGGCGACAGCGTCCTGGGCGCCCAGATGCGCCGCGACGATCCCGTGGCCAACGGAAGCGGCGGAGAGGGCGGCGGCCAATCGACCGCGGGCAAGAAGAACTGACGCCTAATAGGCGAAGGCGCGGTAGGTCTCGGCCTGCCGCGCCGCCTCGGCCCTGCTCTCGAACACCGGGTTGAACCGCAGCCAGTTTCGCGCGCGGTCGGGCAGGCCGGCCAGGACGTCGGCCGGCACGCGGATGTTGACCTCGGGCCGGAACAGCCAGCGCCGGGAATAGCCGATCACCACCATCGGGCGTGGGATCGCGGTGCGGTTGGGCGTGCCCCGGTGGATGTGGCGAACGTCGCGGATCATCACATCGCCGCGCGCCATGTGGGCCGCGACGAGCGGCGTCTCACCCGACTCGATCCGGCGCATGCCCGCAGCCTTGGAGAGCATGTGGGTGCCCGGCGCATATTCCATGGCCCCGTTCTCCGCCGTCACGTCCACCAGCGGGAAGTTGACCGCGAGCTGGTAGGGCGGCGTTTCCGCGCCGCTCTCGGGGAACAGCAGCTGGGTGTCGCGGTGCAGGTCCTGGTGCTCGGAACCCTTGAGCGGCGTGTCGCTGGCGAGCTGGCACATCACCCCGTCGGTCCCCACCAGCTCTTCCACGACCGCCATGATCGCGTCGTTGTCGATGACCCGCGGGTCAGCCCAGAGGTCCTGGAAGGGCAGGGTGACGTAGTGGCGGTGCGCCCCGCGGTTGGGCGCATCCCGCTCCCGCGCGACGGCGGCCTCCAGCAGCGGCTGGAACGCGGCGTTCCAGGCGTCGATAGTGGCGACCGGGATCAGGCCGCGCAGGATCGTCAGGCTGGTCTCGCGCACCTCCTCGGCGCGCGCACGGGCTCGGGCTGAGGCGGAGTTCGATTTCATGGCAAGGCTCCCGGCGGAACGCGCGGGAGGCTAGACCCTTGGTCGTTGCCACGCTTTGGGGGCGGATCGTCGCATGAGCGTCCAGGAAGGGGATATGGAGCGCTGGCTGGCTGCCTGGGGCCTGACGCCGGACGGCTATCCGTTCTCGACGCCCTATACGCGCAGCGTCCTGGCGCCGGTCAGGCGCGGCGGCGAGCCGGCGATGCTGAAGCTTGCCGGGCATCCGGAAGAGGCGCGGGGCGCTGCGATGATGGCCTGGTGGGCCGGCGACGGCGCAGCGCCTGTCCTGGAGCGCGAAGGCCCGGCGCTATTGCTGGCCCGGGCCGACGACCCCGAAGCCCTGCCGCGCATGGCCTTCGAGGGCGAGGACGACCGGGCGACCACGATCCTTTGCGAGGTGGCGGCCAGGCTGCATCGGCCAAGGCCCGGGCCGGCGCCCGCCGAGGCCGTCGCGCTCTCGACCTGGCTGCGCGCCCTTCAAGCCGCCGCCGGCCTGGGCGGGCCCTACGCGCGCGCGGCTGGCCTCGCTCAGGACATGCTCGCCGCGCCGCAGGAGCTTGCGATCCTCCACGGCGACATCACTCACGCCAATGTCCTCCACTTCGGTCCGCGGGGCTGGCTGGCCATAGATCCGAAGGGATTGGTCGGCGAGCGCGGCTACGACTACGCCAACATCTTCCGCAGCCCGACCGTCCATGCGGTCACGCCGGAGCGCCTCGCACGCCAGCTCAACCTGGTCGCCCGGCTGGCCGGCCTCGACCGCACGCGCCTGACGCAATGGGTGGTGGTGCACAGCGTCATCGCGCTGGTCTGGGCGAGAAATGACGGCCACGCCTTGGGTCGGCGCGCGCTCCGTTTCCCTGAGATGGCGCTGGCCGAACTGGACGGGGGCTCCTAGGCCGTTGCGGCTGCCGCCGCCTTTGCCACCCCTTCGCCGCGACCAAGCCGGTCCGGCAGCGGCGCCCCATAGGGGACGAACTCCAACGACACCGAGTTGATGCAATAGCGCAGCCCTGTCGGCGGCGGCCCGTCCGGGAAGACGTGGCCCTGATGGCTGCCGCAGCGTGCGCAGGTCGTCTCGATGCGCACCATGCCGTAGGAGACGTCCTTCACCGTCTTGACGTGCGTCTCGTCGACGGGCGACCAGAACGACGGCCAGCCCGTGCCGCTCTCGAACTTGGTCCTGTGCTCGAACAGCGGCAGGCCGCAGAGCCGGCAGCAGTAGAGGCCGGCGTCCTTCTGATCGAGCAGGCCGCCGCAGAACGGAGCCTCGGTGCCGTGGTGAAGCAGGACCTCGGCCTCCTCGCGGGTCAGCGCGGCCTCCAGGGCCTTGCGTTCCTCTGCGGTAGGCGGGGTCAGGTCGAAGCCGGAGGGGGAGAGCGCTGGCGTGGTCATGCCCTGCAATCTAAGGTCCCCCGCCTTGGTCCGAAAGTGTAACGGCGCGAATAGCTAGATGTTTTCAAAGATCCTGATCGCCAACCGCGGGGAAATCGCGGTCCGAATCATCAAGACCTGCCGCCGGATGGGGATCGCCACGGTGGTGGTCTATTCCGAGGCGGACGCCGACTCCATGGCTGTCGAGATGGCCGATGAGAGCGTCCTGATCGGCCCGCCGCCGGCGGCCCAGTCCTACCTCCTGGCCGACAAGATCATCGAGGCCGTGCGCGCGACTGGCGCCGAGGCCATCCATCCGGGCTTCGGGTTCCTGTCGGAGAACGCCGGCTTCGCCCGGCGCTGCGCCGCGGAAAAGATCGTCTTCATCGGCCCCAACCCGCACGCCATCGAGGCGATGGGCGACAAGATCGAGTCGAAGAAGTTCGCGACCAAGGCCGGCGTCTCGGTGGTGCCTGGCCACATCGGCGAGATCGAGGACACGGCTCACGCCATCCGCATCTCCGAAGGCATCGGCTATCCGGTGATGATCAAGGCCTCGGCCGGCGGCGGCGGCAAGGGCATCCGCGTGGCCTGGAACAAGACCGACGTCGAGGAGGGCTTCCCGGCCGTCCGCGCCGAGGCCAAGGCCAGTTTCGGCGACGACCGGATCTTCATCGAGAAGTTCATCGAAAGCCCGCGCCACATCGAGATCCAGGTGCTGGGCGACCAGCACGGCAACGTCGTCCACCTGTTCGAGCGCGAATGTTCGATCCAGCGGCGCAACCAGAAGGTCATCGAGGAGGCGCCGAGCCCGCTCCTGGACGCCAAGACCCGCGAGGCCATGGGCGCCCAGGCCGTCGCTCTGGCCAAGGCGGTGAACTACGACTCGGCCGGCACGGTCGAGTTCGTCGCCGGCCAGGACCGGAGCTTCTTCTTCCTGGAGATGAACACCCGCCTGCAGGTGGAGCACCCGGTCACCGAACTGATCACCGGCCTCGACCTTGTCGAGCAGATGATCCGCTCGGCCTACGGCGAGACGCTCGCCTTCACGCAGAAGGACCTGAAGATCGACGGCTGGGCGGTGGAGAGCCGCATCTACGCCGAGGATCCCTATCGCGGCTTCCTGCCGTCCATCGGCCGCCTCGTGCGCTATGATCCGCCGGCCGAGGGAGAGGTCGGCGCGGCGAAGGTGCGCAACGACGCGGGCGTGCGCGAAGGCGACGAGATCTCGATGTTCTACGACCCGATGATCTCCAAGCTCTCCACCTGGGCCAAGACCCGGGAGGCGGCGATCGAGGCCATGGGCCGGGCGCTCGAAGATTTCCACATCGAGGGCCTGGGCCAGAACATCCCGTTCCTGTCGGCGGTCATGGACCAGGACCGGTTCCGCTCCGGCAAGCTCTCCACCAACTACATCAAGGACGAGTTCCCGGATGGTTTCTGGGGCGCGGCTCCGACGCCGTTCCAGCGCGACCTGATGGCGGCTGTGGCCTGCGCCATGCACCGCACGATCACGCGGCGCGCTGCGCCTGAGCTGATGCGCGACGACTGGGTGGTGATCGAGAACGGCGAGAAGCGGCTGGTGCGGGTGACCAACGGCTCGGCCCTGAAGGTCGAGTTCCTGGACGAGGGCCGCACGCTCACGCTGGAATCCATCGACTGGCGGCCCGGAAAGCCGACCTTCAGCGGCGTGCTGGATGGCCGCCCGTTCACCGCCCAGGTGGAGCCGCAGCCCGAAGGCTTCCGCATCCGCCATCGCGCCGCCAGCGGCAGGGTGCTGGTGCTGACGCCGCGCACGGCCGAGCTGCACGAGCGCCTGCCGCCCAAACAGGCGGCCGACACCTCCAGGATGGTGCTTTCGCCCATGCCCGGACTGGTGGTGACCCTGGACGTCGCGGTGGGCCAGCTTGTCCGCAGCGGCGAGGCCGTGGCGGTGATCGAGGCGATGAAGATGCAGAACATCATCCGCGCCGAGCGCGACGGCACGGTGAAGGCCGTCAACGCCAAGGCCGGCGACAGCGTCGCCGCCGACGAGGTCCTGGTGGAGTTCGCCTAAGCGCCGGCTGACGGCTATGCTGACCGCAGGATTCTCAAGGGCCCGCGCGCCATGAACGGCCAGATCGACTGGAGCGAGCTGTTCTTCTCGGCCAGCGGCCGCGCGGCGCGAGCCCCGTCTTGGATCGCGGCGCTCAGCTTGCTGATCCTGGCGGCGCTCTACGAGGCCGTCGCCGGCCCCACCTTGCACTGGATCACCGGCTGGTTCGTCTATCCGCCGCTGTTCTATTGCGGCGCCTGCGTGCTCTCCAAGCGCCTGCACGACCGTGGCCGGTCCGGCTGGTGGGCGGCGCTGGTGCTGATCGCCACGGTCGCGGTGTGGCCGCAACCGAGCAGCTTTTTCGACTTCTTCTTCACCCTGGTGCTGATCTGGGCGGTCGTCGACCTGGGCGTGATGCCGGGCGAGGCCGGCGCCAACCGCTACGGTTCCAATCCCCTGCGGCCGCCTGTGGCGATCTAGCCGACCTAGTGGTGATGCTTGGGGTCGAGGTCGCCGCCCAGCATCGGGCTCCAGTGCTGCTCGCCCTGCGGATGGTGCGGGTGCGGCCAGCGTTTGCCGAATGACTTGAGGTGGCTTTCCAGGTCCTGCAGGCGGTCCAGGTTGGTTTCACGATGCTCCGGCGTCTGTGCGTCGTGATAGTCCGCGATGCGGGTCAGCAGGCTGTTGAAATAACGGTCCTCGACGCTTTCCGGCGCATGCTCCTCGAGCATTCGTTCCACCTCTGAAAGCGCGTGTTCGAACTCAGCCTCGCTGCGGAGAGGCGGTGCGTTTGTGCTGGCCATGTCAATACTCCGGAAGGCGGACGACCCCGATTGGATTAACGGTCACGCTTGGCATTCGTTCCAGAATCTCAAAGTCCCGCGGCCCTGCTCAGCGGCGGACAAAGCAGGGCTGCCGGTTGGCCTGCAGCGCGTCGCAGAAGCGATTGGCCTCCGCCGAGGAGGCGAAGCCCGAAAGCAGCACCCGGCTTACCGGCTTGTTGTCGATCTGCACCGTCGTCACCCCGAGCGTCAGGCCTCCCATGGAGTTCGCGTAGGCTTTCTTGAACTTGGCGATCAGGAGGTTGGCGTCGGCAAGGGTGGGCGAGGCGCCCAGTTGCAGGCTGAACGCGCCGCCGCCCGCCGGCGGCTTGGGCCTGGGTTTCGGCTTTGGCTTCGGCGCGACGTTGGCGGACTCGGAGGACGCCGGCATCTCGATCGTCTTGGGCTCGGCGGGCTTCTTCATCTCCACCGTCTTGGGCCCGGCGTCCTTTGCGGTGGCTGCGGCTCCGGCGGCGGGCGCGGGAGCCGGCGACGCGGGGCTCGCGACCTGCGGATCGCTGACCGGGGGCGGCTCTGGCCTTGCCGAAATCACCACAGGCGGCGGCTTGCCCTTGGCGACGACAAGCGGCGGCGGGCCCGATTTCCTGGCGCGGGCATTGGCGATCGGGCGCTTGAAATCCCGGTCGCAGAGCGCGCGCACGACCGCTCCCAGCGGCGCGGTCGGCGTCGGCGCGACGAAGGCGGTGTCGGCGGGGCGCAGCACCCTGGACTCCGAGCGCAGGTCGCGGCTGCGGAAGCCCGTCATGGCGCCCAGCCGCACCTGGCGGCGATCGCAATCGACTTCGGCGGGGATCGACCACGAGGCGATGCCGTCGTGCGTTACGATCTCCGGATTAACCGCCTCGGAGGCGATGGTGGCGAGGAATCCGCGGGGCTGGCCGGTCGGGGCGCTGGAGACGATCGCCGTCACCGCGGAGGGGCTGACGTCGACGACCTGCGCCGGGGCGATGGGCGTGTCCTTCCGCAGCCAGGCGAACACGTCGGCCAGCGAGCGGGAAGGCGGATAGCTTACGGACGGCCCCAGCGCAGCCGTCTGGGCGGAGGCCGGTCCCGCGGTCGCCACCGCGATCGCCGCAAAGAATCCAAGGCGCTTGGCGCGCGCAACAACGGTGGTCGAGGGGCCCGTCATGAGGGTCTTGATACTCCGACTCGCCGCCTTTGCCCCGCCTAGCTTGGCGGCGAAGCCTCGGTCACCGGGCCGAACACCTGCGCGAAGCTGGCCTTCAAGGCCGCGTCGGTCTCGTCCAGGGTGACCGGCAGCCCCAGGTCGACCAGGCTGGTCACGCCATGATCGGTGACGCCGCAGGGTACGATGCCGCTGAAATGGGTCAGATCCGGCTCGACGTTGAGCGAAACCCCGTGGAACGACACCCAGCGGCGCAGCTTTACGCCGATCGCGGCGATCTTGTCCTCGCGCGGCGGCGCGCCCGGCGTGCGGCGCTCCACCCAGACGCCGACCCGGCCGGGCCGGATTTCGCCTGCGACGTTGAACTGGCCGAGCGCGCCGATCACCCAGGCCTCCAGCGCCGCCACGAAGGCGCGGACGTCGCGGCGCCGCTGGCTCAGGTCGAGCATCACATAGGCCACGCGCTGGCCGGGGCCGTGATAGGTGAACTGGCCGCCCCGGCCGCTCGCGAACACCGGGAACCGGTCCGGGTCCAGAAGGTCGTCCGGCTTGGCCGAGACGCCCGCCGTATAGAGCGGCGGATGCTCCAGCAACCAGACCAGTTCGCCTGCGCGGCCCTCGGCGATGGCGGCGGCGCGCGCCTCCATGGCCGCGACCGCATCGGGGTAGGCCACAGCGTGCTCCGACACCGCCCAGCCGGCCGCCAAGCCGTCCTCGCGCCCGAAAATCGGCGCCTTCGTCGCTGGATTTAACACCCGGTCAAGCATGTCGCGGCCAATGTGGGGCTTGGGCCTGCCGTGCGCAAAGCCCGTGTGAAGTCAGGGGCGTTCTGCGTGAGCCAGGTCAAGGCGGTCAATGTCGAGATTCAGGTGGTGCTGGGGCGCTCGACGCTGCCCATGCAGCAGCTCCTGCGGATGGGCCGCGGCGCGGTGATCCCGCTCGACGCCGGCGTCAACGACGAGGTCTGGATCCTGGCCAACAACCATCCCGTGGCGCGGGGCGAAATCCAGATCAGCGACGAGAAGATTTCCATCGCCGTGACCCGTGAGGCGAACGTCTATGACTTCATGGCTGGCGGACAGTAGCCGAGCGGACGCGATGGGCGATTTCGCCGCCCTTCACAAAGCCTTCGCCGTTTGCTACCCCCCGCGCCTCACCACGAGCGGTCGTGGCGGAATTGGTAGACGCGCAGCGTTGAGGTCGCTGTGGGGCAACCCGTGGAAGTTCGAGTCTTCTCGACCGCACCAGTGA
>Ga0070680_100002682_pt1 | contig 13188 bp, 11 predicted proteins | sample KBSC73BmetaG_FD_64672 | JGI IMG/M metagenome (GOLD analysis project Ga0070680, IMG submission 64672) | Corn rhizosphere microbial communities from Kellogg Biological Station, Michigan, USA - KBS C7-3B metaG | ecosystem: Host-associated > Plants > Roots > Rhizosphere | place: USA: Michigan...
CGTGATTGATGGCCTCGACCGTCTGCGGCATCACGCCGTCGTCGGCCGCAACCACCAGCACCACGATGTCGGTGACCTTCGCGCCGCGCGCGCGCATCGCCGTGAAGGCGGCGTGGCCGGGCGTGTCGATGAAGGTGATTTTGCCGTGCGACGGCGAGTCGACCTGATAGGCGCCGATATGCTGGGTGATGCCGCCGGCCTCGCCGCTGGCGACGTTGGTCGAGCGGATGGCGTCGAGCAGCGACGTCTTGCCGTGATCGACGTGACCCATGACGGTCACCACCGGCGCGCGCGGCATCAACGATGCCGGATCGTCGGCGGCGTCGAACACGCCCTCTTCCACGTCGGCCTCGGCCACGCGCTTGACGGTGTGACCCAATTCCTCGGCGATGAGCTGGGCGGTGTCGGCGTCGATCACGTCGTTGATCGTCGCCATCTGGCCTTGCTTCATCAGCAGCTTGATGACGTCGACCGACCGCTCGGACATGCGGTTGGCGAGATCCTGAATGGTGATCGCCTCGGGGATCGTGACCTCGCGGGAAATCTTTTCCCGCTGTTCGTTGTTTTGTCCCTGGGTGCGGCGACGCTCGCGACGGCGGAACGAGGCGGTGGAGCGCTCGCGCACCTCGTCCGCGGTCATGGCGGTGACGAGAGTCAGGCGGCCACGCGGCCGTTCGGTCGCGGTCTTGGCGGCGCGGGTCGGCCGCTGCGGCGGCGCGGCAGGACGCGCGGCGCCACCCGGTCCGCGACGGACCATGCGGGGGCCTTCGTCTTCTTCGGCTTCCAGCTTGGGACGGCCGGTGGGTGTTCTGACCGCGGCAGTGGTGGCGGCGGCTGCGGGAGCCGCGGGCGTCTCGGCTTCGCCGAAGCGCTTCTTCACGACCTGATCGGTCTTGCGCTTGGCGTCTTCCTCTTGCTTGTGACGCTCGTCTTCTTCGCGCTTGCGGGCCTCGGCGGCCTCGCGCTCGACCCGTTCGCTCGCCTCGCGCTGGGCGCGGAGCTTGGCCTCTTCCTCGGCGATCTTGCGTTCTTCGGCCTCGCGCAGGCGGGCGTCGCCGAGCGCATGGGCGCGGCGGTTGCGCTCTTCGTCGGTCAGCGTGCGAAGGACAACGCCGGACGACTTCGGCGGGGCCGGGGGCGCGGCCGGTTTGGCCGGCGCCGGTTTTGCGGCAACCGCTTTGGGTGGGGGAGCGACAGGCGCTGCGGGCGCGGGCGCTGCAGCCTCCGGCTTGCCGTCGCTGCCGGGAATGCGGCGCTTCTTGACCTCCACGACCACTTGCTTGCTGCGGCCATGGCTGAAGCTCTGGCGTACGACGCCAGTCTCCGTACGCGGCTTGAGCGACAGCGTTTTCGAACCAACGCTCAACGTTTTGTCGCCAGGGGTCTTGGTCTCAGCCATTCAGTTCCCGAATCCTGTCAATGCCGTTCGCGGCCGGGGCCGCCTTCTCCCCGCTCGCCGGTCCGAAAGCGCTCCAGCCGCGCAAAGCGCGCCAAAAACGTGTCGTTGGCAGGTCCGGCAAGCAGGGCTGCATGTACCACATTTGACCGGCCCAATGCCAAATCCAATTGGGCCGACGTGAACGCCTCGATAACCACGACCGGCGCGTCGTCCGGCTGCTGGCGGCGCAGAGCCGAGCGGAGTTTGGACACCCCGTCGGTACCCGCGTCCGACGCATGCAGCAGGCCAACGACCGTTTCGCGGGTGATGGACGCCTCGGTTTTGGCGAAGCCGGCCGCAACCAGCCCCGATTTACCGGCAATAGCGAGCGCGTCGAGCGCGGCCCGGACCATCAGGGCCTCGGTCTGGTCCGCCAGGTCCGGGGCCACGCGAACATCGCGCTTGAAGCCGCGGGCGAAAGCCTTGCGGGCGACCGCATCCGTCAGGGTGGCCTTGTCGGCGGTCACCCAAAGTCCGCGGCCGGGCAGCTTGTGTTTCAGGTCCGCCAGCACGGTGCCGTCCGGCCCGACGACGAAACGGATCAAGGCCTCGACCGGCTTGACCGTTCGCGTCACCACGCAAAGCCGCTCCGGGCCGCGGCCGCTCTTGTGCGGTCCGGCGTCGAGCTCTTCGGGTTCTGCGTGCGCCAGCATCGGTGCGACGGTCATTTCCTTTGGAGCGCGTCCGCGAAAACCAGCAGCCGGTTGTTCGAGGAGCGCGCCCTGACAGAGATTAAGCAACAGATCGGATCGCGGTTCGATCGGACCTTTAGGGTGCGGCCGGGGCCGCTTCGGCCTCGCCCTCGGCTTCGTCTTGGGCCGGCGGCGCAAGATCGGCCTCGGTGATCCAGCCGGCCTTGACGCGGGCCTGCATGATCATCGCTTCGGCCTCTTCGCGCGAAATCTCCTGGCCATCGAGGATGCCCGGCTCGCGCTTGTTTTCGCCGTCCTTGCGCTCGGTCCAGCCGGTCAGGTCGTCGGTGGCGCAACCGGCCAGGTCCTCGACCGTCTTGATGCCGTTCTCGCCGAACTTCACCAGCATCGCCGTGGTGACACCGGGGACATCCTTGAGTGCGTCTTCCACGCCCAGTTCCTTGCGCTTGTCGTCGAATTCGTTCTCGATCTTGGCGAGATGCTCACGGGCGCGCGTCTGCAATTCGCTCGCGGTGTCTTCGTCGAAGCCCTCGATGCCGGCGAGCTCTTTCTCGTCGACAACGGCAAGCTCCTCGACCGAACCGAAGCCTTCTGAAGCGAGCAACTGGCCGACAACCTCGTCGACGTCGAGCGCGTCCATGAACACTTTGGTGCGATTCTGGAACTCGGCCTGGCGACGCTCGGACTCCTCCTGCTCGGTGAGGATGTCGATGTCCCAGCCGGTGAGTTGCGAGGCGAGCCTCACATTCTGTCCGCGCCGGCCGATCGCAAGCGATAGTTGGGCATCCGGCACCACGACTTCAATACGTTCGCGGTCTTCGTCGAGCACCACCTTGGCGACTTCGGCCGGGGCGAGCGCGTTGACCACGAAGGTCGCAATGTCCTGCGACCACGGAATGATGTCGATCTTCTCGCCCTGCAGCTCGTTCACCACCGCCTGCACGCGCGAGCCGCGCATGCCGACGCAGGCGCCGACCGGATCGACCGAGGAGTCGCGGGAAATCACGGCGATCTTGGCGCGCGAGCCCGGATCGCGGGCCACCGCCTTGACCTCGACGATGCCGTCATAGATTTCCGGCACCTCCTGCGCGAACAGCTTGGCCATGAATTGCGGATGCGTGCGCGACAGGAAAATCTGCGGTCCGCGCGGTTCGCGGCGAACGTCGTAGATGAAGGCGCGAACGCGGTCGCCGTTGCGCAGCGTCTCGCGCGGCAGCATCTCGTCGCGGCGGACGATGGCCTCGCCGCGGCCGAGATCGACAACCACGTTGCCGTATTCCACGCGCTTGACGATGCCGTTGACGATGTCGCCGATGCGGTCCTTGTATTCCTGATATTGCCGGTCGCGCTCGGCCTCGCGCACCTTCTGCACGATGACCTGCTTGGCCGACTGCGCGGCGATGCGGCCGTACTCCAGCGGCGGCAGAGTGTCGGCGATGGTGTCGCCGACCTGCGCCGCGGGGTTACGCTTGCGCGCTTCGTCCAGGCTGATCTGGCTGGCCGAATTCTCGACCGCCTCGACCACCAGCATGTGGCGCGACAGCCGCAATTCGCCGCTCTTGGGATTGATCTCGGCGTGGACGTCGGTCTCGGCGCCGTAACGCGAGCGCGCCGCCTTGGCGATGGCATCCTCCATCGCCGTGATCACGATCGTCCGATCAATCGATTTCTCGCGGGCGACGGCGTCCGCGATCTGCAACAGCTCGAGCCGGTTGGCGCTGACAGCCATCGCTCATTCTCCTTCTTCGTGGTGGCCGCGATCCCGGTCCTTGCCGGGGCCGCGCTGAAACAGATTGTCCTGACGAACGGGCGCATCGGACTGTCCGTCCGCCGGCTGATTGTCGTTTTGCGCGCCGCGCAGGCGCTCCGCGTCCTTGCCGCGCCGCAGCGATTCGGCAATGAGCGCATCGGTCAAAACCAGCTTGGCTTCCGCCATGTCCTCGATCGGAAGCAGGATGTCGGCGGCTTCGTCCGCGGCGATGTCGTCGCGCCGCACGCGCGCCAAGTGTCCCTCGGCTCCGAGCAGCCGGCCGCGGAAGCGTTTGCGCCCGTCGACGGCCACAGCCATCTCGATCTTCAAGTCGTTACCGGCATACCGGTCGAAATCGGACTGACGCACCAGCGGGCGGTCGATTCCCGGCGACGACAGTTCCAGCCGATAGGCGCGGTCCACCGGATCGGACGCATCCAGCACCGGCGACACCGTCCGCGAGGCGATTTCGCAATCCTCGATGGTCATCGTCCCGTCGGGCCGTTCCGCCATGACCTGCACCGTGCAGCCGTCGGTCCCGGACACGCGCACGCGCACCAGCCGATAGCCCAGGCTCTCGAGCACGGGCTCGACGATCGCCGCGACCCGGGCGCTGATTCCCGGCTCGACGATCAGGCGCGGTTCGGCGCCCGCTGGGGTTTCGACAGGTTCGTTCATTCGGGCTTCGGCGCTCGCTCTTGCGGGCTCGGAACTTTGTTCGTAAGCTATTGTTATAGCTGCCTTTTTCAGCTGCGGCCCGGCCACCAAGGGCACCTGGGCCGCGAAAATCGGGTAACAAAAAAGAGCGGGTCCCGAGGGGCCCACTCTCAAAAACCGATCAGATCACATCCGACCGTTATGAGGGTCCATACAGCACTTCCGTACAGACGCGCGAAATATAGCCCATTGCTGTCGATGTGCAAGAGCCGCGTGCAGGACGCTCGCGCGAATGCCGTTTGGCTAACGCTTCGTTCACGAAGCCGACTTAGGCTCCGCCGTTGCGCGGCCGCGTGTATTTCGGCTGGTGGGAAGTTTGAATGGTTGCGTCTGCGTCATTGATTCCCGAGCTTGAGGACGTCATCCAGCACGGCTCGCCGGATCGACGCGCGGCAACGGTTCGCCGCATCGCCAATTTGTTTGTCGATGGCGCGTCCCAGTTCAACGAAGACCACGTCAGCCTGTTCGACGATGTGCTGTGCCGGCTGGTCGATGAGATCGAGGCCAAGGCGCGCGCCGAAATGGCGAGCACACTGGCGCCGGTGACCAATGCGCCGACCGAGCTGATGCGCCAACTGGCGCGCGACGACGATATCGCCGTGGCCGGCCCCGTGCTCACGCAATCCCGCCGGCTGCAGGAAGATGAGCTGATCGAACTCGCCAAGACCAAGGGGCAGGCGCATCTCGTTGCGATTGCCGCGCGTCGAGGCATCGGCGAGGCGGTGACCGACGTTCTGATGCGGCGCGGCGACACCGAAGTCGCGCACAACGTCGCCGACAATCAGACGGCGCGTTTGTCGGAAGGCGGTTTCTCCGCATTGGTCAAGCGCGCGGAAGGCGATGGCGATCTGGCCGAGAAGGTCGGGCAGCGTCCGGATGTTCCGCCGCATCTGTTTCGCGATCTGCTGGTGCGCGCCACCGCGGTGGTGCAGCAGCGGTTGCTGGCCGCGGCCAAGCCGGAAACCCGCGCGGAAATTCGGCGCGTTCTCGACAAGATTGCCCGCGAGTTCGACGAAAGCACGCCCGCGCGCGACTACGCCACGGCGCAGCGCGTGGTGCTGGCGCTGCATCAGGCGGGGAAGCTTGGCGAAGCCGAACTGGCGGCCTTCGCCAAGGCCAAGCAATTCGAGGAAACCGTGGCGGCGCTGTCGCTCCTGTGCGGCGTGCCGATCGAAACCGCCGACCGGCTGATCGCAGGCGATCGCCCGGACCCGGTGCTCATCCTCTGCAAGGCCGCCGGCTACGGCTGGATGACGGTGCGCGCGATCATCATGTCGCGTCCGAACGCGAAGGGCGCGTCCAATCAGGCGCTCGATCTGGCGTTCGCCAACTTCGAGAAGCTGTCTCCCGCCACCGCGCAACGCGTGGTGCGGTTCTGGCAGGTTCGCCAGCTCGACGACGATCTCGGCTGAACCGCCGCTGTCGCGGCCGCGTCACGTCCGCTTGAAAATCAGATAACACGGCGTGCGGCCTTCGCGCTTGGCCTTGGCCTCGTAGCGCGTGCCGGAAAATCCCGGCCACGGCAGCCGCCAGTCGTCGGCGCGTTCCGCCGTCCACGCGAAGGCGGGCGAGCGCAGACAGCGCGTCAGCGTCCAGGCGACATAATCGGGAATGTCGCTGGCGAAGCGGAATTCGCCGTTCGACCGGACGATCCGCGCAATCGACGCCAGGCTTTGATCCTGCACGAAGCGGCGCTTCCAATGGCGTCGCTTCGGCCACGGATCGGGATAGAGCAGATCGAACCGCGCCAGGCTTGCCGACGGCAGCCAGTTCAGCAGGTCGGTCGCGTCGCCATGATAGAGGCGGATGTTCGTGAGCTTGTGCTGGTCGATGGCGGCCAGCGCCTTGGCCATGCCGTTCACGAACGGCTCGATGCCGATGAAGCCCATGCGCGGATGCTGCATGGCCTCGGCGATCAGATGCTCGCCGCCGCCGAATCCGCTTTCCAGCCGGACGTCGTCCACGTCGGCGAACAGCGTTCGCGGATCGGCGGGCGCGGCTTTGCCGACGTCGATGGCAAGCTGCGGGAGCAGCGTCTCGAACAACGACGCCTGATGCAGGCGCAGGGGATGCCCCTTGCGCCGGCCGAAAAAGGCGCCGGTCTGTTGCGGCGGACGATCGTTCATGGCGCCAATATCAAAAACGCCGATGCCCGGCACAATAGACAAACGAAACGGCGCCATCCTTTCGGACGGCGCCGCTTCGCGGATCAACAGCAATCTTTACTTGAACGCGCTCTTGAGCTGGCTGACGAGGTTCGTCTGCTCCCAGGAGAAGCCGCCATCCTTTTCCGGCGCGCGGCCGAAGTGGCCGTAGGCGGCGGTGCGCCGATAGATCGGCCGGTTCAGCTTGAGCGAACGGCGGATGTTGGTCGGCGTCAGGCGGAAGATTTCCGGCAGCACCTTGGCGAGCTTGCGCTCGTCGATCTCGCTGGTGCCGTGGGTGTCGACCAGGACCGACATCGGATCGGCAACGCCGATCGCGTAGGCGATCTGGATGGTGCACTGCTGGGCGAGGCCCGCCGCCACCACGTTCTTGGCGAGATAGCGCGCGGCATAGGCCGCCGAACGGTCGACCTTGGTCGGGTCCTTGCCGGAGAACGCGCCGCCGCCGTGCGGGGCGTAGCCGCCGTAAGTGTCGACGATGATCTTGCGGCCGGTGAGACCGCAGTCGCCGTCGGGACCGCCGACCACGAAGTTGCCGGTCGGGTTGACGAGGAAGTCGGAGTCCTTCTTCGGCATCCAGCCCTTCGGCAACGCCGACGCCACCGCGTCGCCGATCAGATCCTTGATCATGGCCGGCGAATACTTCTTGCCGTTGCGGCTCTTCTCGTTGTGCTGAGTCGAGACCACGACCTTGGTGCAGCCGACCGGCTTGCCGTCGACGTATTGCACCGTGACCTGGCTCTTCGCATCCGGCTGCAGATCGAAGATCTGGCCGGAGCGGCGCTTGTCGGACAGCACCTTGAGGATCTTGTGTGCGAAGTAGATCGGCGCCGGCATGTACGAACCCTTCTCGTACACTTCGCTTTCGGTGGAGGCATAACCGAACATCATGCCCTGATCGCCCGCGCCTTCCTCTTCGCCGCCCTTTTTCTTCTTGGCGTTGACGCCCATCGCGATGTCGGGCGACTGGCCGTGCAGCAGCACCTCGACGTCGGCGCCGTGATAGGAAAAGCCGTTCTGGTCGTAGCCGATGTCCTTGACCACGCCGCGCGCGATCTGGGTGATCAGCTCGCGATCGACAACGGACACGCCGTTGATGGTGCGGAACAGCTGGCCGCGGCCTTCGCCTGCGATCACGATCTTGTTCGTGGTGCAGAGCGTTTCGCAGCCGAGCCGCGTGTTGATCTGGCTGTCGTCGGCGATGCCGAGCTTGATGTCTTTCTCGATGAAGGCATCGAGAATGGCATCGGAGATTTGATCGGAGACTTTGTCCGGATGACCTTCGGACACGGATTCACTGGTAAAGAGGTAATTTGCGCGAGACACCGTTGCACACTCCTGACAAGGGCGGGCTCAAGAGCCGCGCCGGCGTTGGCTGAATGCTTTTTGCAGCGTCCGCAAGCGCGGTCAAGATGTGGGCAGTCGTGGGCAATCGCCCTGGTCGTGGTCGCGCTGTGCGATCAGGCGACGTCTGCGGTCGCGATCTGTTCGACCAGATCGACAATCCGGCGGCGCAGCTTGGCGTCCTTGATGCCCATGAACGCCTTGGTCAAGGCAAGGCCATCCGACGTTGCAAGGAAGTCGGAGACGTAAGCGGGCGACGGAGCTTCGGCAAATCCATCGGTCGATTGACCCGGTGCGCCTTCGAAAAAGAAGGACACGGGAACTTGCAGAATCTGCGCAATCTGCTGCAAACGGCTCGCACCGATCCGGTTCGCGCCCTTTTCATATTTCTGGACTTGCTGGAACGTCAGGCCAAGCGCGTCGCCAAGTTTTTCCTGACTCATGCTGAGCATCATACGGCGCATCCGCACGCGTGCGCCGACGTGCTTGTCAGTCGGATTCGGCGCCTTCTTTGCCATCATGTCGTTCGCAGCCTCTTCGGGCAGGGATTGCCCAACGGGTTCCCTATTGCTCACAGTTTATTCCCGCCCGCAATCCGTGAAATGTTTCCAGCGCTCCCGCTCAAAGGGTGCCATCGGGGTTGTTTGCACGACGTGCTCAATTTCCGGTCGAAAAAGAATTGAGGCTGTTTCGTCATGGAATCCGCTTCCGAAGTCCCAGCGGCGTTCCGCTGTTGCCTCGTTTGCGCCGGCGGGATAATTGACCGTGATCGTTTCTATCCCAATGATACCGCTTCCTATTTTTGAGGCCTCGGCGGGCCTTCGATGAGCGGCCGGTTCGGCGTTGAAGACGGCCATGCGACGTCCGGCCGGAGCATCCGGGTTCGCGTGTAGAATAAGGCGGATACTCGATTTCAGACACTATACACGCCAAGCGTGTGTTTGCCCATATCGCTATCCGAAACGCATTCCGCAAATAGCGGCCGGGCGGCGGCACGGCGGACGGCGGCCGTCGCAAAAGGTTCGTGGTTTAGCTTCGCCGGGTGCGGCGTCGGACCACGACAATAAAGGCGAGACCGGCCATCAGCAGCGCGGCGCTGTCCCCGATCCGGGCATAAAGAGGCCGCGCGATCCGGCGCGGAAGCGAGGCGTCGATCACGCCCTCCGTGCCGAGCGGCAACGATTTGACGATCCGGCCGACGGGATCGACCACGGCGGAAATGCCGGTGTTGGCGGCGCGCACCAGCGGCAACCCTTGTTCGATCGCCCGCACGCCGGCCTGCTGCAGATGTTGATAGGGCCCGGTGCTGATGCCGAACCAACCGTCGTTGGTAAGATTGATCATCCAGCCTGGACGCTCGCCTTCCGGCACTGCCTCGCCGGGGAAGATAATCTCATAGCAAAGGAACGGCAGCATCCGCGGTGCGCGCGGCACATCCATCGCGCGCCGCCGGTCGCCGGGAATGAATCCGCCGGGCAGCTTGGTGAGCTGCATCAATCCCAGTTTTTCGAGAGTGTCCTGGAACGGCAAATACTCGCCGAACGGGACCAGATGAATCTTGTCGTAGACCGACAGGATCGTGCCGTCGTGGTCGATCACATAAATCGAATTGTAGGCGCGTTCGATCTTTTGGCCCGGCGGCAATTCGGGGGCGCGAACGGCGCCGGTGATCAGCACCGTGCCTTGCGGCAGCAGCGCCGCGATCTGCGCCAGCGCATCGGGCTCGCGCGTCAGCAGGAACGGAAACGCCGACTCCGGCCAGATCAGATGCGTAACGTCGCGCATGCCGGCCGATTGCGGACCGGTCGCGCGATCCGACAGTTCGAGATAGTGACGCATCACCTTCTGCTTGGCGTCGTAGTTGAACTTCTCGTCCTGCTGAAGGTTGGGCTGCATGATGCGCATCCGCACACCATCCACGAACGTCGTGGGCGTGTTCGCCAGCCGCATCGTGCCGTAGCCCGCGAGCGCCACGAGCACGGCAATGCCGAGAGCGAGAGGCAGCCACGGCCGGCGCGTGTCGTTGCCGTCGTCGGTGAGCACGGCCGGGCTTGCGAACACGGCGACGGTGATGAAGGTCAGCCCCCAGATGCCGATCAGGGCCGCGCCTTGCGCCAGCGACAGAGGGCCGGTCAGCGCGTAGCCGTAGGCGTTCCAGGGAAATCCGGTGAAGAGGTGACCGCGAAGCCATTCGGCCGCGGTGAGTGCGACCGCAAGGGCCAGCAGCCGCACGGGGCCGCGCGACCACAGCAAGCGCGCCAGCGCGAGTCCTGCGGCGGTGTAGCAGGCCATGCCGGCCGGCAACGCCGTCACCGCGAACGGCAGCAGCCAACCGAAGGTCTTGGCATCGACCAGGAAGGCGTAGCCAACCCAGTAAAGCCCGACGAAGAAATAACCAAAGCCGAACCACCAGCCGGCGATCGCGGCGCTTGGCACGCCGCCCATGCGGCCCGCTGCGGCGCCGTCGACCAGCCAGACCAGAACTGGAAAGGTCAGGAACAACACCGGCCACGCATCGAACGGCGCCATCGCCAGCGCCGACAGCGCGCCCGCGGATGTCGCGATCAGCGCGCGCCGCCATCCCCAGCTCAGCACGATCCAATGCGCGAACCGCGTGATCGTCAGGGGCAAAGGTGATGTTGCAGCGTCGGTCACGGGCGGCGTGGCATGTTGGGATCAAAGACTTGCGGCGAACTTTTGCTGCTGTCGGGGGCGCTGGCGTCGGCCGACGGCGCGATCGGATGACTGGCCATCTCCGCGGCGTGGCGGCGGGCTTCGCGCTCGCGTTCGATGGCGCGGTCCTTGCTGCGGTGGATGCGCACCTTCTTGATGCGGCGCGGATCGGAGTCCAGCACTTCGATTTCGAATCCGGTGGGGCCGGGGACCAACTCGCCGCGCAACGGCAGGCGTCCGACCTGCGTCATCAGATAACCGCCGATGGTGTCGACCTCTTCGGCGGCATCACCGACATCGAAGGCAACGCCGACCGCGTCGGTCACATCATCGAGGCTCGCTCGCGCATCCGCGACGAACGATCCATCGGGCTGGCGCACCACGGCCGGCAGTTCGTCTTCGTCGTGCTCGTCGCCGATCTCACCGACGATCTGCTCGACGATATCCTCCATGGAGACGAGACCGTCGGTGCCGCCGTATTCGTCCACCACCAGAGCCAGGTGAATCCGGGTGGCCTGCATTTTCTCGAGCAGGTCGAGCGCCGGCATCGACGGCGGAACGAACAGCATCTCGCGCATGATGCCGGTCGAGGACAGCCGTGCCGTCAGGTCGATGGCGGCGAGATCGAGTCCCGCGGGACGGGACTTCCGGCGCTTGCTCGGTTTGTCGACCGTGACGGTGGCCTGCGCCGTCATGAAGGCGATCAGATCGCGGATGTGCACCATGCCGGTCGGGTCGTCGAGCGTGTCGTTGTAGGCGACCAGCCGCGAATGTCCCGCCTTCTGGAACACCTTCACCAGTTCGCCGAGCGGCATCTCCTGTTGCACGGCGACGATGTCGCCGCGGGGCACCATGACATCCTCGATCCGGCGCCCGCGCAGCGCCAGGATGTTGCGGATCATGGTGCGCTCTTCCGGCGAGACACCGGCCTCGCCCGGGCCGGTCGCTTCGAGCACGACTTCGATATCGGCGCGGGTCGGACCGCTTTTCCAGCCGGAGAACAAGGTCCGCGCCAGGCGGACCAGGAATCCGTCGCCCTCTTGAGCTTTGGGGCGGGGAATCAGGGCCGGCAGGTTGCGCGACTCGCTGGGAGCGCCGCCGGACGGATCGAACGGGGGACTGGGCGTTGGGCTGTCGTCAGGCATGACCGGCATCTCTGCGAATGTCAGTCATCGGCGTCGCGTGATGCGTAAGGATCGGGAATGCCCAACCGCCGCAGGATTCGGCGCTCGATCCGCTCCATCGCCTCGGCGTCGCTGTCGTTCTCATGGTCATAGCCGACAAGATGCAGGAACCCGTGGACGGCAAGATGGGCCAAGTGATGGTTGAAGGATTTGCCTTCGGCAACCGCCTCGCGGGCGGTCGTTTCGTAGGCGATGACGATATCGCCGATATATGGGGATGTTTTCCCGCTTTTGCCGCCCTTCGGCATCGGACCGGGTGGGGCCGAGGGAAACGACAGCACGTTGGTGGGCGTATTCTTGCCACGCCAATCGCGGTTGAGCGCCTGGATCGCCGAATCATGGCTCAGCACAATAGCAAGCTCGGCCCGCCGCGTTGAGGCGGCTTTGGCCGCCGCCAGAAGGGCCGATCTGACGACGGTCGCAGCCCGGGGCTGCCGCCGCCACCGCGCCGAGCGGACGACGACCTCCATCTGCACGGCCGGGGCTGGCGCGCGTTTGGCCGGTCCGCGCGCGCGGGGGCCGCGTGATTTTGAGGCGCTGCGCTGCTTTGACACGCGCCGCTTGGGATCGCTGCGCGGCTTGGGCGCGCCGCGCCGCTTGGGGGCCCGGCTCAATCCTTGGCCCCGCGACGGCGCGCCACGTCGGCCTTGTCGTAGGCGGCGACGATCCGCGCCACCAGTTCGTGGCGGACCACATCCTCGGCGGTGAAGGCCGCCTGGCCGATGCCCTCGACGCCCTCGAGCAGCCGCGTAGCCTCGGCGAGGCCGGACATTTGTCCCGGCGGCAGATCGACCTGGCTGGGGTCGCCGGTGACGATCATGCGGCTGTTCTCGCCGAGCCGGGTGAGGAACATCTTCATCTGCATCGTGGAGGTGTTCTGCGCCTCGTCGAGGATCACCACCGCGTTCGACAGCGTGCGCCCGCGCATGAAGGCCAGCGGCGCGATCTCGATTTCGTTGGCTTGCAGCGCGCGCTCGACGATGCGCGCATCCATCAGATCGAACAGCGCGTCGTAAACCGGGCGCAGATAGGGATCGACCTTCTCGCGCAGATCGCCGGGCAGGAAGCCGAGCCGCTCGCCGGCCTCGACCGCGGGCCGCGACAGGATGATGCGGTCGACCTCTTTGCGCTCGAACAGCGACACCGCATAAGCGACCGCGAGCCAGGTCTTGCCGGTGCCGGCCGGGCCGGTGCCGAACACCAGCGCGTTCTTGCGCAAGGCGCGGATATAGGCGTCCTGCGCCGCGGTGCGCGCGCGCACCGG
>Ga0070680_100002684_pt1 | contig 13187 bp, 10 predicted proteins | sample KBSC73BmetaG_FD_64672 | JGI IMG/M metagenome (GOLD analysis project Ga0070680, IMG submission 64672) | Corn rhizosphere microbial communities from Kellogg Biological Station, Michigan, USA - KBS C7-3B metaG | ecosystem: Host-associated > Plants > Roots > Rhizosphere | place: USA: Michigan...
AGATGAAGTCGGTGATCGCGGGGCTGTAGACGGCGCCGCCCGCGCATGGGCCCAGGATCGCGCTGATTTGGGGGACCACCCCCGAGGCGAGCGTGTTGCGCAGGAAGATGTCGGCGTAGCCGCCGAGCGAGGCGACGCCTTCCTGAATCCGCGCGCCGCCCGAGTCGTTGAGACCCACCACCGGCGCGCCGTTCTGCATCGCCAGGTCCATCACCTTACAGATTTTCTCGGCGTGGGCTTCCGACAGCGAGCCGCCGAACACCGTGAAATCCTGCGAGAAGACGTAGACGAGCCGGCCTTCGACTCGGCCCCATCCCGTCACGACGCCGTCCCCCAGGTATTTCTGATTCTCGAGACCGAAGTCGGTCGCGCGATGGGTCACGAAGCGATCGAGCTCGACGAACGTCCCCGGATCGAGGAGCACGTCGAGCCGCTCGCGCGCGGTCATTTTGCCTTTTTGGTGTTGCGTGGCGATGCGGTCGGCGCCACCGCCCTGCTCTGATTCGGATCGCTTCTGCTGGAGGAGCTCCAGTTTCTCGCGCATGCTCATGGTGCGGAGAATCTAGACTGCCTAGCGAACGAAGTCGAACCAGTAAGGAGGAGGGTATTGAATGTTGTTGATGATGACGCCCGTTCCGGCGGCGCCGAATACAATGCCCACCGGATACCCTCCGGTCTGCAACGTACGGGTCACGCGCCGCGCCGCGATGTCGAGGACATAGACTCGCACCCCGAAGCTACTGACTAGCCACACCAGATCGCGGCCTGGTTGGACGACCATATGATCGATGCCGTACACACTCATGAAGGGCACCGAGGCCAGCGAATCTCCTGTGACCAGATCGCGCACTTCCACTCGGTGGTCGCTCAGCACGTACAGGCGCGCCCCTGATGGCGCAATAGCGAGATCGAATGCACTCCCGCTCAGTTTCAGGGATCGACCGGCCGTGCGGGTCCGCATGTTGTATTCGCGCACTTCCGGTTGATTGTCACTCGAGTAGCAGATCGTATAGAGCATCGAGTCCCGTACGATCATGCTATTGGTCCACCCGCACACGAATACGGGCGCGGTCATGAACGTCGCCAGGGTCAGCCGGTAGATCTGAGAATCCGCAGCGAAGTACACCACGGAATCCCCAGCCGGCACCGCGAGCTTTCGCGGACTATAGACTGTACCCACGCCATACGTTTGCACCGTATCGGCAACCAGATCCACAACCACAATCGATCCGTTGCCACCCGCGAGATAGGCACGCGTGAGCTGGGGATTCACCACGAGATCATCGTAGCGGGAGCCGGTATCATGGAGCGGCGTTTCATCGGTGACAACACCCGACGTCAAGTCGAGTCGCTGGATCCCTCCGGGTCCCTGGGCAAAGGCGGTGTTGCCACGCGCCGTCACGAGCCACGCGCCGTCGCTCGGAATCCGGCGAACGACAGCGGTGATCATCGCGCCATCCGTCCGGCCGACCGAGCTGACCTGAATCAAGACCGATCCGGCGGCGCCCCCGAACTTCACCAACCCGCTCGGTGAAACGCGCGCGACGCTCGTATCCAGCGACCGGTACTGCACGGGCTCACTAGGCAGTACGGTCCCCGTACTGTCCTTGACGACCACACTCAACTGGACCGAGTCCGCTTCCTGAAGGAATGTCACGCGTGGCGACACACGCAGTGTCCCGTTGACGTGCACGCGCACCCGGAGCATGGTCGTGATGGTATCGCTGCGGACTTCGATGTCGCTCACCCCACCCGCGCGCGCCCGCACCAGGCCGCTCGCGTCGATGGTGGCGACCGTCGTATCGCTCGAAAGGAACGAAACAGGCGCGTCGGGCAGCGTGTCGCCCTCGACGTTCAGCACCGCTGCGCGGACACGCGCCGTGTCGTTGATCATCAGGCGAACGCTGTCCGGTGAGACCGCGATCGTCGCGGCCAGCGTCAGGTCGGGACCCGCGGGCGGGTGATCATTCCCACAAGCGGCGATGCCTGCCGCCGTGAGGGCGAGCAGGCATCGGCACACAGCATTCGAGATCATCGGCACCCCTTACACCTCTTCGGCACCTTCAGTCGCTGCCGGCTCCGGCGCGGGCGGCGGCGGCGGCGGAATGATGTCGTCCTTCGGGAACCCGGTCGCCGCGAGCACGATGCGATGATGAATCGGGTCGACCTCGAGCACCTTCAGCTCGACCGCCTGTCCTTCCTTCACCGCGTCGCCGGGCTGTTGAATGTCCGGGATGCCGAGCTGCGACATCGGCACAAACCCTTCGATGTCGCTGCCGAGATCGACGACGACGCCCTTGTCCATCAGCCGCATCACGCGCCCGCGCAGCTCGGTGCCGACGGGATACGTCTCACCGATGCGGAGCCACGGATCTTCCTGCGCCTGCTTGAGGCCCAGCGAGATCCGCTTGTTCTCGGCGTCCACGTTCAGAATGAGCACGTCGACTTCGTCGCCCTTCTTCACGACTTCCGACGGGTGCTGCACGCGCTTGGTCCACGACATGTCGGAGATGTGAATCAGGCCGTCGATGCCCGGCTCGATTTCGACGAACGCGCCGAACGACGTCAGGTTGCGCACCTTGCCGCGCAGCCGCGTGCCGACGGGATACTTCTGCGGCAGCGCCATCCACGGATCCTGCTCCGTCTGCTTCATGCCGAGCGAGACCTTCTCTTCGGTCTCGTCGACCTTGAGCACGACGGCTTCGATCGACTCGCCGATCGACACGAGCTTCGACGGATGACGCACGTTGCGCGTCCAGCTCATCTCGGAAATGTGCACGAGACCTTCGATGCCCGGCTCCAGCTCGACGAACGCGCCGTAGTTGGTGATCGAAACGACTTTCCCCTGCACGCGCGTTCCCACCGGATACTTCGCGGCGACGTTCTGCCACGGATACGGCTGGAGCTGTTTCAGGCCGAGCGAGATGCGCTCGCGCTCCCAGTCGATGTCGAGGACTTTCACCTCGAGCTCCTGGCCGATCTGCACCATCTCGCTCGGATGCGACACGCGGCCGTAGCTCATGTCGGTGATGTGCAGCAGGCCGTCGACACCGCCGAGATCGATGAACGCGCCGAAGTCGGTGATGTTCTTGACGACGCCCTTCCGCACCTGATTGACCGACAGCTCCTTCATCAGCACGTCGCGCTTCGTCTTGCGCTCGGCCTCGAGCAGCACGCGGCGCGAGACGACGATGTTGCGGCGGCGCTTGTTCAGCTTGATGATCTTGAACTCGAAGCTCTGGCCGAGCAGCTCGTCGATATTCGGAACCCGGCGCAGCGCGATCTGGCTGCCGGGCAGGAACGCATCCACGCCCATCAGATCCACGACGACCCCGCCCTTGATCTTCTTGACGAGCGTGCCGGTGACGCCCTCGTCCTTCTCATGGGCTTCGCGGATCCGCTCCCAGACGCGCATGAAGTCGGCTTTCTTCTTCGAAAGCACGACGGCGCCTTCCTGGTCCTCGAGATGCTCCAGGAAGACTTCGATGATATCGCCTTCTTTGAGACTCTTCGGATCCTTGAACTCGTCGATCGCGACCGCGCCCTCGGACTTGAAGCCGACGTCGAGAATGACGGCGGTGTCGGTCACGCGCAGCACCTTCGATTTGACGATTTCGCCTTCTTCGATATTGGAGAGCGTCCCCTCGTACAGCAGGGTCATCTTCTCGATCTCGTCGGAGGAGTATTCCTCGTCGAGGCCGGAGCGGACGCGGAGTGGCGACTTGGGGGCTTTGCGTACTGGTAGGTCTTCTTCGAAATCTTCTACGTCACGTGCTTCTACGAGCATGCGGTGCACCGGTTCGGTTGTGGGTTTGAGGTTGATCACCCCTCCGTTGTTCACACCCAAGGGGTGTGCTTCATCATGCGACGGGCGGAAACCTACCCAGGGAACCGTTGGCGCGCCAGTTCAACTACCTGTGCCACCTGCTGTTCCAGCGTCAGCGCCGTGGTATCGAGCAAAACGGCGTCCGGGGCCGCTTTTAGCGGAGCAAACCGGCGATTGGAATCGGCCGAATCCCGGGCAGCGAGGGCGTCACTCTCCCGGCGCACCAGCTCCAGGTCGACCGGTTGGCCGCGCTGAAACAGGCGCCGCCGCGCCCGCGCATCCGGCGTGGCCGTCAGGAAGACCTTCAGGGGAGCCTCAGGAAACACGACGGTCCCGATATCCCGGCCATCGACAACCACACCACCCTGCACACCCTCGACCGACCGCCTCTGCAGCGTATTGACCCAGGTCCGTACCTCCGGCATGGCCGCGACGACGGAGACGAACCTCGTTACGCGATCCCCGCGAATCGCCTCCTCCACGTCGACGCCGGCCACCTCGGGCCGAAAACTCGTTCCGGCCAGAACCAGCCGCACCGGCAGGCGCTCGGCGACCTCGAGGATCTGTTGCACGGGCCATTGCTCCCCCTGCCGGCGACCGCCTTCCCCCAGGTTGTCGATCGTGGCCAGCGTGAGCGCGCGGTACAGCGCGCCCGAATCGAGGTGCGCCCAGCCCAGGCGCTGCGCCACGAGCCCGGCCGTCGAGCTCTTTCCGGACGCCGCCGGCCCGTCGATTGCTATGACGCGAAGCATAGCCGCAGATCACGCAGAAAATTCGGGTAACTGATTTTCACAGATTGCGTCTCGGACAATTTGATCTTCGCGCCGCGAACCGTCCCCAGCACGGCAAACGCCATCGCGAGCCGGTGATCCTTGGCAGTTTCGACTTTGCCGCGCGGCGGTTTGTCGGTCCCTTCGACATGAAGATCGTTCCCCTGCACGTCCGCTTCCACGCCGACGGCACGCAGGTTCGCGGCGATCAGCTCGAGCCGATTGCTCTCCTTCACCCGCAGCTCTCCAACTTCGCGAAAGACGGTGGAGCCGCGCGCGCGACTCGCGAGCACCGCCAGCACCGGCACCTCATCGACGAGCGTCGGGACCTCGGCGGCCGAAACTTGAGTCGCTTTCAGTGCCGCGGGTCGCACCAGCAAGTCCGCGACGGGCTCGCCTCCCTCGTCGCGGAGATTCACGCGCTCGACATGCGCACCCATGCGCTCGAGCACCACGAGAAAGCCGGTGCGCGTCGGATTCACACCGACGTTTTCGATCGTGAGCTCGCCGTCGGCGGCCAGAATCGCCGCGCCAACCATGAATGCAGCTGACGATGGATCACCCGGTACGGTCAACGCGACGGGCGGACGGGCGGACGGTTTAGCGGCCGGTTCGAACACGATCGCGCCGTCTTTGTCGTGAATTCCCAAGCCGAGATGCGCAAACAGCCGCTCCGTGTGATCGCGCGATCGGTATGGTTCGCGAATCGTCACCGCGACATTGCCGGTCAAGGCCGCGAACAGAATCGCGCTCTTCACTTGGGCGCTGGCCACGGGACTCGTGTAGGTCAGGCTCCGCAGCCTGCCGCCGCGAATCGTGAGTGGCAGTCCGTCGCCCTTTTCCTTTATATGCGCGCCCATCTGCTTCAGCGGCTCGGTCACGCGTCGCATCGGTCGCTTCCGCAGCGATGCGTCCCCCGTGAGCGACGCCGCAAAGCGCTGGCCGGCCAGAATCCCGAGCATGAGACGGGCGGTGGTGCCGGAATTGCCGCAGTGCAGCCGGGCCGCAGGCTCGGACAATCGCGAACCGACCACTGTCACTCGTTTTTCATTGATCGACGACACATCCGCGCCGAGCTGGCGCAGCACGCGCGCGGTCGATTTCACGTCGTCGCCGGTGAGCAATCCCGTCAGCTCGCTCTTTCCGTTCGCCAGAGCCGCGAGCATGAGGACGCGATGCGAAATGCTCTTGTCACCCGGAGGCCGAACGACTCCGCTAACCAAGACGGCGTCTCCACGTCGCCGCGCTGGTGAGCCATGCGGTGAGCGCCGCCGCGTCGCCGGTCTCCAGCGCTCGCTCGACGGTTCCCAGCGATTCCTCGAGCGCGCGCAGCGCCGGCAGAATCTCGTCGCGATTCATCAGCAGGATTTCCGTCCAGAGCGCCGGCTCACTCGCGGCGAGACGCGTCGTGTCCGCCGCGCCGGTCCCAAATGACGAGCCGGGCGGCGCGTGCCGCGCGAGGAAATCGCCCAGCAGCGATGCCACGACCTGCGGCACGTGGCTCGTCGCCGCGAGCTGCGCATCATGCCGCTCCGCGTCCAGCACCACGGGCTCGGCGCCGAGCACGTCCGACCAGAAGTGCGCGATTTCCCGCGCCGCAGCGGCGCCGCTGCTGCACGGCGTGACGTACACAACGACGCCCCGAAACAGGTCTGCGCGCGACGCTTCAAAACCATGCCGATGCGTGCCGGCCAGCGGATGGCTCCCCGCAAAACGGGAGCCGATCCCCAGCTTCTCGGCGCGCGCGACGATTCCCCGCTTGACCGATCCCACGTCGGTCACGAATGCGCCGGGCTTGAGGTGCGGGGCGAGCGCCTCGAGCTGAGCGAGATTGGCGGCGGGGGGCGCGGCGAGGACGAGCAAGTCGGCGAGGCGGGCCACGTCCGCGGCGCGAGGCGGCGCGTCGTCGAGGGCACCCTGCTGCGCCGCGAGCGCGCGCTCCGCCGGCTCCGGCGACCAGCCGACGATCTTCGGGATGCCCGCCAGCTTGCCCTGACGCGCCACCGAGCCGCCGATGGCGCCCAGGCCGATAATGCCGAGTTGGGTCGGTCTCACGCTGCACAAACCTAAACGCGGCGGGGCGCCTCGACAGAGCCGCCTTGCCTGCGCCAGTTTCCTCTTCATAGTTATTTCGCCGATGTCCTCTCCCTCCCCGCTCCGAGCGCCGAGCTTCACGCGCCTGTTCGCGGCGACGTTCATCGCCGTCGCGCTCGTCGGGCTCGTGACTCAAGTCGCGACGTGGCAGAGCGCGCGCGCCACCGAGGCGGCGATGGTCGAGCTGGCGCAGCGCCTCGATCGCATCCAGCGCCTTCAGCCCTCGCCCGTCGTCGCCGCGGAAGCGAGCGCCGCCGCCGAGCTGGCGGCGGATGCCGCCGACGACGCGCTCCAGGCCGCGCTGGCGGCCAGCGTGCTGTTCATCGCCATGATCGCCGTGCTGGGGCTCGGCTTCTGGTACAACCGCCGGCGCCTCGCCACGCCGTTCGCCCGGATCGCGCAGGCGCTGCAGCGCGTCGCGGGAGGACAGTTCATCGAGCCGCTCCCGGAAGATCAGCCCGGAGAGTTCGGGACGATCGCCCGCGGCGTGAATCACCTGGCGCGCACACTGGCCTGGCGCGAGGAGCTGCAGGCCTACCTGTCCCAGCTGCTGTCGGCACTCAACACGTCCGCCGACGATTCAACGACGGGCCTCGGACAAGCGCTTGGCATCATCGCCGCCGCCACCAAGGCGCCGGGGATCGTCCTGTACCAGCCGGCCTACGACTCCAACGAATGGGCTGCGACCACGGCGCGCGGCATCGAGCCTCGCCCTGTCTCTCGCGCGACGATGCGCGACCTGATGGGCACGGCGACGCAGTCGCTTCATTATCACGGTGACGCCGTCCAGGCCGTGCGCCACCAGCTCCGCATGAGCATTCCGATGCCACAGGGACTCGTGCTCGTACCGCTGCGCTCGGGCTCGAAACTGATCGGGGTGCTGGGGGTCGTGCCCGGTCCGCAGTTCGGTGAGGATGAGCGCGCGGCGCTCGATCAGGCGGCACCCAATCTCGCGATCGCGTGCGAGCGCGCCTCGGCGCACCACAACACGCGGCGCCTCGCGGTGGAGGTCCGCCAGACCGCCAAACGCCTGGAGCAGCTGAACACCGAGCTCGACGCGGCGATGAAGTCCAAAGATCAGTTCCTGTCCAACATCTCACACGAGCTCCGCACCCCGCTGAACAGCATCATCGGCTTCACCGATCTGCTGCTCACCGAGGACCTCGGAGCGCCGCTCTCCGATCAGCAGCGCGACTTTCTCGAAACGGTGGCGCGCAACGGCAAGCAGCTGCTCGAGCTGATCAACGAGCTGCTCGACCTGCAGCGTATCGCGGCGGGTCGGATGGAGCTCAAGTCCGAAGCATTCGACCTGGCCGCGCTGCTGGCGGAAGCGGCCGACACGGTCCACGCGCAGATCCAGAAGCACGGCCATTCGCTGGTGGTCACGCCACCGCCGGGGAATCTGCGCGTGCAGGGCGACCGTGGACGCGTGCGCCAGATTCTGCTCAACCTGCTGTCCAATGCGATCAAGTTCACGCCCGACGGCGGGCGCATCACCCTCGTCGCGAACGCGGACAATGGCGATGACGAGGCGGAGATCGCGGTGACCGACACCGGCATCGGCATCGCGCCGGAAGATCAGGCGAAACTGTTCAAGGAGTTCTCTCAGCTCGACGCGTCCGCCAGCCGCAAATACGAAGGGACCGGCCTGGGCCTGGCGTTGTCGCGGCGGCTGGTCGAGATGCAGGGCGGCGAGATCGGGGTCGAGAGTGAGATGGGGAAAGGCAGCACCTTCTGGTTCACGCTTCCACAGGCGCGGTGACCGTGGCCACCATCGTGGTCGTCGAAGATCAGCCGGATAGTCTCAAGCTCCTGACCACGCTCCTGACGATCAAGGGACACAAGGTGATCGGGTTGGCGAACGGCGATACGCTGGCCGAGGTGATGCGTACGCATCAGCCGACTCCCGACCTGGTGCTGCTCGACATTCAGCTTCCCGGCCGGGACGGATACGAGCTGCTCGCGGAGCTGCAGACGCTGCCGAATCGCTCCTGGAAGGTCGTCGCGCTCACGGCCCATGCGTTGCCGGAAGATCGCGAGCGCGCGCAGGCGGCCGGATTCAACGGCTACATCACGAAGCCGATCGACGTACGAACGTTTCCCGCCGAGGTCGCAAAGCACCTCGGCGGGTAAACGGTCGTGTGTTTTGTTTAGGGCTTGGGCGTCGGAGCGGGCGCTTCCGCGGGTTGCGGAGCCTCGCGCGGTCGCGACGGCCGCGGCGGACGCGGCGTGCGGAGCTGCATCGGGTGCTCATCCGGCTTGAGCAAGCCGGCTTCATGCAACCCGATCGAGCCGTTCACGGTCACCAGCTTCAAGGTCGCGCCACCGGAACCGATCGTGCCGCGCAGATGCCGCGTGCTGATCTTGCCGCTGATCTTCACGGGGAAGTCGGTCTCGACGCGCCCGTTCACCGTTTCGGCGTCGATGGTCGCGTTGATGTTCCGCGGCAGGCCAGCCATCACCGAACCGTTCACCGTCGTCAGTCTGACATCGCCGCTCGTCAGCGATTCCATGATCGCTTCGATGCTGCCATTCACCGTGGTCGCCTTCACCGGGCCGGACGACGTGATGACAGAGATCTTGCCATTGACCGTCGTCGCTTCGACCGGCGCGCTGACGCCGGCGATCTGCAGTGCGCCGTTTACCGTGGACGCTTCGACCGGCACGTTCCGCGGCAATTGGACGACGATCCGGACCGCCACGTCGTTCTTCTTCACGCCGTTGAGCCGGTAGTCGCCACCATCCTCGCACCGCATCTCACGTGCTTCCCACATCGCGCAGATCGTGACGCCGCGCTCGGTGAGCACGGGGATCAGTTGGACGCTCTGCGGATCGGAATTGCGCCAGCTCTTTTCCGCATGGACGTACAGGCTGTCCGAGTGGCCGGGCAGGACGTCGATCGGACCATTGGTATTGCGGATCCAGACCTGCTGCGACGGCGTGATCAGCGCATGGTATTCCCAGGGATCGCCGACCTCGCGGCCATGGCCGAAGAGATCGCCGCCTTCCCCGTCGCCCCAATTGAAATCACCGAAGGCGCCGAGGGCCCCGAGCGGCGAGGGCATATGGATGTTGCGCTTGGCGCTGCGAATGAACAGCCCGGCGCCCAGCACGAGGCCGAACAGCACCCCGCCGCGAATGATCTCGCGACGCCAGGTGCGCCAGAACCGCTTGGCCGGGCTTGGTTGATCCAAGAGTATGTCCATGGTTAGGTGACGTTACGCTCCTTCAATCTTACAAGTTTCGCCCCCAGACGCGACTGCCCGCCGGAGTCCTCAAGCGGGCAGTGCGAGGGGTGAGGGGGATATCCTTCGATTCAGGTCGTGGCCGGACACTTCGGTTGGGCGGTGGCCTCGACGGTGACGGGGGCCAGCATCCCGCCATACCAGATATGGTTCACGTCTTCTGTCGGGTCCGGGGTTTCGACCGCGCGGGCCACTCGGCGGTAGGTCTCCGCACGATCGGCTCGCATGGCGGCTTGGGCGGCGAAGCCGTATCCGAACGTCAGGATCGTCGCGATCAACAGGGTCAGGCCGCGCATTACAACCTCCAGCTAAAGTGTTCAACGGTTCCACGCTTCAGTGGGTAAGACGCTGCAATCGCGGGAAAGGTTGCATGGCTGATGCAAAGAAACGGTGGAGGTGCCGTTGCATCCAGCACCTCCACCGTCCTGCACCAGCCTCGAAAACCTGCTTTTAGTATCCCGGGTTTTGTACCAGGCCCGGCGCCACATCCAATTCGTTGAGCGGAATTGGATACCGCGTTTGAAATGGCGCGACCGCGGGCAGCACGATCTGGACGCGGCCGGTCCGCACCAGGTCTGGCCACCGGTCGCCCTCCATCGCGAGCTCCAGGCGGCGCTCGTTCAGAATTGCGTCGATCGCGTTGGCCTGCGTCATCGCGGCCAGGCCTGCACCCGGCAGCCCCGCGCGGCTCCGAATCAACGTCAGCGTCGAGTCGGCGCCGGTCAGGTTACTCTGACGCGCCTGTGCTTCCGCAAGGATCAGCAGGATCTCGGCGAAGCGAAATACGTGAATGTCCTCGGCGCCGATCCCGGTCCGCCACTTCGCTCCGTACATCGTCACCGGGTCCGTCGTGTCCGCGAAGGTGATGTTCCGCTGACCGCGCAGGTCCGTGGGGTTGTACGTGGTCGGGTCCGACCCGTCGTACGAGGAATCGTAGGCCACGGCCAGGTCGGGCGAAGGGGAGATTTCCTGGCGCCCCTGCGCCAGGTCGGACAGGTAGTAATAGCCTTCCCAGCAGAAATCGACCGCATCGAACTTCAGCCGGAAAATGTCTTCCGGCGAATCGGCGCCCTCGGCCGTGAAGAGATGACTGTAGTCGCTGTCCAACGAAAACCCTGCGGCAGCCACCGCCCGTGCCTCCGTCTCTGCGCCTGCCCAATTCTTCTGATACAGAAAGACACGGGCGCGCAGCGCGTGAACCGCGCTGACGCTTGCGTGATGCGCGTCATTCGACGATCCCGCGAGGAGCGTCTCGGCAGCGGTCAAGTCGGCCAGAATCTGCGTGTAAGCCTCTCCCGTCGTCTGGCGCGTGACCAGACCGGTCGAGGGAATGTCGACCGGTGGAATCAGAACGATGGGGACGCCCATCCCTGCGGCAGCGGTGTCGCCCCAAAACTTCACGAGGTTGTGATAGGTCAAGGCGCGGATGAAATGGGCCTCGCCCAGCATGACATCACGCTCGGCCGGATCCAATCCCACGACGCCCGGAACCTTCTGGATCACGATGTTGGTGCGGCCAATGGTCGTGTACAATGCGTCCCAGAAATCCTCGATGGACGCGTTGTCGGCGGTGAGGTCGTTCCGATCGATCTGCCGGTACGTGGTGAAGGTACCGGTGTGCTCCACGTCGTCGCTGGACAGATCGCCGAAGAACAGCAGTTCCCCGCCGTAGTATGAGTCATCCTGCAAGGCGTCGTAGAGGCCCGCCACCGCCGCGCGCGCGCCGAATGGCGTCGTAATGGCCTGACTCTCATCGACGTCGTTGACCGGATGGACGTCGAGCACACCACTGCAGCCCGCCGCCAGCAACACCGTCAGCAGCGACTGCACCGTATACCACCGATTCGCGGCGCGCATCAGAATGCCCCCGACAGGCCGATCATGAACGATCGGGCCGATGGATATGCGTAGAATTCCGTGGACAGCTCCGTGTTGGTGCTCGATCCGGCGCTGTTCACGTCCGGCGAATACCCGGAGTACTTGGTCCAGGTGTACAGATTGCGGCCGGAGAAGTACAGGCTCCCATTCTGCATTTTCATGACGTTCGAGATGGACGCCGGCAGATTGTACCGCAGCGTCACTTCCTGCAGACGCACGTAGGAGCCGTCCTCGAAATAGCGACTCGAGATCAGGTCCGCGCCGGACGTGCCGTCGAAGCTCGCGCGCGGCTCGTCGGTGACGTCACCGGGCTGCCGCCAGCGGCGCAACGCCCGCTTGAACTTGTTGTCGTAGTAGTAGCCGCCATCATTGGCGAACACGCTGATGGCGTTGAAGATCTCCTGCCCCTGGACGAACTGGAGAAATCCGCGCAGTTCGAACCGGCCCCAGGAAAACTGATTGGTCAAGCCGCCCCAGTAGTCGGGGTGCGGGCTGCCCACGTACACCCGGTCGTCATCGTTGATGCTGCCGTCGTTGTTGACGTCCTCGAACACTGCATCCCCCGTCGCTGGATCGACGCCGGTGAAATGCAGCGTATAGAACGCGCCCATCGGATGACCGACCTCGATGCGGCCGGCATCGTAGCCACCGACCGGGATCGGTTGATTCTGGTACAGCGACAGCACTTTGTTGCGGTTCCACGCGATGTTGAAGTCCGCGCTCCAGTGCAACCCAGTGCCGGCGGGCTTGAGAATCTGCGCGCCGAGCTGCAGCTCGAAACCCTTGTTCTCCATGCTGCCGATGTTCTGCAGCACCGTCGTCTGTCCGCTCGTGGCACTGATCGGACGGTTGAGCAGCAGATCCTGGGTCTCTTTGCGGTACCAATCACCCACGATGGTCAGCCGCTGGTCCAGCAGCAGCATGTCGACGCCCAGGTTCATCTCGTGCGTCTGCTCCCAGCGCAGATCGGGATTGCCGAAGCTGATCTGCCCCAGGCCGGGGTCGCCGCCGTAGTTCGCCTTCGAGAAGCGGGCAAGCGGTGCAAAGTTGTCCGCGATGTCATGATTGCCGGTTACGCCGTAGCTGGCGCGCAGCTTCAGATCACCGTGGCGCGACAGCCCCTCCATGAAGGGTTCGCGCGTGAGCTGCCAGCCCAGCGACAGCGACGGGAACACCCCGTAGCGGTTGCTCTCGCTGAACCGCGACGACCCGTCAGCTCGCAGGCTCGCGGTGAGCAGATACTTGTCCTTCCACGTGGCGTTGGCGCGAGTGAAGAAGGACACGAGGTTGTGTCCCGTCCAGCCGCCGTCGTACACGGTCACCGTGGCGGCGTTGCCGGGATACTGGAAGTGGTCGGTCGAGAACCCGATCCCA
>Ga0070680_100002701_pt1 | contig 13159 bp, 28 predicted proteins | sample KBSC73BmetaG_FD_64672 | JGI IMG/M metagenome (GOLD analysis project Ga0070680, IMG submission 64672) | Corn rhizosphere microbial communities from Kellogg Biological Station, Michigan, USA - KBS C7-3B metaG | ecosystem: Host-associated > Plants > Roots > Rhizosphere | place: USA: Michigan...
TCCTCTAGGTGGGTCATTGCCCAGTGTCGGATTCTGTCTTTCAGTTCCTCCGCTTCCGGCTCGATCTTGCGGAGTAGGAACCGCTCTAGCGTGCGCCCATCCTCTAGCTTCGCGCGCTTTAGCGTGATACGGATGCATCGGTCGGCGATAGTGTCGGGAAGCATACCATTGTCGATGCCCGCAAGCATCTTCGGGGAGAAGGTAGAGAACTCGCGCACTCCCCCGGTGGGGTCGTCGTCCCTGCCGCCACCCTTCGCGCTGCGCATAACGGAGCCGTTGTAACGGTAGCCGCTATTTAGCACGCTGCGCATTTCCTCGTTCTTTGGCCCGGAGTAGATCGTATCCACCTCGTCGATGAAGAGCGTGGGGCGCGTGGCCTCGATAGCGCGGAACATCACCGCGCTTGTCATGTCTGCCGCTTGCTTCGGATTGCGAACCAGCGCGGAGGTGGCCTCGATGGTGCGAGTCTTGCCGGACTGCTTCTCAGCAGACGTGATGTAGAGATAGGGCGTCGTGTACGCCGCGTCGAAAGCATGGGTGTGGATAACCCATAGGCCGATAGCGAGTGCGTGGTCTGGGTTCTCGAATGCCACGAACCGCTCGATGAACTGGCGCGTTTCGTCAAGGATGGTGGGGCTCTTGGTAGGCACTGTTGGTCTCCTGTTCTGTTGGTCTGTTGGTCTAGCGACAGGCACAATGATACAGACCTGGACGCGCGTTACAACCGTTGCTAACGTTACGCTAACAATGGGCTCCTGAGCCGCCGTGGGGGGGTCCGCGCCAATATCCGGCGCGGACCCCCCTCTCGTCCTCCTCTAGTCGCGGAGTGCTTCCCTGGCGAGGCCGATAGTGCGCTCTACGTCGTCGGTCACGCGGTTTAGGTGCCGTGCGAACGCGCGAGTTGCGCGCCAGTAGCCGAGTTCGTAGGCAAGCCAAAGCATGAAGGCTTGGGCGGTTAGTGCCTTACGCATCATGCGGGCTGCTCTGTTTCGTAGGTTCCGGGTAGTGGTGCGCCATTTCCAGTCCTGTGGCGAGCGTATGAATAGCCCAATATGCCGCGTTAGCGTCGTGCTGAATCTTTCCCGCGCGATATGCCTCTAGTGCAGGCTTGCGGGGGTCGAACTCCCCTAGCTCTTGCTCGACCTGACAAATTGCCACCATCGCGCGCTCCAGTGCGTCAATGGTCTCTTGCTTGTTCATCCTGCTCCCTTTTCTCCTTGACATGAAGTGCGCGTTGTTATCGCGGTCGCGCCCCCGCGAACTGCTCCCTACGCGGCGGCGGCGGGCCTAGCGGCAGCCTTCTTGCCCGTCGCCTTGCGCTCGACCTTGCGCGCGGGGCGGTTGAGCAGAACCGCCTTGAAGTGCCCCCCGTCCGTCCGGCGCACGGTGCCCGCGTAGGGGCCGACGCCGTGTGCCGCCTTCAGGAGCCTGTTCAGAGTCGTGAGCGCGGAGCGCGCCGGTCCCTCCTCCTCGAACGTCCCGATGCCGACGTTCTGGACGTTCTGCTCGGTGAGCAGCTTATGGACCTGCGCGACGACTTCGGGCGCGAAGGTTCGCGAGCGAGCCGGGAGGGTCTCGTCCACGGTGATGGAGTCTGCGGAAACCTGCATCATGAATCCCCCTTCGGGATAGGTTGCTTTGTGCCCCGGATGATAGCGAACCTGGCGGCGGAATGTCAATCCTGATACGGGCTCATTGCGTTGAGCATGTCTCGGAAGTCTTCGGGAGATATGCCGGGATTGTTCTTCCAGACCGCGTACGCGGTCGCTCCGCTGATCGGGTCCACGGTCACGAATGGGTTGTGGAAGGGGTCATCGTGCAGCGGATACCCGGCCGGGCGGTACGGCTCCCATTCGGTGGTCTCATGCATACTTAGATCGATCTAGGACTGGTTCGGTGCCTTGCGTCCGGCCGGGTACTTGTCAGTGGGCTCAGGCAGAACAGGTAGGCCATGGCGGATCCTCTCGAAATTGTGGGCGCAGTAAGCGCAACGCTCGACCTGTTCTAGCGTGTCGTGAACGCCCAGCCCGCAACGGGGGCAGACCATCATGCTGCCTTCTCCCCTGGCGGCGAGACCGTGATGCTGGTAACGGACGTGATTCTTACTGCGTGCTTGCTCTTGGCGCAATGGTCGCGCGCAGCGGTGAACAGCCAGTGCTCACTATTGCCCTCTGTGTCGGAGAACAGTGGTCCGCACTCTTCGCATACCGCTGTGTGCGAGCGATCCGGCTTGGACCATGCCTGCGCTTCGCTAGGCGTATAGGGCGGCGGCTCGGTCATAGGCAGAACTCCTCAAAGTGTGTGGTAATGACACTGACCGGATGCCCGGTCTTTTCCGCGTGCTGGCGCGCGGAGTTGAGCACTCCCGCTACATCGTTGCGTACCGCGCTAGATATGAAGTTGCAATCGTCATCCCGACATTGCGCGAATCTACGGGTGGCTACGTGGTGCATCATTGCTCGACGCATTGCTGCCTGTAATTTCGACTGTTCCGGGGAAGATTTCATGTACCCTCTTTATGAATAGAGAGGCTGGACAGTTGCACTCGTACTTCAAAGGTAGGAGTGCCCCGCAGCACGCGCAACGGTAATACCGTTTGGGTGGCGCGTGTCTGCGGGGCACGATTGGTTAGCTACCTAGAACGGAATGTCGTCGCCGGAGTCGTCCGTGGACGTCTGCGCCGGAATGTCCGACTTCGGCATCGGCTGCCCTTGTGAGTCGCCCTGACGGATGCGCCCGTATGCTCGCTGCGCTCCGTCCGTTCGTCCCTCGACTCGCACGGAGTAGAGTTCCGGCGCGTTGTACCCCTTGCGCTTGGCCTCTCCCGTACCCTTGTACGTAATGCGCACGGTCTCGCCGATTTCCGGCTCGTGGCGCATGATCTCATTGTAGAGAACTGCGCCGAAACAGTGAACCTTCAACTCGTCGGGCTCGTTGTCGTAGCCCGTCGCCTCCATCACGTCGATGGTCAGCAGCGGATAGAAGCTGCCGTTGTTGCGCTGGTCGGACCATGCTTCGGTTACGTCAACGACCTTACCGAGAATCTCGTCTCCGGCTTCCACCGCGATCCAAGAGTCCGGGTGCTCCTTGCGGAGCTTCTCGCGCTCCGACTTACTGCGTGTCTGAGTTGGCATACTGTCTTTCTGTCTGTGATGGTTCTGTTTGTAGGTAATCCCGTCTGACCGATGCGCGGACGGGTACGCGTAGAGACTGCGTTAGATGTACCTCTAGGTTGTCCTCCTTTAGTCGCCAGGGTGTGAACATGGGGACGGTTCCGGTCTCGTCCAGGCGGATGAAAATGCCGTCCGCATAGATGCTGATTACCTCCCGTCCATGCGCGGATAGTTGCCGCGCCATGTCCAGACTCAGAGCGCGGACATGCGCCTGAATCAAGCCTAGTTGCAAGGCGTTCGACGTATAGGTGTGAACGTCTATCTTGCGCTTGCGTGTGCCTTCTACCCATTGCCCCGCCAGGAGCAGCGAGTCAGTGCCTCCCGGAGTGTGAAGCTCCATCGTGTCCGGTCGGCGTCCCAGCGACCCGTAGGGCATGAGTAGGAGGGCCTTCAAGTGTGGGTTTTCCCTTCCGAGTTGCGCGGCCCATTGCGCGTAGTCCCTAATGTGCGTATCGGTTTCCTCTGTTCCCCACACGCTTACTAGGTGAAGTATGCGCAAGCCGAACGACTCTAGATAGGGAATTTCGTTCGTCCAAAGCCAAACGTTGTAAACCCCTGCCTTGCGCATGAATCGGGGGACGTACTTCTGATCTTTCGGTGAGAGTCGCGGCACTTCCGCGCGTGCGCAAATGAGACCGTGCTTGCGCATTTCTCGCCTGTAGAGCACTCCCCCATTGCGGGCGTACTTGCCATTGCTGCGCGAGTACCCACATGCGCGCACACTGTTTGCATTAGGTAGCGGCGTTACGGTTGCCGCATAGTGATACGCGGCTTCCTGGTCGATATACATGGCAGCTTCGATGCGCTGCGCGGTGTCTGTGTATGACTCGTAATGCGGGCCGGGAAGATGGGCTCGCGCAGTCTCGTTTATGAACTTCGGGACCGCGCGCCGAGCCTCAGGATAGAACATAGGGTGACGCAAAAGCTGCGATGCGATGCCTGCCGCCGATGCGCGCAGACGTAGGCCGTATGTGTTGCAGAAATCGCGCACCCATACGCCGAGTGCGATTAGGTCTGCGTTCGTATCGTTCGTAAAGCTGCCTGCGTCTAGGACGAGATTTGCGTACGGAACCTTGCGCCCGGTAGGACGGAAACCGTAGTACGCGACATGGTGCATTTCCCTACGGTTCGGCTTTTGCTGAACCGTAACGCTCCATGTCCAGCGCGGATCATCCTTCCAAAGATCGTGCAGACGTAGTAGCCATCCCTCTGTAGAGAAGGTGACAATGATATGTCGTGGCATCGTTCTTACGCCTGCCGCGTAGCGAATCCATGGAATGATTTGGCCCGTCTTTTCGCTCACTACTGAGCCATCGGGTAGTACCGCGACGATAGGTAGCGTGCAGGGCTTCACAAGTCTGAGCGGCTTGACGCTTCGCGATGCGAGGGGATCGACTTCTACAGTGATACCGGGATTAGCGTTACAATCGTCACTCATGTTACGGCCTAGATGTAGCCGCCAGCTTCAGCCTCATTGATGAAATCTTCTATGACTTCATCGAGCAGCCATGGTGCGATTTCGTCCCACTCCCTGTCTGCGTCGATCCACTCGTCCGCAGGATGAAATTCTTGGTCGCTCATCTACCGCCTCGCAATGCGCGCGTCTAGGTCGAGTCCGCCTAGATGCGTTCTGTAGATGACTTCGCCGTTGCGGTGGCGGATGCCGATAACGATGTAGTCGGCGTCGCGTAGCTCGCGCGGACGCGGCGGGCGACCAATCTGCGAACGTCGGGTCCAGTTGACCTTCGGGCCGCTGCCCCACGCTTCGAACCACCATCGCGAGCTACCGCGCGTGCCGTCATAGCCGTCACGCTCGAACGAATGCTGTAAGACAGCCATTGCCGGACCGTCCCTCTATTGACATGGGAACCCCCGCACGATGCGCCGCGCGGGGGGGCTTAGGAGCACCCGCCACCGCCTGCGACGGTTAGATGGCGGGTGCCGCTGCGAACGATACCAGATGAACGCCCGCGTGTATACTACATCATTTCATGTCATATCGGTTGCACCTGCGCAACCAAGGCGTCATCGATCCATGATACAATCCCCCGTGACATGGAGAACGGGTCCGCCGCTGCGTCAGTTCTGGCACCTAATGGGATGCGTGCCCCCGCCAGAACGCGCAGCGGCGGTTCTATAGTTACACGCGCGAGTAACTAATGCCGACCAAGGCTCAGGCACGCAAGCGGGGCGGGCTGGTTCGGATTAGGACCAAGAGACTTCCGGACGGCACGCTGCTACGGATCCACGTCTACCGCAAGCCGGGACCGAAGGGCGGCAAGACGACTGCTGAGAAGGTCGCGCCGAAGAAATCCACAAACAAAAAGGGGGGTAAGTAATGGGACTTTCCGCAAAGGAAGCCAAGATCCTTGAGCGACTCATGAAGAAGAAGGATGAGCCCGACCCGCCGTCCATCGGCAAGACGCTCAATATCTCCATGGATTTGGGGGACGAAAAGCAAGTTGAACGAGCCCGAGGTCTCGGACTTCTCGGCTTCATCACGGACGACGACGACGACGACGACACCGACGACGAGAAGAACGACGACGAGACCGACGACGACGACGCACCTAAGCGACGGGGATATTTCCAGTAAATGGGATCGCAAACCAAAATCAGCGATCTTGAGCCTAACGCGGAAGAGGGCAATGTCCGCACGCGCAAGGAAAGTAAGTCCAGGAAACGTCCGGCGGCAAGCGCGCGAGCAGAGAACGAACTGAAGGGTAGGCTTGTCGGCTGCTTCGAGCGGATCGCGGAGTCTCTGTATGCGCGCCAGGATGAAGAACTGGCGGAGCTAGTCAGGGAGGATGCGGAGGTCATTGCGCAGGGACTTGTTTCTCTGACTCGTCCGTTCACCGCGCTGCGCGGGATTGTGCTCGCAATCGTCGCAATCATCGAGCCACTAATGGCCTTTGGTCGCATCGGCCGCGTGCTACTAGGGCGCATGGCGGAAAGGCGATCCGCGCGAGCACAAGAGCCGGAGCTAGACGTAACGTGAGCAACGAAAGTAACGCGCATCTAGGAATGGCTATGCGCGAGAGAAGGGACGAACCAACGATCCCTATCTCTATCGTCAGGTGGGAGAAACTTTCCGAAGTGTTCTCTCGGAGCCATAAGCAAGGTGAGCATGTCGCAATCGTGGGGCAGACCGGTAGCGGAAAATCCGTAGTCGGTCTGTCACTTTGCCGGATCATTTCCAAGCGCAAAGCTCGCGATGGTCGCCCCGCAAGAGTCGTCGTTCTAGGGACCAAGCCGCGCGACGACACGATGACAAGCATAGTGGGGGACTGGCCCATAGTGAAAAAGTGGCCTCCGTCCTACGGGCAGGAGCATTGCATTGTGTGGCCGCGCGGCAGCACTCCTGACCAAATGGTTGCGCGTCAACGTGCAACATTCCGACCGCTCTTGGACACTATCTACCATGAGGGCGGACAGACTCTCTATATAGATGAAGCCGGGCACTTTGAGACCCCCCCGCCGAAGGGTCTTGGTCTCGAAACAACGATGGAGCAATACTGGACAAGCGCGCGTTCTCTGAAGGTTAGTCTGATAGCGGGAACGCAGCGACCGCGCCACGTATCGCGCTCAATGTGGAGCGAGCCATCCTGGATATTCATTTTCGCGCCGGATGACGAGGACGACCTGCGTCGTGTGGCAGAACTGAGTGGCGCAAAGAACAGCGTCCTGAACGTGGCCGCTGCGCTTGGTCCGCATGAGTTCTTGTGCGTTCATCGCCCGCGCGGCGGACGTAAGCAACTGTACGTATCGAAAGTGGGGACGTGAATGCAACAGACGATCAAGCCGGGCGGCAAGATCGACGCCGCTACTCCAAGCGAGATTCGTTCGCTATTGGAGTCCATTGCGAGCCACGACGAATCATCGCGCGTGCGCGCCGCTGCCGTTGTGGCCCTCGACGGCAACGGGAACGGGCAAGATGAGGTTTACGCCGTACCAATGGGATATGTATTCGAGGCGAGGCGGGTGTCTCTCGATCTCGACACAGCATCCGACCCATCTACCGGCAACGTTGCGCTGAACATCGCGGGTAGGGCCGTGGAGTATCGCCGCTCTGGCTCCCGTATCGAATACGCCGCGCCGGACAGTCCAAATGGGGTGGCGCAGGTTCCGGGCGTGCAGACATGGGGGTCGGAACAGGGACCGTTCCTTATCAACGGCGAGGTTTTCGAGGTAAAGGCCACGGGACTGACTGCGGGCGCTCACCTGACGGCAATTGTGGAGGGAATCCTGCACAAGAAGGCGCCGAGCCGCAGGTAACTATAAATATGCATTACATTGGTTACTTAGGTTACATTGTCGGCGTGCTTGGAATCGCGTTCGCAGTAACAAGCTACCGCGAATTGTGGAAATGGGCGAGACAGTGCGAGCGAGCGCGTATCGTCGTCGCCTATAACAATCGAGTTAGACTGAACCATTCCCTAAAGGAATGGCTCACATGGGCGAACACGCTCGGTAACGACGAACGCGCAAAGGGGCGCGTTGTGTTTACTGCCAATAAATGCAGGGTGGCTATCCTGCGCCCCGATCCCGACAATACGCCCAAGGTAAAGACACGCAAGGTTCGTAGGCTGCCACGCCTACGCAGAGGAGAACGGGAGAAGGTCGCAGCGTGAGCATTCGCTTTACCGCATACCTCTCGAAAGAGGAACAGGCAGCACTACAAAGGGCCTCTGTAGAGAATTCTTGCAGCAAGAACTACATCGTGCGGATGGCAGTTCGTCACCTTCTTTTCAAGAGTCCAATACCGACATATCTACAGGGGGAGCAGAATGGCGAGAGTCGCATCATTCGCGGGTAGAGTCTTACTCACAGTCGCGACCGGAGCACTCATGATCGGAGTGCTTTTGTTCGTTGTCGGGGGGTCTCTGACCGCCTATCCGATCATGCACCTTTCGCCGCGCGCCAGGCGTATGCGAGCACTCGTCGGCGCGGGTGCGGCGATTATGGTTGTCGCGCAGGCGTACGGTCTCGTTAGTGACGACTACGACGACGAAACGAACTAGCACCTAACTCCACCTAAGTGTACCCAACTCCACCTAAAAAATCTCCGGTAGACTGTGGTGCATGCACACTCATTTCGGAAGTGCTACACACGCGCTCGCTACGTTCCTCTCGGTTTTGATCGCGGGGACGTTCTGGCGCATGTCGTGGCTTCACGTCCTTGCGTTTGGAGTGAAGCGTTCAAACCGGCACGCGCAGGGGTTCGCCCACGCTGCCTTGAGTCAGTTCTAGCGGAGGTACACACATGCCAGTTCCCGGCGGCGTCGCCGCCCCCCCCGCGCCGGACGCGCAGAGCAGTCCGGCGCACGCGATCCCGTTCGTTGCGGGCTCGAACCTGTATCGCGAGGCGGCGTTTGATACGAACGTCGTTACGCTCGACGCGAACTCGCATGAGCGAGTCGTGAACGTTACCCCCGGCGGTTTCCTGCGCGGTCTCACTATGCAGGTCACTAGTACGGGTGGAGTTATCGGTGCGGGAGTGCTCGCAGCCGATGTTCCGTTTTCGATCCTCTCGTCCTGTTCTCTAGAGGACATTTCGGGTGGGCCGATCCTCTACCCGATGGGCGGGTTCGCCTACGCGATGGCGCAGAAGTATCTGCGTCCGTGGGACGGAGACCCGCAGAAGCGTTCGGATTTTTCGGCAACGATCAATCCGTCTTTCACGCTCCGATTCTTCTCGGAAGTGAAGGATACGCTTGCAGCGGTGGCGAATACGGATGCGCGTGCGCAGTACCGTTTTCGTTACACCCTTGCCCCCGGCAACTCGGCGGGGCCTAACGGTCTGACGACCACGGCTCCTACGACGCAGCCTACCGTTACGGTGAAGCTCTACATTGAGTCGTGGGCGCAGCCCGACCTTCAGGATTTGCTCGGTAATCCCGTGCAGCAGATTCCGGATGGTCTCGTCTGCTCCCGCTTCATCATGCACGAGCAGCCTGTCATTACGTCCGCAAACAACGTGATTCGTGAGACCCTTACGGGCAACGAGCTTCGCGGCATCATTCTCATTGTGAGAAACGGTGATGCAAACAAGTCTCGTATCAATCTCACGGACCCGAACGCGGGTGCGATTGACTTCCGCCTAGATGCTCGGCGTCTGTGGAAGATGACTCCCTCTCAGATTGTCGAGGAAATGCAGGCGTTCTACCTCCTGCTAGGCGCGGGAACGTGGACACGCGAGACCGGGGTTTACGTCATTCCCCGATTCTCCGGCCACGCATCCGGGGGAGACCCCACGGCCGGGCAGGGCGAATACTGGTTGCAGACCGTCGAGCAGACGCTCCTACAGTTGGAGTTTGGCGGCGCGGACGTGACCACTTCGCCAGGCTCGCTGGAAATCATCTATGACGCGCTCGCAATTGCGGGCGAGGTTCCGCCGGAACTGGAAGGAGCCTAGATCTAAATGGCGGTCCGTCATCGTATGGGGGAAGCGCGCGCAAGTGCGGGCGCTTCCCCCGGGACGCAGGGCACGCTTGGCGGCGCGGCGCGCGCCGTAGGTGCCCGCCCCGGTAAGCGAGCGATGCAATTCGGAGAGGAAATGTACCTCTGGATTCTCGTCATCGCAGAAGTGGGAGCCATTGCGTGGCTCCGGTCAATGTTCAGCCGCTATCACGGAGGCTAGAAAAGTCGTGTCAAAGCTCAACTGGAACCGGGTCGGTTTTTTCGCACTCGGCACTTTCCTTGGCGGCTGGGTGCTCGGCACCATCGGCCGCGTAGTGGGAGGGAGGAAGTAGGTATGGAAGGTCTCGATTTTCAGGCCATCCACGACCATGCGGATGCCCTCCTACGCGATCCGCAGACGCCCGGCGACGTTCGCTCGTTCGTTCAGACAGTATTCGGCGTCGCTTCATATCTGAATCGCGTTGAGTTCGTCACAGATAGTGACGGCGTGATGAACGTTGTTCCTAAGTCACAGACTCCCCCCGAGGAGGGCGGCTCCGGCGCGGTCCCGACCCCTGCTCCCGCCGCGCCGGAGTCCGCCTCAGAAGAGGACGGCCCGCCCAGCCCGGACCCGCCTAGCCCGGAAGGGGAGCCCACGCCTAGTCCGGAGGAGAGCGAGTAAATGCCGGACCCGCGATTCCTTCATAATATGGGGGTAGCCTCAATTATCGCGGGTTTTGTGTTGCTCGGACTGGCGGTGGTGGCGAGATATGCACGGTAGCACTATCTCGTCACCGGGCGTCAGTGCCGTTATCGACATTATCGGCCACATTCTGATCGTTCTTGTCGTTATCGGTTCGGCAACATATCTAGCAGCAGTCGGCGAAATAAAGTCGGACACAATCGCAACCGTTTACGGTGCTGCGCTTGGATTTACTACTGCGGGAGTTATTTCCCGCAGGCCCGTATCCGTCCGTAGTGGAGACACAACGGGAGGTACGGAGTAAATGGGCGCTCTAGGTGTCGCACTTGTTTTCACCGGCTATGTGCTTATCTACGCAGCCGTAGCGGGACCGCCCGGTAACAAGGGCCGGTTCTCAGGTAATCCGTGGATGGGCATTTTCATGGACGCCTACACTGACTGAACCATGCGCAGACCATCACGTACAATTCAGACGACGTTCCTAGCGATGGTGGTTCTGCAAACGTTCGGCTCCGTAGATGCCCAGCGGAAGCTCCCTGCACCGCGCCAGTACGTCGCCATTGGCGCGGTGTGGGGGATCCTCTTCCTCCTGGCCGACACTGGTCTCGGTCGGCTTGCCGCGCGCTTGTCGCTGCTCATGCTACTGACCGCCTCCGTCCTTGGCCCGTTCGGAAAGCGGTTCGTCGGTATCGCTACGGCTATTGCTCAGCAATTCGCAATCAAGCCGGATCAGGCTACTAGCCCCACTTCAGCGGCGACAGTTACGGGCAACGTTCCGCAACGAATCTAGCAACGTAAGTAACGACTGCAACGGAGATTTGAGCATGAATAAGGTTACGGACATTCTGACGTTCGCCTTCCTGGTTGGCGGCATCCTGGTTCTCACCCGTCCAGGGTCGCAAGGACCATCGTTCGTGCGCTCGCTTGGCGGCGCGTTCGACGGACTCGTTCAGGCGAGCACCGGGCAGCGCGTTACCGCCGCGACTCGGTAGGCAGCCTATATGCCAGTTCCAGGCCCACGAACACAAGACAGACCGCTACCGGGATACGCAAATCCCGGTGGCGAAGAGCCGGACCGGTTCCACCGTGAACTACCGCGCCCGACGCTACAGCCGGGACGCACTCCCGGAACTGGCCTAGTGTCCCTACGCGGCAACGTTCTAGCGGCCGGGACGATCCGCCGACTGTGGAGACAGTCCGTCGATTACATCGCGGCACAGTCTCCGTACAGTTGGACAGACTCGGCACCGGCACCGGGGAGGCCCGGATTCATGCCTACGCGCGGCGTCGGCATCACGCGCGCCTTGCGTTACATGGCTCGCTCTACCTACATCGGTGGCGGCGTGGACAACTCGCGTTTCGGCGGTTTGCACACAAAGATCCATCCCCGCGTTCGTTCCAAGGCTGTGACAACGCCTGCCGGTGCTGTGCGTGGCAGGCCAACGGTCCGTAACCGGCTCACGTCGTTCGGTTCGCGCGTGCCGCCGCTCAATCAGCAGGTTCCGGCTGCCAGTAATGGGGGTCAGTAGATGACGAAAATTCGACAGTCACTCACGCGCAAGATCGGACCATTGCCACTGTGGGCATGGGGGATCATTGCGGGAGTTGCTATCTACGTCTATCGCTCGCGTCAGGCGCTCGTTACCGGGGCGGGTACTCCCGCAAGCGTTGACGCAAACTCGCCAAGTGTTACGGACCAAACAGGCAGCGGTAGCGGGGGCGGTGGTGGCGGCGATCCTGTCACACTCGGACCCGGAGAGTCTGTCTATGACCCTAGTACGGGGCAGCTAATCGGCGCGGCTCCCGACCAACAGTCGCCCGACCTACTGCCACCTATCACGCTCGAACCTGGAGAGTCTGCGTTCGATCCGAATACGGGTGAAGTCGTGGGACCCGATGCAAGCCCGCAGACTGGCGCAGCGGGTACGGACATGCACGGCAAGCACAAGAGGAGCAAGCACAAGGCGAAGCCGAAGCACGGTCATCGGCAGACAAAGGGCGTAAAGCGCAGCGGCCACGGCAAGAGCAAGCCGCGCTCGCTCGCCAAGCTCGTTAGCGGTGGGCGCAAGATGAAGGCCCATCGGACCAAGAGCGGAAGTAGCGGCACCAAGCACGCGGCGGGCAGGCATACAGGGCGAAGCGCGCCCACGCCTAGGGGGAGAACGCGCGGCAAGGCGAGCACGCATCCCACGGTCCCTAGGGCGCGAGCAACCAGGGCACCGGCACCTGCGATGCGTCAACGTCCGGCCGCGCCGCATATCACGCACCCGGCGAGTCAGCGCGTCGAGCAGCACCCGAAGCGCAGGCATAGGTAAATGGCGCGCACAGAGACAGACGCGGCGGTATTCGGTATCGCCTTCCTAGGCGTCAAGGACATTTACTCGGCGGACAATAGCTCGCCTCAGACAACGGAGATAAACGCGAAGCATCGCGCACCCACTCTCATGAAGTGGGTGAACATCGCTGCCATCGAATCAGCAGGGCTTGTTTTCGTGCTGACTCTGACGGCTCCGCGCGGGCATCGTAAGTTCCCGATTCTCGGCGGTCTACTGTCGCTGATGGTGACATACGGGCAATACGTCTACGCGAAGTCGTGCGGCCTCAAATCGTCCGAACCTGGCACGGAGGATTTGGGTACTCCGGCGGCGTCAAGCGCGCGCCGTAGAAGAGGGTTCTAGATGGCAAAGGCAAAGTCTAAGACCAATAAAAAGCGTACTAGAATCCGGGTAAGCGGAGTGGGAACAGTCAGGATGCCGATGGCATTTCGCACCGGACTCAAAAAGCACAGCAAGAAAAAGCGCTCTAGATGACACCGGAGGAACGATACAAGCGCACGCTGCGTCGCGTGCAAATCGGCGGACACGTTCTCACTACCATTGTCGAG
>Ga0070680_100002703_pt1 | contig 13155 bp, 14 predicted proteins | sample KBSC73BmetaG_FD_64672 | JGI IMG/M metagenome (GOLD analysis project Ga0070680, IMG submission 64672) | Corn rhizosphere microbial communities from Kellogg Biological Station, Michigan, USA - KBS C7-3B metaG | ecosystem: Host-associated > Plants > Roots > Rhizosphere | place: USA: Michigan...
AAAGCCGCGCGAGTTGAAAGAGAAGGAGGTTGTCGGGTTGTAGAGGCTGCCGCCAGCGACTATACTCCCCAGTCTGTTTCGTCGGGAAACCCGGCGGAAACGGGACGTAGCGCAGCCCGGTAGCGCACCTGAATGGGGTTCAGGGGGTCGCGGGTTCAAATCCCGCCGTCCCGATTTTGCCTCCCGCGCGAGGCGCGGGGGCAAATCGGTCCGCCGGGCTTTCGCCAACGCCGCTCGCGGGCTCGCGCCTTTTGGTCAAATCCCGCAGCTATCAGCTAACGGGCCACACATAACTCGAAGATAGACAGGAATGATTCGCGCGAACTCTTTTTTTGCTGCGGCGTTCGGACTTCTTCTCGCTGCTAGCCCCGCAACTGGCCAAACGGCCAACTCGGCCCAAGCAACCGTAGACCCGGTCCGGGTCATGGTCGGGCGCCTCAATCTCGAGCGATACAAAGCGACCCTCCGCGGACTTGAAAAGTTTGGCGATCGGCGCCAGGGCACTTCGCGCAATCGAGCGGCGGTCGACTGGATCGAGGCCCAGCTCAAGAGTTACGGGTGCACGAACACCGAGCGCATCACTTATGACTTTCCCGGGCGTCAGATTCAGAATGACTCCACGCGCCGCGTCGACAGTCTGGCGAGAGCCGCGCAGGGGCTCGCGCCGTTGCCACCACGCACCGCTCTCCCGCCGCTTCCATCGCGTGATTCTGGCGGAATTCGATACGACCGCGCGGGAAACATCATCAAGGGGAACACCGCTCCCACGGGCGTGAACATGAATCCGCTTCTCCAGCCCGACACCGCGCTCCGGCGGATCGACGCCGAGCCCGACACCCCCGGCCAGCGCCAGGAGGTGTACTGCACCAAGATCGGGAAGACGCACCCCGAGGAGATGTATATAGTAGGCGGCCACATGGATGGTCATGGATTCGGGGCAGCGCTCAATGACGATGGATCGGGAACCGCGCTCGTGATGGAGCTCGCCCGCATCTTCAGTGCTCCCGACGTCTCCACCGATCGCTCCGTGCGATTCATTCTCTGGAACAACGAAGAGACGGGACTCAATGGCGCGCGCGCATACGTCGCTCAGCGCCAGTCGCTGCAAGGCATTGAGAATCCAAAGGGCTCCGGCAAATATCCCGAGCCCAGGTGGCTCGGCATGATTCAGCACGACATGATGATGTGGGATCACGGGATGCCTGGGCCCGACGGCAAGGTCAGTACGGAGCAGCGCCGAGAGGCGGATGTGAACATCGAGTTCGCCGGGACGTCGAAGTTCGCGGACGACGCGCAGAAGATGGCGTGGTTCTTCCGCCGCTCGAACGACAAATACGCGACCGATTACCCCGCCGCGGTTGGTGACAGAATGAGCAACACGGATTCTGATCCATTCAAGGATGTCGTCGCGGCAATAAGCCTTCGCGAGAACGAGCGCCTCGCGCAAACAGGGACTGGCTGGAATCCCACCTGGCACCAGCCGATCGATGTGTACTCGACGTTCTCCGACAAGGATTTCCGCCTCGGACTGAACGCCGCGCAGACAACGCTCTCGGCCGTCGCGCAGCTGGTCGGCGCCACGCTCAAGTAGTTCCAACAACATTCATCCGTCGAATCCCATGGGCCTCACGTCAAGGCTGATTTTCACGGCCTCAGTTTTCTTGTCAGCATCTACGGGGAGCGCGACCTTCGCTTCTGCTCAACAGCGGAAAGCCGCGATGCCGCCCATTCGTCACGTCTTCGTGATAGTCCTCGAGAATGAAGGGTTCGACACGACGTTCGATGCTCATTCACGCGCGCCATATCTGGCGGATACGCTCCGAATGGCAGGTGCATTCCTTCGCCAGTACCATGGCATCGCGCATTACAGCCTCGGCAACTACCTGGCGATGATCTCGGGCGTCGCACCCACGCCCAAGGTCCAGATAGACTGCCCGCAATTCGATGATTTCGTGCAAACGGGCACCGCACGGGACGGTCAGCCAATCGGTGATGGCTGCGTTTACCCGGCGCACGTTTCGACGATCGTCAATCAGTTGGAGAAGAAGCACCTGACGTGGGGTGCGTTCATGGAGGACATGGGGAAGGATCCCGCTCGCGAATCTTCGACCTGCGCTCATCCGCCGATTGGCACTGCCGATCCGACTGAAGGAGCAACGCCGAACGATCAGTACGCGACCAAGCACAATCCTTTCATGTACTTCCACGCGATCATCGATTCACCCTCCTGCCAACGGAACGTCGTGCCCCTCACCAGGCTGGAGGATGCTCTGGAGTCGCTGGATCGCACGCCGAACTACACCTTCATCGTCCCCAATCTCTGTCACGACGGCCACGATCGGCCTTGCAAGAATGGCGAGCCCGGAAGCCTCGAATCGGCGGACGAGTTTCTCCGCCACTGGGTTCCTCTGATCATGAAATCGCCCGCATATCAAAGAGATGGCCTTCTTGTCATCACCTTCGATGAGGCTTTGAGCATCGACGCATCGGCTTGCTGCAATCAGCCACCGGGACCAAATACGCCGAAGCCCGGGGTGAACGGACCGGGCGGAGGGCGTACCGGCGCGGTAGTTCTATCGCGGTTCATAAAACCGGGCACGGTGACGCGCGTCCCGTATAACCACTATTCGCTTCTACGTACGGTCGAGGATGTTTTCGGCGTGCCTCATCTTCTGTACGCGGGACACAAAGGCGTCGTCAGTTTCGGAAAGGATGTGTTCACTGGCTCCAACGCCAGCCGCTGACTGGCTCACTGACCTGTCAGACTGACTCAGTTGCCGTAGTACTGCTCGATGCACCAGGTTAGAGCGAGCTGGAGCATCTTCTCCGTTTCTTTGAGGTAGGCGGGGTCAGGCGCGGCTTTTACGGTGGCGTCACCGAGCATTGCTGACTTGACGGCGATGACGACCTTCTCGGGTTCGGCGCCTTCGGATTTCATCTGATCCACAAGAGCGCACACGAGTACGCGAACCTCGTCTTCCTCGATCCCGGATCGCGTCACTGCTGCGCTCAGCTGATTCTTGAGCGCATTCGTCTTCCCGCCGTCCAGGGTGTCATCAGTCATCGCGTGAATGTCCGTATCTCCATGTCGAGCGCAAGTGTAATTTTCGTACATAGCGCGCACATGGCACATCCCTTCCAGTCAGCGTGACCACTCTATGACTACAACGCGCAGCGTCGGCGTCTTCGTCGGTAGCCTTCGCAAGGAGTCCTTCACGCGAAAGGTCGCGAACGCGATCGTGACAGTCGCGCCTCCGTCGTTGAGCTTCGAATTCGTCGACATCGGCGCGGTCTCGCACTACAACCAGGATCTCGAGACGTCGCCGCCTGCCGATTGGGTCGCGTTCAGACAAAAGGCGAGTGCGGTGGATGCGCTGCTGTTCGTCACGCCCGAGTACAACCGGTCCGTACCTGGCGTTCTCAAGAACGCGATCGACGTCGGCTCGCGGCCGTCGCGAAAGGGCGCGCTGAATGGCAAACCGGGTGCGGTGGTGAGCGTGTCGCCGGGCAGTATTGGCGGGTTCGGCGCAAATCAGCACCTTCGACAGTCGCTTGTATTTCTGGATGTCCCAACGTTGCAACAACCCGAAGCGTACGTCGGCGGAGCGGACAAACTCTTCGATGCCGCCGGCCAGCTCACCAACGACTCAACGCGTGAATTCCTCCGCGCGTTCATCAGCGCGTTTGCCGCATGGATCGAGCTCAACCTGGCGGGGAAAAAGTAGCGAGGATCGAGGCGATTCATGGACCGTAGTTGCCCGATTGGCGTATCATAGAGAGCAGGAATTCGATTCCAACAGGAGCTCATGTGTCGCACACTACAATTGCCGCGCACTTCGACAGACAGCGGGCTGTGATCGTCTCCGGGGGCGTCGCCGCCCTCCTTTGCGTTCTTTCAGCCACGGCCTGCTCCCAGGACGCGAGCGTCAAGGCGGCCCCGATCTCCAATGCGCACAGCACTTTCGTGAAACCGCCCGATAGTGAGCTCAGGAAGAAGCTCACGCCCCTACAGTACGCCGTCACTCAACACGCTGACACCGAGACTCCATTCAACAACGAGTATTGGGACAACCATGAGGCCGGGATTTATGTCGATGTTGTTTCGGGCGAGCCGCTCTTCAGCTCACTCGACAAGTACGACTCGGGGACGGGATGGCCGAGCTTCACACGTCCTCTAGTTCCCGCAAACATCACAACCAATAGCGATCACCTCCTCGGCTACACGCGGACCGAAGTGAGATCCGCGGGCGCGAATTCGCACCTCGGCCACCTCTTCGATGATGGCCCGAAGCCCACCGGCTTGAGGTATTGCATGAATTCGGCAGCGATGCGCTTCATTCCCGTTTCGCGCCTCCAGGCCGAAGGGTACGGGCAATACTTGCCGCTCTTCAAGACTGCGGCGGTTGGAACAGCGGGGACCTCGCGGAAGTAGGCAGCCCTTGTGCGTCCGGAGCGAATCCGAGAGCTTCAGACTGCTGGTCGCGTCACCCCTCTAGCTCACTGCGCATGCGCTCTTCCAGGAAAGCCTTCACAGTTATCGAGCTGGTCGTCGTCACAGTCATAATTGGAATTCTTGCCGCTATCGCGATAGCCAAGTTTGCCGGCGCAAAAGAGGGCGCGTACGTGGCCGCGATGGAATCTGACCTGCGAAACTTCGCCATCTACGAGCAGAACTACGCGGCCGACCACAACAGTGCCTATTTCTCGGGCAATGGCGTGGCGGAGGGCTTCAGGGCAACTCCGGACGTGACAGTCCTTGCCACGGCCGTTGTCGGACCTCCAGCGGCGTGGAGCGCGATCGCCACCCACGCAAAATCGGCGACGACCTGCTCGATCGGTACCGGAACCGGGGGCGGGGTCACCTGTCCGTAATCGGAAGATCCTGAGCGGGCTGGACTGCGATCTCCGGCGAGAGCAGATTTTCGCTCCGCCTCGTACTCCCCGAGTTATCGCGTCTCAATGGAATGTTGGCTCATCACGTCCCGCGCCGAAGTAATGAGACTGGAGTTCGGGGACGAACCACCCCCTGAAATCTGTCTTCCCGATAAACCGCTCTCGGATATCGAAGACGACGCCCCCCGGCGTTTCATACAGGACGCCCCGTACATCATTTACCGGCGATACCACCTCGCTCAGGAGAGCTGGCGACTGGGGATCGTCTATTCGATCGCGCCGCCGACGGTTGGCGACATTCAGATACTGTCGGCGTACAGGGCGGGACACGAGGCGAGGCCCCACCTCGTCTGAGGGGTCACCCCGCGCCTGACCCTACTTGTGTCGAAGCTTGTCGACCGCGGCGTCGAGCAGCTTCTGCAGCCGCTGGTACTCTTCATCGATCCGCTTCGCTGCCGCCGGTAATTCGCTCTTTCCCTTCTCGGCCAGGTCCGCCAGCCGCTTGCCAGCGTTCGTCAGCTCTTCGCGAAGCTTGTCCAGGGTCTGTCTGAGATCGTCCATTGCTGCATCTCCTGTAGTTGACGCGCGTGAGCAACGCCAAAGTGAGCGAGCTACTTCTTTGCGGGCTTTACCAGAAGCTTCTGTCCGATCTTTACGCGGTCTCCCTCGATCTGGTTCCACTGCCTGATCTGGTCGGCGGTCGCGTCGAACTTGGTGGCGATCAGGGAGAGTGCATCTCCTCTCTTTACCGTATAGTAGAGCGGCTCTTTCACCAGATCGGCCACGGCCTTTCTCAACCTGGCCTCCTTTGCGGCGGCGGCGCGCTGGCTCTCGTGCGTCGTATTGACGTAGTCGACTAGCGAGTCCAATGCCGCACCCTGCCCGCTGGTGGCAGCGAAGACTCCGCTCGCGACCCCTGGATGCGCAACAGAGACTCCATGGGCGGTGAGGAAATAGAGCCTTCGTCCCCGCATGTCGAGCAAGGTATCGTTCGGAAATTCCTGACTCACTATCGTCGCCGGGGCATCGGCGCTCGCCAGTTTTTCGCCAGGCGCGACCCCGATGAAGATCAACCGATCGTTGGTCGCATAGAGAATCCCGTTGGCGCTGCGGTAATAGTCGCTGGGCCGCCGGATGAATACCTTTGCCTGTCGCTGGACTTTTTCTCCATAATGAAGCATGCCTCCCTGCAGCTCACGGGCGGCCGATGCCCACGCCTTCGGAGCGTCGACGTGTCTCATGAACAAGAAGTAGCCAAAGAGAAGGAGCCCGATCAGAACGACAGCAAGTCCGAGCAACGCCTTCTTCAGAAAGCGGAATGTGCGGTAAAGGCCTTCAGACTCTTTCATTGAGCTTCAGTGTAGTGAGAGGCGGGCACGGGCGGGAGGGCAATCTCCATACCCGCCCTTGGCATATGAGGTGCAACCGGGGGACGCATGGCCGACCTTGAGCAGGACAAGCGCCAGTCACGTGCCGGAGATCCGTTCATCAATGTGCCGGTGCGGAATCCGATCAAGGGCCCGGCACCGCTGTGGCAACGATATCTCAAGACCGGTCTTCGCGGATTGGGCGCCGTCATTCTCCTTGCGGCGGGCACGGTTTGGACGCTGCGCCAACAGCATCCGATGTTCGTCAAGCCAGGGGAGCTGCTCCACCTTCCTCCCGCGCTGGTGACGGCGGCGGCTCCGGGGACCGAAGGTTACGAGGTGGCGCCCACGGATTCCGCAGCCCGGGAAGAGATTTCTCGCGTTGCCTTCTCTCTGCGCAAATACACCAGCGACACCGTGCTCGCGCGACGCATCGCCTCGGCCATCGTTGTCCAGGGGGGCAAGAAGAACATCGACCCGGCACTCCTGGTAGGCGTCCTGCTCACGGAAGATGCCCAGTTGGATCCCAAGGCCAAGAGCTCAGTCGGAGCGCGCGGGCTGATGCAGGTCATGCCCTTTCACGCCGGGAAGTGGAAGGGGTGTACATCCGCCGATCTTTTCTCGATCGACTCCAACATCTGCCACGGTACGAGTATCCTCGCCGACCTGATCAAGCGGTCGCCTTCGGTATCGACGGCGCTTCAGAGATACAATGGATGCGTCCGAGGCACCAACACGCCCAACTGCCACACCTACTCCGGGAAAGTGTTGAAGTTCGCCGAGCAGGCTGCGACCCAGATGCTCAGTTTCGGAATGAGCGAATAAGGAGTGGCGCGAAGCCTTTGTAAACACCTGCCCACCAACGAGCCACGGCGGACGCTCTTGTAAATCCTGCTACCACAAGCAGATACGAGCAGTCCCGACACATAGATGGCTTTTTGGCGCCCGCTCGTCCCCCGCTAATTGAAAACTATTTCTTGACGGCACTCGTCAATAGAGGTACCGTTATACGTATCTCAGCAGTGGCATTACCACAATAGAATCAGTTATGGCTGAATGGATAGGGCGGGAACTCGAGCGGATCAGAAAGCTCAGAGGTCTCCGTCGTGAAGACGTTGCGGCGCGTATGGACAGACCGGTTTCGGCCTCGACGATACGCAATATCGAGCATGACGAGGACTACAATGTCTCGCTCGATCTTTTGCGACAGATAGCTGCCGTGCTGGGCGCCAAGATCCAGGTCTCACTCGAGGCCGAAGATCTGAAACGTTGGCATACGCCACCGGGGCAGAGGCCGGCGATCACGTTGGCCGACGCACGGTTGGAAGGGCACGAGAAGTTGATCGACAACGAGTACTTCATTCGGTACATCCGGGCGCGTTATCCGGACTGTCCGCTGACGAACTCGCAGATCGGACGAAGAATGTGGGACTTTGCCAAGCCCAGGGGAGCGGAGCTGGTGAAGGGTAGAATGCAGGTGAAGAAGCTGCCGGCGACCGAGAGCATTGCTACTTACAGGCTCCCGACAACCGCAGCGCAGTACCGCGTTCGTGAGCGGGATATGGAAGTGCTGCACGGTTTTGCGGATCGGTTGGGCCGGGCGTACCGCGATGAGAAGGGAAGAGTTCTTGTTCCGCTCATCTAAGCGCGTTCGGGCTGTACTAATTCCAGGAGAACCTGTGAAGAAGTCACTTAGGCCATTAGATGCACCTCCTCCGAAGCTGTCTTCTCCAATGAAGGCGGCGATGCGTGGCGTCTCCCATGCTCTTGCATTGGGAACGCTGCTCGTGAGCGGTGCTGTCTGGACCATATCGCAGCAGCATCCCCTCTACGCAAACCCGGGGAAGCTTCTGAGATTGCCCGCGGCTATTGTCGACGCTTCCCAGCCCACCGAGCAGGCGTTTCGCATCGGTGAGGTGCTGAATCAGTACACCCACGACCGCACGCTCGCCTTCCGCATTGCCGACGCCATCGTCGAGCAGGGGCAGAAGGAGAAGATCGATCCGGCTCTTCTCGTCGGCGTCCTTCTTACCGAAGACGCGGATCTGAATCCGCGCGCGCGCAGCTCAGTCGGCGCCCGCGGCCTGATGCAGGTGATGCCGCTCCACAGTGGAAAGTGGGGCTGCGGATCGAGCGACCTTTTCGACGTCGAGAGCAACATCTGCCACGGCGTGCAGATTCTAAAGGCTGCCATCGACGGCTCGCCCAACACGCGCGTTGCGCTGCTCCGATACAATGGCTGCGTGACTGGTCGCAACACCCCCAATTGTCACACCTACGACGACAAGGTCCTGAAGCACGCTGGCCGAGCCGCCGCGGAGATGCGACTGGTGAAAACGGTAAAGAGCGAGTAAGGTTGTCTGGAAAAAAGGAGCCGGTGCTAACGCGCCGGCTCTTTTTTTTTGCATGCCCCGAAATCCTTACTGGGTTCTCGCCCTCTCGGTCCTCGGAATCTCGATAGCTGGTCCACTCGTCCGCCTCTCGAGCGCTGACCCGGTAGTCATCGCCGTCTGGCGACTGGGCTTCTCCCTCGTCATCGTGGCGGGCTTCCTGGTGGTTACGGGCGAATGGCGCGACTGGAAGCGCATCCGCTTCCGTGAGTTCCTTGTGGCAGCCGCGGGCGGCATCGCCCTGGCCCTCCATTTCTGGGCGTGGAACGCTTCCATCCATCTCACGACCATTGCCGCCTCGGTGACGCTGGTCAGTCTCCAGCCCGCGGTCGTCGCGGTCATTTCGGCTGTCGTTCTACGCGAGCCACCATCGAAGCGGCAGATCGCCGGAATCGCCATCGCGATAGCGGGCGCATTCATCATCGCGGCTCCGGATCTTCGCGGGGGTCTCGCGCCGGCCAGCAACCAGGCCCTGCAGGGGAATCTGCTCGCGATGTCAGCTGCGGTTACGGCGGCGATCTACTACTCCATCGGACGCCGGCTGCGCGCCTCGCTGGGAATCTGGGCGTACGTGTCCATTGTCTACTCGGCCGCATTCGTGACGCTTTCCATAATTGCAATCGGTCGCGGGGTTGCCATCGGACCTCAGCCGTCGAGGGAGATCGCAATTTTCGCGGCGCTCGCGATTGGACCGATGTTGATTGGGCACACGGGAATGAACTGGGCGCTCAAGTTTCTCCCGGCGCATGTCGTCAATCTCACGGTGCTCGGCGAGCCCGTTGGAGCGACGATTCTCGGCGCGTTCATTCCTGCAATTCGGCAGATACCGACGATCGCCACATTGCTCGGTGGCGCTGTCGTGCTGACCGGAGTGATCATCGCCGCCGACTCCGCGGTTCGAAGGAGCACCGCGGAGCTCTGATCATTAAATTTTAGGTTCTGCCGCGTCGCCCCGCGGCCCTCGCACGACATACGATCACCTGCTATTGAATGCGAAGATTGATCTTCACATCGGTCTTGTCCTGCCTGCTGACGACGTGGGCGCCAGTGCCGGTCGCTGGACAAAGCGGGATCACCTCGCCGCGATCGCAGTTCGGCCACAGCATCGGCGACGACTACTTCCTCGCCAACTACACGCAGATGATCGAGTACTGGCGAAAGCTCGATCGCGAATCCGATCGCATGAAGCTGGTTCAGATTGGCACGACCGCCGAGGGCCGGCCAATCTGGATGGCCATAATCACCTCACCGGAGAACCACCGGAAGCTCGCACGCTACCAGGAAATCTCCCGCCGCCTGGCGCGCGCCGAGAATCTCACGGATGCGCAAGCGCACGCGCTTGCCGCGGAGGGGAAGGCGGTCGTGTGGATTGACGGCGGCCTCCACGCGAGCGAGGTACTCGGCGCGCAACAGCTGATTGAAACAGTGTATGAGCTGGTGAGTCGAAGCGACGCCGAGACTCTGCGCTTCTTGCGCGACGACATCATTCTCTGTGTGCCGGCCAACCCCGACGGCCAGGAATTCGTTTCGAACTGGTACATGCGGGAGGCGGACACCCTCAAGCGGAGTACGTCGCGACTGCCGAGGCTCTATCACAAGTACGCGGGCCACGACAACAACCGCGACTCGTACATGGCGTCCCAGCCGGAAACGCAGGCGATGGACAGCATCCTCTTTCGCGCCTGGTATCCGCAGATCATGTACAACCACCACCAAACGGGCCCGATCGGCACGGTGATATTCGCGCCCCCGTTCCGTGACCCGTTCAACTACAACTTCGATCCGCTTGTGCCGGTGGAGCTCGATCTCGTCGGCGCGGCGATGCACTCGAGGTTCGTCGCCGAGGGGAAACCAGGCGCGACGATGCGCAGTGGCTCGGGGTACTCGACGTGGTGGAATGGAGGGTTGAGGACGACGGTCTACTTCCACAACATGATCGGATTGCTCACCGAGGCGATCGGCAATCCGACGCCCATCGAGATCCCGCTCGTGCCGGAGAAGCTGCTGCCAAAGGGCGATCTCCCGATGCCGATCCAGCCACAGAAGTGGCACTTCGCCCAATCGATCGCGTACGAGCTCACGGCGAATCGCGCCGTTCTCGACGTCGCGTCGCGCTACCGCGAAACGCTTCTCTACAACATCTATCAGATGGGCAGAAACTCCATCCAGCGGGGGAGCACCTCGACCTGGACTGTGACGCCGAAGAAGGTCGCCGCGCTGCAGGCAGCGCTGCCGGGGGACAGCCAGCAATCTCCGGGCGGCGATGGTGGTGGAGGCGGGGGTGGCCGGCCGCTGACATCGACTCCGGCGGAGCTGGCGAAATACGTCGCGATAATGCGCAATCCAGCCGACCGCGATCCACGGGGCTACATCATCCCGGCCGATCAACCCGATTTTCTGACGGCGACGAAGTTCGTCAATGCTCTGATCAAGAACGGAATAGTGGTCCAACGCGCCACGGCCTCGTTTGCCGTGGGGGGCAAAAGTTATCCCGCCAACTCGTTCGTTGTGAAAACCGCGCAGGCCTTCCGTCCGCATATCCTCGACATGTTCGAGCCGCAGGATCATCCCAACGACATCCCGTATCCTGGGGGGCCGCCGACGCCACCGTACGACAACGCCGGCTGGACACTGGCATACCAGATGGGCGTGCAATTCGACCGCGTGCTTGATGCTTTCGGCGGTCCGTTCGTGCCTGTAAGTGGATTTGCGCAACCGCCGGCAAGCACCGTGTCATCCGGTGCGGGCGGTTATGCCTTCAGTCATTCAGTGAATGACGCATTTGCCGCGGTCAATCGCTTGCTTGCGCGTGGCCAGGAGGTCTACACGCTGGCGAAACCATTTGCCGCGAATGGTCGAAGCTTCGATGTCGGAACTTTTTACGTACCCGCAAAACCGTCCACCATGACGGTGCTGGCGCAGCTCGCACAGGAAAAGGGGATACACTTCGAGTCGCTTCCGGGCGCGATCGCGCAAGAATCACTGAAGCGAATTCAGGCGCCGCGGATCGCGCTCTGGGATCAGTACGGCGGAGCGATCACTTCCGGTTGGACGCGTTTCATTCTCGAGCAGTTCGAGTTCCCCTATCAGGTTGTGTATCCGCCTGCACTCGATGCCGGGAATCTCATCTCGAAATTCGACGTGCTCATTCTACCGGATGGGGTGAGCTTTGTCCGGCCTGGGGCTCGGGCGCCGGTGCGGGTGAATCCGGACGATGTCCCCGCCGAGTATCGCAATCGAATTGGCAGCATGACGGCAGTGAAAACGGTTCCACAAATACTCGAATTCCTGAATGCTGGTGGAACGGTCCTCGCGATCGGCTCGGCCACCGATCTCGCGCAGCAGCTGCACCTGCCCGTGGCAAATGCCCTCGTCGACAGCTCAGGCAGATCCCTGCCGCGCAATCGTTTTTACATTCCCGGCTCGATCCTCGCACTAAGTGTCGATACTTCGCTGGCTCTGGCCCAGGGTGTTCGTCCGGTGACCGATTTCTATTACGACAACGCGCCGGGGTTTACACTGCTTCCTGGAGCCCAGGCGAAGGGGATCAGGAGAATCGCGTGGATCAACGGCCCGACGCCGCTTCGGAGCGGTTGGGCGTGGGGCCAGAATTACCTGAGTGGTGTAACAGAGGTTCTGCAGGCGCCGGTGGGGAAGGGCATGCTCGTCCTGTACGGCCCCGACCCGTACTTTCGCTCGCAGCCGCACGGCACGTTCAAGCTGCTTTTCAACGGTCTACTGTATCGCACTGCATTGGGAGATTAAATGACGCGCTCACGAATTCTACTCGCTGCTCTCGCTGTCACGGGCTGCTCGTATTTCAAGAGTAGCGCCCCGGCTAAGTCCCCGGAGCCGGTTGTGACCGCGAAGTCTCCGACAAGAAGCTCGTCGGCTCGTCTTACCAGCGGACCCGCCGTCGTCCGCGCGATGCACGACGTCTATGGGGGGAAGTATCTCAAGACGATGAGCTTCTTGCAGAACAACACCAGATACTCGACCACCGGTGAGGAGCAGCATTCCCAGTGGTACGAGCATATGGAGTTTCCCGGCAAGCTGCGGATTGCGTTTCTCCCGGTGACGACGCGCAGCGGGCTGGTTCAGGCCGACGACAAGATCGCTTCGTTCGACAACGGCATCCGCGTAGATCTGCGCCCTTCCATCAATCCGCTTCTGCTGCTGACGGCGGATGTGTACGCGGCGCCGACTCCGATCATCATGAAAGGGCTGGATTCGCTTGGCGTCGATATGGAGATGATCCGCACCGACGAGTGGGACGGCCACCCGGTCTACGTAATCGGCGCGAAGGCCGGCGACTCCACGTCGAACCAGATGTGGGTCGACGCCGAGCGGCTGGTTCTGCTGCGTTTCATCCAGCGCAACAAGAGCGGCGAGCGCACGATCGTCAGCGACACCCGCGTCCAGAACTACAAGGACATTCAGGGCTTCCAGATTCCGACAGAATTTCTGGTCACACGGAACGGCCGGCCGATATGGCGGGAAGAGTA
>Ga0070680_100002706_pt1 | contig 13145 bp, 14 predicted proteins | sample KBSC73BmetaG_FD_64672 | JGI IMG/M metagenome (GOLD analysis project Ga0070680, IMG submission 64672) | Corn rhizosphere microbial communities from Kellogg Biological Station, Michigan, USA - KBS C7-3B metaG | ecosystem: Host-associated > Plants > Roots > Rhizosphere | place: USA: Michigan...
CGGCCGGTCGGCCGCTGTCAGCGGATCGACCAGCCCCACTGTATGGCGCATGTCGATGCCGGCGCCCGGCGTCAGCCCTTTGAGGAACGACTGCAGCTCGGTATCCTTGATGTCCGGCGTCAGGTCGGTCGCGGCGATGCCAGGCACGTTGCCGGAAATCATCTCCGCGAAAGACTGCCCGGTCACCTTGCCCACGGCGTCGAGGATCGCGCGATCGAGCAATGCCGGACCGTACGAAGCGACCAGCGGGTTGAGGCCCAGCGCGGCCCCCTTGGCGATCTGCTGGGGATAGGCGCCTGCATAGAGGCCGAACGGGGTGGCCGAGCCCTGCGCCATATAATTGTCGATCGCGAGCTGCAGTGCCTGTCGAAGCTGGTCGTGATTCTGCGCATCGGTGAACTGCGGGCTCTTCTCGAACCACTTGGCGGCCAGTGCCTCGGCCGCCATGCCCTCGCTGGTCCGCCCGTCCTCCAGCGTGATACGCACGCGCAGGACCGCCTGCGTGCCGTGCGTCACCGTGATCACGCCGAAGCGGAACGGCAGGCGCAGCACGAAGTCGCGCTCGAAGCGGTCGGCCGCCTCCAGTTTCACTTTCATTCGGCTTGCTCCAGCAGCCCGCAGACATAACCGATCATGCGCGCCGCGCAGGTCGGGCCATCGGGCTCGTAGATGAATGGTTCCATCGCGACCCAGCCGTCGTAGCCGGTGTCGTCCAGTGCGGCGAGCACGGCCGCGAACTTATCCTCGCCCTCGCCCGGCCCGCGCTTGTTGCGATCGTTGAGCTGGATGTGCGCCATCAGACCGGTCGGCATCCAGCGGCGGATCACGTCGGCCACCGGCTCGGCCTCCATCAGAGACGCCGCCAGTGTGTCGACCATCGACTTGAATGCGGGGTTGCCGATGCGCTGTACGACCGCCGACGCCTCGGCCAGCGTGTTGATGAAGTTGCAGTCGGGCTGGGCGAGCGGCTCCAGGCAGTAGATCACGCCTGCCCTTTCCGCCGCCTCGGCCGCCACGCTCCACGCCTCCTCGGCACGGTTGGCATCGGACGCGTCGGAGACCCGGCGCTGCGCCGGCGAGCCGTGCACGAGATAGGCGCCGCCCAAATCGGCGCACAGTTCGACCGACGCGCACAGAACGTCGACGCTCTTCTGCCAAAGCGCGCGGTCGGCCGTCGTGATCGACAGCCCTGCCGGTGCGGCGAGCAGCCAATGCAGACCGCTCACCTCGATCCCCGCGGCCTTGCAGGCGTTCCGGATATCGCCACGCTTGGCCGCCGGCATGCGCCACGCATCGTCGCCGAACGTGAAAGGCGCGACTTCGAGGCCGCGATAGCCCAGTCCCGCGGCAAGGGCGCATTGGCGGTCGAACGAAAGTTCGCGGATCACCTCGTTGCACAGGGAAAGCTTCACCACTGATCCTCGCGCTGATCCTCGCCTTGACGGCCAATTCTGCCTTCGTCAGTGTCACTGTAATGCGTCGCGCGACAACATGAAAATAAAAGCACTGGCCCATCAGTACTGGCCGACGGTCGTGCTGTTCGTTTCGCTGATCGTGATCTGGCAACTCGCGGTCAGCTACTCGGGCATCCGCGCCTATCTGCTGCCCTCGCCGCTGTCCGTCGTGCAGGCGTTCTGGGAGCCGGATGTTCCCTGGGGCCAGCACATCTGGACCACCACGTGGGAAATCATCGGCGCGTTCTTCATGGCGGCCGCCGTCGGCGTGATGCTGGGCGTCGCCATCGCCTGGTCGCCGCTGATCGCCAATGCGCTGGTGCCTTTCCTCGTCTTCCTGAATACCCTGCCCAAGGTCGCGGTCGCGCCGCTGTTTCTGGTCTGGATGGGCTACGGCATCTTCCCCAACATGCTGATGGGGGCGCTGATCGGCTTCTTCCCGGTAGTGATCAACACCGCCGTCGGCCTTTCGCAGGTCGAGGCCGACATGCTCGATCTCGGCCGGGTGTTCAACGCGCCGAAGTGGAAGATCTTCCTCAAGATCCGCATTCCCAACGCCCTGCCCTACATCCTGAGCTCGCTGAAGATCACGGCGACGGCCGCCGTCGTCGGCGCGATCGTGGGCGAGTTCGTGGCGTCGCAGGCAGGCCTGGGCTATGTCATCACCACCACGCAGAGCAGCATGAACACGTCGCTGGCATTCGCCGCTCTCATCTGGATTTCCGCCGTGGGCCTCGCGCTCTACGGCCTCGTCGTTCTCGTCGCGCGCCTGTGGGCGCCGTGGGCCGAAGGGGTCGATTGATTTCAGTTCGTTTTGGGGAAAAAGGGGAAGTTACATGAATCGCACACTCGCTCTGGCGATCGCCGTCGTGCTCGCCGCCACCGGCAGCGCGTCGGCCCAGGAGAAATTCACGTTCGCCTTGAACTGGTTCGCCGTCGGTGACCACGCGGCCTACTGGGTCGCCCTCGACAAAGGCTACTACAAGGCCAAGGGGCTCGACGTCACGCTCGAGAATTCGAAGGGCTCGGGCGACTCGATGGCCAAGGTCGACACTGGCCGCGCCGACGCGGGCCTGGCCGACGTGGCCGCGGTCGTGCCCTTCCTCGCCAAGGGCGGCACCATCAAGGTCGTGGGCATGGTGTTCGACAAGACGCCGCTCAACATCTTCAGCCTCAAGAGCAAGCCGCTCAACAAGCCCAAGGACCTCGAGGGCGCCTCGCTGGGCTCGCCTCCCGGCGACGCGCAGCGCCAGGTGTTCCCGGCCTTCGCCAAGCTGACCGGCATCGACGCCAAGAAAATCACCTGGGTGAACATCGAGCCCGCCGCCAAGATCGCCGCCCTCGTCGAGAAGCGCATGGACGGCGTCAGCGACTACACGACCGGCCTGCCGCTCTACGAGAAGGCCGGCGGCAAGGGCAACATCGTCATGATGAAGTGGACCGACTTCGGCTTCGACCTCTACGCAATGTCGATCATGGCCAGCGCCAAGACCATGAAGGAGAAGCCCAAGCAGCTCAAAGCCTTCCTCGAGGCCTCGTACATGGGCTGGCGCGACGTGATGGCCGACCCGGATGCGGCCCTCGCCATCCAGAAGAAGCACGTGCCCGAGCTCGACCTCTCCACGATCAAGGAGAACATGCTGATGGGCCTCGACCTGATGAAAACCGACCAGTACCGCAAGGGCGGCATCGGCTCGATCGACGGCAAGCGCATGTGCGCCTCCGTCGACCTGATGAACAACTACATGTCGATGCCCAAGAAGGTCGAGTGCAAGGACGTCTACACGCAGGAGTTCTTCACCAAGGTCGAGATGCCCAAGTAAGCCACTGCTGGCATCGTCGTGACCGGGCAACTGATCGACCTCTCCGGGGTCGGCATGATCTACGAGGCGGCGAGCGGCCCGGTCGAGGCCCTCGCCGGCATCTCGCTCGAGGTCGGGACGGGTGAGTTCGTCTCGCTCGTGGGCCCGAGCGGCTGCGGCAAGTCCACCTTGTTGCGCATCGTGGCGGGCCTGCGCCCGGCGACCAGCGGCACGGTGAAAGTGGCCGGCCGCCAGGTGACCAGGCCGATCGCCGACATCGGCATGGTCTTCCAGCAGCCGATCCTGCTGAAGTGGCGATCGATCCTGCAGAACGTGCTGCTGCCGGCCGAACTCGCGGGCAAGGACGCCTCGGGGCTGAAGAAGCGGGCGCACGAACTGCTCGAGATGGCGGGGCTGCACGGCTTCGCCGAGAAGCTGCCGCGCGAGCTGTCGGGCGGCATGCAGCAGCGCGCCGCGCTGTGCCGCGCCCTCCTCCTCGATCCGCCGCTCCTGCTGATGGACGAGCCGTTCGGCGCCCTCGACGCCATGACGCGCGACGACATGGCGATCGAGCTGCTGCGCATCTGGGGCGAGACCAGCGCTGCGCGCAAAACCATCCTGTTCGTCACCCATTCGATCCCCGAAGCCGTCTTCCTGTCGGACCGAGTGGTCGTCATGTCGGCCCGCCCCGGCCGCATCGCGGCGGACTTCAAGGTCGACCTGCCGCGCCCGCGCACGATCGAATGCCGGGCGTCCGAGACCTTCGGCCGCCTCAGCCTCGATATCTTCAAGCAATTGAGCCATCGGACGGCCGCCACCACCGTGGCCGCCTGATCCCACCCAACGCTATCCTGGCCGGGTTGGCCTCGCCGCCGCTTCTTGATAAGACCGCCGGAGTAATCCGGAGGATCCCATGTCTGTCGCCGCCACACCGATCAAGAGCGCCGCCAAGGGCACGCGCGTCGACGCCAAGCCGTTCGACTGGGAAGATCCGTTCCTTCTCGACGACCAGCTCACCGAGGAGGAAAGCGCGATCCGCGACGCGGCACGCGACTACTGCCAGGAAAAGCTGATGACGCGCGTCCTGGAAGCCAATCGGCACGAGAAATTCCATCGCGAGATCATGAACGAGATGGGCGCGCTCGGCCTGCTCGGCTCGACCCTGCCGGAGAAATACGGCTGCGCCGGCTCGAGCTACACCGTCTACGGCCTCGTCGCGCGGGAAGTCGAGCGGGTCGACTCGGGCTACCGCTCGGCGATGAGCGTCCAGTCCTCGCTCGTCATGCATCCGATCTACGCCTACGGCAGCGAAGAGCAGCGCATGAAGTACCTGCCCAAGCTCGCCACCGGCGAATGGGTGGGCTGTTTCGGCCTCACCGAACCCGACCATGGCTCCGATCCCGGCGGCATGCGGACGCGCGCGGTCACCGTGCCCGGCGGCTTCAAGGTCTCGGGCTCCAAGATGTGGATCACCAATTCGCCGATCGCCGACGTGCTGGTGGTATGGGCCAAGCTCGACGGCGGGGCGATCCGCGGCTTCATCCTCGAGCGCGGCATGAAGGGCCTGACTACGCCGAAGATCGAGGGCAAGTTCAGCCTGCGCGCGTCCGTCACCGGCGCCATCATGATGGACGAGGTCGATGTCCCGGTCGAAAACATGCTGCCCAACGTCGCCGGCCTCGGCGGGCCGTTCGGCTGCCTCAACAACGCCCGCTACGGCATCGCCTGGGGCGCCATGGGCGCCGCCGAATTCTGCTGGAAGCAGGCGCGCAACTACACGCTCGACCGCAAGCAGTTCGGCCGGCCGCTTGCCGCCAACCAGCTGATCCAGAAGAAGCTCGCCGACATGCAGACCGAGATCGCGCTCGGCCTCCAGGCCTGCCTGCGGGTCGGCCGCCTCAAGGACGAGGGCAAGGCCCAGCCCGAGATGATCTCGCTGATCAAGCGCAACAACTGCGGCAAGGCCCTCGACATCGCCCGCGTCGCCCGCGACATGCACGGCGGCAACGGCGTGTCGGACGAGTATCATGTCATCCGCCACGTCATGAACCTCGAGGCGGTGAACACCTACGAGGGTACGCACGACGTCCATGCGCTCATCCTCGGCCGCGCCATGACCGGCTTGCAGGCCTTCTCGGGAGCCTGACCCGATGGACTTCCCGCCGACCGGCGACATCGTCGTGGTCGTCGTCGGCGCGCTGGTGGCGGGATTCGTCAACGGCCTGAGCGGCACCGGCTACGCCCTGGCGGCGCTGGGCTTCTGGCTGCACGCCATGTCACCGGCCACCGCCGCACCGTTGACCGCGCTCTGCGCCGTGGTCGGCCACGTCCAGTCCCTGCCCCGGATCTGGGCCGGCGTGCGCTGGCCTCGCCTCTGGCCGTTTCTCATCACCGGCCTGATCGGTGTGCCGATCGGCACCACGCTGCTCCACCATGTCCAGGTCCACCCGCTGAAGCTCGGGGTCGGTACCATCCTCATCCTCTACTGCGCCTGGACCGGCTTCATGCGCCACCCGCCGATCGTGCGTGGGGGCGGCCGGATCGCCGATTCAGCGATCGGCTTCACCGCCGGCGTCCTGGGCGGCATGGCCAGCCTCAGCGGTCCCGCGCCCACCGTGTGGGCCCAGCTGCGCGGCTGGAACAAGGACGAGCAGCGCGGCGTCAACCAGCCCTTCAACATGTCCGTGCTCACCGCGGCGGTGCTGTCGGCCGCAGTGGCCGGCTTCCTCGACCGCACGTTCTTCTTCTGGGCGGCGCTGGCCGTGCCGATGACCCTGATCGGCGCGCGGATCGGGTTGATGCTCTACGGCCGGGTCAACGACCTGCAGTTCCGCCGCATCGTGCTCATGCTGCTCGGCCTCTCGGGCGTGACGCTGATCGTCTCGGCCTTGTAGGCTTCCCGCGATAGAGGCGGCGGGAAGCGGGAAGAATCGCCAGAAACCTATATGGCATGGGCATCGGAGGCTTCCCGCTCAGGTGGGAAACTCCGGGAATATTCGTCACCCCTGCAGGAATGACAAACTGCCCGATTTGCGGAGAATTTCGTCCAGGCCCGGTGCCGTTTTCGCCGCCTGGTACTTGCGCCGGATCTCGGCGAGCGACCGGGCATGATACTTCTGCGGTTCCTGGACCCACGGCGTGCTGCCAAGCGTGACGTCGAACGTCCCTGCTCCGCGCTCGACGGCGGCGGCATTGGCGGTCGACCATGGCAGGAAAAGCCCCGCCACTTCCTCCGTCAGGAGCGGCATCAGGGTCGGCTCCAGCGCCGCCCAGGCCTCGAACGGACTCTCGTTCTTCGGTTCCAGCATGCGCCCGACCCAGGCCATGACGTAGGGAGCCGTCGCCCGCATCTTGCCGCCTGGCGTCGGGTCGGTGGCGGCCTCGTAGAGCTGGCCCCACAGGCCGAAGTCGGCCAGCGCCGGCCGGCCGCCCAGCAGGTACGGCCGCGACGACAGGTGCCTGTCGAGCAGTGCGAGCATGCGTCTGAACGACGCCTCGATCAGCGGCTTGGTCTTCTCGTTCGAGCCCACGAATCCCAGTCGCCCGGTCATGCGGTCGGCCACCATGGCGCGTGCCTGCGCGACGCCGAGCGCTCCCTGCGCGCCCGCCATCTGCAGCGCGATGCGTTCGGCCGTCGACCAGCGGTCGGCCTTGTAGTTCCAGCGATAGTGGAACATCCACTTGTTGCCCCATTCGTCGCCGTATTCCTCGAGCAGCGCCGACACGAACGCGAGCGCCGGATCGCCGGGGACGATCGAGGGTTCGCGCGCCTCTGCCTCGAAGCGTTCGATGATCGGCGTGGAGTCCTGCATCCCCTCCCCGTCCGGCGTCACGACCAGCGGAATCAGCGGAAGCCTGGCGTATTTCTGGAACTCGGCCTGGTTGGCCGGCGTGCGCGGCAGCCATTCGTGCGCCAGGCCCTTGTAGCGCAGGTAAGAGCGCACCTTCACCGAATAGGGCGAGAGCTCCGAGCCGAAGAGGCGCAGCACACCGCTCACAGCCAGCGCTTTCGCCGCAGCCACCAGAAGAGACCACCCACGATGATCGCGACCAGCACCCAGAAGAAGCCGTAGCCGTACTTCCAGCCGAGTTCCGGCATGTTGCCGACGTCGCGCTCGAAGTTCATGCCGTAGATGCCGGCCAGGAAGCTGAGCGGCATGAAGAAGACGGTGATGACCGCCATTGTCTTCATGACCTCGGACATTCGGTTCGAGGCCTGCATCAGATAGACTTCCATCAGGCCATTGCACATTTCCCGATAGCTCTCGAGCAGCTCGAGAACCGAGATCGCGTGGTCGAAGCAGTCGCGCAGGTACGTGCGCGTTTCCGGCATGATGAACGGCGTCTCAGGCCGCATCACCGCCAGGATGGTCTCGCGTTCGGCCCATTCGATGCGATGGAAGACCACCAGTGCGCGTCGCGCCTGATGAATTCTGCCCAGCGTGGTTTCCTCGGGATGGCCGAGCGCCTCGTCCTCCAGCACCTCGAGCTGGTTGGCCAGCGCCTCGATCAGCGGAAACTTGCGATCGACCACGAGATCGATCAGCGCATAGACGAGGTAGTCGATGCCGAAGATGCGCAGTCGCGAACCCGGCATCTGCAGCCGGTCGCGCACCGGCTTGAAGATGTCGAGTTTGTGGTCGTGGAACGAGATCGTGTAGTTCTCGCCGAAGAAGATGCTGACCTGGCGCTGCTTGATCTCGCCGTCCTCATAGACCGGGTCGTTGAGGACGATGAAGCCCTGGTTGCCGTAGAGGTCGAGCTTGCTGCGCTGATGTCCGTGGAACACGTCCTCGAGTGCGAGCGGATGGAGGTTGAAGGCGGTGCCGAGGTCGCGCAGCATCTCCGAACTCGGCCGCCCCGCCACGTCGATCCAGGTGCGGTCTGGCGAATCGAGATGGAACCGGCACTCGTCGACCTCGACTCCGTGCAGGACCTCGCACTTTTCCGGCGTGTATTCGACCAGGGTGAAGTCCAGCGCCTCGTCGGGTACGGGCGCGCGGCCGGACAGGCTGCCCGGCGAGGTTCCCGGCTTGGTATGGCGGTGGAAGATTCCATCCATGGTGGGTGCTTGTCTCAGACTTCCTGCATGACCTGCACGTCGGGCCGGCCGGCGAGATAGTCGCCGAGCTTGCGGCCGAGCTCCTTGAAATGTGGCGCCGCCCTATGCGCGTCGAGCGCTGCCTGGTCGGCATAGCGCTCCAGCATGACATAGACGTTGGCGTCATCCGTCTTGTGCAAGGCGTAGAGCTTGTTGCCCGGTTCGTCCGCCTGCACCCTGGCCTGCAACGCCTTCATGGTCTTCTCGAAATCGGCGTTGCTGCCGGGCTTGATGGTGAGCTTCGCGATGACGCCGATCATGGTCGTTTCTCCTCGATCCGTTATGGCCGCTTTTTGACAAGATACTTGTGCTCGCCGTCGCACACCAGTTCGCGGCGCTGATTGTGGATCGTGAGCTTCAGGGTGACGACGCCCGTAGTGCGGCCGGGCTTGAGGCCGCTGACTTCGAGCATCGGATAGAGCGTGTCCCCGCAATAGACCGGCTTCAGGAAACGCGACGACTGTTCGAGGAATCCGATCAGCGAATCGCCGATGTAGTGCGGAAAGATCCCGCCGCCCGCGGCGCCCTGCACCGCGACCTGCAGCCCGTGCGCCAGCAAGTCGCGATGGCCGCGCGCCTTGCAATATTCGCGGTCGTAGTGGATCGGATGGTTGTCGCCGCTCGCCGACTGGAACGCCGCGAACATCGCCTCGGTCTGCGTGCGCGAGTTGATGTAGAACTTCTGGCCAACCGACAGGTCCTCGAACCAGTGCGTCGGGCCGAAGCGGTGCTCCGCCGGATCGAATGCTGCCGCTTGCGTCACGTCTCTCTCCCATTGCCGGCGGACACCTTAGCCCGCCGTTCACGCAGGAGGAAACAGACCTCCCAGCGCCTCCAGTGACCGCTCCAGGAAGTCCGGCCGGGCATCGTCGCGCGGCGGCAGTCCGACGCGATTGTGCCAATAGACCGGCATGCCGACGCCCTTGGCGCCCGGCACGTCGGACGCCGAGCCAGCGACGAACAGCGTCCGCTCGGGCCGTGTTCCGAGTTTCTCCAGCACCGCGCGATAGACCTCGGCCCGCGGCTTGTAGAAGCCCACGCTCTCGGCCGTCTCCACCACGGCAAACGGCACACCTACCAGGTCGGCTGCCTGCTTTCCCAATCGCACCGAGCAGTTGGTGGCAACGGCGAGCGGCACCGGAAGGCGCTTGAGAACGGCGGTTGCCTCGGGCCAGGGCTTCAATTCGCCCCAGCGCCGGTCGAGCTCGTGCCCGAAGAGCTCGGGCAGGCCTGCGTCGCGCGCCGCCTCGCAGACCAAACTTTCATACGGCCTGTAGTGGCCGCAGCCGTAGGTGATCTCCAGGTACCGGCGGCGCCAGCGCATGCCATCGTCGGCCGAGCCGGCGACGTTGTTCCAGAGCGTCCAGGAATCGATCAGCGCCGTCAGGAGATCGAAGACGACGGCGTCGTACGTCACGGCCCCTTTGCCTTGCGCCCAAGGCCGTCGAACAGGTCGAGCATGCGCTCGCGCCAGGCGTGGACGACGTCGTCCTTGTCGAGCAATTCGAGCGGGCTGACGATCCGCGACCACATGAATGTGCCGAACAGGATGTAGTCGGGATAGGCCGGCGCCTCTCCCGAGAGAAATTTCTGGCCAGTCAGCACGCGGCGCGCCGGCTCGAGCGCCGCTCGCAAAGCGACGACGCCCTTCTCGCGCGCCTTCGCCTGGAAACCGGCGAAATCCGTCGTGCCGATCCGCTTGCTGCGCGTTTCGATGATGTACGCCTTGTCCTGCGGCCGCACCCGCTCGACGAGATCGCCCGCGATCAGAGGGAAGATTGCCGCGTTTATCGACAGGTCGGTCCAGCCGTTCACGAAACGGGCGTAGGAATGCATCGGATCGTTGGGGAACAGCGGCCTGCCTGCGTAGTTCGCCTCGAGATGCTCGGCGATCGCCCAGCTGTCCTTGATCACCTTCGCGCCGTCATGGATCACCGGCACCGTGGTCGACTTGGCGAAGGCGATCTTCTCCTTCTCGATGAAGCCGGTCGGCTCGTCGCGCCAGTCGAGGCCCTTGTGCTTCAGCGCAAGCTTCGTGCGCCAGCAAGGGGGACTGGGCCGGCGGTCGCCGGCGAAGACGAGATCGTAGAGCGTGATCATCGTCTACTTGCCGTCGAGCATCTTGATGATGCCGGAGAAATCCTTGCCCGCGTTGCCGCTGTTCACGAACATGCTGAAGAGTTGGGCCGCTTCCGCGCCGAGCGGCGTCGCCGCCCCCGCGCCCGCCGAGGCCTGCTGGGCGAGCAACAGATCCTTCAGCATCATCGCCGCCGTGAAGCCCGCCTGGTAATCGCGGTTGGCCGGTGATGCCGGCACCGGGCCGGGGACCGGACAGTAGTTGACCAGCGACCAGCACGAACCCGACGCCGTCGACACCACGTTGAACAGCTTCTGCGCATCGAGGCCCAATCGCTTGCCCAGCATGAAGCCCTCGCTGACGGCGATCATGGAGATGCCGAGGATCATGTTGTTGCAGATCTTGGCGGCCTGGCCGTTGCCGCTGTCGCCGGCGTGCACGATGTTCTTGCCCATCTTGTCGAGCACCGGCTTGGCCTTGGCGAACACGGCCTCAGGGCCGCCGACCATGAAGGTGAGCGTGCCCGCCGTGGCGCCGCCGACGCCGCCCGAAACAGGCGCGTCGATCATGTCGAAACCGGCCTTCTTGGCCAGCGCCGCGACATGGCGCGCGCTGTCGACGTCGATCGTCGAGCAGTCGATCAGCAAGGCGCCCTTGGCCACGTTGGGCAATACGTCCTTTTCATAGACGTCGCGCACGTGCTTGCCGGCCGGCAGCATGGTGACGACGATCTCGGCGTCCTTCACCGCCTCGGCGGCGCTCCGGGCCTTGTGCGCGCCCTTCTCCACCGCTTGCGCGAGCGCCGCGTCGGACAGGTCGAACGCCGTCACATGATGCTGCGCCTTGCAGAGATTGGCGGCCATCGGGCCGCCCATGTTGCCGAGACCGATGAAGGCGACTTTCGCCATGGCTTCCTCCGTTGAATTGATTCAGTCGAAGAACAGGTCGTTCGACAGTGGCTTGAAGTGCTCCTCGACCATCGCCTGCGTGACGCCCTCGATCGTCGGCGGGTTCCACACGGGCTTCTGGTCCTTGTCGATCAGCAAGGCGCGCACGCCCTCGAAGAAGTCGTGGCCTTCCTGCATGCAACGCTGCGACATGCGGTACTCGATGGTCATCGAGTCCTCGAACGAGCGGTTGGCGCAGCGCTTGAGCTGCTCCAGCGTGATCGCCATCGAGAGCGGCGACAATTTCATCAATGCCACAAGCTGCTTGCCGGCCCACTCGCCGCCCATCTTCTTCAGCTTGGCCACGATCTCCGGCAGCGATTCCGCCGAGAAGCAGCGGTCGATGTCGTGCATCATCCCGGGCAAGGCAGGCGCACCGGCATCCTGGGCGAAGCCCGCGATGACCTTGTCGACCTTCCGGTTGGCGTCGGGTCCCGACAGGTCGGCCGCGCCCAGTGCCGTCTGCAGCGCATCGATCTGCGCGCTCGGCACGTAGGCATCGACGATGCCGGCCCACAGCGCGTCCGCCGCCTTCAGCCGGTGGCTGCTGAGCGCAAGGAACGTCCCCAGCGCACCTGGCAGGCGCGTCAGGAAGTAGCCGCCACCGACGTCTGGAAACAGCCCGATCGTGGTTTCGGGCATGGCGAACAGGAATTTCTCGCTCGCCACCGAGTGCGAGCCGTGGACGGACAGGCCGACGCCGCCGCCCATGTCGATACCGTCGATCAGGGAGATCCACGGCTTGGCGAAGCGGTAGATGCGGCGGTTGACGATGTATTCATCGCGGAAGAAGTCGCGCCGCAACGTGCCGCCGGCACCTGCGCGCATCTCGCGATAGAGGCCGGCGACGTCGCCGCCGGCGCAGAACGCCCGGTCGCCGGCGCCGCGCAGGACCACGGCCTTGACCTCCGGATCCTTCTCCCACAGCGGCACCACCCGCTCCATCTCGAGGATGATGTTGTACGACAGCGAGTTCAGCACCTTCGGCCGGTTGAGCGTCATGACGCCCAGGCCGTCCTTCACCTCGAACAGGATCTCTGCGTCAGACATTCCTCATCCCATCAAAAGCCGTCGCGAAATGATCACGCGCATGATCTCGTTGGTGCCTTCCAGGATCTGGTGCACGCGCAAGTCGCGCAGATAACGCTCGATGGGGAAGTCCTTCAAGTAACCGTAACCGCCATGCAGTTGCAGCGCGTCGTTCACGACGCTGAAGCCCACGTCCGTCGAATAACGCTTGGCCATCGCCGCCGCCTGGGTCGCTTCGGGCGACTTGGCGTCGAGCAGCCACGCGGCGCGCCAGATCATCAAGCGCGCTGCATCCAGCTCGGTCGCCATGTCGGCGAGCTTGAACTGCGTCGCCTGGAAGTCGGCGAGAGGCTTGCCGAACTGCTTGCGCTCGACGACGTAGCGCGAGGCGGTCTCCAGGCAGGCGCGTGCGCCGCCCAGCGAGCAGGCGCCGATGTTGATGCGGCCGCCGTCGAGACCCATCATCGCGATCTTGAAGCCGTGGCCCTCGGGCCCGAGCCGGTTGGCGACCGGCACCTTGCAATTCTCGAAGATCACTGCCGCGGTCGGCTGGCTGTTCCAGCCGAGCTTCTGTTCCTGCTTGCCGAACGACAGGCCGGGCGTGCCCTTCTCGACCACGAGCGTGGAGACGCCGCCGGCTCCGGGCCCGCCGGTGCGCAGCATCACGACATAGATGTCGCTGCGGCCACCGCCCGAGATGAAGGCCTTGGTCCCGTTCAGAACGTAGTGATCGCC
>Ga0070680_100002708_pt1 | contig 13140 bp, 7 predicted proteins | sample KBSC73BmetaG_FD_64672 | JGI IMG/M metagenome (GOLD analysis project Ga0070680, IMG submission 64672) | Corn rhizosphere microbial communities from Kellogg Biological Station, Michigan, USA - KBS C7-3B metaG | ecosystem: Host-associated > Plants > Roots > Rhizosphere | place: USA: Michigan...
CATCAACAACTTCTTCACCGCCTGTCTGGAATCCCGAAGAATTCCCGATAGATGCTGCGGTGTGAACGCCGGGTCAAGCGGCTCCGGCCCCAACGCGGCATCGAATTGCGCGAATCGGGCGGGCGACATGAGCGCGAGCGTTCCCAGGCGGCGAATGTCGCGATAGGCGAGCGAACGGCCGTCGCGAAGACGGAAGGACACGGTGATGTGGGTGAGGGCCTCCGCCGGCAGCGCTCCGTCGTCGACGAGGAGCGCTCCCGTGAAGCGGGGCTGGACGACGATGCGGTCGCCGGTGCCGAGCAGGACGACGATGGCCTTGGCGCGCCGGTAGCTCCGCTCGATGCGGGCTCCGGACACACGTCGCGACAGTGCTGCGGCCGTTATGTCGCGAAGGACGTCGGCGCGGTAGACCTTGGCGCCGGCGATCGTGGCGCCAGAGACGGCGCGATCGAGATCACGCGCGATGGTCTCAGTTTCCGGGAGCTCCGGCACCGCGCTCCTGCTCCCGCCAGCCGATGTCGCGGCGGAGCTGCTTCCCTTCGAGCTGGATCTCGCCGGCGATGCGGGCGCTCGCGCTGCGGGCGGCGTCGAGCGTGGGCGCCACGCCCGTAACCGCGAACACTCGACCACCCGCAGTAACCAGCTCTCCTTCGGGTCCGAACGCCGTACCCGAGTGAAAAACGAGGACGTCTGCCTCGGGTGGGGGTAGTTCGATGGTGTTTCCCTTGCGCGGTTTGTCCGGGTAACCGGCAGCAGCAACTACGATGGTTACTGCGTGGTTGGACGACCACCGCAACTCGTGGCCAGCAAGCTCGTCTCCCGCCGCAACCGCGAGCAGTGGGTCCAGCAGGCTGCTCTCGAGCAGCGGCAGGATCGCCTCCGTCTCCGGGTCCCCGAAGCGCGCGTTGAACTCCACCACTTTCGGCCCCTGCGACGTGAGCATCAGCCCCGCGTAGAGCAGTCCGCTGAACGGCGCGCCGGCCGAGCGCAGCGCGTCGAGCGTCGGGATGAACACGCGGTCTATCGCGTCCGCAACCAGGGCGTCGCTGGCGAGCGAGACGGGTGCGTAGGCACCCATACCGCCGGTGTTCGGGCCGCGATCACCTTCCAGCAGCCGCTTGTGATCCTGGGCGGCGAGCATGGGGAGCACCGTCGTGCCATCCGTGATCGCGAAGAGGGACAGCTCCTCGCCTTCCATGAACTCCTCCACCAGCACCTCGCGTCCCGCCGCGCCGAAGCTGTCGTTCGTCAGCATGGCATCGATGGCCGCATCGGCCTCGGCGATCGTCTCGCACACGATCACGCCCTTTCCCGCCGCAAGGCCGGACGCCTTCACCACCACCGGCGCGCCGAGCTCGCGTGCCGCGCGCTTGGCGGCTGCCGCGTCGACGCAGCGCGTTGCCCGCGCCGTCGGCACGCCCGCCTCACGCATCAGCGCCTTGGCGAACGCCTTCGACGACTCGATGCGCGCCGCCGCGCGCGAAGGACCGAACACCGGGATGCCGGCCGTGCGAAGCGCGTCCGCGAGCCCCGCCGCGAGCGGCGCTTCGGGTCCGATCACCACCAGCTGCGGCTTCTCCCTGGTGGCCAGCTGCACGAGTCCCGTGATGTCATCCGCGCTCACGGCCACACAGCGGCCCAGCGCCGCGATCCCCGGGTTTCCCGGCGCGGCGACGATCTCGATCGAGGGTTGATCCTTCTGGAGCTTCCAGGCGAGCGCGTGCTCGCGCCCGCCCCCGCCGACGATCAGTGCCCTCATGCGGGCGGAGGCCCTCCGCTCGAGCCGCCACCGTTCCCGGGCCCTCGAAACGCCGTGTTGAAGGCGTCGCGCGCGCGCGTGAGCACGTCGCCCACGCTCGCGGCCGCGCGTCGGGACTGCTCCGCGTAGTAGTCGCTCGCGTCGGCGACATCGTCGCCCAGCGGACGGCTGTCGTCGCCGCGACGCGGATAGTCGCCGGCGAGAATCCGATCGTAGGCGCCGCTCTTCTGCCAGCGCTGCAGCTCGGCCGCGCGCGCCGTGTTGAATGGATGCGTGCGGAAGAGAAGATTGAGCACCTTGAGCACGCCGTCGATCGCGTGCCCGCCGATCTCGTACTCCTCGGCCTGAATGAGGAATTCGTCGAGGCTCGTTTCGTCGTCGCCCGCGCCTCCGCCCGCGAACTTGAGGTACATCCCCATCGTCACGCGCGGATCCTGCGAGGCGAGCAGCCCGGCGCGGTCCGCGCTGAGCTCCGCCTTCCGCGACCACTCGAGCAGCGCGAGCTGAATCGGAAGCGCGATCAACCCGAGCCCGGGAATGGCGGAGAAGCCGGCCTTGAGCAGGATCAGCGCGATCGTCGTGTACGTCGCGTGGCCGCTCATGATGTGGCCGAGCTCGTGGCCGATCAGCACGCGCCGCTCCTCCCGGTCGAGCAGGCCGAGCGCGCCGCTGTTCAGCACGATGAACGGACGCTCGAAGCCGACGGCCATCGCGTTCACGAAGGGCGTCTGCGAGACGAACAGCTCGGGGCGCTCGCCCTTGTAGTCGAGCGTCTCGAGCACCTCGGAGTAAAGCGCGTCGAGCTTGGGGCGCTGCTTCGGGCCCACACGCACGGCATCCGCGGTGAAGAACAGCCGCACGCCGCGCTCGCCGATGAGCCCCATCACCTTGCGCACCACCTCATCGAATCCGGGGATCGCGCGCAATGCCTGCAGCGCCGCCCTGTCGGCCGGATGCTCCCACGCCGTGGACGAGATGTCAGTGAGTACGATTCGCTCCGAGTGCTCCGGCATCGTCAGCTCCGCAGTTAGAGTCCCGCGAACGCCTGCTCGACATCCTGCAGCAGGTCGTTCGTGTCTTCCACGCCGCACGAGAGCCGCACCATCCCCTCCGACAATCCCAGCTCGGCGCGCCGCTCCGGCGGCACCGACGCGTGCGTCATGCTCGCGGGATGGCTGATCAGGCTCTCGACTCCTCCTAACGACTCCGCGAGCGAAAAGATTCGAACCTTCTTGAGCACCTGGTTCGCGAGCTCCTTCGTGCCGACGTCCACGGTGACCATGCCGCCCATGCCGCGCATCTGCATGCAGGCCAGCGAGTGCTGCGGATGGCTCTTCAGCCCCGGGTAGCGCACGCGCTCGTGCCCCAGGTGCTCGGCGAGGTACGCCGCGATCGCGCGCCCGTTCCGGTCGTGCGCGGGCATGCGGAGATGAAGCGTCTTGATCCCGCGCAGCACGAGCCAGGAATCGAAGGGCCCCGCCACCGCGCCGGCTGCGTTGTGAATGAACTGCAGCCGCGCGGCGAGATCATCATCGATGACCGCCGCAACGCCGCAGATCACGTCGCTGTGCCCGTTCAGATATTTCGTCGCGGAGTGAAAGACGATGTCCGCGCCGAAGGAGAACGGCTGCTGGAAGAACGGTGTGGCGAACGTGTTGTCGACGATGAGCAGGGCCTGGTGCGCGTGCGCGACCTCCGCCGCGGCGGCGAGATCGGTGATCTGCATCAGTGGATTCGTCGGTGTCTCGACGAGTATGGCCTTCGTCTTCGGCGTGCACGCATCCTCGATGCGCTGGATGTCCGTGGTGTCCACGTACGAGAAGCTGAGGCCCAGATGCTGCAGGAGCTTGTCGAACAGCCGGAAGGTGCCGCCGTAGACGTTGGCGCCGCACACGATGTGATCGCCGGATTGGAAAAGTTTCATGATCGAGTCGAGGCAGCCCATGCCGCTCGCGAACGCAAATCCATGCTGGGCCCCTTCGAGCGACGCGATCGTGCGCTCCAGCGCCTCGCGAGTCGGATTCTTCCCCCGCGCGTACTCGTATCCCTTGTTTTCGCCGAGCCCCTGCTGCACGTATGTCGACGTGAGATACACGGGCGGCATGATCGCTCCCGCGAGCGGATCCTCCCGTTCGCCCGCGTGGATGGCGCGTGTACCGAAGGCGGTGCCGCGATCGTCATCGAATATGCGTGTCATACGTGCTCGCCAATCAGGGGTCAGGGGGCGAAGAAGCTGCACACGAATCGCCATCTCTCTCCAGCTACGCTCAACCAAGATAGCGTGACCGCTTCCCCTCTGCAGGCAGGCGCCGGTTCGCAATACACTGCCGCTCGAGCCGCCGACGGCGAGCTCGCGCGGCGATGCCTGGTCGTGGACGATGAGCCGCGTCTGCGCCAGGCGCTCGTTCGGCTGATGCAGGGCGACGGCTTCACCTGCCTCGAAGCCGGCTCGGGTGTCGAAGCCCTCGCGCTGCTCGCCAAGGACCGGGTCGCGCTCGTGCTCTCGGACATGCGGATGCCGCAGATGGACGGGCAGGAGCTGCTGCGCAATCTGCGCCTCCGCTATCCCGATGTCGCGGTCGTCATGATCACCGCCGTCGCGGAGGTGGAGGTCGCGGTCGCGTGCCTGTCGCTCGGAGCGATGGACTACATCACGAAGCCGTTCGTGTTCGAGGAAGTTCGCGCGCGCGTGGCCCAGGCGCTCGAGAAGCGCCGCCTGCTCGCCGACAACCGCGACTATCAGGAGCGGCTCGAGATGCGGGTGAAGGCGCAGGCCGAGCGGCTGGAAACGCTCTTTCTGGCGAGTATCCAGTCGCTCGCGGACGCGCTCGAGCTCAAGGATCCCTACACGCGCGGCCACTCGGTGCGCGTGAGCCAGTACGGCGTCGCGATCGCGCGCGCCATGCATCTGAGCACCACACTCATCGCGCAGATCGAGCTCGGCGGACATCTCCACGATGTGGGGAAAATCGGCGTGCGCGAGGAAGTGCTTCGCAAGGCGGGTCCGCTCACGAACGAGGAGTACGAGCACATCATGACCCATCCCGTGCTCGGCTGGCAGATTCTTCAGCCGCTGCTCGGCGACAATCCGGTGGCGCTCAACATCGTGCGCTCGCACCACGAGCGGATCGACGGCAGAGGTGTGCCCGACAAGTTCGCCGGCGAGGACATTCCGCTCGAGGCGCGCATCATCGCCGTCGCGGATGCGTTCGATGCGATGATGAGCAAACGCCCCTACCGCAACGGGCTCACGTTCACGGAGGCGATGGCCGAGCTGCGCCGCGTGGCGGGGACGCAGTTCGATGTGAACGTGGTGGACGCCTTCTTCGAGGTCGCGCGGAGCGAGGCCTTCATTCCGAACCAGACCGCCGAGACCGAAGCGATCAAGATCCGCGCACCCAGGCGCTAGCGCGCGTCAGAGCTCGAAGCGCACCATCACGCCCTTGAGGCGCGCCGCGATGTCGGCGAGATGCTGGCTCGATTCGGTGACGTGCATCATGGAGGCGGTCTGCTCCTGCACCACCGCGCTCACCTGTTCGGATGTCGACGCGTTCTGCTCGGCGACCACTGCCACACTCTCGATCTCGCGCGCGAGCGACTCCGCTTCCTGATGCTGCGACACGGCGGACTCGACGATGCGCTCGACTGCGGCGCGGCTGCCCTCGATCTCCCGGGCGATCTGGATCAGCGCGTCGCTGGAGGAGCGGATGACCGACTCGCCCGCGAGCACGCTCGTGCTCACGTCATCGATGCGCGAGGCCATCGAGGTGCTCGCCTGCTGGATCTCGGCGGCGAGCTGACGAATGGTCTCAAGCGCGCGCCCGCTCTCCTTCGCGAGCTTGCGCACCTCGTCGGCCACGACCGCGAAGCCGCGCCCGTGCTCGCCGGCCCGCGCCGCCTCGATGGCTGCGTTGAGCGCGAGCAGGTTGGTCTGGCGCGCGATGGCGCCGATCGTGTCGGTGATCTGACCGATGCGCAGCGACTTCTCTCCCAGCTCGGCGACGGCGGGAATCGTCTCGCTCGTGACCGAGGAAATGCGCGCCATGCTCTTGAGTCCCTGCTCGGCAGCCTCTCCGGCGCGGCGAGCGGAATCGGTGACCGCGTCGGCGGCGCTCTGTGCCTGGAGCGCGTGCGCCGACGTTTCCTGCGCGCGCACGGCGACCCGGCCGGAGATCGCCACCACGATGTGGATGCCTTTCGTCTGCTGCGCGGCAGAGGTCGCGATGGATTGGGCCGCGGCGGCCACCTCTTCGGTGGACGCGCTCATCTGCTCGGCCCCGGCCGCGAGCTCGTCGGCGGTCGCCGCGACTTCCGCCGCGCCCGTCTCGACGTCGCGCAGAAGCGTTCGCAGGCCGCCGCTCATGGTGCGGAAGGCCACTGCCAGCGCTCCGATCTCGTCGCCGGACTCGAAGGTGAGCTCCCGGCGCAGGCTGCCGCGCGCGACGAGCTGCGCGTGCTCGGCGACCTCCTCGATGCCGTAGGTCATCTGGCGTGCGGAGATCAGCGAGGCGGCGAGCGCGCCGACGAGCACGAGCAGCGGGATCCACGCGATGCGCATGAGATCCCTCGAGAGATCGGAGAGGAGCGAGTCCGCGTCGAGCGTCACGAACGTGAACGCCGCGGCGGTGCCATCGCGGCGCAGAATGGGATATTCCGCGCCGATCACCCGGCCGACCGGACCGTCGTAGAGCTGCGTCTCTCCGCCCACGTTTCGCGCGAGACTGTCTCCGATCACCGACGGCGGCGACCAGGTGCGCGTGTACTCCGTCTCGCCGACGTTCCACGAGGAGTGCGCGAGATAGCGATACACGTTTCCATCGCGCCGCATGATCGCGATTCCGCTCGTGAAGTCGGTCGTGTCACCGCCGTTCGCGATCCACGATCGCTTGAGTATGCCGAGCACGAAGGGGGAGGTGCGCGTCGTGTCGCCGCTCGAGGTGATGACGTCGAGCGACTCTGCGGGGATGGCGACGCTGGTGCTCGCGGCGATCGCGTGCAGGCGGTGGGCCGTGAGCTGGGTGATCTTGCGCCGGCTCGCGACGTAGACGGGTGCGAGCACGAGCGCGAAGGTGGCGAGCACCGCGGAAGCGGTGATGAGCGCCATCTTCCAGCGGAACGGCAATGTGGAGAAGCGGGAGCGAAGACTCACGAGAGATGGGCCGGGGGCTGGGCGTGGGAAGGACCGCGTGCAACCCGAAACGGGCGGGAGCGGCTCTCCTCCCGGTATTCACGCGCGAGAGCGCGCGGTGTAACGGGTTGCGCCGAGCGAGCTTCGGTGGCGTCGGCCACATCCCGGATTCAGTCCGCTAGCTTTTCGGCACCGAATCGGGAGGGAGTCGCGTGTACGAGAAATTGATGGTGAGTGTGTCGGGCGTGCGCGGGCGTGTGGGCGATGGGCTCACGCCGGCTGTGGTCGCGAAGTTCGCCGCGGGCTTCGGCGCATGGGCGCGGCGCAATGGCGGTTCCCGCACGATCGTGGTCGGACGCGACTCACGTGTGTCGGGTCCGATGTTTCATCGCGCGACGATCGCGGCACTGCAGAGTGTGGGTTGCGACGTGCTGGACGTCGGGCTCGCGCCGACGCCGACGATCCAGATGGCCGTCGAGGACGCGCATGCGGCGGGAGGGCTGGCGATCACGGCGAGCCACAATCCGATCGAGTGGAACGCGCTCAAGTTCATCGGGCCGAGCGGGCTCTTTCTGGATGGCGATGAAGGGAAGGCGATGCGGGCGGTGGTGGAGAGCGATCTCGAGTACGCGACCTGGGACGCGCTGGGAAATGTGACGCAGGACACGAAGGCGATCGAGCGGCACCTCGAGCGGGTGTTGTCGCTTCCCTTCATTAGTGTCGAGCGGATCCAAAAGCGGCGGTTCCGGATCGCGCTCGACTGCGCGAATGGAGCGGGTGGCGCGATCGTGCCTACGCTGCTCGAACGCCTCGGGTGCGTGGTGATGGGCGTCAATCTGGAAACAAATGGTCGCTTCGCCCACCCTCCCGAACCGGTCGCCGCGAACCTCGGGGAACTGGAACGACTCGTGCTCCACACGGGGGCAGATGTCGGTCTGGCGACTGATCCAGATGTTGACAGGTTGGCGCTCGTGTCGGATGCCGGAAGGGCGATTGGAGAGGACTGGACGTTGGCGCTCGCGGCCCGATTGGCGCTGCGGTACCGCCCGGGACCGGTGGTGGCGAATCTGTCGACCAGTCGAATCGTCGATGACGTAGCGAAAGAGGCGGGAACTTCCGTGATCCGTGCGCCGGTTGGTGAAGTGAACGTCGCGTTGCGCATGCGGAGCGAGGGTGCGGCGATCGGTGGCGAGGGCAACGGAGGGGTGATCCTCTCCGAGCTCCATCTTGGCCGGGACGCGCCGGTGGGTGTGGCGCTGCTGCTGCAGATGCTGGTCGAGGACGGGGAACCGCTGTCGCGCGTGCTCGATCGGTACCCTCGGTATCGAATTGTGAAGGACAAGCTGGATCGGCCGAACGCGCCGCTCGACGCGGTGTACAGCTTTCTGCGCGCCGGATTCCAGGATGCCGTGGTCGATACGCAGGACGGGTTGCGGCTGTCGTGGGAGGATCGATGGGTGCACGTGCGGCCGTCGGGAACGGAGCCCATCGTGCGCGTGATCGCGGAAGCACCAACTGATGAAGAGGCACGTGATCTGGTCGCGCGCTCGCGCGTACCGCTCGATGCATTGCGCTGACATTTTCCGGGAACGCGGTATATGTGCGGAATCGTTGGATACGTTGGACCTCGCTCTGCCACGCCATTGCTCCTCGAGGGGCTGAAGCGCCTCGAGTATCGAGGCTATGACTCGGCTGGCATTGCCGTCATGAATGGAAAGGGGCTGGAGACCCGCAAGGCGCCGGGAAAGATCTCGGAGCTCGAGGCTCTCGTGACCTCGACGCCGATCGTCGGAACACTCGGCATCGCGCACACGCGCTGGGCGACGCACGGCGCGCCGAACTTCATCAATTCGCATCCGCAGATGAGCTGCGATGAGAAGATCGGCGTCGTGCACAACGGCATCATCGAGAACGGCTCCGCGCTGCGGCAGGCGCTCGAGGAGCTGGGTCACAGCTTCCGCTCGGACACCGACACCGAGGTGCTCGCGCATCTCATCGAAGAGGTGTACGACGGGAATCTGGAGGAGGCGGTGATCGAGGCACTCTCGAGAGTGGAAGGGACGTACGGCATCGCGGTGGTCTCGAGCGATGATCGCGACAAGATCGTCGCGGCGCGCAAGGGAAGCCCGCTGCTGGTCGGGCTCGGCGAAGGCGAGTACTTCATCGCGAGCGACGTCTCGGCGATCCTGGCGCACACGCGGCAGGTGATCTACCTCGATGATGGTGATCTCGCGGTGCTCGATCGCGATGGCTACCAGATCATCGACATGAACGCGCTGCCGCTGGAGCGCGGCGTCGCGACGATCGACTGGGATCTCGACATGATCGAGCGCGGCGGCTTCGCGCATTTCATGCTCAAGGAGATCTTCGAGCAGCCGGACACCGTCAAGAACACGATGCGCGGCCGTCTGCTCAGCGAGACGGGCACCGCGAAGCTCGGCGGGCTCAATCTGACCTCGGAAGAGCTGCTCACGTTCGACAACATCCTCATCACGGCGTGCGGCACGAGCTGGCACTCCGCGCTCATCGGCGAGTTCCTGATCGAGGAGCTCGCGCGGGTGCCGGTGGAGGTGGAATACGCCTCGGAGCTGCGCTACCGAAATCCGATCATCAGCGAGAAGACGCTGTGCATCGTGATCTCGCAGTCGGGCGAGACGGCGGACACGCTGGCGGCGATGCGCGAAGCGCAGCGGCGCGGCGCGCGTGCGCTCGGCATCGTGAACGTCGTGGGCTCGACGATCGCGCGCGAGTCGGACGGCGGCATCTACATTCACGCGGGCCCCGAGATCGGCGTCGCGTCCACGAAGGCGTTCAGCAGCCAGGTGACGGCGCTCGCGATGTTCGCGCTCAAGCTCGCGCGGCTGCGGGGGCTCACGGAGCTCGAGGGCAAGCGCATCGTGGAAGCGATGGAGAAGCTTCCCGGACAGATCGCGGAGATCCTGGAGACGGCTCCGGTGATCGAGGAGATCGCGGAGCAGTTCAAGCACGTCACGAACTTCCTGTACCTGGGCCGCGGCTACAACTTCCCGGCGGCACTCGAGGGAGCGCTCAAGCTGAAGGAGATCAGCTACATCCACGCGGAAGGGTATCCGGCCGCGGAGATGAAGCATGGTCCGATCGCATTGATCGATGAGAACATGCCGGTGGTCTTCATCGCACCGCACGACTCGGTGTTCGACAAGATCGTGTCGAACATTCACGAGGTGAAGGCGCGCGGCGGCTGTGTGATCGCGCTCACGAGCCGGAGCGAGCCGGCATTGGCGGGCAAGCTGGACCACGAGATCCGCATTCCGGAAACGATCGACATGTTCACGCCGATCCTGGCGTCGGTGCCGCTGCAGCTGCTCGCGTACTACATCGCGGTGAAGCGTGGCGCGAACGTGGATCAGCCGAGGAACCTCGCGAAGTCCGTGACGGTGGAGTGAGCGGACGGGAGTGAACGACGTGGTGTGAAAGGGGGCGCTGATTCGGCGCCCCCTTTGCGTACCCCTCGACGCCGCGCGTTCGGTACCGGTGTGGTGGCGCACGACCGCTCTCCGTCTCCATCATTCATCCATCGAACTCTCCCGGTTGAGCCCCATGCTGCTCGATCAAAGCGTCGTCTGCCCGGTACTGATCGGCCGCGACGTCCCCCTGACCACCGTCGTGCACACGCTCGATCGCGCGCGTGATGCGCACGGCGGCACGCTGCTCGTCTCGGGCGAAGCGGGGGTGGGCAAGTCGCGTCTCGTGCGTGCGATGGTCGAGCGGGCGCGCGCGAACGGCTTCGTGACGCTCCAGGGCGCGTGCTTCGAGGCCGACCGCGCCCAGCCGTACGCCCCCATTCTCGATCTCATCCGCGTCCTCTCCACGACGGCATCGCCCGCGCTCGCCGCGCACTACTTCGCTCCTGCGGCGACGGAGCTCGTGACGCTCTTCCCCGAGCTGCGCCAGATTCTGCCGGACGCCGCGCCGCATCCCGCGTCCGACCCCGAGGAAGACCGGCGGCGCCTGTTTCATTCGCTCGCCGAGGCCGTGCATGCGCTCGGCCGCGCGCAGCCGCTCCTGATCGTGATCGAGGACGTGCACTGGAGCGACGACGCGACGCTCGATCTCATCCTCCATCTCGCCCGGTCGATCGGCGCGCGCGCCATCGTGCTCGCGCTCTCGTTTCGCAGCGACGAGATCGGCGCACGACTCGCCCGGCTCCTCGCCGATCTGGATCGCGCACGCTGCGCGTGGGAAGTCTCGCTGCGGCCGCTCGATGTGCCGCAGATCGCCGCCATGCTGAGCGCCATCTTCGGCGCCGAGTCGCCGTTCGAGCCCGCATTCGTGGGCAGGCTGCACGCCATTACCGAAGGCAATCCATTCTTCGTGGAAGAGGTGCTCAAGGCGCTCATCGTGGACGGCGATCTCGCGTTCACGGGCGGCGCGTGGCGCGCCCGCCCGCTCGACCACGTGCGCGTGCCACGCACCGCGTCCGAGGCCGTCGCGAGACGGCTCGCCGGACTGAGCGAGCAGGCGCGCGAGGTGCTCTCCGTTGCGGCGGTCGCTGGACGCCGCTTCGACTTCGAGCTGATCCGGGCGCTCACGCCGCACAGCGAGGCGGAGCTCCTGTCGCTCGTGAAGGAGCTCGTCGCGGCGCAGCTCGTGACCGAGGAGTCCGCCGATCGGTTCGCGTTTCGCCACGCGCTCACACGCGAGGCCATTCGCACGCGCCTCTTCGCGCGCGAGCGCGTGGCGCTGCATCGGGCGATCGCCACTGCTCTCGAGCGGCAGTCGGCAAACTCGGCGCAGGACGCGGCCGAGGCACTCGCCTATCACACGTTCGAGGCGAGCGATTGGGAGGCTGCGCAGCGCTACGCGCGGGCCGCCGCGTCCCACGCGCTCACGCTCGGCGCCACGCGGGAGGCGCTGCAGCAGCTCGAGCGCGCCGTCATCGCGACGCAGAAGCTCGGACGAAAACCCGATGCCTCGCTCCTCACCGCACGCGGCAGGGCGCACGAGACGCTCGGCGCCTTCGCGAGCGCGAACGACGACTTCGTCGGCGCGCTCGAGGCGGCGCGCGCCGAAGGGGACCGGAGGACGGAGTGGGAGGCACTGCTCGCCCTCGGCATGCTGTGGGCGGCGCGGGACTACGAGCGGGCGGGCCGCCACCGCCGCGAGGCGCTGGAGGTGGCGCGCTCGATCGGTGAGCCCACGCTCATCGCGCGCAGCCTCAATCGCGTCGGCAACTGGCACATCAATCGTGAGGAGCCGCTGGCGGGCATTCCGTACCACAACGAGGCTCTCGCGATGCTCGAGCGCGCAGATGACGCGCGCGGCGTCGCGGAAACGGTCGATCTGCTCGCGATGTCGAACCACATGGCTGGCGCGCAGGAGGCCGCGGTCGAGCTCTACGAGCGATCCGTGGCGCTCTTCACGGCGCTCGGCGATCGCCGCGGACTCGCCAACGCGTTCTCCGTGCTCGTGGCGTGCGGACCGAGCTACCACGCGTCGGCGGGGCCGGTGTGCGCGACCGCCCGCACCGCCGAGCTGTTGGTGAGCGAGCGCGCGGTGCATCTGACGACCGAGATCGGGTGGCGTGCCGGCGCGGCGTTCTCGCGCTATCTCCTCGCCGACTGCCTGGCCTGGCGCGGAGAATACGAGCGCGCACTCCGCCGCGCGCGTGAGTCGCTCGCGATTGCCGAGGACATGGAGCACCTCGAATGGCAGTGCGGAGCGCGCCGCGTGCTCGGGGTGATCGCGCTCGATCTGCACGCCATGCCGGATGCGCTGGCGCACCTCGAGGCGGCGTACGACATCGCGCGGCGGCTCGCGTCTGCAACCTGGATCCGCTGGACCGCGGCGATGTTCGCGGTCGCTCTGGCGCGCAACCAGCGGCCCGATCACGCGACTGCGGTGCTCGACGAAGTGGACCGCATCGTCCCATGCTCCTCGGGCGTGCATGATGCGTCCGGACGTGCGGCGCGCACGTTGGGTGAGCGGCACGTTGCGCTCGCGCGCGCCGAGGTCGCGCTCGCGGCCAACGCGCCGACCAACACGCTCGCCCTGCTCGAGGAGCATGATGTCAAGCGGACGCCGCGAGCGGCCATGCTTCGCGCGCAGGCGTTCGCAGCGCTCGAGCGCTGGAGCGAGGCGATCGAGTGGCTGGGCGTCGCGAGGTCAGAGGCCCGAGCGCAGGAGGCGCGTCCGCTGCTCTGGCGCATCGACGCCATTCACGCCGGCGCGGAGCTCGCGCAGCGCCACCGACTCGTCGCGCGGCAGCTGTTCG
>Ga0070680_100002711_pt1 | contig 13134 bp, 9 predicted proteins | sample KBSC73BmetaG_FD_64672 | JGI IMG/M metagenome (GOLD analysis project Ga0070680, IMG submission 64672) | Corn rhizosphere microbial communities from Kellogg Biological Station, Michigan, USA - KBS C7-3B metaG | ecosystem: Host-associated > Plants > Roots > Rhizosphere | place: USA: Michigan...
CCCATCTTCGTCCACGTGGCGCCACCGTCCGTGCTCTTGTACACGCCGTCGCCCCAGCTCGAGCTCTGGCGCGTGTTGGCTTCGCCCGTGCCGACCCACACGATGCGCGGATCGCTCGGCGCCACGGCCACGTCGCCGATCGACATCATCGCATTCACGCGATCGAACACCGGCTCGAACGACACGCCGTTGTTCGAGCTCTTGAATAATCCGCCGCTCGCCGTCGCGACGTAGATCGCGTCCGGCTGCCCGGCAATGCGCGCCACGTCGATGTCGTCGATGCGGCCCGCGGTGTTCACCGGGCCGATCGAGCGCCACGTGACGGAGTCGAATGGCGATTGCGCGACGACCGCGCTCGCAGGAACGGCGCAGAGCGCGCCGACGAGGCAAATCAACAGACGGCGGGACACGGGTTGCTCCGGGAGGGAGGGTCTGAGCACCCCTCAAGCTACGACCGCCGTGCCGATCAGATCAACGCCAATCCAGCACGCGGCGCATCAGAACTTCATGCGCAGGCCAGTCATGATCGTCTGACCCGGAACGATCGTCGCGTCATCCGGTTCGCCGCGCTGATAGTTGAGCAGGTTGTCGCCGGTCAGCTCGAGGGCGAAACGATTGCCGATGTCGCGAGCGACGGAGGCGCGGAGCCGCACGCCGCCGTCGTAGCGCTTCCAGTACTGCCGGAGGAGCGGACCGTCCAGCTCGCGCGCCGTGTGCTCGCCGTTCGCGATCGCGCCGGCGAGTGCCAACTGATCGTAATTGATCCAGTCGAGGGCCAACGCGCCGCCGGCCGAGAACGACCAGCGGCGACCGAGCCAGGTGAGATCCAGGCTGCTGGTGCTCGCCGGCACGGCGAGCATGCGGTCGCCCGCGCGCAGCTCGCCCGTGTAGTCCGCCGCTACGGTCGTCACGCGACTGTCGACCAGCGTGAGCGTGCCCGAGGCGGCGAGATGCGATCGCGTCGCCGATGCTTCGAGCTCCCATCCGCGGTTCGAGATCGCACCGGCGCCGGCGATGCCGTACGTGCGATGCAGCGTCGGCGTCGTATCCGTTGGCTCGATCACCTGCTGGAGCAGCCCCGACGCGCGCTGGTCGAAGCGCGTCATTCGCACCGTGAGCGCCCGGCCGATCGAGAGATCGACGCCGGCCTCGGTGCCGGATTGCACTTCCGCGCCGAGCGACATTGAAGACGACGGGGCGTAGCGGAACGTATTCGTAAACTGTGAATACTGCGCCGCCGGCACACGTACCGGGCGCACGCCCCGGCCGTACGAGCCGCGGACCGTGACCGTCAGCGGGCCAGCGTCGCGGACGAGTGCCAGACCAAGCATTGGCAGCGTGACGAGCTGATTCGCCGACGGCAGCCGGCTGTCGTGCTCCATGCGCAGTGCGCCGGTCAGGTAGAGCGCTTCGTCGAACGACACGTTCATTTGCGCGCCGGCCCCGGTACTGTGCTCACGGTCCGACAACGCCGTCGCCGTGGACGATTCCATGGCAAGCATGTCAGGCATCGCGGTCGCCGTCGAATGCAGCGCCGAATGATCGGCGACGAACGTGAAGGTGCCCCGCAGCGGGCCATCACCGCCGGTGCGCAGCACGCTGCTCAATCGCAGCGTCGCGCGGGCCGCCGATCCTTGCGCCGCGCGCAGCGCCGAATCGGCCGCCGTTGGAATCGGCGCGGCGCTCGTCTGCACGTTGGCGAGCGAGTAGCCGTCCACGCCGGCGACGATGGTGTGCGTCCAGCGATCGGTCGGCGCGAACGAGCCGGTGACGCCGAACGTGTACTCACCGACCGATTGCGCGAGATTCATCGGGTCGGCCGACGTATCGCTGACCATCGCCGATCTGATCGGCGCATTGAGCGCACTGCGCGCCGAACCGGCGGACTCCATGAAGTAGCGTGCCGTGGCGCTGAGCGTCGTACGATCGCCAATCCGCCGCGCGCTTCCGTTCAGCACGAGATCGTGGCTGGCCCCGTTCGGCACGAAATCGCCAAGCGTTCCGCCGGACACGTACAGGTCGGCGGACCGCGTGCTCGAGCCGGTGGCGATGGACAGCGCGTGCTCCTGGCGCAGCACGCCGCGCGCCGACGTCCCCTGCGTCAGTCCGGCCGACGTGTGCAGCGCCGTCGATTGGCCGCCGCTTTCCGCACCTTCATGCCGCGTGATCACGTTGATCACGCCGCTCGTGGCGTCGGTGCCGTACATCGCGGATCCTTCCGGGCCGCGAATGATCTCGACGCGCTCGATGGCATCGGGACTGAATTCGCTGACGATCAGCGGATTCGCCACTTCGATTCCGTCGACATAGATCTTCGGGTAGCTCACGCCGAACGAGCTCGCGCCGCGAATGCTGGCGAACGCACTCAGCATGTTCGCCGGCGATTGCGGCCACGTCCACATGCCGGCGGTGAAGCCGTCGAGCGCCGCGGCGAGATTGCCACCGCTCGTCCGCTCGAGCTGGCGTCCGGACACGACATCGACGGCCACCGGCGAGCCGCGGACGGGGAGCGACTCGGCGTTGCTCGTGACGACGACGCCGTCGAGCACCCCGAGCGATCCGAGCATGTCGCCGTGCACGAGCGCGTGCGGTTGCGCTGCCGGCGCGAGCACGACCTGATCGCCGCTCGCGACGACGGGAGCGACGTTCGACGTTCCGACGAGCGAAACGAGGACGTCGCCGAGCGCCGCGTGGCGTGCGGCAAGACAGACGGAATGGTCGATGGCGAGCAGCTCGGGGCTGTAGGAGATGCGAACGTGTGCCGCGGCGCCGGCGCGGGCGAGCGCGTCACCGAGCGGAAGCACCGTCGCATCGACGTCGATCGCGCGGTCGAGCGGCGCCGGCCAGTGCGCGGGTGCCGCACTCACGGGCAACTGAGCGGCGCACTGACGCGACTGCGCCGCCGCTCCGCGGCTGAAGCACGCGAGAGCGGCGGCGCACGAAAGCCGCCGGATGCTGAAGGCGCGCGTCACGGTCGAGCGGCCGGGGCGCGGGCCGAATACACCATCGCACTGTCGCCGCTCCGGACGACGCGCGCGCCGAGCGCGAGTCCGATGATCTCGAGCACCTTGTCGGCCGACTCCCCGCTGAACGTGGCGGTCACGTGCCGGCCGAGCAGCGACGTGTCGGCGACGTGGACGTCGACACCGTAGGTGCGCCGAATGGCCGCGATGACGTTCGACAGCGCTGCATCATGAAATACTAAACGTCCGCTCGTCCAGGCCGTGTCGTCCGGCGCGACGGTGTTCGGAAATGCGTGAACGTCGCCGGCCGGCATGACGACGCCGCGGTCGCCCGCGCCGAGCTCGGCGCTGTTGCCCGCCGACGCGGTGCTCGCCAGGCGCACGCGGCCGGCGAGCACCGACACGTCCGTCGCGCCACCTTGCTCGCTGCTGACGGCGAAACTCGTGCCGATATCCTCGATGGTCGCCTCACCGGCGCGCACGACGAATGGGCGCGACGCCTCGTGACGCACCACGAACAGCGCCTGACCATCGAGGCTGACGGCGCGAGCGTGCGTCGCGTAGTCGGATGCGACCGTGAGACGGCTCGCCGGCCCGAGCACGATGCGCGTGCCGTCCACGAGAAAGAGCGAATCGATCTGGCCGACACCGGTCGCGACGGTGTTCGCGTGGCGCGCTGCCGCGGAGTGATCGGCCCCGGGTGCGCCGCCCGTGATCGCGCGTGCGATCATGAATACGACGGCGGCGGCGAGCGCCGTGGCGGCGACGGTGAGCGGCACCGGCCAGCGGCGGCGCACTGGTGCGAGGTGCAGCCGGGGCGGCGTGCGTTCGGCCATCCGCGCGTGGACCGACCGGAGCGCGGCGTCGACGTCGACGTCCGCATTCGCAAGCGGCTCCGGCGTCGTGACGGTGCGCTGCAGCGCCTCGATCAGCTCCGCGTCGGCCGGGTGCGCGTCGAGCCAGCGGCGAACGACCACCGCCTCGTCCGGGTTACTCTCACCGGAGAGGTAGCGGGCGATCGCGTCCCAGTCGGGCGGGCTCGCCGGATCACCAGTGCGTGGCGCGGAATCGGTCATGCGAATTCGACACGCGAGAGAGTGTCAACCCCTACCGGATCACATACCCGGTCATGGAGTATACGGGGACGCCGGATGTGTGTACAATCGGGCGTCCGGCAGGTTCCACCGGCACGGGCGGACGCGAATCCATCATATAGATGTCGACATAGATGTCGATGGACGATCGGGCCCTGCTGGCCCGGCTCCGTTTGGGCGATCAGGCCGCCTTCGACGCGATCTTCCGTGCCCACTATGCGCGGCTGGTCTCGTGTGCGTACGCGCTGCTCGACGACCGCGCGGCGGCGGAAGACAGCGCGCAGGAGGTGATGCTGGAGCTGTGGCGCCGGCACGCGGACCTGCGCATTGAGGAATCTCTAACCGCCTATCTGGTGCGGGCGACGCGGAACCGGTCGCTCAACCAGCTGCGGCACGCGCGCGTCCGCCGCAACGCCGAGCCGCAGCTCGCCGGCGAGGAGGCGGTGAACGCACCGGCCGCCGGGCGCGTAGTGGCGACCGAGCTGCGCGAAGCGCTGGTGGCCGCCGTGCAGGAGCTGCCGCCGGCGTGCCGCGAAGTCTTCGAGCTGAGTCGCGGCAAGGGACTCAGGTACTCGGAGATCGCGGAGACGCTCGGGATTTCGGTGAAGACGGTGGAGTCGCAGATGGGCAAGGCGCTGAAGCATCTGCGGCAGCGGCTGGCGGCGTGGTTGCCGGAAGGCAGGGAGGTGTAGAGGACAGAGGATAGAGGACGGAGGATAGAGCACAGAGCATAGAGCCCCGGCCACGGCTGCTTGACAGATTCTCGACTAACATCGATAGTCTATGTCATGACGCCTGCGCCGAGCCCTGCCCGCGACGAGATTCCGCCTGGCACGCTGGACCTGCTGATCCTCAAGACGCTCGCGCGGCACGACGAGCTGCACGGCTTCGAGATCGCCGACGCGATCGAGCGCGGCTCGCGCGACGTGCTGCAGGTGAACGAGGGTTCCCTCTACCCGGCCCTTCAACGAATGCTCATCAAGGGGTGGCTTGCCGGCGAGTGGGGGCGTACGTCGGAGAACCGGCGGGCGCGCTACTACCGGCTCACGGCCGCCGGCCGCAAGCAGCTGGCGACGGAGCTCGACGCCTATCGCCGCGTGTCGACAGCGATCGCGCGCATCCTCAGCCCGGCGTGACATCATGACATCGATCGGAGAGCTCGTACGGCGCGTGTGGCGGCTCGTTCGCCGCGATCGGTACACGGCGGAGCTGGAGGAGGAAATGCGGTTGCACCTCGACTTGCGGGAGGCGCGGCTGCGTGAGGGTGGCGCGACGGCAGACGAAGCGCGTGCCGGCGCACGGCGGCGGTTTGGGAGCACGGTCGCGATCGAGGAGCTGAGCCGCGATGAATGGGGCTTTGGCTGGGTATCCGATGCGATGTCGGATTTCCGTTTCGCAGCGCGTCGGCTGCGGCTCCGGCCCGGCTTCAGCGCGGCCACGATCATCGTCGCGGCGCTCGGCATTGGCGCGACGACGGCGGTGTTCAGCGCGGTGGATGCGGCGCTCATTCGGCCGTTGCCGTTCGTAAATCCGTCACAGTTGGTCGTGCTGCCCGATGTGTTGCTGCCAAGTGATTTCGGCGAACCGCCGCGGCAGACCGCAGTGCACTTCGTCGACACGCACGACATCGCGGCACAGCACGACATCTTCACGCAGGTGGGGGCATTCGCCGCCGGCGGTCTCAATCTCGCAGATGCGGCACACCCGCGCCGAGTCAATGTCGGCGTGGTGACGAGCGGGTTCTTCGAACTACTTGGGATTCGCATCAGCACGGGCCGCAGCTTCGGGGATGCCGAGTCGCACCCAAACGGCCCACAGTCGGCGATCCTGTCGGACAAGCTCTGGCGCACGCAGTTTGGCTCGATCGATGTGATCGGGAAATCGATCGAGCTCAGTGGAAAACAGTACACCGTCGTGGGCATTGCACCCGCGGGATTCGAGTTTCCGAACGAGAGCGACCTCTGGATCCCGATGACGGTTCCGGTGACGTTCGATACCTTCGCACCCTTTAGAGGCTTCCTCAATTCAACGGTCGTTGCTCGGCTGGTACCCGGCGTGACTCCAGCGGCCGCTGCATCGCATGTGCTGGCAATGTGGGATCGGGGACTCGCGCCGGGAGTCAGCGACCGCACCACGAGTGTCCGCGAGTGGCTGACATCTGCACACAACGACGGTGGTGTCGTCCCACTCCGGCAACAGCTCGTCGGCACACGCGGACGCGCACTCCTCATTCTGATGGGAGTGACGACGCTGCTACTGCTCATCGCCTGTTCAAACATCGCCAGCATGCTGGTCTCCGACGCGGTGTCGCGGCGGCGCGAGATCGCGCTCCGTGAGGTGCTCGGGGCTTCGCGCGGGAGGATCACGCGGCAACTGCTGGCTGAGAGTCTGCTCCTCGCGCTCGCTGGCGCCGCCGCAGGCGTCGCGCTGTCGCCCTCGGCGCTGCACGTGCTCGACTCCATGATGCCGCCGAATCTCGCCGGCCTTGCGCCGCCACGGCTCGATCTGAGAGTGCTGACGTTCGCCGTCGGCCTGGCGGTGATGACTGGTCTCGTATTCGGACTGTGGCCGGCCCATAGTTCGGCGCATGCGGATGCCATCGACACAATCAAGTCTGGTGGGCTCGGCACGACTGCGTCGCGACTGGGTGTCGCGCGTCGCGGCTTGATCGTCGCGGAGATGACGCTCACCGTCATGCTGCTCGTCGCGTCGGGATTGATGCTACGAAGCCTTAGCCGGCTCCTCGGACAGAACGACGGCATGCGCACCGACCACGTCGGCACGCTCGAGCTGTCGTTCCGCACCGGCGAGCCGTCGCCGGAGCGGCTGGCGGCAGTGCACGGAATGCTCGACCGATTGAACCGCGATCCATCAATCGTCAGCGCGGGTGTGGTCAACGACCTGCCGCTCCGTGCACGCGGCGGCATGTCCGTCACGCTTGACGTCGATGGGCTGCCCGCCCCGACTTCGGTGGACCAGATGCGGTTCGCCAGACAGCTCATGGCGAGCGGCGGCTACTTCAAGACGCTCGGCATTCCAGTGTTGCGCGGACGCACGTTCACGGCGCACGACGATTCGCTAGCGCCGAAGGTCGCGATCATCAACGCGACAATGGCCCAGCGGTGGTGGCGAAACGGCGATGCGATCGGCCACACCTTTCACATGGGCCCGGCCGAATACACGATCGTCGGCGTAATTGCCGACGTTCGCGAAGCGACGCTCGCAGACAGCGTGATTCCGCAGATGTACTTCTCGATCGAGGCGGGCACGCCGCAGAACATCGCCCTCGTCGCCCGCAGCCAGCTGCCGCCCAACCAACTGCTCGCGCGCATGACCGCCGCCGTGCGCGCCGTCGATCCGCGCCAGGCCGTGTACAACGTCCGCATGATGGACGACGTCGTATCGCACTCCGTCGCGCCGCGCAGCACGAACACGCTGCTCATCGCGATCTTCGGCGCGATCGCACTGCTGCTCTCCGCGTTCGGCGTCTACGGCGTCGTGTCCTACAGTGCCGCACGCCGCACGCGTGAATTCGGCATCCGCGCCGCACTCGGCGCAACGGCCGCCAACATCGTGACGCTCGTCGGCCGCGAGATGATCGGCGTCCTCATCGCCGGCGTCGCGCTCGGACTCGGCGGCGCGTGGGCGCTGTCACGCGTGCTCGCGTCGCTGCTCTACGAAGTGCACGTGCACGATCTGCGCACCTTCCTGCTCGCGCCGGTACCGCTCGTGCTGCTCGCGATCGTGGCGACGCTCGTTCCGTCGGTGCGTGCGACGCGCGTGAGTCCTATGGAAGTGATGCGGACGGAGTGAGCGGTCGCAATGGGATGATGCGCGTGCGAATACCGCGGTGATGCTCGAGGGCGCTCGGTTGCAATTCGTGCCGCATGGCGCCTTGCCAATTTCCCGCCGAGCCGAGCACACTATGGGCATGCCTGCCGCAGCACACCGCCGCTGGACCGCCGCCGACGTTCGCGCGCTACCCGACGAACCGGGCAAGCGCTTCGAGGTCGTCGACGGAGAGTTGTTCGTGACGCCGGCGCCGGCGTACCGGCACCAGCGCGCCGTCCGACTGCTCTGCTGCAGGCTGGGTGAATACTGCGCACGCCATGCAGTCGGCGATGTTCTGCTGGCTCCGGCGGATGTCGAGCTCGACGCCTCGACGCTCCTGCAACCCGACGTCTTCGTGTTGCCGCTCGTCCACGGACATCCGCCAGAGACATTCGATCAGGTCGGCCGACTCCTGCTCGCAATCGAGGTGCTCTCGCCTTCCACGAGTCGGCAAGATCGACTCGTCAAGCGCGTTCGTTATCAGCGGGCTGGTGCCGAGGCGTGGATCGTCGATCTCGACGCGCGGCTCATCGAACGCTGGCTGCCCGAGGACGCTCGGCCCGAGATTGTCACTGAGACGCTCGAGTGGGCCGCCCCAGGCGCACCGGAGCCGCTCAAGCTCGATCTGCCGGAACTGTTCGCCGAGGCACTTGGAGAACGCTAGAACGTTGGAACGGTGGAACGCCACCGTTCCACCGTTCCACCGTTCCACCGTTCCACCGTTCCACCGTTCCACCGTTCTCCCGGCTACCAGATCTTCACGCGATCCTTCGGCGCGCGGTACATCTTGTCGCCCGGCTTCACGTCGAACGCCTTCATGAACGCATCGTTGTTCGTGAGCGGCACGAAGGCGCGCGCCATGCCCGGCGAGTGCGGGTTCGTGAGCAGCTGATTGCGCAGCGCCGCATCGCGGAACTTCGTCCGCCAGATCTGCGCGTACCCCATGAAGAAACGCTGATCGCCGGTGTAGCCGTCGATCACCGGCGCCTGCTTGCCGTGCAGCGAGATGCGATACGCGCGGTACGTCTGCATCAACCCGCTGTTGTCGCCGATGTTCTCGCCCATCGTCAGCCCCGGATTGATGTGCAGCGTGTCGATCGGATTGATCGCGGCATACTCGGCGCCCAACCTTTCGGTGCGCTGCTTGAATGCCGCCTGGTCGGCCGGCGTCCACCAGTTGCGGAGGTTGCCGGAGCCGTCGGACTTGCTGCCCTGGTCGTCGAACCCGTGGCCGATCTCGTGGCCGATCACCGCGCCGATCGCGCCGTAGTTCACCGCGTCGTCGGCGTTCGGGTTGAAGAACGGCGGCTGGAGGATCGCCGCCGGGAAGACGATCTCGTTGTTTGAAGAATTGTAATAGGCATTGACCGTCTGCGGCGTCATGCCCCAGCGCGAGCGGTCGACCGGGTGGCCGAGGTGGCTGGACATGTCGTCGTAGGAGAATTCGGCCGTGCGGATCGCGTTGCCGAGCAGGTCGTCGCGCTTGATCGTGAGCGTCGAGTAGTCGCGCCACTTGTCGGGATAGCCGATCTTCACCGTGAAGTGCGCCAGCTTGTCCTTGGCCTGCGCCTTGGTTGCGGGGCTCATCCACGCGAGGCTGTCGATGCCGACGCGGTAGGCGGCGAGGATGTTGTGGACGAGCGAATCCATGCGCGCCTTGGCCGACGGCGGGAAATACTTCTTCACGTAGAGCTTGCCCACCGCTTCGCCGAGCGAGCCTTCGACGGCCGACACGGCGCTCTTCCAGCGCGGCGACATCTGTTGCTGTCCGCGCAATGTCGAATCTCTAAATGCGAACTGCGCCCGCACGAACGCCGACGGCAGATCGTCCGCGTAGCGGTCGAGCAGCTTGAATGTCAGGTACTCGCGCCACGTCGACGCCGGCGTGCGGGCGAGAACGGCGTTCATCGCCGTGACGTAGTCGGGCTGGCGTACGATCACATCGTTCGCCGCCCCGAGCGATGCGGCGCGAAGATAGGCGTGCCAGTCGTACGCGGGCGTCGACGCGGCGAGCTGCGCGACGGTCATCTTGTTGTACGAGAGATTGCGATCGCGGCTCTTGGCGCGGTTCCACTGCGGCCGCGCGATCTCCGTCTCGAGCGCGAGGATGCGACGCGCCGCGCCGGCGGGATCGGGCTGCCTGGCCAGCGTCATGAGCCGGGTGATATAGGCGACGTATGCGTCGCGCGTCTTCACGATCGCCGGATCGTTGCGCAGATAGTAGTCGCGATCGGGCATGCCGAGTCCCGACTGGCTGACCTGCACGATGTTGACCGACGACACCTTGGGATCCTGCCCGACGTTGACGCTGAACGGATTCTGGATGCCGAGCCGAGCGAAGTGGGCGAACGTCGCCGGAAGCTGTTTCGTCGACGTGAGCTTCGCGACGTCGGCAAGCTCCGGCTGGAGCGGCGCGATGCCGAGCTGCTCGACGCGCGCGGAATCGAGCGCGCTGGCGTAGAGGTCGCCGATCTTGCGCAGCTCGGAGCCGGCGGGAGCATTCGCCTGTGCGGCGTCTTCGAGGATCTGGTGGATCTCGGAGCGGCTTTTCTCGCTCAACTCGTTGAAGGCACCCCAGCTCGACGCATCGGCGGGAATCTGGGTGCGGGCGAGCCAGGTGCCGTTGACGAAGCGGAAGAAGTCGTCCTGCGGCCGCACGCTGTGGTCGAAGTTGGCGGTGTCGATGCCGAGTGCGCGAACGGCGCCCTGCTGGCGCTGTGCGAGCGACGTGGCGGGTGCGAGCGCGCCGGCCGCAATCGCGACGGCGCTGCCGACCGCGAACCGGCCGAGCACGCGGCGAGAGCTCTGTGCCATGCGGAAGATCTCCTGGTGCAAACGGGGTATGCGGCGCGTCGAGTGGCGCGCCGGGACAGAGTCTAGATGTGGCGGAGTGCACGGGTGAACGCAAGCTGAGGCGTAGTCATTCCCCTGCAAGCCGCCGCGCGCATATTCTCCGGGTCACCCCTCGCACTCACCTGTCTCCGCTCGAGGTTGGCATGCGTCCCACTGCTCCAGGCGCGCGAACCATTGTCGTCGTCGCGATCGCCGCACTGCTGTCGCTGCCCGGCGCGCTCGCCGCGCAAACGTTCACCACGCAGAAATTCAACATCGGTGGAGACGGCGGGTTCGACTACCTGTCGGTCGATCCCGGCACCGGACGCGTGTTCGTCTCGCGCGGCTCGCACATCATGGTCGTCGACGGCGCCACGGGCAAAGTCGTCGGGGACATCGGCGACACGCCGCGCACGCACGGCGCGCTGCTCCTGCCGAGCATCAATCGCGGCTTCACGACGAACGGCGGCGACTCGACGTCGACGATGTTCGATCTGACGACGCTCGCCGTGATCAAGAAGATCCACACCGGTCACAGTGGTCTGGATGGCTTCATGTACGACGACGCGGCGGACAAGGTGCTGACGATCGATCACAGCCGGCCGCAGGGCACGGCCGTCGTGATCGATCCGCACACGGGCGACGTCGTCACCACTGTGATGCTGAACGGCGACGCGCCGGAAGGCGGCGTGAGCAACGGCAAGGGCCGCGTGTTCATCAACAGCGAAGACGGCAATGCCGTCGAAGTCGTCGACGACAAGACGTGGAAGGTGATCGACACGTGGCCGGTGTCGCCGTGCGAGGGACCGACTGGCATCGCGATGGACCGCGAATCGAATCGGATATTCGTCGGCTGCAGCACGCAGTCGATCGTGCTCGACGCGTCGACGGGCAAGATCGTGGCGCAGATTCCGAACGGCCGCGGCGTCGACGCGTTCGGTTGGGATCAGGCGGAGAAGCTGATGTACATCCCCGCGGGCGACGGCACGGTGACCGTGGTGCACGAGGATTCACCGGACAAGTACAGCGTCGTGGCGACGGTGCAGACGATGCGCGGCGCGCGCACGCTGGCGATCGACCCGCGGACGCATGTCGCCTACGTGTTCACACCGGAGTACGGGCCGGCGCCGGCGCCCGCGCCCGGTTCGCCGCCGCCGACGGGCCGCGGCCGCGGTCCGCGCGGGCCGGTGATTGCGGCGTGGCTGATCGCGATCAAGCATTGATCGCGATGGCGGCATGCGCCGCGGTGTTGCCGGAGATGGCGTGAAGCTGCTCGCCATCTCCGGCAGCCTGCGGCGTGGATCGTCGAACAGCGCGCTGCTCGAGGCTGCCGCGGCCGTGGCCCCGCGGGACGCGGAATTCGAGTTCTATGATATCGGACGGCTGCCGCACTTCAATCCCGATCTCGAGATGGGCGCGCTGCCCTCCGAAGCCGCGGCACTGCGCGGACGCGTGGGACGCGCCGCGGGGCTCGTGATCTCGACGCCGGAGTACGCGCACGGCTTGCCGGGATCGTTGAAGAACGCGCTCGATTGGCTGGTGGGGTCGGTCGAGTTTCCCAACAAGCCGGTGGCGTTGCTGTGGACGGAAGGGCGCGGCGACCACGCCCAGGCATCGCTGCGTGAGATTCTTCGGACGATGTCGGCCCAGCTGGTGGCGGACGCATCGATTGCCGTGCCGCTCTACGGCCGGGCGTCGACGGCGGAGGCGGTGCTGGCCGACGCGGCCGCGCGGACGGCGCTGACGCAGGCGATGTCGGTGTTCATCTCGGCGATCGGGCCGACGTCGCGCGGCGCAGCGGCCATGGGAGCGGTCGTTCGGAACTCTTAAGAATTCCGTGATGCCGGCGGCGTGGGGTGTGGAAAACGTCACGAAGTGCCGGTCTCGGTGTCACGATCCCGCACTTGAGTATCGGCATTTCCGTGCCGATATATGAGCATATCCACGTCTCACGCGGTTGGGTTCTCGACCGGTCGCATGGAGTCTCACGTGATGGAGTCAGCAGGTGTGCTGCGGCATTTCGCGTTTTTCGAAGCGCTGGCCGCGGCGGACGAGTCGGATCCGAATTGGAAGACGATCAGCGCCGGGCTGGTCGTGATGCGGCTCGTCGATCAGTGGATCGAGGACGGCAAGGCGTCGACGCGGCTAACGGCGTGGACCGTGAACGCGGTGCGGGATGCGATCGACGACATCCCGCAGACGACGCCGCTCCGCCGGAGCCTCACGGGCATCGTGGACGGCGTCGTGTCGCTAACCGACGTCGACATGCACGCACTGAGCCCGAGACTCATGGCGTACGGCCAGGCGCTGGAATACGAGTCGAAGTGGGCGCTGGCGATCGATGTATACCGGACGATCGTCGAACACGCGCACCCGGTGGACGCGGCGGACATCGCGGTGTCGGCGCACATTCA
>Ga0070680_100002715_pt1 | contig 13123 bp, 14 predicted proteins | sample KBSC73BmetaG_FD_64672 | JGI IMG/M metagenome (GOLD analysis project Ga0070680, IMG submission 64672) | Corn rhizosphere microbial communities from Kellogg Biological Station, Michigan, USA - KBS C7-3B metaG | ecosystem: Host-associated > Plants > Roots > Rhizosphere | place: USA: Michigan...
GGCGGCGACTCGGCGCTTCGCGCCGGCCGGCGGGAGGCACGGCTTGGGCGGCCCCCTCGTCGGCGCGCCGCTTTTCACAGCGGCCGTTTCACGCCTTCGTTGCGGGGGTTTGCCGGCCAAGCTAAACTGTTTGTAATAATTCCGCCCAGCTCAGCCTCGGGCGGAGAAGAATATCTAGCGCGCAACTCTCCCGGGAGAAACGTTCATGTCGGTTTCAGCGCCTGCCTTGGGCCGCGCGAGCCCAGCCTCCAAGCAATCCCTGAGTTTCATCATCGCCGCCTCCTCGGCCGGCACCCTCATCGAATGGTACGATTTCTATCTCTACGGCGTGCTCGCCGGGTTCTTTGGCACGCATTTCTTCTCGCCGAGCATCTCGCCGACAATCTCCTTCATCTTGAGCCTCGCGGTGTTCTGGACCGGGTTCGTGGTGCGCCCCTTCGGCGCGCTGCTTTTCGGGCATCTCGGCGATCTCGTCGGCCGGAAATTCACGTTCATGCTCACCCTCGGCCTGATGGGCGTCGCGACCTTCCTGGTCGGGTGCCTGCCGACCTACGAGACCATCGGCACGCTGGCGCCGGTCCTTCTGGTCACCTGCCGCGTCGTGCAGGGCCTCGCGCTCGGCGGCGAATATGGCGGGGCGGCGACCTATATCGCCGAGCACGCGCCCGATGGTAAGCGCGGCCTTTATACGAGCTGGATCCAAACCACGGCGACCATGGGCATCGTCATCGCCCTCGTCGTCATCCTCGCCTTCCGTTTGGGCTTGGGCGACGCGGCCTTCACCGCTTATGGCTGGCGCTGGCCGTTCCTGCTCTCGGCCGTGCTGGTCCTGCTCTCGGGCTATATCCGGCTGAAGCTCGAGGAATCGCCGATCTACGCCCGGCTCAAGGCGCAGGGCAAGACCTCGGCCAATCCCGCCCTCGAGACCTATAGCAGCGGGCGCAATTGGGGCTTGATGGCGCTGGCGCTCTTCGGCGCAACCGCCCCCGAAGGCGTCGTCTGGTATACGGGCCAGTTCTATGCGCTGACCTATATGTCGGCGACGCTGAAGCTGCCCTATGTCGAGGTCTATCTGATCCTCATGATCGCCCTGCTGTTCGGCGCGCCGTTCTTCGTCTTCTTCGGCTGGCTGAGCGATCGCATCGGGCGGCGGCCGATCATGATCGCCGGGTTCCTGCTGGCGGTGCTGACTTACATTCCGGTCTTCACCGCCTTCACGACCTATAAGGACAACCCGACGATCCTCTGCCTGCTGGTGTTCTACATGGTGATCCTCGTCACCATGGTGTACGGGCCGATCGCCGCCTTCCTGGTCGAGATTTTCCCGGCGCGCATCCGCTACAGCTCGATGTCGATGCCCTATCACATCGGCAACGGCGTCTTCGGCGGCGTGGTGCCGCTGATGGGGGCATCGCTGGCGGCGGCTTACCCCAACATCCACCTCGTCGGGCTCTATTACCCGATCGGCATCGCCGCGATCGGCGTGGTGGTCGGCTTCTTCGGCTTCCGGCAGACCTATCTGAAACGCATCTGGGACGAGGTCGGCGGGCAGCCGCCAGCCGCGTCCGGTCAAGCCTGACGGCACCGCCACCGGCGTCTCAAGCCTCACGGCCCCGGCGGCTTCGCCGGGGCCTTTTTCTTGCCGCGAAGGAGCTCAATCTGCTCCGGGTGGGTGATCGCCATCAGCGGCTGCCGCGTGCCGTCGATGAAGCCGCGAATGAGGAGGCGCTTGCCCGGCAGCGCCAGCGGATCGAGTCCCGCCTCGCGGCACAGCTGCAACGCCCGCGCATCGATCAGCGCCGTCAGCGCGCGCGACCCCTCGGGGCCGAAGCGCAAGAGAATGCCGCGGCTGGTCTTCGCCGCCGTGGCGACCTGCCCGGAGACGAGGCGAAACGTACCGGCGGCTTTCGCCGCATCGCCCGCATCGATGATCGCGAAGCCGGGATCGGCCCAAAGCCCGCGGCGATAGCGCCGCGCCTGGCGCTCGATCCGCAGCATCGCCGGCACGCCCAGCCGCAGATCGGCGGTGCTGTGCACCAGGGCGAAGCCGCGGCGCAGCAATTCGCCCTCGATCCACAGCGTGCCGATGAAAGCCTGGGCCAGCACGCGGCCTTGCCGGTCGCGCGCCGCGCCGCCAAGCCGCAGCACGATGGGCTTGCCGAGCACGAGATCGCTGAGCGCGTCGCGCGCTTGACGCGCGAGCGCGCCATGCGCCGGCAGGTCGATCCCGGCGAGGCGCAATCTTCGCCCATCGGCAAGCTCGAGGGTCGCATCCGCTTCGACGGTTTTGACTTGGGCGGTGCCGGCCGGCGGGAAGTCGGGGAGCGGCGCGGCGGCCACCGGAAGGCCCGGGAGGAACAGCGCGAGCGCCGCCAGCGGCGCGGTCAGGCCTCGATACACTCGACGATGGCCCCGTCGGGCAGCACGCAAGCCGCCATCAGCGTGCCGCCGAAGCCGGCGCCGCCATCGATCGAGGCGGCATAACGCGCTTCGACGATGCCGCGATGCGCGCGATCGAAGCCGCGGAGCACCCGCCGGAACCCGGCAAAGGGCTCGGCGAGATCGAGGATGTCGCGATCGCCCCACCAGAACCGGTCGCCTTGGAGGTCGAGCGGGCGGTTCGGATCGATGGCGGCATGGACGAACAGCAGCGCACCATCTTCGGTCAAGGCGGCGCGGCGCAGCTGGTTGAGAAAGGGCCGGTGGCCCGGCCGCGCATCGATCGCATTGCGCAAGGCCGCGGTCCAGCGGGTGATGGCGACCACCCCCTCGCGGCAGGCCGCAAGCCCGGTGCGCGCATCGATGCCATAGGATTGGAGCGTCTTATCGACCCCGTGATCGAGCATCCAGGGCAGGACCTCGCGCGGATTGGGCGCGAATTGCAGCTCCAACAGCTTTTGCCACATCTCCTCCTGGGCGCCGCGCAGAAAGGCGATGTCGCCGAGAAAGGCGTTGCGGCGCGCGAGGAAAAGGCGGCGAAACCGGATCAGGGCGTCGAGCGTCGCCGCCGAGCCGGTTCCGGCGCCGAGATAGTTGCCGAGATAGACCAGCCGGTCGCCGGGATCGAGATGTTGCGCCAGCCGCGCATGAAGCGCGATGAGCCGCTCGGCCTCGCCATGAATCGAGGCCACCGCCCAGACCCGCTTTGGGCGCAGGAAGCGGGCATAGATGTCCGCATCGCAGGGCGGAGTCGAAGCCACGGGGGGACTAACGACGGCGCAACGCCGCCCGCGCGCAGGCCGCCGTCACGCCGCGCTCAGCATCTGCTCGACGCGGCGGATCGCCGTATCTTCGTCGATCTTTTCGACCGCCGCGAATTCGCGCACCAGCCGATCGAGCGCCGCCTGGTAAATCTGGCGCTCGCTATAGGATTGCTCGGGCTGGCCGCCATTGCGATAGAGGTCGCGCACCACCTCGGCGATCGAGGCCGGATCGCCGGAATTGATCTTGGCCTCGTATTCCTGCGCGCGCCGGCTCCACATGGTGCGCTTGGCGCGCGAGCGGCCTTTGAGCTTCGATAGCGCCGATTCCATCTCCTTGCGGGTCGAGAGCCTGCGCAGGCCGGAATTCTTCGCCTTCGCCACGGGGACCCGCAAGGTCATCCGATCCTTGTCGAAATGGACGACAAAGACGCTTAGCGAGTAGCCGGCGATCTCCTGATTTTCGACCGCCATGATCTTGCCCACCCCGTGGGTCGGGTAGACGACCAGATCGCCCGAGCCGAAGCCGAGCTTCTCCGCCACGCGCTTGTCTTCTTTCGCAATAGCCGCCATGACTTCCTCCGCCGGGGACCATGAGGCACACGGGACCGCATTCCGGCCAAGCGCGATTCCCTTCGCCCCCGACCGGCTGACTCACCCGGACCCATGTCACCGGGACCGGCACGCGGTCTGCGTACCGTTTGTTACAATTAGCACAAAATGGCCGCAAATACCAGAGCGGGAGCCATGCGGCGGTCGCAACCCTCTCTTTTGCCTGGGTTTTTTTACCCTGTTTTTGCGAGGTTTCAGCGCTTGGCGGGGTTCGGGTTGAACTCTTTTTCGAACTTATCGGGAACGCCCTTCCAGGCATCCGCATCTTCGGGCGGCGGGCCCTTGCGGGTGATGTTCGGCCAGGTCGAGGCGTATTGGCGGTTGATCTCGACCCATTTCTCGGCGGCGGGCTCGCTGTCCGGGACGATCGCCTCGGCCGGGCATTCGGGCTCGCAAACCCCGCAATCGATGCATTCGTCGGGATGGATCACCAGCATGTTCTCGCCCTCGTAGAAGCAATCGACGGGGCAGACCTCCACGCAGTCCATGTATTTGCACTTGATGCAGGCTTCATTAACGACATAGGTCATGGCGCATCACTCTGAGTTGGCAAAGCATCATTCCGGTTGAGCGAGGCCCAACTGGCGCATCACGCGCAGCTTGGCATCGCCCCGGTCGCGATCCGACACATCGATCAGACCCGCTACCCGTCGCAAGAGGCTGTCTTCGAGCGGATCGAGCACACGGTCGGCATAGGCCACCTGCCACAGCATCTCGATCACCTCGACCCGGCGCTCGCGCGGCAGCCGGTCATTGATCGTGCTGGTGAAGCGGAAGAGCTGCGCCGAATTCTCGACGCGAGCTTTCGCGGTCGCGAGCACAGCCTCCGCATCGGCCGCCGCCAATCCGAAGCGGCGCTCCAAAATACGCAGGATAGCGTTGCGCTCCGTCTCGTCGAACCGGTTGTCGACCACGACGGCCGCCTCGAGCAGCAAGGCGGCAACGGCGAGCTGCAGCTCGTCTTGTCCCCGCGAAAGATCCTGACCCCCCTCTTTCAGCCACTCGAACAGGCGATCAATCATGGCCCTGCCTAGCATGCGCCTTTTATGCGTTCAACCCTGTGCAGAATATGGATTTTTGGCATATTCGTGCTGCCGCACCGTGCGCTTTCCGCCTAGTCTTGCCGGATGGAAGATGGTGTTGCCCTCCTCTCGGCCTTGCGCAGAACCTATGGGCTCGCGCGCTCCTCTCTCATCTATCGCGCCAATGTGCCGAAACTTCGGCGCGCGCACGCCTTCTACCGGCGATTTGTCGCAGCGGGGGATCTGTGCTTCGACATCGGCGCGCATCTCGGCGACCGGACGGCGACCTTCCGCAGGCTCGGCGCACGCGTCATCGCGGTCGAGCCTCAGCCGCTACTGCTGACGCGGCTCGCGCGCCGCTTCGGCCGCGATCCCGGCGTCGCGTTGGTCGCGGCGGCCCTCGGCGCGGCGCTCGGCCACGGCGAGCTCGCGATCGATCCGATGAATCCCACCATCGCCACCCTGTCGCATGATTTCATCCGCAAGGCCGGCGCGAGCCGCGGGTTCCGTAGCGCACGCTGGCGCGAGCGCGCCACGGTCGAGGTGATGACGCTCGATGCGCTGATCGCGGCGCATGGCCTGCCCGCCTTCTGCAAAATCGATGTCGAGGGTTACGAGGACGCCGTGCTCGAAGGCTTATCGCGGCCCTTGCCGGCGCTGTCGCTCGAATATCTTCCGGCAGCGCTCGAGCCGGCGCTCGCCGCGATCGCGCGGCTCGAGCGCCTCGGTGCCTATCGCTTCAACCGTTCGCCGGGCGAGAGCATGCGCCTGCATCATTCGCGCTGGCTCAATACCGCGGAAATCGCGGCGGAATTGCGGCAAATCCCCTGCGAGGATGGGGCGGGCGACATCTATGCCTTGCTCGACGCGCCCGCTTTCAGCCGATAGATTCGGCGCCGCGATGAGCAAGGCCTTCACCCGAGAAAGCGATCCGGCCGAGGAGGACGCGCCCGAGAGCGGGCCCGCCCTGCCGGCCGGCGCCAAGAACTACATCACGCCGGAAGGCTTCGCGCGGCTGCGCGAGGAGCTGCGCCACTTGACGCGCATCGAGCGGCCGAAGGTCGTCGAGACCGTCGCCTGGGCCGCGGGCAATGGCGATCGCTCGGAGAACGGCGATTACATCTACGGTAAGCAGCGCTTGCGCGAGATCGATCGCCGACTGCGCTTTCTAACGAAGCGGCTCGAAATCGCCGAGGTGGTCGATCCGGCGCAGCAGAAGAATCGCGAGCAGGTGTTCTTCGGCGCGACCGTGCGCTATGCGAGCGGCCAAGGCGCCGAGCGCAGCGTCACCATCGTCGGCATCGACGAGGCGGATTCGAGCGCCGGCCGCGTCAGCTGGGTCTCGCCAATCGCGCGCGCGCTCTTGAAGGCGCGCGAAGGCGACATGGTCGAGCTGAAAACGCCCGCCGGGATCGAGACCATCGAGGTGGTCGCCATCGCCTATCCCGACGCCTCCGCGGTGAGCCGCGGCTGAGCCATGGCCAAGCGCGGCAAAGTCGTGGTGCTGCATTTCGTTGCGCAAATGCCGCTGGCGGGCATTGCGTGGCAGGCGCTGCAATATCTCGTCGGCCTCGAGCGGCTCGGCTTCGAAGCCTGGTATGTCGAGAATCACGGCGCCAATCCCTACGATCCGCGCGCCAACAGCGTGATGATGGATTGCACCTACAATGTCGATTACCTGAAACAGGCGATGGAGCGCTTCGGTCTGGGCGAGCGCTGGGCCTATTGGGACGCGATCAACGACGTCTATCACGGGCTGTCGCGCGAGCGGGTGTTTGCTCTACTCAAAGACGCCGACGCGCTGATCAATCTCTGCGGCGCGACGCGGCTGCGCGAGGAGCACATGGCGTGCCCCCGCCGCATCATGATCGACACCGATCCGGTCTATGAGCAGATCAAATACGCCAAGGCCGATCCCGCGGCCCGCGCCTATCTCGACGCGCATACGCATTTCTTCACCTATGGCGAGAATGTCGGCGGGCCCGGCTGGATCGTGCCGCTCTGCGGCGTGCCGTGGAAGCCGACGCGGCCGCCCGTGGTGCTCGATCTCTGGCCCGAGGCGGCGGGCGAGCCGCCATGCTTTTCGACCATCGCGACCTGGGAGAACAAGGGCAAGGACATCGAATTCGAAGGCGAGCGCTATGTCTGGTCGAAGCATGTGAACTTTCTGCGCTTTCTCGATGTGCCGCAGCGCAGCGGCGAATGCTTCACCATGGCGATGCTGCCGCCGAGCGCCGAGGTCGATACCCTCGTTCGCGGCAAGGGCTGGCGGCTTGCCGATCCGCGGCCGATTTCGGCGGGGCTCGACGCTTATGGCGATTTCATCCGCAACTCGCGCGGCGAGTTCACCGTCGCCAAGGACATTTACGTGCGGCCGAAAAGCGGTTGGTTCAGCGACCGCAGCGTCTGCTATCTTGCCTCGGGCCGACCTGTGGTCACCATGGCGACGGAATTCACCCGGTTCTACCCGGCGGGCGAGGGGCTGTTCGATTATGTCGATGCCGAGGGTGCGCTCGCGGCGGTCGCGGCCATCAAGCGGGACTATCCGCGCCATGCCAAGGCGGCGCGCCGGATCGCGGCGGAATTTTTCGCTAGCGATGGCGTTATCGGAACGATGATGGAACAGACCGGCCTCTAGCCGGCAATGTCTGCGTGGAGAGCGCCTTTTACGATGAGCGTCGTTGAGCTGCGTCCCCGTTCGGCGCCGACCGCAAGCTGGGTCGCGCGACTGCCGCGTCCCTCCTGGGATGCGCTGGCGCTGCTGCTCTTCTTCGTTGCAACGCTGCTCGTGCTGTTTACCTTCCAGGATTACGGCGTCACCTGGGACGAGGATGTGCATCGCTGGTATGGCGAATTCGTCCTCAACTATTACCTCTCCGGCTTCACCGATCTCCGCAGCCTGCATTGGCTCGATCTGTTCAATTACGGCGCCGCCTTTGATTCGATCGCCGCGGCGCTCAATCTCGTCTCGCCTTTCGGCACCTATGAGACGCGCCATTTGCTGAACGGCGTGGTCGGCGTCGTCGGGCTGATCGGCGCGTGGAAGCTCGGCCGCGTTCTGGGCGGGCCGCGCGCGGGCTTCATCGCCGCGCTCTTCCTCGTGCTGACGCCCAATTACTACGGCCAGATGTTCAACAACCCGAAGGACATCCCCTTCGCCGCCGGCACGGCCTGGTCGATCTATTACCTCGTGCGGCTGCTGCCGAGCTTGCCGCGGCCGCCGCTATCGCTGCTGCTGCGCCTCGGTATCGCCTGCGGCCTCACCTTGGGCGTCCGCGTCGGGGGCCTGCTGCTCCTCGCCTATCTCGGCGTGATGCTCGGGCTCTTCGCGCTGTGGCGCGCGATCGAGACGCGCCAAGTCACGCGGCTGGCGAGCGACGGCGCGCTCTGCCTCGGCCGCGTCTTCCTGCCGGTGATCGCGATCGCCTATCCGGTGATGCTGATCTTCTGGCCCTGGGCGCAGCGCGGGCCGATCGAGCATCCGCTCGCGGCGCTCGCCACCTTCTCGCACGAGACCTTCCCCTTCCGCACCTTGTTCGCCGGTCACTATTTTCCGGCGACCGACCTGCCCTGGGTCTATCTGCCGGTGCATATCCTTCTCGCCTTGCCGGAGCTGATCCTCATCCTCCTGGTGGCGGCGCCTTTCGTCGCGCTCTGGGCGATGCGCGATCATTTCGGTGCGCTCGGGCGCGATAAAGTCATTGGCCGCTTCATGGTCGCCTTCGCGATCCTCTTTCCGGTCGGCTACGCGATCGCAATCAAGGCCGTGCTGTTCGACGGCATGCGGCATTTCATCTTCGTGCTGCCGCTGATCGCGGTCATCGCCGCTTTGCTTGCCGACCGCGGGCTGGAACGGTTGCAGCGGCGAAGCTGGCGAAATTTCGCCTATGGCGCGCTCGCGGTTTATGGAATCGCGCATGTCGGCATCATGGCGCGGCTGCATCCCGATGAATATGTCTACTACAACGCGTTCATCGGCGGCACTGAGGGCGCGCAAGGCCTCTTCAAGCTCGATTACTGGGCGAATTCCTACGCCGAGGCGGTGCGCGGGTTGCGCGAGCATCTGAAGGCCGAATACGGCGCCGATTTCAAGGATCGCGACTTCACCGTCGCGGTGTGCGGGCCGCCGGGCTCCGCGGCCTACTATTTCCCGCCGAATTTCATCTACACATCAGACCGCGACAACGCCGATTTCTTCATCGCCTTCACCAAGGACGATTGCAACAAGTCCTTGCCCGGCACGGAGATCTACCGCGTCGAGCGTCTCGGCACGCTGCTCTCGGTGGTGCTCGACCGCCGCGCCATCGTCGCTGGCGAGCAGCCCGCGCTGCTGGCCGGCCGGCGCTGAGCGCGCCGGCGAGCGGCACCCGGGTCATCCGCGTGGAGCGCATCGAATATGACCGCCTCGCCGCGGTCGAGGAGCGAGGCTGGTGGTTCCAGGGCTTGCACCAAAACCTCATCGCCGCCTGGCGGCGCGCGGCCGCGCCGGGCGTGACGCTGCTCGATGCCGGCTGCGGCACGGGCGGGTTCCTCGCGCGCTTGCGGCGTGCCGTGCCGCAGGCGCGCTGCGTCGGCATCGAGCTCGATGCGCGCGCCGCCTCCATGGCCCGCGCCAAGAGCGGCGCCGCGGTCGCAATCGCCTCGATCGCCGCGCTGCCTTTCGCCCCCGGCAGCTTCGATGCCGTCTTCAGCGCCGATGTGCTGTGCCATCGCGGCGTCGAGCCGGCACCGGCGCTTGCCAGCATCCGCTCTTGCCTCAAGCCGGGCGGCGTCATCGTCCTCAATCTGCCCGCCTATCGCTGGCTGTTCTCCGGCCATGACCGCGCGGTCGACAATGTCCGGCGCTTTGGCGGCCGCGAACTGCGCGCCCTCTTGCGCGAGGGCGGCTATGCGCGCATCCGCATCGGCTATTGGAACAGCCTGCTCTTTCCGCTCATGGTCGCGCAGCGCCTCCTTCACAGCGGCGGCGCGAGCGACGTCGCTTTCCTGCCGGCGCCGCTCGAAGCCTTGTTCCGCGCGGCCGTCGCGCTCGAGGCCTGGCTCGGCGCGCATGGCTTGCGCTTTCCCTTCGGCGGATCGATCCTTGCGACAGCGGTAAGACCATGAGCCTGGCCCTCAGCATCGTCATCCCGGTCTATAACGGCGCCGCGAGCATCGGCGAGCTGGTCCAGGCGCTCGAATCGCTCGAGGTTCCGGGCGGGCACGAGATCGTGCTCGTCAATGATTGCAGCCCGGATCGCAGCCTCGAAGAGTGCCGCCGGCTGCAGGCGCGGGCGCGCGTGCCGATGACGGTCGTCAATCTCGCGCGCAATTTCGGCGAGCACAACGCGGTAATGGCGGGACTGCGCGAAGCGCGCGGCACCCATGTCATCACCATGGACGATGATCTGCAAAATCCGCCGAGCGAGGTATTGCGCCTCCTGGAATACGCGCAGACCAGCGCCAAGGACGTGATCTATACCTATTACGCCAAGAAGCAGCATTCGGCCTGGCGCAATCTCGGCAGTCGCTTTGCCAACCGCGTCGCCAATTTCGTGCTCGACAAGCCCAAGGACCTTTATTTGTCGAGCTTCCGCTGCGTCGGCGCCTTCGTCGTCGATCAGGTGACGCGCTATGAAGGCCCTTTCCCCTATGTCGACGGGCTGATCCTTCAGGCCACGCAAAGTATCGGCACGCTCGAAGTCGAGCATTTGCCGCGCCATGCCGGGCGCAGCAATTACACGCTGACGCGGCTGACGCGGCTGTGGCTCAGCATGTTCGTCAATTTCTCGGTCATGCCGCTGCGCATCGCGACCGTGACGGGGTTCGCGCTGAGCGCCCTCGGCCTTGTCGGTTTCGTCTGGGTCGTGGCCGAAGCGCTGGTGAGCCGCACGCCGCCGGGCTGGGCCTCGCTCACCGCCGCGACGCTTCTCCTCCTCGGCGTGCAGCTCATCATGCTCGGCATCATCGGCGAGTATCTCGGCCGGCTCTACCTGACGATCAACCGCAAGCCGCAATCGATCGTGCGCGACATCACGCGCAGCGAGCCCGCAGCCCGGCGCGCCGAGCCGAGCATGGTCAGCCCGAGCTGATCTCTCTCACAGCCGCGATGACGCGGCGAACCTGCGCCTCCTCGAGCTGCGGAAACATTGGCAGGCTCAATACCTCGCGCGCCGCGCGCTCGCTGTGCGTGAGGCCGCTCGGCCCCATCGCAACGCGGCCGCGATAGGCCGGCTGGAGATGGACCGGCTGGGGATAATGAATATTCGTGCCGATGCCGCGCGCTTTGAGCGCCGCTTGCAGCGCGTCGCGCTGCGCCGTGCGCACGACATATTGGTGGAACACATGGGTTGCGCCGGCGCGGCGCGGCGGCAGAGCAAGGCCGAGCCCGCGCAGGCCTTCGTCGTAAGCGCCGGCGATCGCCTGCCGAGCGGCATTGTCGGCGTCGAGCCGCCGCAGCTTTACGCGCAGGAACGCCGCCTGGAGCTCGTCGAGCCGCGAATTCATGCCGGCGAGGTGGCTGACATAGCGCTCGCGCCAGCCATATTCGCGCAGTTCGATCAGCCTCGCCGCGAGCGCCGGATCGCTTGTGACAACCGCGCCGCCATCGCCGAAAGCGCCGAGATTCTTGGTCGGATAGAAGCTGAAGGCAGCGAGGTCGCCGAAGCTGCCGAGCCGCTTGCCGCCGAAAAGAGCGCCGTGGCTCTGCGCGCAGTCTTCGATGACGCGGACATCGTGCGCGCGCGCCAGATCGAGGATCGCGGAGAGATCGGCGGCAAGACCATAGAGATGGACCGGGATCACCGCCGCGATGCGGCCGGGCGGATTCGCCAGAGCGCGCGCGAATTCCGCCGGGTCGAGCGTGCCGCTGGCCGGGTCGATATCGATGAGCAGCGGCTTTGCGCCCGCGAGCTCGATCGCGGCGACGGTCGCAACCGCGGTGTGCGAGACAGTCGCGACGTAATCCTCGGGCTCGAGCCCGAGCGCCTTGACGGCAAGGACCAGCGCCTCGGTGCCGCTGGCGACGCCGATGGCGCAGCGGCAGCCGATATAGGCGGCGAAGTCGCGCTCGAAGGCCTGGGTTTCGGGCCCCAGCACATAGCGCCCGCCGGCGAGCACCCGCGCGGCCGCGGCATCGAGCGCCGCTTTTTGCGCGAGATAGCCGGCTCTCGGATCGGCCTGGGGAATCGGCGGCTCAGACATAATGCACCAGATGGTCGCGGAAATAAGCGAGCGAGCGCGCAAGGCCATCGGCCAGCGTCACGCGCGGCTCCCAGCCGGTGACGCTTCGGAACAGCCGGTCATCGGCAAAATAATCTCCGATATCGATGCGCCGCCGCTCGGCCGGGAATTCGTGATTGAGGTAGCGCCCGCCGCCATTCGCCGCCACCAGCAGCGCGGCAAGCTCGCTCAGGCTCACCGGCGCCTCGCCGCCGAGATTGAACACCTTGCCCTTGGTTTCGGGCGCAAGCGCCGCGAGCAGGAACGCCTCGACCGCGTCGTCGACATAGGTGAAGTCGCGCTTTTGCGCCCCGCCCCAGACCTCAAAGGGCTTGCCCTCGAGCACGGCCCGCAGCCACACGCCGACGAAAGTCTGGCGCGCATCCTTGATGCGCATGCGCGGCCCATAGGTGTTGGTGAGGCGCAGCGACGTGGCCTTCAGCCCATAGACCTCGTGATAGAGCGTGTGGTAGGCCTCGCCGGCCATCTTGTTGATGCCGTTGACATCGACCGGATGCAGCGGGTGCTTCTCATCGACCGGCAAATAGAGCGGCCGGCCATAGATCTGGCGCGTCGAAGCGAAGACGATCGTCGCGCCGGGACAGATGGCGCGGCAGGCTTCGAGCAAGGTGAGCTGGGCGAGGCTGTTGATCTCGAGATCGGTTACCGGATCATGCATCGAGTCGAGATGGCTGGTCTGGCCGGCGAGGTTGAAGAGATGATCGCAGCCTTCGAGCAGGGGCTTGAGGCGCTGGGTTTCGCGAATATCGAGGATCGCAACCTCGACGCGATCGCGAATCGACGCGATGTTGAAGAGGTTGCCGCCGTAATTGGGCGCCAAACTGTCGATCAGCAGGACCTTGGCACCAAGCGCGACCAGCCTTGCGGCCAGCGCCGAGCCGATGAAGCCCAGTCCGCCGGTGATCGCGACCTGCGATCCGGCAAAGCCCGCCACATCCTGCTGCAACCCTTGCGCCATGCCCCGTCCGATCGCTCCCGCCGCCGTGACGCTTCGGTCGCGGCGCGGCATTGTAATATAACGGCGCGCATGGCGATGCTCTATCACCGGCGGGGGCGGGCATGGCGCGC
>Ga0070680_100002726_pt1 | contig 13100 bp, 14 predicted proteins | sample KBSC73BmetaG_FD_64672 | JGI IMG/M metagenome (GOLD analysis project Ga0070680, IMG submission 64672) | Corn rhizosphere microbial communities from Kellogg Biological Station, Michigan, USA - KBS C7-3B metaG | ecosystem: Host-associated > Plants > Roots > Rhizosphere | place: USA: Michigan...
TGGCTGGGCAGGAGGCCAGCATGAATGGCTCGACCCTATTCGATGGACCTTCGTGAGCGGGTAGTGCAGGCGGTTGAACAGGAAGGCTTGTCACGCCGGCAGGCAGCCGACCGCTTTGGGATAGGCATCAAGACGGCGATCGACTGGCTTCGCCGGTTCCGCGAGACAGGCAGTATGGCGGCCAAGCCGATGGGAGGCTGCCGGCCGAAGAAGATCGTCGATCATCACCGGGACTGGCTGCTCGAGCGTTGCCGCAGGCAGGACTTCACCTTGCGCGGCCTGGTCGCGGAACTGGCCGATCGCGGCCTGCGGGTCGACTACCGGTCGGTCTGGGAGTTCGTTCACAGCGAGAAACTGACATATAAAAAAAGACGCTGGTCGCCAGCGAGCGCGACCGGCCGGACGTAGCGCGGCGACGCCTGCAGTGGATGGCCTATCAGAACCGCATCGATCCAGCGCGCCTGGTCTTCATCGACGAAACCTGGACCAAGACCAATATGGCGCCGCTTCGCGGATGGGCGCCGCGCGGGCAACGACTGTTCGGCAAGGCGCCATACGGCCGCTGGAAGACCATGACCTTCCTGGCCGCCCTGCGCCATGATCGGGTCACTGCGCCGTGGCTCATCGACGGCCAGAGCTTCCTGCAGTACGTCGAGCAGGTCCTCGTGCCTACCCTCAAGCCGGGCGACATCGTCATCATCGATAATCTCGGCTCCCACAAGAGCATCGCCGTTCGCCAGACCATCCGCGCTGTCGGCGCCAAGCTCTTCTTCCTGCCGAAGTACTCGCCCGATCTCAATCCAATCGAAAAGTTCTTCGCCAAGCTCAAGCATTGGCTGCGAAAGGCCGCCAGACGCACCGTCGATGCCGTCTACCACGCCATCGCCGATATCTTGCCGCTCACATCCCCCACTGAATGCTCAAACTACTTCGCTCAGGCAGGCTACACCCAACCTCAAACCATCACGCTCTAGCGAGAGGCGAGTCCGAATTCCCCGGCCAACAGCTCATACGAGCGTTTGCGCTTCTCGAAGTCGAAGGCGATCGTGACCAGCATGATCTCGTCGACCTTGTAGCGCAGGGCGTGCTCCTCGATGCCGGCGCGCACGGTCCTGGGCGAGCCGGTGACGCCGCGCCGGCGCATCGCGGTCATGAAGGCGCGCACCTTCGGGTCCTTCTCGGCCTCCAGCGCCTCCTCGACCGGCGGGAACGGGCCGGGCTCGCCTTGCGTGCGCAGGCGCATGGCCCACAGCTCGCGGCTCTTGGACAGGAGGTCGGCTTCCGCGTCGGTCTCCGCGCACATCACGCCCATCGCCATCATCGGCTGCGGCGAGGAGTGCAATGCCGAGGGCTTGAAGTGCTCGCTGTAGGCGCGCGTCACGCTGTCGCCGCCGTCGGGATTGATGAAGTGGGCAAAGCAGAACGGCAGGCCGAAGTGGGCCGCGAGTGCCGCGCTGTCGTCGCTTGAGCCGAGGAGCCAGACGTCGGGCGCCGAGGCACCGACCGGCTGGGCCGTGACGCCGCGGCCCGCATGCTTGTCGGGCAAGGCATCGTGCAGCCACGCCACGAGATCACGCACCTGATAGGGATAGTTGGCCACGTCGGCCCAGTTGGGCTTGCCGTCGGCCAGGACCTGCATGGTGCGCTGGTCGCTGCCCGGGGCGCGGCCGATGCCGACGTCGATGCGGCCGGGGAACAGCGTCTCCAGCATGCGGAAGTTCTCGGCGACCTTGAAAGAACTGTAGTGCGGCAGCATCACCCCGCCCGAGCCGATCTTCATGTGCTGCGTCAGACCGGCGACGCGCGCGATCAGGACTTCCGGCGTGGAGCCCGCCAGCGCCTGGCTGCTGTGATGTTCGGCCAGCCAATACCGATGATAGCCCAGCCGGTCGCAGAGCTGCGCCAGCTCCAGCGTTTCGGCGACGGCTTGCGCCGGCGTGCCGCCTTTGCGGATCGGCGACTGGTCGAGAACGCTGAGCTTGAGCGTCACGATCGACGTAAGGGGGCTAGAGCCCCTTCTTGCCCATGGCGAGGAACTTGTCCTGCCGGCCCCGGCGCAGGGTGTCGGGCTCGAACTGCGAGAGCTCGTCGAAGGCTGAACGGACCACGCGGCCGACGGCATCGATCGCCTCGTCGGGCGCACGATGGGCACCGCCCACCGGCTCGGGAATGACCTCGTCGATCACCTCGAGCTTCTTCAGGTCCTGGGCCGTCACCTTCATCGCCTCGGCGGCGTCCTCGGCGTTGGCGTTGTTGCGCCACAAGATCGAGGCGCAGCCTTCCGGCGTGATCACCGAGTAGACGGAGTTCTCCAGCATGTAGACACGGTCGGCCGAGGCGATCGCCAGCGCGCCGCCCGAGCCGCCCTCGCCGATGATGACGCTGACCAGCGGCACGCCGATGGCCAGGCAGGTGTCGATCGAGCGGGCCACGGCCTCGGCCTGGCCTCGCGCCTCGGCGTCGAGGCCGGGATAGGCGCCCGGCGTGTCGACCAGCGTGAGCACGGGCAGCCGGAAGCGATCGGCGAGGTGCATCAGCCGCTGCGCCTTGCGATAGCCCTCGGGCCGGGCCATGCCGAAATTGTGCTTGAGGCGGGAGTCGGTATCGTCGCCCTTCTCCTGGCCTATGACGACGATGCTGCGGCCGCCGATTCGCCCCAGACCGCCCAGCACGGCCGCGTCCTCGCCGAACACGCGGTCTCCGGCGAGCGGCGTATAGTCGGTGATCAGCCGGTCGATGTAGCGCTGCGCATGCGGCCGCTCGCCATGGCGCGCCACCTGGACCCTCTGCCACGGCGTCAGCCTGGCGTAGGTCGCGCGGATCTGCTTGTCGACCTTGGCCTGCAGGCGCATCACTTCCTCGGCGATGTCGACATCGCCTGAGTTGGGCAGGTGCCTGAGCTCGGAAATCTTGCTTTCCAGCTCCGCGATCGGCTTCTCGAATTCGAGATACGTCGTCATTGCGATCAGGTGTCGCCCGAGGTGGGATTCCTGTCAACTGGCCGCCCCCGGGCCCGCCGGCGCCTGGCCAGCGGATGCTTGTCCTGCACCAGCGACCGCAACTTCTCGTCCAGGACGTGCGTATAGATCTGCGTGGTGGCGATATCGGCGTGGCCCAGCATGAGCTGGACGCTGCGCAGGTCGGCGCCGCCCGCGAGCAGGTGGCTGGCGAAGGCGTGACGCAGCACGTGCGGCGAGACGCGCGCCGGGTCGAGGCCCGACTTCAGCGCCGCCTCCTTCAGCAGCTGCGCAAAGCGCTGGCGCGTCAGGTGGCCCTCCTTGCCGCGCGAGGGAAACAGGAAGCGCGACTTCTCGCCCTCGGGCAGCATGCCCGTGCGTACGTGCAGCCACGCCGCGATCGCCGTCCGCGCCGGATCCGACAGCGGCACCAGCCGCTCCTTGTTGCCCTTGCCGCGCACCACCAGCACCGCGGCATCGCGCTCGACGGCGATCAGCGGCAGGGTCACCAACTCCGACACGCGCAGACCGGTGCCGTAGAGGATCTCGAGCAGGGTCGCCATGCGGCCGCCGTCGCCCTGTGTCTTGGTCGTGTCGATCAACGCGTCGACCTCGGCACGCGACAGGACCTTGGGCAGTGGCCGGCCGAGCTTGGGCGAATCGAGCGCGCTCGCCGGATCGTCCTCGCGCATCCGCTCAGCCAGCAGGAAGCGGAAGAACTGGCGCATCACCGACAACCGGCGCGCCACTGTGCGAGGTGTCATGCCGACATAGTCGAGCGACTTCAGGTAGGCGCGCAGCCCCTCGGTGTCGGCGTTGAGCGGCCCCTGCTTGCGCCGCGCCAGGAAGGACATGAGGTTGTCGAGGTCCGCGCCGTAGGCTGCCAGCGTATTCTTCGAGGCGCCGCGCTCGGCCTGCAGCATCTCGAGGAAGCTCTCGACCTCGCGCGAGCGCGGCCGGGGCGGCAGCTTCTTCACAGGCCGTGCGCGATCGCCGTTTCGATCGCGAACAGGCGCGCGGCCTGATCCTCGCCCACCGCGCGCAGGCCCTGCACGATGGCGGCGACCGCCGCGGGGTGAAGCTCGGCCAGGCTTGCGTCGCCGACGGCGACCGAGGCCAGCAGCGCCATCTCGGCGTGGCGGTGGCCGGCGGCGGCGGACTGGATCTCCTGCAGGATGGCGGCGGATGGCGAGACCAGCCGCACGTTGGCCGGCGCCGTCTCGGGCAAGGTGGTCGAGCCCGGCGGCATGTCGACGCCGGTCGCGCGGAACAGCTGCAGCAGCATGTAGCCGCGCAGCGGGGCGTTGCGCGGATCGTCCTGGCGCATGACCTCGTACCAGCGGTTGACGTCCTCCGGCGCAAGGCGCGTCGTGTTGTCGACGCCCGCGATCACGACCAGCGGCATCAGCCGGTCGAGAGCCATCATGGCGCGCGCGTTGTTGTAGGCGGCGTTGAGCGCCAGCTTGGTCCACACCAGCGCCAGTTGCTTGTCGCCCAGCAGCAGGAAGCCGCGCATCGCCTCCTGCGCCACGTTGGCGTACTCGGGCTTGGCGGGAAGATTGAGCAGGCCGATCGCGGTGGCGCGGGCGACCGTCGAGAACAGCGGCGTGCCGCGCGCTTCGGCATAGACTGCGGTGATCGAATTCACGATCTCCTGCGCGTTCGTGGCGTTGCGCACGGCGGCCACGAGCTGCGCGCGCTTGGCCATCGCCGGCGGCAGTGCCGTGCCTTCCTTGACGGCCTGCAGGTAGAGATCGCCCAGCCGCGTCGCCTCGATGATGGCCAGCGCCTCGCCGCGTTCGGCGATGTCGATGCGCGCGGCCAGCCCCAGCGTGCGGTGGCCGACCAGGGCGCGGATCAGCGGCGGCTGCGTCGTCCGCAGCGCCGAGGCCGGCGGCGCCACATGCGCGAGGTCGAGCATCACCATCGCCGGCCCGTCGAGCGGGCTGAGCGGTGCGGCGCTGGGCGGCAGGCTGCCCGCGGCGACGCGCGCCAGGGTGGCCAGGCCGCCGTCTTTGCCCCGGAGCGCGGCCGCCGCCTCCATCGCGCCGGCATTGTCGCCCGCGGCGACCTTGCAGGCGATGTCGGCGCGCGCGGCGAACGGCTGGGCGAGGGAATTGTGCTGGACGATGTTGCAGGCGCCGGCGCGTTCGCCCGCCATCATCAGGGCGTTGGCGGTGGTCGCGCCGACCCAGGGATCGCTGTAGCCGTCGACGCTGCGCACCAGCTCGTTCAGGCTCTCGCCCTCGCCCATGGCGGCCATGCGATCGACCTTGTGCGAGAACAGGCTGGGCGCCGGGCTGTTGTCAGCCGCGGGCATGGTGAGCTGGCTCACCATCACCTTGAACTGGAGGTCGCGCAGCGCGCGGCTGTGCGGCGCGGCGGGCAGCGCCGCCACCAGGCGCTTGGCGGTGCCGAGCGAGGTGCCGTTCCAGGCATCGGGCGCCATGCCGCCGGTCGGCACGGTCAGGAAGCCGCTCGGCTGGTTGTCGAACAGGGCGGTCTGCGCCAGGGAGGTTTGCGCCAGAAGGGGCGTGGCCGTGGCGACGACGAGGGCTGCGCAGGCGGCGCGAAGGCCGGATCTCATCCCTTTATGACCGGGACTTCGAAATGCTTCACCGGCGGGGCCGGGTCGGCCACGGCCAGCACGGCCAGGCCGCCGATCACCACGGCGGCGAGCACGAACATCACCACCGGCCAGATCTTGAGCGTGGGCACGCGGAAATGGTTGCGGGAACGGAACATGGGCGGCATGGCGCGGGCAAAGTACCCGTCCTCCGTCCGTGCGGCAATTGCCGTCGCTTGAAACCCGGTCGCTTGAAACAGGGGGCGGAATAAGCGACATCAAGGTCTCAATCCTGCCATGAATACCTCCCCACCATTTTCCCTGCCGCGGACCGTGGCCCTGGTCGGCCTGATGGGCGCCGGCAAGAGCGCGATCGGCCGCCGACTGGCGGTCCGCCTCGCGCTGCCGTTCGTCGACGCCGACGACGAGATCGAGCGTGCTGCCGGCTGCACCATCTCGGAGTTCTTCGAGCGCTTCGGCGAGACCGAGTTCCGCAACGGCGAACGGCGCGTCATCTCCCGCCTGCTCGAAGCGGCGCCACACGTGCTGTCGACCGGGGGCGGCGCCTACATCGACGGCGAGACGCGCGCGCTGATGCGTGACAAGGCGCTGACCGTGTGGCTGCGCGCCGACCTCGAGGTGCTGTATGACCGGGTGAAGAAGCGCACGCACCGACCGCTGCTGCGCCAGGGCGACCCGCGCGAGATTCTCGCCCGCCTGATCGAGCAGCGTTATCCGATCTACGCCGAGGCCGACCTCGTCGTCGACTCGACGGCACAGCCCGCCGACCGCACGACCGAGCAGGTGATCGAGGCGTTGCAGCGCCATCTCCAGCCGGTGGAAGCACCGACGGAAGCACCGCCGACGGGAGCCACGGCATGAGCGCCCCGCGCATCGTCAGAGTCGACCTCGCCGGCCGCGCCTACGACATCGCCATCGGCCCCGGCCTGATCGACCGCGTGGGCGAACTCTCGGCCGCGCTGCTGCAGGCGCCGCGCGTGATCGTCGTCACCGACGAGACGGTGGCGCCGCTCTACAAGGAGCGCGTGGCCGCATCGTTCGCCAAGGCCAACGTCACGCCGGAGACGATCGTCGTTCCCGCGGGCGAAGGCAGCAAGCAATTCGCGCCCTTCGGCGCGCTGATGAACCGGCTGCTCGACCACAAGCCCGACCGCAAGACCACGCTGGTCGCGCTGGGCGGCGGCGTGGTGGGCGACCTCACGGGCTTTGCCGCGTCGGTCCTGCTGCGCGGCGTCGACTTCATCCAGGTGCCGACCACTCTGCTGGCGCAGGTCGATTCGTCGGTCGGCGGCAAGACCGGCATCAACACGCCGCACGGCAAGAACCTGGTGGGCTCGTTCCATCAGCCGCGCCTCGTCGTGGCCGACACCGACGCGCTGAACACGCTGCCCCGGCGCGAACTGCTGGCGGGCTACGCCGAGGTGGCGAAGTACGGACTGATCGACGATCCGGCCTTCTGGGACTGGTGCGAGCAGAACGGCGCGGCGCTGCTGGCCGGCGATGCCGCCCGGCGCACCTACGCCATCGAGCAGAGCTGCCTGGCCAAGGCGCGCATCGTGGCGGCCGACGAGCGCGAGACCACCGACCTGCGCGCGCTGCTCAACCTCGGCCACACCTTCGGCCATGCGCTCGAGGCCGAGACCGGCTTCGGCTCCGACCTGCTGCATGGCGAGGCCGTCGGCGCGGGCATGGCGATGGCCTTCGACCTGTCGGCCGAGCTCGGCCTCGGCCCCAGGGCCGACGCCGAGCGCGTGCGCCGGCACCTCGCGGCGGTCGGCCTGCCGGTGCGCCTGCGCGCCATCGGCGGCGACAACCGGCGCACCTGGGACACCGGCCGCCTGATCGGGCACATGCGCGGCGACAAGAAGGCCGAGGCGGGCCGCCTCACCTTCGTGCTCGCCCGCGGCATCGGCAAGGCCTTCGTCACGCGCGACGTCGACGAACGCGCGCTGACCCTCATGCTCGACCGCGCCATCGCCGCCTGACGACAGCCGATGGAACATTCGATCGACTTCCATCTTCCGCTGGCCGTCGCCGCGCCCCTGGTCGTGCTCTGCCTGCTGCTCGGCGCCTACATGTCGGCGGCGGAGACGGCGATCACCGGCGCCTCGCGGCCGCGCATGCACCGGCTGGCCCAGCAGGGCAGCAAGCGGGCGGCGCTGGTCAACAGGCTGCTCGACCGCAAGGACGAGGCGGTGAGCGCGGTCCTGCTGGGCAACAGCGTGATGAACATCCTGTCGGCGTCGCTCACAACCGCGGTGCTGACCGAGCTGTTCGGCGCGGCGGGCGTCGTCTATGCCACGATCATCATCGGCCTGCTGGTCGTCGTGTTCGCCGAAGTGATGCCCAAGACCTGGGCCCTGCTGCGCGCCGATCGCGTGGCGCTGATGCTGGCGCCGTCGATTTTCCTCACCCTGCTCCTGCTCGGGCCGGTCGCCCGGTCGGTCGCGTGGATCAGCCACGTCTTCCTGTATCTGCTCGGGGTGCGCGCTCCGACCACGGGCGCCGAGGAACATGCCGAACTGCTGCGCGGCGCCATCGAGATGCACGGCGAGGACAAGACCGACGAGGATGCGCCCGCCGAGAAGGCAATGTTGCGCTCGGTGCTCGATCTCGGCGACCGCACGGCAGGCGACGTGATGACCCATCGCGCCAACGTCGCGCTGATCGACGCCGACCAGCCGACCGATTCGATCGTGACCCAGATGCTGGAGGCGCCCTACACGCGCATCCCGCTCTACCGCGGCCAGCCCGACAACGTCGTCGGCGTCGTCCACGCCAAGGATCTGTTCCGCGCGGTCAAGGCCGCCGGCGGGCCGGAGACGGTGAAGATCGCCGACGTCATGACGACGCCGTGGTTCATCCCCGAATCGACGATCCTGTTCGACCAGCTCGAGGCGTTCCGGGCGCGCCACGAGCATTTCGCCATCGTCGTCGACGAGTACGGCGCGCTGCGCGGCATCGTCACCCTCGAGGACATCATCGAGGAGATCGTGGGCGACATCGAGGACGAGCACGACGCCGTCCGCCGCGGCGTGGTCAAGCGCGACGACGGCAGCATGATCTGCCAGGGCATGGTGCCGATCCGCGACCTCAACCGGGCCTACGGCTGGGGCCTGCCCGAGGACGTGGCCACGACCATCGCCGGCCTGGTGCTGCACGAGGCGCGGCGCATCCCGGAAGTGGGCCAGACCTATGCATTTTACGGATTCCGCTTCGAAATTCTGAAGCGCGAGGGCACCCGCATCGCCGAGTTGCGCATCATGCCGCCGGCCGCCATACAGGCGGTCTGAACGCCGTTTTTCTGAACATGCGAGAGGAATGACCATGCCGCTTTCGCCGCCGATCGGGCGACAGCACCTGCACACGCGTAAAGTCACCTGCCAGGGCTTCTTCCGCGAGGACGGGCTCTGGGATATCGAAGGTCACATCACCGACGAGAAGAGCTACGAGCACGCCAACGAATGGCGCGGGCCGCTCAAGCCCGGCGACTTCGTGCACGACATGTGGATCCGTCTGACGATCGACCACAAGTTCACGATCGTCGAGGTCGAGGCCGTGACCGACAAGTCGCCGTACAGCATGTGCGGCGACATCGCGCCCAACTTCAAGAAGCTGATCGGACTCAGGATCGGCGGCGGCTTCAACCGCGCCGTGCGCGAGCGGGTGGGCGGCGTCCACGGCTGCACGCACATCGTCGAGCTGCTGGGCCCCGTGGCGACCACGGCGTTCCAGACCGTCGCCTCCCGCAAGGCGCAGGACCTGAACCGCGCCCACCGCGCCAGGATGGGCACCTTGCCGCCGTCCTCGCCCGAGGATGCCGGCAAGCCGCGCCGCAAGCCCTACATGCTCGACAGCTGCCACACCTGGGCCTCGGACAGCGAGGTCACAAGGCGCTGGGTGCCGGATTTCTACAGCGGTCCCGACGCCGAAGCGGTGCGCGCCGCGGCCAAGGGCAAGAAGATCGAGATGGAGGGCTAGGCCCGCTTGTCATCCTCGGCGGGCGTCAGCGTGGTGATCGCCAGCGCGTGCAGGCCGGCGTCGAGTTCGGCCTTCAGCGCCTCGTACACCATGCGCTGGCGAGCCACGCGGTTGTGGCCCTCGAAGGCCGCCGACACGATCTCGACCCGGAAGTGCGACTCGCCACCCTCGCGGTGGCCGGCATGGCCGCGGTGCTTCGAGGACTCGTCCTCGATGCTGAGGCGCGCGGGCGTGAAGCGCTGCCGGAGCTTGTTGTCAATCGCCGTCGCCACCGTGCCCATCATTTGCCTCTCTTGCCGGCCCAATCGCCGGAACACATATTAGACGAATGCCTCGGCGGCGAGCGAAACCTCTGGCGGAAGTGGCGCCCAAGACCTTCCAGAAGGTCTGCGAGGCGCCGGGATGCCGCCTGCACGGCGAGTTCCGCGCGCCGCTCGCGCGCGACCGGCTGACCGAGTACCGCTGGTTCTGCCTCGAGCACGTGCGCGACTACAACAAGAAGTGGGATTATTTCGCCGGGCTCGGTGCCGAGGCGATCGAGCAGCACATCCGCGCCGACACGACCTGGCGCCGGCCCGTCTGGCCGCTCGGCGCCCGCCGCAGCGGCGGCCCCCACATCCACGATCCGCTGGGGCTCAGCGACGACGCCGGCCTGGGTGAAAAGCCGCCGCCCAAGATGGATGGCAGCGAGCAACTGACCCCGGCCGAGCGCGACGCCCTGGGCGTTCTTGAACTTTCATGGCCGCTGACCCGGGCGGACGTGAAATCCCGCTACAAGGAACTGGTGAAACTGCACCACCCCGACGCCCACGGCGGCGCCCGCGAGGCCGAGGAAAAATTGAAGGAAATCAATGCCGCCTATTCCACCCTGCGAGCCTCGGAGAAGCTGCCGACGGCGTGATTAGCTCCGCTCGGGGCAGACCGGGCAATTGGCCGCTTGCAGCCCACAATTGGGCCTGCGACTATCGTTTTAGCCCGCAATTTGGCGGGCTTTGTTATGTGGGACACGAGTGATGGCTTCTTCAGCGACCGCGGCCCGGCCGACCGTTACGGGCATGCCGGATATCAAGGTTTCCGCCCGCCAACTCTTCGGCATCGACACCGACATGGAAGTGCCGGCCTTCAGCACCACCACCGAGCACGTTCCGGTGGTCGATGATGCCTATCTGTTCGATCACGACACCACGATGGCGATCCTCGCAGGCTTCGCGCACAACCGCCGCGTCATGGTCCAGGGCTATCACGGTACCGGCAAGTCGACCCACATCGAGCAGGTCGCGGCACGCCTCAACTGGCCCTGCCTGCGCATCAACCTCGACAGCCACATTTCCCGCATCGACCTGATCGGCAAGGATGCCATCGTGTTGAAGGACGGCAAGCAGATCACCGAATTCCGCGAAGGCATCCTGCCGTGGGCGCTGCAGAACCCGACGGCGCTGGTGTTCGACGAATACGACGCCGGCCGCGCCGACGTGATGTTCGTGATCCAGCGCGTGCTCGAGGTCGACGGCAAGCTCACCCTGCTCGACCAGAACAAGGTCATCCATCCGCACTCGTCGTTCCGCCTGTTCTCGACCGCCAACACGGTCGGCCTCGGCGACACGACCGGCCTCTATCACGGCACGCAGCAGATCAACCAGGGCCAGATGGACCGCTGGTCGATCGTGACGACGCTCAACTACCTGCCGCACGAGCAGGAAGTGAACATCGTCGCCGCCAAGACGCCGCACATGGACAGCGAGGAAGGCCGCAAGATCATCTCCGCGATGGTGGCGCTCGCCGATCTCACCCGCGCGGGCTTCATCGCCGGCGACATCTCGACCGTCATGTCGCCGCGCACGGTGATCACGTGGGCCGAGAACGCGCGCATCTTCGGCGGCGACATCGGCTTCGCCTTCCGCCTCACCTTCCTCAACAAGTGCGACGAGGTCGAGCGTTCGACCCTCGCCGAGTACTACCAGCGCTGCTTCGGCAAGGAACTGCCGGCGTCGAGCGGCAAGGGCGGGAAGCTGCACTAGTAGGAGAAGGCCGTCATGGCCGCCAAGGACTCGACTCCCCTCGAGGAGTTCCGTCGCGTCACCGCCACCACCATGCGGGCGGTGTCGCGCAAGGAAGTGAACGTCTCGTTCGTGCCCGACGGCGGCTCTCTGCTGGGCCAGGAGGCGCGCATCACCGTGCCGGCGCGCGACCTGCCGGTCGAGGATGTGAGCCGCGTGCGCGGCGAGGCCGACTCGATGGCGCTGAAGATGCGCCACCACGACCGCAAGATGCATCTGCGCCGCGTGCCGCGCGGCGAGACCGCGCGCGCGATCTTCGAGGCCGTCGAGCAGGTGCGCGTCGAGTCGCTCGGCGCACGCAAGATGGCCGGCGTCGCCGACAACCTGTCCGCCCTCTACCGCCAGCGCTCCGACCAGCGCGGCCACGCCCGCATCAAGTCCAAGGACGACGCGCCGATCGCCGACGTGATCGGCCTGATCGCCCGCGAGCAGTTGCTGGGCGCCGCGCCGCCTGAATCGGCCAAGGCGATGGTCGACATGTGGCGCGCCGACATCGAATCGGCCGCCGGCCGCGATTTCCAGAAGCTGCGCGATTCACTGGGCAACCAGGACGCCTTCGCGCGCGCCGCGCGCCAGCTGATCCGCGACCTCAAGCTTGGCGACGAGACCGCCGACCTGCAGGACGACGACCCCGAGGACAGCCAGGACCAGGAGAACGCCGACGGCCAGTCGAACGAGACCGGCGACGACCAGAGCGATTCGAGCGAGACCCAGGGCTATGGCGCCCAGGGCGAGGAGACCGAGGACGCGTCCGACCAGGAAGACGCCTCGGAGACCTCCGCCGACCAGGCCCAGACCGAGATGCAGATGGGCTCGGGCGACGAGGAGGAGCCGGGCCGCGCCGAGCGTCCGTGGCTGCCGCCGGGCGCCCTCAGCAACGAGCCCGCCGGCCAGCAGTATCACGCCTATACGGTCAAGCATGACGAGGTCGTCGAGGCCGACATGCTGTGCGACGCCGAGGAACTCGGCCGCCTGCGCAACCATCTCGACCAGCAGCTCGCGCACCTGTCGGGCGTGATCGGCAAGCTGGCCAACCGCCTGCAGCGCCGCCTGATGGCGCAGCAGAACCGGTCGTGGGACTTCGACCTCGACGAGGGCACGCTCGACGCCGCGCGCCTCACGCGCATCATCACCAACCCGATGCATGCGCTGTCGTTCAAGAAGGAAAAGGACACCAATTTCCGCGACACCGTGGTGTCGCTGCTGATCGACAATTCGGGCTCGATGCGCGGCCGGCCGATCACGGTCGCGGCGATGAGCGCCGACATCCTGGCGCGCACGCTCGAGCGTTGCGGCGTCAAGGTCGAGATCCTGGGCTTCACCACGCGCGCCTGGAAGGGCGGCCAGAGCCGCGAGCAGTGGCTCGCCGCCGGCAAGCCCGCCAATCCGGGCCGCCTCAACGACCTGCGGCACATCATCTACAAGCCAGCTGACGCCCCATGGCGACGGGCGCGCAAGAGCCTCGGCCTGATGCTGCGCGAAGGCATCCTCAAGGAGAATATCGACGGCGAGGCGCTG
>Ga0070680_100002746_pt1 | contig 13055 bp, 15 predicted proteins | sample KBSC73BmetaG_FD_64672 | JGI IMG/M metagenome (GOLD analysis project Ga0070680, IMG submission 64672) | Corn rhizosphere microbial communities from Kellogg Biological Station, Michigan, USA - KBS C7-3B metaG | ecosystem: Host-associated > Plants > Roots > Rhizosphere | place: USA: Michigan...
CTCTGCGCAAGAATATTTCAAACAATTGTCGTCCTGAGGCGTAGCCGAAGGACCTTGCGGAGCGATTAAACAGGACTTGGACACCGAGCGTGTGACCACCGTGAGGTCCTTCGCCTTTGGCTCAGGACGACAAGGATTAGACTTTGCCCCGGTCGGCCGGCAGCTTGTCGGCGGTCTGCAGCATCAGGCGGTCGACGCGACCGCCTTCCACCAGGTGCTTCTGCAGCACCTCGTCGACGTCCGCCTTGTTCGCCACCGAGTACCAGACGCCTTCGGGATAGATCACCATCGTCGGTCCGAGCTCGCAGCGGTCGAGGCAGCCGGCGGTGTTGATGCGCACGTTCCCGAGGCCGAGCTGCTTGGCCTTGCTCTTCATGTGGTCACGCAGCTCCTCTCCGCCGCGCTCCGCGCAACAGCCGCGCGGATGGCCGGCCGGCCGGCGGTTGGTGCAGCAGAAGACATGGGCCTCGTAGTACGGCCTGGGATCCTCGGGTTTCTCGCGCGTGCTCATCGTCTATTCCTTCTTGCCGCCGCCACTGCCGCCACCCGTGGCGATATTGGCGAGCTGCGACCAGAAGGCCTGCTGCATCTGCTGCATCTGGTCGACGCCCTGCATGGAGGCCGGCAGCCAGGTCTTGAAGATCGTCTCGGGGTTCATGGCGTTGAGGCTGTTGCGCAGGCGCTCCTCGATCTCGCCCATCACCCGCTGCTGCATCGGGCCGAGGTCGGGCAGGCCGAAGAAGGCGCGGGCCTCCTCGGGCGTGCAGGTCACTTCGACATTAACTTTCATCGCACTTTCTCCGTTGCCGGCCCACCTTAGGCGATCCCATGCTATGAGGCGATATGGTTCCCGCCTGGCTGTCCGCCAATCCCCGCGCCGCCAAGAGCCTCGCCTTCGGCCGCGACCAGCAGTTCGTCGTCAATCCCGACGGCGTGCCCGAGCTGCTGGAGGAACTGAAGGAATGCCCGGCCCACCGGCAGACGCCGCTGCAATCCCTGCCGGCACTGGCCGCGCGCTTCGGCGTGGGCGAAATCCGCGTCAAGGACGAGAGCCAGCGCTTCGGCTTCGGCGCGTTCAAGGCACTGGGCGGCGTGCTGGGCGTCTACAGTGAATTGTCGAGCGCGATCGGCGACGCCTACCACACCTCGCCCTCGTTCAAGGACGTCTTGGCAGGCAAGCACCGCGAGATCACCGGCCGCTTCGTCTTCACCACCGCGAGCTCGGGCAACCACGGCCGCGCCGTCGCCGCCGGCGCCAGGCTGTTCGGCAACAAGTGCGTGATCTTCCTGCCGAAGTTCACCTCGGACGAGAAGGAAGCCGCGATCTGCGCGCGCGGCGCCGACGTCATCCGCGTCGACGGCGACTACGACACCGCCGTCGCCCAGTGCCGCACGCAGGCGGCGGCCAACGGCTGGACCGTCATCTCCGACACCTCGTGGGCGGGCTACGACCGCATCCCGCGCAGCGTGATGCGCGGCTACACAGTGCTCGTCGAGGAGATCATCCGGCAGTGGCGCGCCGGCCCCACGCACGTGCTCGTCCAGGCCGGCGTCGGCGGCCTGGCCGCAGCGGTCTTCGGTTATCTGTGGGCGCGCTACGAACCGCGCCCGACCTTCGTCATCGTCGAGCCCGAAAGTGCCGACTGCTGGTTCCAGAGCAACCGCGCCGGCCGGCCCGCCGGCGCCAGCGGCGCCGCCGACACGGTGATGGGGGGCCTCGCCTGCCGCGAGATCTCGCCCGTGACGTGGCCCATCCTCGGCCTCGCCACCGACTGGTTCATGACCATCGCGGAAGACGGCGTGCTGCCGGCGCGCAAGCTGTTCGCCCATCCGCTCGACGGCGACCCCGCGCTGGCATCGGGTCCGTCGGGCTGCGCCGGCCTGGCGGGCCTCACCCGCCTGTGCACCGAGGAGGCCGCGTTCAAGGCACTCGGCCTCGGCCCCAAGTCGCGCGTGCTGCTGATCAACAGCGAGGGCAATCTCGGCGAGGGCTCGGCGTGAGCGACGGCCGCAACCGTCTCGCCGCCGAGACCAGTCCCTATCTGCTGCAGCACGCGGACAATCCCGTGCACTGGTGGGCGTGGGGCGAGGCGGCGCTGGCCGAGGCGCAGCGCACCAACCGGCCGATCCTGCTGTCGGTCGGCTATGCCGCCTGTCACTGGTGCCACGTCATGGCGCACGAGAGCTTCGAATCGGCCGACGTGGCGGCGGTGATGAACGCGCTGTTCGTCAACATCAAGGTCGACCGCGAGGAGCGGCCCGACGTCGACGCGATCTACATGCAGGCCCTGCAGGTCATGGGCGAGAGCGGCGGCTGGCCGCTCACGATGTTCTGCACGCCGCAGGGCGAGCCGTTCTGGGGCGGCACCTACTTCCCCACGCCGGCGCGCTACGGGCGGCCGGGCTTCGTCGACGTGTTGAAGAGCGTGGCCCAGGCCTTCCGCGACAAGCCTCGGGACATCGAGACCAACCGCGCCGGCCTGCTGAAGGCGCTGAACGACAAGGCGGTCAACAAGGCCATCGCGATCGCGGGTGACGGGCCGCTGCTGCCGATGGCGATCCTCGACCGCATCGCCGACCGGCTGGCCGGCGAGTGCGACCCGGTGTGGGGCGGCTTCGCCCAACCGCCGAAATTCCCCTCGCCCTACATGTTCGAGCTGCTGTGGCGCGGCTGGCTGCGCGACCGCGGCGAGATGAAGCGCTTCGAGGCGGTCACGGTCGCGCTCGACCGCATGTGCCAGGGCGGCATCTACGATCACCTGGGCGGCGGCTTCGCGCGCTACGCCACCGACGCGCACTGGCTGATCCCGCACTTCGAGAAGATGCTGTACGACAACGCACAGCTGATCGACCTGCTGACGCTCGTCTGGCAGGAGACGAAGAGTCCGCTCCATGCCCAGCGCATCGCCGAGACCTGCGACTGGATCCTGCGCGAAATGACGGCCGAGGGCGGCGGCTTCGCGGCGAGCTACGACGCCGACTCCGAAGGCGTCGAGGGCAGGTTCTACGTCTGGGACGCCGCCGAGATCGACGCCGTGCTGGGTGCCGAGGATGCCGCGTTCTTCGGCGAGGTCTACGACGTCTCCCCGCAGGGCAACTGGGAGCACCACACCATCCTGCAGCGCAACCATGCCCCCGCGTTTCGCGACGAGCCCGGCGAGCGGCGGCTCGCGGGCCTGCGCGCGAAGCTGAAGGCGGTGCGCGACAGGCGCGTGTGGCCGGGCTGGGACGACAAGGTCCTGGCCGACTGGAACGGGCTCACGATCGCGGCCCTCGCCAACGCGGCGGCGACGTTCCAGCGCGACGACTGGCTGGCCGCCGCCGTCCGCGCCTGGCGCTTCATCCTCGACACGATGCAGGACGGCGGCCGGCTGTTCCATTCCCATCGCGCGGGCAAGCGCCTGCACCGCGGCACGCTCGACGACTACGCCAACCTGGCGCGCGCCGGCGTGGCGCTGTTCGAGGCGACCGGCGAGGCGGCCTACGTCGGCGAGGTGCTGGCCCTGATCGCCGCGCTCGACCGCCACTTCGCCGACCCGCACGCCGGCGGCTATTTCGTCACCGCCGACGACGCCGCCGACCTGATCGTGCGCACCAAGCATTGCCACGACAACGCCGTGCCGCCGGGCAACGCCACCCTGGTCGGCGTGTTCGCGCGGCTGTGGACCATCACCGGTGATCCTGCCTGGCATGACAAGGCGGTGAAGCAGGTCGCCGCCTTCGCGGGCGAACTCGACGGCAACTTCTTCCCGCTGATGACCCTGCTCAACGGCTACGAAACCTTGCAGGGGGCCACTGAAGTGGTGATCGTCGGCGCGCCCGACGATCCGGCGACCGAGGCGCTGCGCCGCGCCGTCTATGCGAGGAGCCTGCCCAACAAGATCGTCCGGCGCCTGGCCCCGGACGCCGTCTTGCCGGCCGCCCACCCCGCGGCGGGCAAGGGCCTGGTCGGCGGCAAACCTGCACTCTACGTCTGCAAGAACATGACGTGCGGAGCGCCTGTGACCTCGCCAGATCACGTTGCATTTCCATAAGCGCTTCCCTTGATGGTAGAACGCCTTCGCCAGGCTTTCTGGCGGGGGGAGAACAATGAAGCAGTGGAATCCGGCGGCCCAGGGCCGCCTGCTGGGGCTTGTCGCCCTGGCGATCGCGAGCTCGGGCTGCGCGACCGTGGTCGGAGGGACGACCCAGGAAGTCTTCGTCGAGACCGACCCGGCCGGCGCCGAATGCAAGGTCGACCGCCTGGGCGCCAATGTCGGGGTGGTGAAGCCGACGCCGGGCCGGGTGAACGTCTCGCGCTCCAAGGAAACGATGGTCGTGAGCTGCACGCTCGACAACTACGAACAGGCCAACGAGACCCTGTCGTCGAAGTTCACCGGCGCCACCCTCGGCAACGTCCTGCTGGGCGGCATCGTCGGTATTGCCGTGGACGCCGCGTCGGGTGCCAACAACAAGTATCCCGAGCGGGTCACGGTCATCATGACGCCGGCCAGCTTCCCCAGCGAGGCGACGCGGGACGCGCACTTCGACGGTGTGAAGGCACGCATCAGGACCACCGCCGACGCCGAGGCAAAGCGCATTCGCGAAAGCTGCAACAGCAACAATCGCGAACTTTGCCGCCAGGATGAGAAGCCGGTGATCGAGGCGCGCGACCGCGCCCTCGACGCGATCGAGCAGAAGCGTCTGGCCGCGAAGATCGTTCCGAAGGTCTGAGTCACGGCGGCGGAATGCTTGTCATGCTGCACGAAGCGTCCCATGTTCCTTGGAAATCCGAGGAGTTCGTTCCGTGCAGCTTCAGCTCAAGACTTGGCAGTTCGTCGAAGAGTATCTCAAGACCAGGACCGGCATCATCATCCCGATCGGCTCGACGGAGCAGCATGGGCCGACCGGGCTGATCGGGACCGACGCGCTGACCGCCGAGATGATCGGCCGCGGCGTCGGCGAGAAGGTGGGCGCGCTGGTGGCGCCCACGATCTCGGTCGGCATGGCCCAGCATCACCTCGACTTCGCGGGCTCGATCACGCTCAAGCCGACGACCCTGATCGCCGTCGTGCGCGACAACGTGCTGTCGCTGGCCAAGCACGGCTTCACCCGCTTCTTCTTCGTCAACGGCCACGGCGGCAACATCGCCACGGTGACGGCGGCCTTCTCCGAGATCTACTCCGAGCGCTCGATGGAGCGCATGAGCAACCAGCCCTCGATCAAGTGCGCCCTGCGCAACTGGTGGGACAGTCCGGGCATCAAGCGGCTGAGCTCGGAACTCTATCCGACCGGCGAAGGCAGCCACGCGACGGCCTCGGAAGTGGCGCTCACCTGGTACAAATATCCCGAGACGATGGACCGCCGCGTGCTCGAGCCGCGGATCGCGCCCAATGGCTCGTTCGCCGACTCCGAGGACTATCGCCGCGCCTTCCCCGACGGCCGCATCGGCTCGGATCCCAGCCAGGCGACGCCCGAGCACGGCAAACGCTTCTACGACCAGGCCGTCGAGGACGTGGCGCGCGACTACGAGTCCTGGATCAGGCGCTGAGGGCGCGCTCGCGCTGGCGCCGCAGGATGTAGAGGCCCGAGGCCACGACGACGACGATGCCGGCGAGCGCCAGCTCGTTGGGCAGGTCGCCCCACACGACGAAGCCGATGACGAGCGCCCACAGCACCGAGCCGTAGCGGAACGCGCCCATGACCGAGATCTCGGCCTTCGAGCGCAGCGCCAGCATCAGCGTCTGGTAGCCGATCGCCAGCAGCAGCGAGGACGCCGCCACCAGGCCGACCCCGCGCGGGCTCATCGGCTGCCAGCCGACGACGGTCGTCCAGGCACAGCCGACGAAGGCCAGCGCCAGCGCCGAGCCCAGCGACACCACCAGCGAGGGCACGTGGCGCGGCACGTAGCGGCCGAGGATGTCGCGGCTGGCGCCCAGGAACGAGGCGAAGACCACGACCCAGGTCCACAGGTTGGCGTCGCCGGGCCTGGGCTGGATCACCATCAGCACGCCGGCGAAGCCGAGGGCGATGGCGCACCACCGGCGCCAGCGCACGTCCTCGCGCAGCACCACGACCGCGAGGATGGCCAGGAACAGCGGCGTCGACATGTTCACCGCGGTGGCGATGGCGAAGGGGATGTGGAACAGCGCCACGAGATAGAAGGTCGAGGCCGACGCCTCGAGCACGCCGCGCGCCAGCACCGAGCGGTGCGTGATGGTCGGCACCTGCCGCCACGCGCCGCTCAGCAGCAGCGCAAGCCCGCACCACAGGGTGGCGAAGACGCCGCGCAGGCCGATCGCCTGGATCGCCGGCATGGTCTCGGCCGCGAGCTTGATCAGCGCGTCGTTGAAGATGAAGACGACGACCGACGCCGACATCCAGAGGATGCCGCGGGTTTGGCCGGTCACTTTCTGGCGCTCACTTCGATGAGCCGGCCATCTTCACGATGAGCTTCCAGTGGTCGTCGCCGACCGGGGACACCGAAAGCCGCGACTGGCGCACGAGCCCCAGTTCCCTGAACTTCGGATCGGCCTTGATTGCCGCCAGGGTGACCGCCTGCTTCAGCGCCTCGACCGGCGCCACATCGACGGTGACGGCCTTGCCCGCCTTGTCGGTGGGATCGGGATAGGCCGTCCTGGCCACCTTGGCGATGCCCACGATCTCCTTGCCGTCGTTCGAATGGTAGAAGAAGCACAGATCGCCCGTCTTCATCGCCTTGAGGTTGATGGCGGCCTGGGCGTTGCGCACGCCGGTCCACGAGGTGCGCTTGTCCTTGACCAGGTCGTCCCACGAATAGACCGACGGCTCGGATTTGATCAGCCAATGCGCCATGTCACTCCCCTTGTTCGTTCAGGGCTACTCGCCCTCGCGCCTCAGTGGACGCGCCAACAGCGCGCGGATCGCATCGTCGAGGTCCGCGCCCTCATGGAGGATAGCATCGACGGCGGCGCATATCGGCATTTCGATCTTCTGCCGGGCTGCCCGCGCCAGCACGGCCGGCGCCGTCGCTTCGCCTTCGACGACCTGGCGGCGGCCCTCCATGAATTTCGCGAGCGACAGGCCCTTGCCGAGCGCCGCGCCCAGCGAGCGGTTGCGCGACAGCGGGCCGTAGCAGGTGAGCGCCAGGTCGCCGAGGCCGCTCAGGCCCGTCAGCGTCTCCAGCTCCGCGCCCATCGCCTGGCCGAGCCGCGCCATCTCGGCGAAGCCGCGCGTCACCAGCGCCGCCGCCGCATTGGCGCCGAGGCCGCGGCCCTCGACGATGCCGGCCGCGATCGCCAGCACGTTCTTCACCGCGCCGCCCAGCGCCACGCCCAATACGTCATGCGTCCAGTAGGGGCGGAAGGCGCCGGACGCCAGAGTCGCCGCAAGATCGCGGCCGAGATTGGGATCGACAGTGGCGATGCTGATCGCCGTCGGCAGGCCACGCACGGCTTCCTCGGCGAAGCTCGGCCCGGACAGCAGCGCAAGCCTCCGTCCCGGCTGCACGTCGGCCAGCACTTCGTGCATCAGCAGGCCGCTCCTTGCCTCGATGCCCTTCGCACAGATCACGACCGGCGCGCTCCCGGGCAACCGGCTCGCAAGCGCGCGCACGGCCTGCGCCGGGCACGCCAGCAGCAGCGCATCGCACGTCGCCAGCGCATCGAGGTCGCGCGCAGCGGCGATGCCGGCTTCGAGCGGGATGCCGGGAAGATAGATGTCGTTCCTGCGCTTCGTCGCGATCGCCGCCGAGATCGCCGGATCGCGCGACCACAGGGTGACCTCGCGGCCGGCGCGGCGCGCCAGGCAGGCCAGCGCCGTGCCCCAGGCGCCGCCGCCCACCACGCCGATGTGACCGGGGTCGGCCATTCGCGGCCTCACAGGCTGAGGTTGAAGGCGATGGAAATGCGCTCGGCGGTGCCGCGGTAGGGCCGCACCTGGTGCAGCAGCCAGGCCGGGAACAGCAGCAGGCGGCCGGCCTTGGGCCTTATCGTCTCGTTGGCGCCCACCGAGAGCCCGGCGCTGCCGAAGGCGAGATGCGGTGCATACATCGCCGGCCCCGGCCCGCGCGGATCCATGAATTCGAGCTCGCCGCCCAGCGCGGGATCGGCATCGATGCCGCCGTCGTCGACGTAGTAGACGCCCGACCAGAAGCTGCCGGGATGGGAATGGAACTCGTTGCCGTGGCCCGAGCGGTTGACGTTGGCCCACATGTTGGCGCGCCAGGCGATCGTGACCGGCTGGCCCTGGCGATCCGTCGTGGCGCGCGTGGCGGTGTTGCGGCCGATCGCCAGCAGCTTGATCGCCGGCGCGCCGCCCCAGCGGTCCATGTCCCAGTCCGACTGCCAGCCGCCGAGGTTGGAGTGCTGTGTGCCGGGATGCGTCCTGTGGCGCTGCTCGATCGCCTCGCGCAGCGCGGCGTTGAGCGCGGTGGCATCGGGCACCTCGACCATCAGGATCGGCGTGGCGAACAGCGGGACGGTCTCGAAGGACGTGCTCATGCCGGCAACCCTACACCCGAACGGCGGCGTGCGGATCGAGCGGCCAGCGCGGCCGCGGCCGGAAGTCCAGCGCATCGACGAGGCCCAGGCGCAGCCGCTCGAGGCCGGCCCAGGCGATCATCGCGCCGTTGTCGGTGCACAGCCCGACCGGCGGTGCGACGAGGCGCGCGCCGTGGCGGGCCGCCGCCTCTTCCAGCCGGCGGCGCAGGTAGAGATTGGCCGCGACGCCGCCCGCCACGACCAGGGTCGGCGACGGCGCGAGCGCCAGGGCATTGCCGCAGCGGTCGGCCAGGACGTCGCCCACGGTGCGCTGGAAGGAGGCACAGAGATCGGCGATCGCCGCCGGATCGCCCGCCGGCAGCTTCTCGACCGCGAGGCGCACCGCGGTCTTGAGACCGGAGAAGGAAAAGTCGCAGCCGGGCTTGCGCCACATCGGCCGCGGCAGTTGAAAGCGCTGCGGGTCGCCGCCGGCCGCGGCCTTCTCGACCGCCGGCCCGCCCGGGAAGCCCAGCCCGAGCAGCTTGGCCGTCTTGTCGAAGCATTCGCCCACGGCATCGTCGATCGTCGTGCCCAGCCGCGTGAAGTCGCCGGGCCCACGCACGGTGAGAAGCTGGCAGTGCCCGCCCGAGACCAGCAGCAGCAGATAGGGAAAGGCCACGTCCTCGGTGAGGCGCACGGTGAGCGCATGGCCCTCGAGGTGATTGACCGCGAGGAAGGGCTTGTCGTGCGCGAAGGCCATCGCCTTGGCCGTCATCACGCCCACCATCACGCCGCCGATCAGCCCCGGCCCGCCGGTCGCGGCGATGCCGTCGAGGTCGGCGAGGCCCAGCCCGGCCTCGGCCAGCGCCTCGGCCACCAGCCCGTCGAGCCGCTCGAGATGGGCGCGCGCGGCGATCTCGGGCACGACGCCGCCGAAGCGGCGATGTTCGGTCAACTGGCTGTAGACGACGTTGGCGAGGATCCGGCCAATGGGTGCCCCGCCGGCCGGCGCCTCGACGACGGCCACGGCCGTCTCGTCACAGCTGGTTTCGATGCCCAGGACACGCATCCATGTCTTCTAGCGTCGGCGGCCGACCTAAGCTAGAGCAGCGCCATGGCTTCTCCCCTCCTCAGGATCGGCACGCGCGGCAGCAAGCTGGCGCTGACGCAGGCCGGGCTGGTGCGCGACGCGCTCGCGGCCGCCGTGCCGGCGCTCGCTGCCCCCGGTGCGATCGAGATCGTCCGCATCACCACCACCGGCGATCGCATCCAGGACCGGCCGCTGGCCGACGCCGGCGGCAAGGGCCTGTTCGTGAAGGAGATCGAAGAGGCGCTGCTCGACAAGCGCATCGACGCCGCCGTGCACAGCATGAAGGACATGCCGACGGCGCAGCCGCCGGGCCTCGTCATCTCGGCCTTCCTGCCGCGCGAGGACGTGCGCGACGTGCTGATCGCCGGCGACATCAAGCGCATCGCCGACCTGAAGAAGGGCGCCGTGATCGGCTCGGCGGCCCTGCGGCGCAAGGCGCAGCTCCTCCACCTGCGGCCCGACCTGCAGGTCGTGAATTTTCGCGGCAACGTCGACACGCGGCTGGCCAAGCAGGCGGCGGGCGAGGTCGATGCGACCTTGCTCGCCCTCGCCGGCCTGAAGCGCCTTGGCCTCGGCCATGTCGGCACGCCGATCTCCGAGGACGAGATGCTGCCGGCCGTCGGCCAGGGCGCGGTCTGCATCGAATGCCGGAGCGACGACCCCTCGACGCGCGGCTGGCTGGCGGCGGTCGATCACGCGCCGACGGCGATCTGCGTCGCCGCCGAACACGCGATGCTCGCGGTACTCGACGGCTCGTGCCGCACGCCGATCGCCGGCCACGCCACCCTGGGCGCTGGCGGGACGCTTCATTTGCGCGGCATGATCCTGAAGCCCGACGGTTCGCAGGTGATCGCCACGGAGCGCACGGGCGCGGCGAACGCCGCCGCCGCCCTCGGCAAGGACGCGGGGCTCGAGCTCAAGCAGCGCGGCGGGCCGGGATTCCTCGAATGACCGACAAGGCCGAGTACGACGCGACCGGCCTGCTCTGCCCGCTGCCGGTGCTGCGCGCCAACCGCAAGCTGCGCGAGCTTCCCGTGGGCGGCGAGCTGACGGTCCGCGCCACCGATCCGGCGGCGGAGAGCGATTTTCCCGCCTACTGCAAGCAGACCGGTCACGAACTGGTCTCGGCCTCGCGGGATGGCGAGGTACTGGTATTCGTCATCCGGAAACGCTAGTAGCCGGGCCATGCCGAAATCCAGCTTCAAGACCATCGATGACCTCGCCGTGTCCGGCAAGCGCGTGCTCGTGCGCGTCGACCTCAATGTGCCGATGAAGAACGGCCAGGTGACCGATGCCATGCGCATCGAGCGTGCCGCGCCGACGTTGAAGGAACTCGCCGACAAGGGCGCCCGGGTCGTGGTGTTGAGCCACTTCGGCCGTCCCGACGGCAAGCGCGTGCCGGAGATGTCGCTGAAGCCGCTGGTCGAGCCGCTCGGCAAGGCGATCGGCAAGCCGGTCGCCTTCGCCGACGACTGCATCGGCGCGGTGGCCGAGGATGCGGTGCGCGGGCTCAAGAACGGCGAGGTGCTGCTGCTCGAGAACCTCCGCTTCCACAAGGAGGAGGAGAAGAACGAGGCGGGTTTCATCGACAAGCTCTCCGCCCTTGGCGACATCTATATCAATGACGCCTTCTCCGCCGCGCATCGCGCGCACGCCTCGACCGAAGGCCTCGCCAACCGTCTGCCCGCCGCGGCCGGCCGCCTGATGCAGGCCGAGCTCGAGGCGCTGGACAACGCGCTGGGCGCGCCGAAGAAGCCGGTCTGCGCCGTCGTCGGCGGCGCCAAGGTCTCGACCAAGCTCGACCTGCTGGGCAATCTCGTGGGCAAGGTCGACAAGCTGATCATCGGCGGCGGCATGGCCAACACCTTCCTGCAGGCCCAGGGCATCGCCGTCGGCAAGTCGCTGTCGGAGAAGGACCTCGGCGCCACCGCGCGCGCGATCCTCGAGAAGGCCAAGGCCGCCAGGTGCACAGTGCTCCTGCCGGTCGACGTCGTCGTCGCCGGCGCGTTCAAGGCCGGCGCGGCCAGCAAGGTCGTCGACGCCAACGCCTGTCCCGACGACCAGATGATCCTCGACGTCGGCCCCAAATCGATCGCGCTCTACCAGAAGGAAGTCGCCGAATGCGCGACCCTGGTGTGGAACGGCCCGCTCGGCGCCTTCGAGCTCAAGCCCTTCGATGCCGGCACCGTGGCGCTGGCGCAGTGCGTGGCCAAACTGACAGGCGAAAAGAAGCTGCTCTCGGTCGCCGGCGGTGGCGACACTGTCGCGGCCCTGGAAGCGGCGGGCGTTGCCGACAAGTTCAGCTACGTCTCGACCGCGGGCGGCGCCTTCCTCGAATGGATGGAAGGCAAGACGCTGCCCGGCGTTGCGGCGCTGATACGGGCGGCCTAGCTTCGGGGGCATGAGCGCCCCCACCACTCCCCCAGATCGCCCGCGCCTCCCCTGGGATCCGCCCGAGCATTTCGAGAAGCGCATTCCCGAAGGCGACAACCGCGAGCGTCTGGTCTGCGGGCGCTGCGCGTTCATCCACTATCAAAATCCGAAGGTCGTCGCCGGCGCCGTCTGCACGTGGGGCGATGGGGCGACCCAAAAGATCCTGATGGCCAAGCGTGCCATCGAGCCGCGCAAGGGGTTCTGGACCTTGCCCGCGGGCTACATGGAACTGGGCGAGACGACCGAACAGGCTGCCCAGCGCGAGGCCAAGGAAGAAGCCTGCGCCGACATCGAGATCGACCGGCTGCTGGCGATGTACTCCGTCGCGCGCATCGGCCAGGTCCAGATCATGTATCGCGCGCGCCTGCTCAACGCCGACGTCGCCGCCGGCATCGAGAGCGAGGAGGTGGCCCTGCTCGACTGGAAGGACATTCCCTGGGACCAGCTCGCCTTTCCAACGGTCGTGTGGGCCCTCGCGCACTTCCACGAGTCGCGCGGCAAGACAGACTTCGCGACCTACTCGAATCCGACAGGCGACCTCGCCAGAATGTGGCCGCCCCGCAAGCCGGAGGGTCTTTAGGACTCGCCCGAAATCCCGGTTTTTGCTATTATCGTACGAAAGTTCGGTAAGCGGACGAAACGGAGGAAACCATGCTGACGACAGCTGCAAATGACCTGCTGACGCGCGTTGGGCCGGGTACGCCCATGGGTAACCTGTTGCGGGAATACTGGATTCCCGCCTGTCTTTCCTCGGAGCTCAAGGTCGATGGCGAGCCGATGCGGCTGCTACTGCTGGGCGAGCAGCTCATCGCCTTCCGCGACACCGACGGCCGCGTCGGCGTCATGGAGCACCGCTGCCCGCACCGCTGCGCGTCGCTGTTCTTCGGCCGCAACGAGGAAGGCGGCCTGCGCTGCGTCTATCACGGCTGGAAGTTCGACGTCGAAGGCAACTGCACCGACATGCCGAACGTGAAGGAAGAGCAGGACTTCAAGCACCGCATCAAGGCCAAGGCCTACAAGGTGGTCGAGCGCGGCGGCTTCATCTGGACCTACATGGGCACGCGCGCCGAGGCGCCGCCGTTGCCCGCGCTCGA
>Ga0070680_100002749_pt1 | contig 13052 bp, 9 predicted proteins | sample KBSC73BmetaG_FD_64672 | JGI IMG/M metagenome (GOLD analysis project Ga0070680, IMG submission 64672) | Corn rhizosphere microbial communities from Kellogg Biological Station, Michigan, USA - KBS C7-3B metaG | ecosystem: Host-associated > Plants > Roots > Rhizosphere | place: USA: Michigan...
CAAGGTGGTCGGCAAGTCGGCGCCACGGGTCGACATTCCCGACAAGGTCACCGGCCGCTTCACCTACATGCAGGACTTCCGCGTGCCCGGCATGCTGCACGGGCGCGTGGTGCGGCCGCCCGCCATCGGCGCCAAGCTTGAAAAGGTGGACGATTCCGCGGCCAGGAAAATCCCGGGCGTTGCCAGAGTGGTGCGCGAGGGCGATTTCCTCGGTGTCGTCGCGACGAGTGAATGGGACGCGATCCGCGGCGCGGATGCGCTCAAGGTCACCTGGTCGAAATCCGAAACGCTGCCCGACCAGGCAAAGCTCTGGGAGCACGTGCGAGCCACCAAGGTGGTGAAGGAAGACGCCACCAGCAACGTGGGTAACGTGGCGGAAGCCTTGGCGAAGGAAGGGGCGAAGCTCCGTAAGGCAACCTATGACTTCGCCATCCACACGCACGGTTCGATCGGACCGTCGTGCGCTATTGCCGAGTTCAAGGATGGCAAGCTGACCTCATGGTCAGCGTCACAGGCCACGCACGACCTGCGCAAGCAACTCGCGTTGATGCTCGGCCTCTCGCCGGACAACGTGCGCTGCATCTATGTGGAAGGTGCCGGCTGCTACGGCCGCAACGGCCACGAGGATGCTGCCGCCGACGCCGCGCTGCTGGCGAAAATCGTGGGCGCGCCGGTGCGAGTCCAATGGTCGCGAGCGGACGAGCACGGCTGGGACCCGAAAGGCCCACCGACGCTCGTCGATCTGCAGGCGAGCACTGATGACGCAGGCAACGTGACCGCTTGGGACTCAATCTTCTATATCCCGCAGGCCGGCCCCGAGCTCAATGTCCCACTGGTGGCGGCTGATCTTGCCGGCATGCCGACCGCGAAAGTGTCATTCCCGGGCAATATCTTCCAGCTTTCGGCGATCCCGTACAAATTCCCTAACGTAAGAACGGTCTGTCGCCGCCTGGAAACGACGCCACTGCGTCCATCCTGGATCAGAACCCCAGGGCGTATGCAGAATACTTACGCCAACGAATGCTTCTTCGATGAACTGGCGGCGGCGGCGGGCATCGACCCGCTGGAATTCCGTCTGAAATATCTCGACCCCGCCGACAAGCGCGGGATCGAGGTGCTCGAGCGGGTGGCTGCGTTGGCCAAGTGGGATAAACGCCCCTCGCCAAAAAAAGCGTCCAGCGGCAACGTCGTTAAGGGACGCGGCATCAGCTACACGAAATACGAACTGGTGCGCACCTATGTCGGTGCGGTCGCCGAGGTCGAAGTTGATCGCTCGACTGGCCGTATCGCCGTTCCCAAGTTCTACATCACCCACGACTGCGGCCAGATCATCAACCCCGACGGCTTGAAGAGCCAGATCGAGGGCAATGTGATCCAGACCGTAAGCCGCACGCTCATCGAAGAACTTAAATTCGACCGCTCGCAGGTCACTAGCCTCGACTGGGCGAGCTACCCGATCCTCAAGTTCCCGCAAGTGCCCGACATCGTGATCGAGCTTATTGACCGGCCGAACGAAAAGCCGTGGGGTGCGGGCGAGCCCGCCGCCGCGGTCATCCCGTCCGCGATCTCGAACGCGGTGTTCGACGCGATCGGCGTCCGGCTGCGCTCGATCCCCTACACGCCGGCCAAGGTCCTCGCCGCAATGCAGGCGACCTGACGGATGCAGCAATAGCGGAGCGCCCCGGCGGGGCGCTCCGTCATTTTGGAAGGAACTACAATGACCATCGCCAGTCGCGTGGGCGCTCTTGTTACAACTGTCATCCTTGCCTTCGGAACTGCAATGCCAGCCAAGGCCGATCTCGTCAAAGAACTCATACCGACCGGCAAGCTGCGCGTGGCCATCGCGATCGCCCCTGCCCCGTCCGCCTTCTACGCAGTGAAGGATGGCACGACCGGCAAGTTCCGCGGCGTCACTGTCGACCTTGGCGCCGCATTGGCGCGGAAGCTGGGGGTGCCGGTCGAATTCCTCCCACACCTTGCGTCCGGCGAGATCCAGAATTCAGCCGCGAGTGGAAAATGGGACGTGACCTTCATGCCGGTCGACGAAGAGCGCAAGAAATTCGTCGATTTCGGCAATGCCTACCACCTTCTACAGAGTACATATCTGGTCGCACCAGGGTCTAAGCTCGCGAAAGTCGAGGACGCGAATGCACCCGGCGTTCGCATCGGCGGCATCGCCAATACAGCGACGTTCCGGGCGGCGCAGCGCACGGCGCCGACCGCAACCTTCGTCACCGTCCCCGGTGTCGACGCGGCGATCGCTGCGATGAATGCCGGCGAAATCGACTGCATCGCGATGTCGCGCGAGTCGCTGTCCGGTCTCGTTACGAAAATTCCGGGTTCGCGCACGCTCGAAGGCGGGTTTCTCAATTCATCGACCGCCGTCGCCGTCCCGAAAGGCAAGGCGGACGCCCTCGCCTACGTCAGCGCCTTCATCGAAGAGGCGAAAGCCAATGGCCTTGTCCGCAAGGCGCTGGATTCGATGAACCTGCAAAACTCCCAGGTCGCGCCGGCCGGGATGAAACCCTGAACACGGCGTGCTATGCGGTAGACGCGCGCTTCATTCACTCCCGATTTCTCTGGAGTTCGTATCAATGGTCGATTCCGCTGTTTCGCAGCAACTCACCCCCACCGGAAAACTTCGTGTCGCCATCGCCATAGCGCCGGCGCCGTCGGCGCAATTCGCCATCAAGGATGAAGCGACCGGCGCCTACCGTGGCGTTGCCGTCATTCTCGGGAAAGCGCTCGCGAAAAGGCTCGGTGTCGAGGCTGAACTCATCGCCCACAACGGCTCCGGCGAAGTGCAGAACTCGGCCGCCGACAACAAGTGGGACGTCGCGTTTCTGCCGGTGGACGAGGAACGCAAGAAATTCGTCGATTTCGGCAATGCCTACCATATCTTGCAAAGCACTTATCTGGTCGCGCCGGGCGCGAAGCTGAACGCGGTCAGCGAGGCCGACCGGCCGGATGTGCGCATTGGCGGGGTCGCTAACACCGCGACTTTCCGCACGTCGAACAAGACGGCGCCGAACGCAGCTCACACCGGCTTCGAAAGCGCGGATGAGGCGGTCGCGGCCTTGCGCGACGGCAAGCTCGACGCGATCGCTTTTTCCCGCGAGTCACTTACCGGCCTGCAGACCAAGGTCCCCGGCTCGCGCATCCTCGACGGCGGCTTCATGAATTCGACGACATCGGTCGCCGTGCCAAAAGGAAAGCCGGCGGCACTTGCCTATGTGACTGAGTTCATCGAGGAAGCGAAGGCATCGGGCCTCGTGCGCAAGGCCTTCGACGAAATAGGACTCAAGAGTTCGCAGGTTGCGCCAGCTGGGATGAAGTCTTAGGCCGACCTACGCTTGCTTGTCGGGAGTCGACACCACGAGCCCATCGAGCTCGTCGCTTACTTTTATCTGGCAAGACAGGCGTGAATTGGGTCGCACGTCGTACCCGAAATCGAGCATGTCTTCTTCCATCGGCGACGGTCCGCCAACTTTCTCGCGCCAGGCTTCGTCGACGTAGACGTGACAGGTCGCGCACGCACACGCCCCGCCGCACTCGGCCTCGATGCCAGGAATGTTGTTGCGGAGGGCCGTTTCCATCACGGTCGAGCCGTTCTCGGCATCAACCGTGCGGACAGTGCCGCTTGAGTCGGTATAAGTGATCTTCGGCATGAGGAAGCGTAGCAGGAGTGACCGCGCCAGCAGGTGGCGCGCGCCTCCTATATAGTCATTCCCTTGAGGACGCCATCCCCAATCAATGGGCACGGATCAAGGCGGAAATCGCCGCGCGGGCCTCTTCCACCGCCTGTGCAAGCTCCTCAATCGCGCGGCTGCTTTCACCGGACTTTGCCTGTGCAGTCGCTTCGACCTCGGCGGCAGCACTGGCAACCCGCGTTGCACCGATTCCGACAGCCGATCCTTTGAGCGTGTGAGCGAGCGTCGCGATTGCAGCCGGCTCGCTCGCGCGCATACGCTCGAGCAGCAGTTCCGACTGGCGATCGAACAGCTGAAGAACTTCCCGTTCGAGGCTGCGATCGCCGAACGTTATGCGCGCGAGATGATCGCGGTCGAGCACCGCCACCTTCAGCGCTTCGGGCTGCGCACGCTCGTATATGTTGACCGCGGCTTGCGCCATCTCTGCCTCCCAGCCGTTTTTATTGGCGAAGAGTTTGGCCCGATCGGGATCAAATCCCGGTAAATGCAAGGCAGCGAAAGAAGACGGTGGTTAAGTCGCCGTAAGTGCGGACGACAATTCCTGTTCGCAAATGGTGTTCAGCCGCAACGTGCCCTCAAATCGCCCGCCATCATCCGTCGGCCCGAAGCCGGGGCCGAGGCCCGTTTGCTATGGTTAGCAATCAGTTAACGATGATAAAAAAGTCCTTACCGGCGTGGTTTCTTTCATGTTGCCAAGGCGATAGGATGAGCGCCGGGCGATAAATCGGGGATGTGGGCGGCTCGGCTGCCGCTTCCGTGCCGTGCTTGCGGCATAACCCTCTGATTTCTTGACGGTTCGGGCCGCGGCGACAGTCCGGCGTAATGGCGAGGCGACGACCGAGATGGCGAATACTCCGCAGAAAACTAAAGACGCGACCGAAGAGGCGCTGACCGCCATCCAGGAAGCCCTCAGCATACGCCCAGCAGAAACGCGACCCGGTCCGTCCTTTGGTTCCCCGGAGGCCAGCCTCTCCGACACGCCACCACCCCATGAACCGAGCGACCTCTTTCCGCACGACGGACCGCAAGCAGGATGGCAGGCAGGCGATGCCACGCCACGCCGCGCCGCCAATGACGACCGGATCGGCATTGGTCAGATTCTACAGGCGCTGCGCCACCGTCCGTCGCGTGGCCCCTATATTGCCGCCGGCGTTGCCGGATTCATCTGGGCTGTCATCTGCATTGCCGCGCTCTATTCGATCGACACGCAGGCGGTGTTCGGCACGGCGAAACTGGGCTTTGCCGCCATGCTTGCGATCGGCGGCGCCATTATCGTGCCCGTCGTCTTTTTCTTCGTGCTCGCCCACATGTTCAATCGCGCGCAGGACATGCGCGTCGTCGCTGAGTCGATGGCCGAAGTTGCGATGCGCCTGGCGCAGCCCGAAACCGTCGCCCGCGAATCCATTGTCACCGTCGGCCAGGCCATCCGGCGCGAAGTCGCGGCCATGGGTGATGGTGTCGAGCGTGCACTCGCTCGCGCGGCAGAGCTTGAAGCACTCGTTCACAACGAGGTGTCAGCGCTCGAACGAGCCTATAACGACAACGAGGTCCGAATCCGGGATCTGCTCACGGAGCTGACCAACCAGCGTGAGACGCTGGTCAATCAGGCCGAGCAGGTTCGCAACGCGATCGCCAGCGTCCACCTCGATCTCGCCCACGACATCACCTCGGTCGGCGACCTGGTTTCCGACAAGGTCAATGAGGTCGCCCAGCGCGTTACCCGCTCCCTGACCGAAAAAGGCGAGCACATTACCCTTGCGCTCGGCCACGCCGGCGATTCCATGATTGACGCATTGAGTGAGCGCGGATCGACGCTGCTCGACCGGCTCGAAACGACAAGTGATCAGGCGACCAACGCCATCTCATCCGCGAGCGACCGCCTCTCCGCCAGCCTTAACTTCAAGACCGAGCATGTGCACGACGAGTTCGCCGACCTTGCGGCTCGTCTGCAGCAGATGATGACCGCGCGCCTCGATCAGGTCGCGCAGAACTTTTCCGACAAGTCGTCAGTGACCATTGAATCCATGGCGTCCCGGTCGCAGCAGTTGACCGATGCCATCACGGACACCAGCGGCCGCCTTTCGGAATCGATTGTTTCGCGCGCCGAGGAGGTCAACACGGCGCTGCGCTCGACTGGCGATTCCCTCATCCTTGACCTTTCGCTGCGCGGCGGCGACGTCGTCTCGAAGCTCGAGCAAACCGGCGCGCGCATAACCGACACCATTTCCAGCCGCAGCGACGCGGTCGCCGACAACTTCCGCGAAAGTGCCGAAGCCCTGGTCGCCGCCCTCAACAACCGTGGCGAGGCTGTCAAGGAGATGCTCACGGCGCGCCTGCAGGCCTTCGAGTCGATGTTCAATCAAGGCGGGACGGAGCTCACCGAGAAGATATCCCGCGATTCAAGCAACCTCGGCAACCTGATCACCCGGCACATCACGGAGTTTGACCACACGGTGAAGAACTACGGCGGTGAGCTGGTTGGCCGGCTTGGCCAGCGCACCCAGGATGTGGCCGAGGCGCTGCGCAATTACGTCGACACTTTTGATCAGCGCGTGTCCGGCCGTACCGGCGAGATATCGACGACACTCGATCAGCGTCTGGCGCAGTTTGAGACGCTTCTCGGCGCGCGCGTGCTGGATCTGGCCAAGACCCTTACAGAGGGCGGCAAGGACGTCGTCAGCGCACTCGACCAGCGCATTGGCGAAGTGGCCGGCACCATCAATTCACGCGGTGCCGAAGTCGCGGACTCAATCAGCGCCAAGATCGGCGAGATCGACCAGACGCTCGGCACCCGGGCGCTCGAAGTCGCAAACAATCTCGACAGCCGAATCGGCCGCTTCGAGGACCTGCTGGTTGGGCGGGCGGAAACGGTCACCAGCCAGATCGAGACCCGTAGCAAGGCGGCCGCCGATGCGCTCAATGCGCGGCTGGAGCAGCTCAGCGAGGTAATCAAGGTCAACTCTGCGGAAGCCGAGCGCTCGCTTGGGCAGCTCGCGCTGACCACCACCGAGGCGATCCGCGCCAGCGCGGGAGATGCCGAGCGCACTTTGGTCGGTGTCAGTGAGGAAGTCGCGCGCAGCTTCGTCGGCAAGGCCGAGGAGATCGCCACAGCTGTCAGCCGTCGTACCAACGAAATGACCACCGTGCTCTCCGAAAAGAGCGGCGGTGTGCTCGCAGCGATCACCGAGAAGAGCACGCAATTCACGCGCGACGTCACAACGGCCACCGATCAGGCGGTAAAGGCGATCGAGGAAAAGGGCTTCGCCTTCACGCGCTCGATGATGGACAACAGCAGCGAAATTTCCCGCATGATCAACACTGCGGGCGAAGCGGCGACCGGCGTGGTCACGCGCACGATCAACGAGCTCAACGAGACCGCGCAGAAAGCGATCGCGCAATCGCAGCACACAGCGACGTCGACCGTAAAGGAAATGCTCGAGACGCACACAATGCTGCGGTCCGACACGACCGCTCTCTTCGAGCGCCTGCGCGAAGCCAACATCATGCTCCAGGAAGTACTCAGCGGCGCTCACGAAAACATGGGTGCGCTGGAAAATACGCTCATGGTGCGTGTGTCCGAATTCGTCACCGCGATGAACGAGGTCACGGCTTCGACCGGCGACGCCACGGGGCGCGTCGAGACGAACATTGCGGCCTTCCGCGACATTACCGCTCAGGTCATCGGCGATCTTGGGCAGTTGGCGCGGCAATTCGACATTCACGGCCGCGACCTTGTTAAGGCGGTCGAGATCATCGATCACAGCAATCAGCGCGCTGATGACAGCGTCAACGAGCGGCGCGTCCAGCTCGATTCCCTGGTCGCCACCCTCGATATCCGCACCGAGGATCTCGAGAAGCGCCTGACCCGATTCTCCGGCCTGCTGGACGAGTCGCTCGAGGCCGCTTCGACGCGCGCCCGCGAGGTCGCCCGCCTCGTCTCGGAAGCCAGCGCCGAAGGCACCCGTGCCATCAGCGAACAATACGAACGCGTCCGCGAGAACGCCGAAGGGGAGCGCCAGCGCTCCGCCGAAGCGATGCGGGCAATCTACGACCAGAGCGCCGGCGAGACCCAGGCCTTGTTCCAAAGCGCGAACGAACGCTTTTCTGAATCGGTCAACGGCATGAAGCAGATGGCTGCGGAAATGCAGCGCGAGCTGGAAAGTACGCGCAACGAACTCCGGCGCGGCGTCTTTGAACTGCCGCAGGAAACTGCCGAAAGCGCCGCCCAGATGCGCCGGGTCATCGTCGATCAGATCGAGGCCCTCGCCGAACTCAATCGCATCGTTGCGCGCCACGGCCGCAATCTCGACGCGGTGGAGCCGGTGGTGCGCCGCCCGCGCGAAGAGCCGACGCTGGCCGTTATCGGGGGCCGCAGCGAACTCCCGCGCGCTACCCCCGCCGATAATCCGCGAAGCGAAATGCCGCCGCCGCGTCCGCCGCAGCGAAGCGAGAGCGGCGGTTTCGCCCCGCCTCCCCGCCGCGCACCGGCGGAACCCCCCTCTGTGACCGCCGCCCCGGCAGGCCCGGGCCGCGGCTGGCTTTCGGACCTTCTCACTCGCGCCTCACGCGACGAAAACGAGCCAATGCGCGATGTTCCACGCGAGCCTGCCCGCGAAACGACGCGTGACGTCATGCGCGAACCGTCCCGGGCGGGCGAAGATCGGCCACCGCGCCACTCCATCGAGTCGCTCGATTCGCTGTCCGTCGATATTGCGCGGATGATCGATCACGACGCTGCGGCCGACCTTTGGGATCGTTACAAGCGCGGCGAACGCAACGTGTTCACCCGCCGGCTCTATACGCTGCAAGGTCAGCAGGCATTCGACGACATCCGCAAGAAGTACCGCGCGGACCGCGAATTCAAGCAGACGGTCGACCGGTACATTTCGGAGTTTGAGCGGTTGCTCGAAGAGGTATCGCGTGACGATCGCGGCCAGGTCGTTGCCCGCACCTACCTTACGTCGGAAACGGGCAAGGTCTACACGATGCTTGCGCACGCGGCCGGCCGTTTCGATTGACGCGGGCATCGCTGACCCTCTCCTACACTGTCGAGCGTTGGCCGATCGCCGGGTCATTCGGCATCAGCCGTGGCGTCAAGACCGAAGCTGTCGTTGTGGTGGCCGAGTTGGCCGACGGCAACCGGCGTGGGCGCGGCGAATGCGTGCCCTATCTCCGATATGGCGAGACGGTCGAGAGCGTCACAGCCCAGATTGAAGGGCTGCGGCCGCAGATCGAAGCCGGTCTCGACCGGCGCACATTGCAGACGGCGATGCCGCCGGGGGCCGCGCGCAACGCACTCGATTGCGCGTTCTGGGACCTGGAGGCAAAGCGCAGCGGCCGTCCCGCCCACGAGATTGCCGGCATAGCGGCGCCCGCCGCACTGACCACCGCGTTCACGATTTCTCTGGCGGTGCCGGACGACATGGCGAAGGCCGCGGCAAAAGCAGCGAGCCGCGCCCTACTTAAGATAAAGCTCGGGTCCGACGGTGACTCCGATCGCATCGCCGCCGTTCGGAACGCGGCCCCAAAGGCAACTCTGATTGTCGATGCGAATGAAGGGTGGACCGACGGCAATCTCGGTTCCAATCTCGCGGCCTGCGCGCAGGCAGGCGTGGCGCTGATCGAGCAGCCATTGCCGGCCGGAAAGGACGAGGCGCTTGCGCGCATCGGGCGGACGATTCCCATATGCGCCGACGAGAGCATGCACGATCGGGCTTCGTTGCCCGCTCTCGCGGGAAAATACGACGCGGTGAATATCAAATTGGACAAAACGGGCGGGCTCACGGAGGCGCTCGCCACGGCCGCCGAAGCAGAGCGGCAGAAGTTCACGATCATGGTCGGTTGCATGGTAGCGACATCATTGGCGATGGCGCCGGCGGTGCTGCTGGCACAAAGAGCGCGATTCGTGGATCTCGACGGACCTCTGCTGCTCAGCAAGGACCGGCCCGGCGGTCTGCGCTACGAGGACAGCCTTGTCTATCCGCCTGCGGCCGCGCTTTGGGGCTGATGACACTGGAACTTTTCACCTGTAGCAGCCTGATTCTGTTCATGAAATGTGCCCGATCGCACATCCTAATTTTGTAGATTCCGAAAACGAATGCTTCCCGTCCGACACCCGCTTGGCTTACACTTGAATCAAATGATCGCGCCGCTGCTTGAACAGCGGGCAATGATAACGGGACGGGGAAATGCGAATTCGGGGACTCGTGCTCGGCGCCGCCGTGATGGCGCTCACTGTATCGTCAGCATCCGCAACGATGCGGATCTCGGAGGATCGCGGCGGTCAGATCGGCCGCTATCTGGAGGCTTACGCCGCAGTGCGCTCATCCGGTGAAAATGTTGTCGTCGATGGAAACTGTCTTTCGGCATGCACGCTGCTGTTGGGCGTGGTGCCACGTGAACGCATCTGCGCTACGCAGAATGCGCGGTTCGGCTTCCACGCTGCCTGGATGCCCGGCCACGACGGCCGTCCTGTAACGAGTCCGTTGGGCACGCAGGCGCTTTGGAATATTTATCCGACGTCGGTTCGGCGATGGATCAATCAGCACGGCGGCTTGTCGCGAAAAATGATCTATCTGCAGGGGCGCGATTTGAGTGGGATCGTCGCCAGCTGTGACCGCGGCCCACGTTCGCAAACTCGCTCAGCGCGCCGCCTGGCGCCGGAGCCGGTGCGCTACCAGTCCGCAAGCGCCTCCGGCGATCGCCGTTAGGGCCATCGCCGCGTACGCAACGCTGCCGAAATCACGATAGAGCGCGCCTGAAAGCGCCATCGCGCCTGCCATGGCCACTCCGGACGCGATCGCCAGGTGGCCCTGCGCAGTTGCTGCCTCTGCCGGCGGCGCTTGTCGGGCAAGGAACATCAGTGCGCCGAGATGGGTCGCGCCGAACGACAGGGCGTGCAGCAATTGCAGCGCGGCCAGCATGAAAGCCGGCGGATCGAAGGCCATTCCGATCCAGCGCAGCACGCCGCCGCAGGCACCGGTCAGCAGCAGCACGGTTGGCTCGAAAAACGGCGGCAACCTGGATTGCGCCGCGAACAGCACGATCTCGGCGGCAACGCCGAGCGCCCAAAGCGCGGCGATGACGGTTCCGTCGAAACCAGCAGCGGTCCATTGCACCGCGGAGAAGCCATAATACAGCGCGTGGCTCGCCTGGATGAGGCTCGCAGCCGCGACGACGGCAATGAACAGGCGGTCCCGCAACAGGGTCTGCCGGGCGGCAGCCGGTGCACTCGGCGCAACCGCGCGCGGTGTCATCGCGGGCAAACCGAGCGCCGCGAGCGCGATCAGAACGCTCGCCGCAACGATGAGCCAGATGAGATCGTGGGCGGCAATGACGTCCGCAGCAAACCCGGCAACGAAGTTGCCGGCGATGAATGCGAACGAGCCCCAGAGCCGCACCGGCCCATAAGCACGTTTGCGCGCGCTGAGTTCCTTGAGCGCATAGGTTTCCGCGAGCGGCATCTGCGGCGTGGTTGCTAGTGATGTGAGCGCATAGGCAACGAGAATGAGGACCGCACTCGCCGATAACCCGACCAGGATGTAGCCGGCCGCCGCCGCAAAACCACAGACGATCAAGGCGGCGCGGACGGCATCGCGCCGGTCGGCATCACGCATGATGACGGGAACCGCCAAAAGCCGCGCCACAATTGGCGCCGCCAGCACGATGCCGATCATTCCGACGTCGACGCCCTTGGCTTCGAGCCAGACCGGAAAAAACGGCATCTGAATGCCGGGCAAGGCGAACAAGGCTGCGTAGAAAATCGCCAGGCGCGGGACCAGGCCGGAGGTCTCTTCAGTCCGCATTGCGTCGCCCCAATCCAACTAAAACATTGCCCAACTGATCTTTTCCAACGCGGCAACTGCCCGGCGACGCAGCAGCGCTGGCCGAATCATGCCGCATGATTGATAAACGGCTGCGCAAGGATTGCACATGCCGACCGAGACCACCGTGCGGGCGCAACAGCTGCAGCCGGGTGCGCCGGACGAGGCTGACTATCACGCTTTTTGCACGGCGCTATCGGAGAGCGCACGCGGCCGTGCATTTCTCGCCGAATATGCCCGGCGCAACCGCAATGCTGACACGCGGCCATTGCTGAGCGCGATCGAGCGGCTTCAGATTTCCCTCGTCGCCGATCCGGCAGCGCCCGCCGAGGTGCTGGTCAAGCAGAAATTGCGGGCGCTGCTCGACGACATCAACTCGGCGCAGAATGAAATCGAGGTAAGTGTGATGGCGATCAGGACGGCAAAGCTCGCCGATCTGATCGCCATGGTCGAGCACAGACTCGTCGAGATCATGGCACCCGCCATGAGCAGCCCCGCGACGCACGAGCCGTTGCCGCCGTCACCGCCGGAAGAGCCTGCAGAAGAGGCGCGCGCACGCCTCGCTGTGGTGCCGCCGTCTGATCAGCCCGAACTGCCGATCCCCTCGCCGGCTGTCGCGCAGCCGCCGCCGATCGCGCTGGTTCGGACAGAAACGGCCATAGCGGAAGTTGCCTTCGTCGAGCCTCAACCTGCAGTGCCGGTGAATGATCCGAAGGCGGCTCGGGCCACGGCCGTCGCACCGGTTCCGTTGAAGACCCCGATGCCGACGGATCCGCTGGCCGCGATCAAGATGCTCAGCGAAGAGGAGCGGCTCGCATTGTTCACGTGAGCAGGCGCACTATTTGGCGATCAACCGCCCAAACAGTTCCGGATCGACATTCGCACCCGACAGGATCGCGATTACGACTTTTCCTTTGACCGCGACCTTGCCGGCGAGCAGCGCCGCAAGGCCGATGACGCCACCCGGTTCGACGACCAGCTTGAGCTCGTGGAACGCGTAACGCACGGCATTGCCCACCTCGTCGTCGTTCACAGTCGTGCCTTGCCCGATCAGCTCGCGAGTGATGGGAAATGTCAGTTCTCCAGGCGTGTTGCTCAACAGCGCATCGCAGATCGACCCGCTCATGCGGGCATTCGCCTCGCGCTTGCCGCTCGCGAACGACCGCAACGTGTCATCGAACCCTTCCGGCTCGACCGCGTAGAATTTCGCAGACGGAACCTTTGACTTCACGCCGAGCGAAATACCCGCAGCAAGCCCGCCACCGGAGGCGCCGACGACCACGATTTCGGGCTTGAGAGAAAGGCGGACGAGATCCTCGACGATCTCGGCACCGATCGTCCCCTGGCCCGCGATGATCAGCGGGTCGTCATAGGGCGGCACCAGCGTCGCGCCGCGCTCGGCGACGATTTTCTTCGCGATTGCAGCACGGTCCTCGGTGTTGCGGTCGTAGAGCACGACTTCGGCGCCAAGCGCGAGCGTGCGCTCGCGCTTGGGCTTGGGCGCATCGGCCGGCATCAC
>Ga0070680_100002751_pt1 | contig 13049 bp, 11 predicted proteins | sample KBSC73BmetaG_FD_64672 | JGI IMG/M metagenome (GOLD analysis project Ga0070680, IMG submission 64672) | Corn rhizosphere microbial communities from Kellogg Biological Station, Michigan, USA - KBS C7-3B metaG | ecosystem: Host-associated > Plants > Roots > Rhizosphere | place: USA: Michigan...
TTCTTCCCGCGAGCGCGGTCGCGCAGCCGGCCGCGCCGCGCACGACCGCCGCGCCCGCGGCCTCCAAACACATGCTGTTTCGTGTCCGCGGTCACGATGGCGCGACGCTCTATCTGCTCGGTTCCGTGCACCTCCTGAACGCGGAAGCCGGCAAGCTGCCGCCCCAGATCGACTCGGCATTTGTACAGGCGAAGACGATCGCGTTCGAGGCCAACCTCGATACGATCCAGCTTCGCGCGACCGAGCTCCTTGGCAAGGCTCGTTACACCGACGGCAGCACGCTCACGTCGTCGCTTGGCGAGGACGCGCAGCACGTGGATTCGCTGCTGCACCTCTACGGACTCAGTCTCCAGCAGGTCGATGGATTCAAGCCGTGGTTCGTGTCGATCCTGCTCACGCAGCTCGGATTACAGCGCGCGAAGTTCGAGGCGCAGTACGGCGTGGACATTCAGTTGAATGCACGCGCGCATGCCGCGCAGAAGCCGATCGTCGGCCTCGAGTCGGTCGACGTCCAGCTCAATCTGTTCGACGCACTGTCGCCCGCGGATCAGCGCCGCATGTTGCTCGAGACGAAGGGCCCGGACTCGGCCGCGGTGGAGCTGGCGAAACTGAAAGACGCATGGCAGGCCGGCGACACCGCGTCGATCAATGCTCGGCTCAATGCGCAGGTCGAACAGTCTCCGCAGATGTTCGACGTGCTCGTGGTGAATCGCAACAAGAGCTGGATGCCGCGCATCGAACAGTTCCTCACGGGCCACGACGATGCGCTCGTGGTGGTTGGCGCGGCGCATCTCGTCGGCAAGCAGGGGGTGCTCGAGATGTTGCGCGCGAAAGGCTACGCGATCGATCAGCTCTAGACGAAAATCGTCGCGCGCGCCGCTAGTGGTGGGGCGCGGGATCGGCCATAATTGGCGTTCCCGCGCCCTTTTGCTTTCGTGCTCCCACTCATCGGCATTCTCATCGTCGTCGCCGGGTTCGCCCTGCGACTCAATCCGCTGCTGGTCGTCGCCGTCGCGGCGATCGCCACCGGTCTCGCGGCCGGGCACGCGATCCTCGACGTGATCGCGGCCTTCGGCAAAGCATTCATCGACAGTCGATCCGTCGCCGTCGTCTGGCTCGCGTTGCCAGTCATCGGATTGCTCGAGCGCGTCGGGCTCAAGGAGCGAGCCCGCACCGTGATCTCGAGCATCCATGTCGCGACCACGGGCCGCTTGCTCCTCGCGTATCTCGCGCTTCGCCAGATCACCGCGGCGCTCGGCCTCACGTCGCTGGGCGGACATGCGCAGATGGTGCGTCCACTCGTCGCGCCGATGGCGGAAGCCGCGGCGGAAGCGAAGTGGGGCGAGCCGAGCGAACGTGTTCGACGACGCATCCGCGCGAACGCGGCCGCGGTCGACAACATCGGCGTGTTCTTCGGCGAGGATATCTTCATCGCGATCGGATCGATCCTGCTCATTCGGAGCTTTCTCGATCAGAGCGGCTTTCACGTCGAGCCGGCACAGCTTGCGGTGTGGGCGATCCCGACGGCGGTGTGCGCGTTCGTCATTCATGGGATACGACTGCTGCTGCTCGACCGATCGCTCCGTGCCGAGATCGCGCGCGAACGCGAGGTGGCAGGGTGATCACGCTCGAATTCGTGTACGTGTTGATGGGATTGATGTTCGCCGGGATCGCGATCGTGAATCTGCGAGATCGCTCGAGCGCCAAGCGATACGTGAACGGGGCTTTCTGGGCGCTCTACGCGATCACGTTTCTCGTCGGGACGCATCTGCCGAATCTCGTGAACGGGCTGCTGGTCATCGCGATGGTGGTCGTGATGGCGATCGGCAAGCTCGGGGGCGCACCCGCCGAGGAGACCACTCGTGAGGAGCGCGAGGTGAGCGCCGCGAGGTGGGGAAACCGGCTCTTCGTGCCCGCGCTCGCCATTCCCGCGGTCACCTTGCTTGGAACGCTCACATTCAAGTATTTGCATGTCGGAGCCACTCCGCTGGTCGACCCCAAGCAGATCACGATCATCTCGCTCGGCATCGCGACCGTGGTGGCACTGGTCGTCGGAATGCTGATGCTTCGCCCTCCGCCCTCGGCGCCGATCGTGGAGACGAGGCGCTTGATGGACGCGGTGAGCTGGGCGGCCGTGCTGCCGCAGATGCTTGCGGCGCTCGGAACGATCTTCGCGCTCGCCGGCGTCGGGCCGATCGTCGCGGGAATCATTCAGCGCTGGATTCCACTCGACACGGCGTTCGCCGTCGTCGCGACGTACGCGATCGGCATGGCGCTGTTCACGATCATCATGGGCAACGCGTTCGCGGCGTTCCCGGTAATGACGGCCGGCATCGGCCTGCCGTTGATCGTGCAGCGCTTCGGCGGAGACGTCATCGTGATGGCAGCGGTCGGGATGGTTTCCGGCTTCTGCGGCACGCTCATGACCCCGATGGCCGCCAACTTCAACATCGTACCGGCGGCGCTGCTCGACTTGCCAGATCAGAACGCCGTGATCAAGGTGCAGATTCCCACGGGCATTCTGCTGCTCGCCGCGAACGTCCTCATCATGTACCTGTTCGTCTTCCGCGCATGACTATCGTCGACCCGGCCATCGCATCAAAGTTTGCGAAACTCGTGCTCGCCCATGTTCGGCGCGAGTATCCCAACAAGCTCGATCACGTTCTCAACGGTCCGCACGACCTCCGCACGCCGAGCGAGCTGCATCCCGTGTTCTACGGGAGCTTCGATTGGCATTCGAACGTGCATGGATACTGGTTGCTGGCGACTCTCCACCGTCTCGTGCCCGCGTTGCCCGAGGGCGCGCGCATCCAGGCGCTGTTCGACGACCAATTCACGGAGGAGAAGATCGGCGCCGAGGTGGCCTATCTCACCGCGCCATCGCGTGGAACGTTCGAGCGGCCGTATGGGTGGGCGTGGGTGTTGATGCTCGCCGCCGAGCTGCATCGTCACGACTCGAGCGAAGCGCAGGCCTGGTCGCTCGGCGTGCGTCCGCTCGCTGACGCCTTCGCGCGACGCTTTCGCGAATTTCTTCCGCGCGCCACGTATCCGATTCGAGTCGGCACGCACTTCAACACGGCCTTTGCGCTGGCGCTGTCGATGGAGTACGCGGACACGGTCGGCGACCGTCAGCTCGGCGAACTGCTCCGCGACAAGGCCACCGCGTGGTACGGCGGCGATGCGGACTGCCAGGCGTGGGAGCCGAGCGGCGACGATTTCCTGTCGTCGGCGCTGATCGAAGCGGAGTGCATGCGGCGCGCGCTGCCGCCCGATCGGTGGTCGGCGTGGATGGACCGTTTTCTGCCGCGACTCGGATCGCGCGAGCCAGCGACGCTGTTCACGCCGGTGACTGTGAGCGATCGGGCCGACGGGAAGATCGGCCATCTCGATGGAGTGAACCTCAGCCGCGCGTGGTGCTGGCGGAGCATTGCTGCCGCGTGGTCGGCCGACGATCCGCGTCGCGCGACGGCGCTCGCGGCGGCGGATGCGCACGAGGCGGCCAGTCTGCCGCACGTTGCCGGTGACTACGCCGGTGAGCACTGGCTCGCGACGTTCGCCTTGTTGGCGATGCTGGCCAAAGAACCGGTGGTGTGAGCGACACGGTTCCGCAGAGTCTGAACGGCAACGCGAACGAGAACAGCAAGGCCGACGGACGACTGCACGGACACGTCGACGGACTTTGCGGACTTGTTCCGCGGGGTGCGACGGCTCCGCGGGCAACGGGCCGGGATTTTTTGTTGAACTGCCGCTCCTACAACGGACCGAGTCTTGGGGAATTCCGACAACGATCGGCGCTGCCAGCGTGCAAACGCTAAATCCCTCTCTCGATGGCGGTGCCGCAGGCACGAATCCGTACAATTGGACGCATCGAAAGAGCTTTTGCGCCGGTGGGTGAAGCATCTCGAGCGGCTGTTCATCTAATCATTCCCAGCTCGTTGCGAGACGCCTCTCCATCGGCGCGCGGCGCCAGTCCGCAACGTCCGTCGACGTGTCCGGCAGTCGTCCGTCGGCCTTGCTGTTCTGGCTCGCGGTTATCGTTCAGGGCCCGCGCGCCGAGGCCGTTGCCGACCGGTCTGGCGCGGTTTCACGCCTGGCGGCATCGAATGCCAACACCGCATCGACCAACGGCGCGGGATCGAACCGCACCGGATCCGTGGTCGGCAAGCCCGTCTCGTCCGCGATGCGCTCGACCACCGCGCGCGCATCGGCGTCCGACAGGTCCACCGTGTTCAGCGACACACCAATGGTGCGCGCCGGCCGCAACGGGGCGGCCATTCGCTCGTGCATGTCGATGATCGTCTGCAACGGCGGAACAGCCAGCCAGTCATTATGCCGGAACGTCTTTCGCGTCGGCTGGTGACAGACGATGAGCGCGTGCGGCAGGCTTCCGTGCAGCAGTCCGAGCGACACACCCGAGTAGCCGGGATGGAAGATTGATCCCTGGCCTTCGACCAACACGACGTCTGCGTCCCGCGCGGCGCGAATCGTCACCGTTTCGGCCGCACCGGCGATGAAATCCGCGACGACGGCGTCGACGCACAGGCCCCAGCCCTCGATGAAGATGCCCGTCTGCCCCGTCGGCGCGAAACCGGCGTTGATCCCGCGCTTCGCCATCGCGTCGCGCAGTTGCAGCATGACCGTCATCTTCCCGATGTTCGCATCCGATCCGACGGCGAGCACCACGGTCGCGTCGATGTCCCGCACACGGCCGGTGCCCACCGGCAGATCCGCGGGCGGACGCCGAACATCATGCAGCTCGACATGGCGCGCGCGCGCGAGTGCCGCGAGCTCCGCGTCATCGCCGATGAACGCGTGCAGCCCATTCCAGACATGAAGGCCTCGTTCGATCGCGACACGCACCGCCGACCGAAGCCCCGAGGAGAGTCCGCCGCCGTGCATCGCGATGCCGACGAGCAGCGAGTCGGCGCCGAGCGAGGCGCCTTCCTCGACGCTGGCGACCACGGGAATGTCTCCGCCGAACCCGACGACGTCCTGCACGCGTTTGCCCGCAAGCCGGCTGTCGAGCACCGCGACGACATGCTCGCGCGAATAGCGAATGACCGAATTCCCGGTCTTCGACGCCGGCGTCCCGAATTGTCCTTCGGAGTAGATGAGGTACCTGGCCATGGCACCAAATCAACGCGGGGCCGGCCGCGCGGTAAAGCCGTCAGGCGCCCGATCCATCGGTGCCGCCTTCACATGATGATCGCGGCGGCGCGCTCGCCGTTCCCGGTGCGGCCGCATAGTTTCTTGACCGTAATTCACACGTCGAGGACGCAATGATGGTCGTTCGTCGCGCGCTCGCGCGGGCACTTTTCCCGAGCGCGCTCGCTTTGCCCGTCGTGCTGGGAGCGCAGGCTTCCACACCGAAAGTCGGCCCTGCCAGGGGCACGGTCATCGTCGTCGGAGGCGGCGCGATGGGACCGGAGATCTATTCGCGCTTCATTCAGGCGGCCGGCGGCCCGAATGCCCTGATCATCGACGTCCCGACGGCCGGCGGTGATTCCGTCTACACGCAGAACGCGCCCGGCACGCGTGGTTGGAAGCAGGCTGGCGCGAAGAACGTCTACGTCCTGCACACGACCGACAGGAAGCTCGCCGATTCGGACTCGTTCGCCGCGATCCTGAAGAAAGCCGGCGGCGTCTGGTTCGAGGGCGGCCGGCAGTGGCATCTCGTCGACTCCTACGCCGGCACGAAGACGGAGCAGGGTTTTCACGATGTGCTCGCGCGCGGCGGCGTCGTGGGCGGCTCGTCGGCTGGCGCGTCCATTCTCGGGAGCTTTCTCGTGCGCGGTGCGCGTGAGAACAACTTCATCATGGCGGCGCCCGCCTATCCGAAAGGATTCGGCTTCCTGCGCGGCGTGGGCATCGATCAACACGTCGTCGCACGAGAACGCCTCCGCGATCTCGCCGATTCCATCATCCCGCGCCACCCCGATCTCCTCGGCATGTCCGAGGACGAAGGCACCGCGTGGGTCGTCAAGGGCGACGTCGCCGAGATCATCGGCCGGAACAAAGCATTCGCGTACAATGGCAAGACGACGGATCCGGGCAAGCCGTTCCTCACCCTGCATCCAGGCGATCGCTACAACCTCGCGACGCGAACGGTCGTCCATCGCGCGGCGGATGATTCGCCGGTGAAGGAAGCATTCGTCGACTCGCTCTTCCAACCGCTCGTCGCGACGGGCCACGACAGCGCGACGGTACTCGTGGCCCAGGGCGGCAAGGTCTTCATCGACAAGTCGTACGGCATTCCGGAGCAAGCCAACTACATGCCCACGACGACGGTGCCGCAATTCGACCTTGGCGAGATGGCGTCGATCATCACCTCGCTGTGCACGCAGCTCTCACAGCGGCCGGCGGCGGCCGCGGCCCCGACGCCCGACAGCACGCCACGCGCGGGACGCGGCGGCCGTGGTGGGCGAGGCGGCCCGCCACAGACACCGCTCCAGAGTTGCGTCACGCGCCGGATCTCGACGCCGATCGGGATGCACAAGACCACCGCGACCGCGGACGGCAAGATTCTGTCCGACGTCGACGAGCTCTATCGTCTCGCGCTGGGCTATGAGAATCCTCTCACGTTCACGCGCGACACCACGAGCGCCAGCGCGGGCGGCAAGCCACTCGATTACACGTCGGGCTGGCATGTCGACATGCGTCGCGGTGTGCCGCGGGTCACTGCGTACGCCGACGCAAACGGCAAGCGTGCAGCATTCGTCCGGATCCCGGACAGACACGCCGCCATCATCATCCTCACGAGTGACGCCGACGCCGACGTCCGCAGCATCGCTGATCAGATCAGCGACCGGTTGGTGGCAGGCAAAGCAGCCCGTTAGTCGGCATCGCGATGACCGAGGGACGCCGGCGCCGCCGGCTCAGCCGACGGCTCCTGGTATTTGGACCGGCGATCGTGGTCGTGATCGTCGGAGCACTGTCGTTCATGTCGCAGCGGCGCGAGGCCAGCATGAGTGGCCTCGTGCTGCACACGCGTGACATCATCGCCACCGCGTCGGAGCTGATGAACGCGCTCCTCACCTCCGAGTCGTCGGTGCGCGGCTACATGATCACTCGCGACACCGCCATGCTCGCGCCACTCCGCACGGCCCATGTCGAGGCCGATGCGGCGCTCCGGCAACTGCGCACGCTGACGCTCGACAGTCCGTCGCAGCAGGCGCGTCTCGACACGCTCATGGCGCTCACTCGACAGCGCATCGCCCGCTTCGACTCGGTCGTGGCCCAGTCGAGAGCCGGTGTACCGACGACGGCGATCAGCGGCATCGTGGACAGCGGTGCGCAGGCCGCGGGCCCGCGAATGACCGACGACATTCGCCGGCTCGTCGACGACATCGAGAACCAGGAAACGCGCCTCCTCGTGCAACGCCGGCGGCGCGAACGTGAAGCGTCGATCGTGTCCACGCTGCTGCTCGCGCTCGGGACCATCGTGGCGGCCATTCTTGCGTTCCTCGTGAATCGCAACATGGACCGCGCGCTCTCGGATCGACGCCGCGCGCTCGGAGAATTCGAGAATACGAATAAGCTGCTGCACGAACAGACGGTCGAGCTCGAGCTCCAGGCCGAGATGGCGCAGAACGCGGCTCGCGAAGCCGAGGAAGCGTCGGAGGAGGCGACGGCCGCTCGCGTGAGTGCGGAGGAGTCCGAGCGGCGCGCGGAGCGGCTTCAGGCCGCGACGGAAGCGCTGAGCAGCGCATTGTCGTCCGGTGACGTCGCGAGCCTGATCGTCGAGCAGGCGCTCGCCGCGCTGCGCGCCGACTCCGGCATCGTCGCCACGCTGGAACCCAACGGCGAGGAGCTGCGAATCATTGCCGCCCGCAATGCGCCGTTGGCGGAGCTCGGCACCAGGTTCTCGTTGAAGCTCGACCTGCCACTCAGCGTCGTGGCAAGAACGGGGAAAGCATTCACCGCGCCGACGCGCGACGACGTTCGCATGCGCTTCCCCGACATCTCCCCGTCGCACGAGTTCGCGGGTGTGCGCGCCATCGCGGCGTTTCCGCTGCGCGTCGACGAGCGCATTCTCGGCGCACTGCTCGTGAGGTGGAACCGCGATCGCACGCTCGGACCGAGCGACGCCGCGTTCATGGCCGCGCTCTCGCGCATCGCCGCCGAAGCGCTCGATCGCGCGCGCCTGTTCGAGGCGGAGCGAGAAGCGCGCGCGGCCGCGGAAGCCGCGAATCGCGCCAAGGCGGCATTCCTCGCATCGATGTCGCACGAGCTTCGAACGCCGCTGCAGGCAGCGCTCGGCTTCGCGCAACTCGTGCGCTCGGGGCTGTACGGGCCCGTCAACGACCGGCAGGCCGAGGTGCTCAGCCGAGTCGAGCGAAGTCAGATGCATCTGGCGCGATTGATCGATGACGTGCTCGACTTCGCGCGGCTCGAGGCGGGACGCGTCCGTGTGGAGCTCGAGCCAGTGTTGCTTGCCGACGTCATCGGCGATCTCGCGCCGCTCGTCGAGCCGCAGGCGGCGAAGAAGAACATCGAGCTGTCGCTCTTGCCGCCGCCGGAGGCGCTCCGCGTGCGTGCGGATCGCCAGCGCCTCCAGCAGGTGCTGGTGAATCTCGTGGGCAACGCGATCAAGTTCACGCCGGACGGAGGCTCCGTTCGCGTGGGCGCGCTGCACGACGACGGCCGGGCGAGGATTCAGGTGCGCGACACCGGCCCCGGGATTCCCGCGGACCGGCTCCAGGCGATCTTCGAACCGTTCGTTCAGGTCGAGGATGGTCTCACGCGCACGCAGCCTGGCGCGGGACTCGGTCTCGCGATCAGTCGCGATCTTGCTCGCGCAATGAAGGGAGACCTGAGCGTCCAGAGCCAGGTCGGAGGCGGATCGACGTTCATTCTCGACTTACCCGTCGCGGACGAGTGACGGCGCGCTCGTGCGTATCCGCAAGTGCTAATACACGCCGAGATCGCGCCCGGACACGACGCTGCCGGAGAACTTCGTGCGCACTTCGCGCACCAGCTCATCGTCCTCCGCGCCCCAGTACAACTGGTGATAGAGCACGAGCAGCTTCGGCCGCGCACGCGCGGCGATCTCGCCCAGCTCCACGCCGGAAGTGTGATACGCGCGATGATACGTCTGCCAGTCGGGCGTGCGCGTCAGCAACTGCTTCGCTGAATACACTTCGTGCACCAGCACGTCGCAGCCGTCGCAGGCGCGCACGACGGCGTCCGTCGGACGCGTGTCGCCGGATATCACGATCACACGATCGCGCGTGACGAACCTGTACGCGTACGCATGCTCCCACTTGCCGTGCGCAACGTCGAATGCCGTCACGGTCACGTTGCTGTCCCTGTACACGACGCCCGCGTTCACGTCGTGCGCGACGGAGACGTAGCCCGTCTTGTTCGACGGCTCGCCGCCGTGCAGCCGAAGCTCGATGTCTTCCGAGTAGGCCTGCTGGAGCAGCCGAACCATGCGCGCGGTGCCCGGCGGCCCGTAGACCTCCAGCGGACGCGTGCGGTCGAGCACCCACGGCGTGAGCATCAGATCCGGCAACCCCGTCGTGTGGTCGGAGTGCAGATGCGTGATGAACACGCGATCGAGATTCGGCATTCGCAGCGCCGCGATCGAATCGACGCGTAGCGCCAACGCCGCGCGTCGTACCACGCCCGGGCCGGCGTCGACCAGATACGTGGAGCCACCCACCACGATCGCGACCGACGGCCCCGAATGATCCGGATCCGCGTTCGGCGTCCCGGATCCGAGCATGACGACTCGCGTCAGCGGGGCCGGCCGAGCGGCCCGCTGAAAGTTCGGGCCGAGCGCGGGGAGCGCGGCCAGCGCCAGGAATCGAATTCCGGTCATGGGTCGAGGGAAGGAGGCTCCGGTCGCGCCGGCGGCTGTTCCCCGGCGCTATTATGAATATGTGTACTCCACCTGTCTCTTCTGTAGCAAACCCCTCGGATCGAACGAATCATTCGAGACGTTTCCGGTGGGGAAGCGCCTGGCCTTCGACTCGGCGAAGGGACGCTTGTGGGTCGTGTGTCCACAGTGCGAGCGCTGGAATCTGTCGCCGCTCGAGGAGCGCTGGGAGGCGATCGAGCAAGCGGAGCGCTACTATCGCGACACACGGCGCCGCGTCGCCACGGAGAACATCGGACTCGCGAAGCTGCGCGACGGGACCACGATCGTGCGCATCGGTGAGCCGTTGCGTCCGGAGTTCGCGTCGTGGCGGTACGGCGATCAGTTTGGCCGCCGTCGTCGACGCCAGCTCATCATCGCCGGCGGCGGCATCGCCGCGCTTGGCGCCCTGATCATCGCGCCGGCGATCGCCGGAGTCGGCATCGGCGGCATGGGTTTCGGGCTCATGCGCGTGGGCAAGATGATCGTGCAGGGAAGCCCCGAAGAGGTCATCGCGAAGATCAACACCGAGGACCGCGGCGTCCTGCACGTGCGTCGTCGTCATCTCGCCGAGACGCGGCTGGGACGAGCGGAGGATGGGTCGCTGGCCATCGACCTCCGCTTCAAGAATGGCAGCGGCCACTACGAGGGCCGCGACGCGGAGCGCATCGCGTCGATCGTGATTCCCAAGGTGAACCGCTATGGCGGCTCGCGTCAGGACATCGGGAACGCGGTGAGCGAGATCGAGGAGGCCGGCGGGCCCGAGGCCTATCTCGATCGGCTCACGAAGATCTCGTCCAACCTCACGCAACCCCGTATTCCCAAGTCTCGGCGACGCGTCGACGAGCGGCTCGTGCGCCCGGGCGGCCAGGGACTCTTCGGTTTGCCGACGACGCATCGCCTGGCGTTGGAGATGGCGTTGCACGAGGAGGTCGAGCGCCGCGCGATGCGTGGCGAGCTCGCGGAGCTCGAGCGGGCGTGGCGCGACGCGGAAGAGATCGCCGCGATCTCCGACAACCTGCTGGTGCCGTCGAGCGTCTCGGAGACGGTCAAGAAGCTCAAGGATCGGTAGCAGCAGCCGGTCACATGGGGTAGCGCTGGCTCGCCAGGACCGCCATCCTCACGGGAACCAGGTCGGGAAACCATGCGATCGTGAATTCGTATGGTTACCGGAATTCGCAATGCTGGAGCGGCGCGGGACCACCACCTTCACGGGGACGAGTGACATGGGTCTCATTCTCAGCATCATCGTTGGCATCTTCGCGGGCTTCCTGGCGTCGAAGATCATGAACCACTCGGGGTCCGGGCTGCTGCTCGATCTCGTGCTCGGCTTCTTCGGCGGCATCGTCGGCCGATTCGTCCTTGGCCTGATCGGCATCTACTCCTATGGGCTGGTCGGCTCGGTCATCATCTCCACCCTCGGCGCGATGCTGCTCATCTGGATCGTGCAGCAGATTCGGTCGAGCCGCGGCGCATACTGAGCCGTTCGCGGGCGCGTCACGATCCAAGCCCGGGTGGTCACGCGTCTGCCATTCCGGGCTCCGGTGCCGTGTCGATTAGAGAATATAAATGAGGAGACTTGCACTCGCGCCGGCGGCGATCGCCGTGGCGGCGGCGTGTACGACTGACGTGGTGCCCATCGAGCCGCCCGTTGGACCGAGCTCGCCGGTGACGTACGATGTGACGCTGACGGTCGACAGCGTCTCGAGCTACGCCCCGCTCGACCCGAGGTGCGTGAATTCGCCGAACCAGTTCTACTGTTGGGTCTACATCGCGAAATCATCGATCGAGTCGGCGGTGCTGGAGTTGCGCCCGCGAGACCAGGGGCTGCCGGGCGACACGGCGATATTGAATGGCAACCGCTTCGGGATCGCGCTGATGGACTCGCTGGGACGACAGGTCGTGAAGCTCGCGCCGTTCCCGATCTACGATCCGGCGCGCGGCTCGATCTACGACTTCTACACCCTCACGGGCCTCGCGACAGACGGCGTCTTCGACGGCACCTGGATGGACGAGACGGATCCGCACGGAGCAAACTGCATGGGGACCTTTCACGCGGTGCGTCGAAGCAAATAATGGTCGGGCGGTCGGGCGACAACTGGCTCTCGCGTCCCGGCGCGATTAGCTATCATGCGTTCCCGAGCAGTCGCGACTGTCCGCCGACAAGGAGAGTGCCGTGTCAGACGAGGACCTGAAAGCCGAGCTGGAGCGGTTGCGCAAGGAGAATGAATCGTTGAAGAAGGGCGCGGCGCGCGGCGTCTCGCTCAAGGTCAGCGAGAAGGGCGGCGTGTCCGTCTACGGGCTCGGTCGCTTCCCCGTGACGCTCTACAAGGAGCAGTGGGCGAAGTTGCTCGACATGGCCGACCAGATTCGCGCATTCATTGCCGAGCACGAGTCGGAGCTGAAGGCGAAGGAATAGACCAGTCTGCGGGTCGGCTGGGGTCAACGTCGCTGCCGTCCGTCGATCGTCTTTTCGTCGGTGCTTGGTCTAGCGTCCAGCGACGAGCGTCTCTCGTTTCTCCGCTGCCTGCTCGACCCGTTGGCGCGAATAGGGGACCGCGAAGTATCGGTCGTTGGCCCACATCTCGAACAGATCGCGATAGTGCGGGCTATCAGGATTTCCTGATTGGCCGGGCGTGTTCGTTCCCACGGCGCGATCCCAATCGCCCACGTCCACGATGATGCGGAACGACGCGCCCGCGGTCTGATTGCCACCATTGCCGGTGGCGCCCACGGTGTTCGCGTCGCCGCCGCGCGGCAGCGGTCCGACGTCGAGCTTGCGCCGCAGCTCCGCATTCACCGCGGGGCTGAGCGGATGCGCGATCAGCGCGTAGTGATACCCCGGCTGTCCGTACTGCCACTTCGATGGGTCCGCGCCGAAGCGCTGCGTGAGATCGGCGACGGCTTCGCTCAGGCTCTGCATGAGCACGGAATCGCGCCGCGTGGCGAGCGCCCCCGCTGGCGCTACGACGCTCTCGACGAGGCGCGACGTGCCCAGCGAACGGAAGAACGGCCGCGCCGGCGCCGGAATCACGATCCGTGAGACGTCCTCTGAGAGATGTCGAAACCACGATTCGTAAATTCCCGCGGCGACGGAATTCTTGTCGAGCACGAGATCCCACTCGAGGAGCGTGCGTCGCGCGCGATCGACCTCCATCGACGGAGCGGCGAGATCGCGGAGCAACGGCAC
>Ga0070680_100002755_pt1 | contig 13042 bp, 13 predicted proteins | sample KBSC73BmetaG_FD_64672 | JGI IMG/M metagenome (GOLD analysis project Ga0070680, IMG submission 64672) | Corn rhizosphere microbial communities from Kellogg Biological Station, Michigan, USA - KBS C7-3B metaG | ecosystem: Host-associated > Plants > Roots > Rhizosphere | place: USA: Michigan...
CGGCGACCGCATCGGGGCGGTGGACGAGACGGGCGAGCCGGTGCTCGGGGATCAGCTGCTCGTGCTGTTCGGGCGCGATCTCGTGCAGCGGATGGGGAAGTCGCATCCCGTCATCTTCGATGTGAAGTGCTCGGAAATCCTGCCGCAGATGCTGAAGAAAGCCGGTCTCGAGCCGGTGATGTGGAAGACCGGACACTCCTTCATCAAGATGAAGATGAAAGAGATCGGCGCGCCGCTCGCCGGTGAGATGAGCGGCCACATGTTCTTCGGCGGCGACTGGTACGGCTTCGACGATGCCCTGTTCGCCGCGGCGCGGCTCCTGGCGTACGTCGCCAAGGAAGGCGGCCCGCTGTCGAAGCTGCTCGCCGATCTCCCCAAGACCTACGCGACGCCCGAAATGCGCGTCGATTGTCCGGACGAGAAGAAGTTCGACGTCGTGCAGCAGGCCGCGAAGGATTTCGCGAAGCGCTATCCCGTCTCGACGCTCGACGGCGTCCGCGTCACGTTCCCGGAAGGGTGGGGATTGCTGCGCGCCTCCAATACCCAGCCCGTGCTCGTCATGCGGTTCGAGGCGACGAGTCCCGCGTCGCGCGATGCCTACCGCGGCGAGGTCGAGAGCTGGCTGGCGGCGCATGGCGTAACGGCGTGACGCGCCAGGGCCGGCGCAGGCTGTACCTGATCGGCGCCGCGCTGCTGGTGGCCGCGTTGGTCGGTGGACGCTGGCTCGCGGTGGAAGTGGCGGAACGGGCGTGGGATCGCACGTTCGCCGGCGGGGAAGCGGTGATTCAGGCGCGCGACCTCGCGCGTCTGGTGCAGGCGCTGGTCCTCGTCGTCGCGATCACGTGGATCACCGGCAATCTCCTCGTCGTATACCGCGCGATCGGCTCGGTGCAGATGCCGCGCCGGCTCGGCGATCTCGAAATCGTCGAAGCGATCCCCCAACGCACGTTGCTCGGCGTCACCGTGCTGCTCGGCGTCATTTTGGGAGCGCTATTCTCGCTCGGCACGCAGGACTGGTGGCGCCACGCCGTGCTCGCCGCCGCGCCGCCGCATTTCGGCATTGCGGACGCCACGAAACTGGGACACGACGTCGGCTATTACCTCAGCGTGTTGCCGTGGATGGCGACGGTGCAGAACCGCGTGCTGATTCTCGTCCTCGGCACGCTCGGCGTGGTCACGCTGCTGTACGCGATGATCGGCTCGTTCCGCATCCGGCGCGGGCGGATCCGCGCGAGCGACTACGCGCGCGCGCACGTCGGCGTGCTGCTGGCCGCGCTCGCGCTCGCGATCGCGTGGGGCGCGGTGCTCGATCCGGCCGAAGTCGTGGCGGGTCTGCACGGCACGGTCGATCAGGCGTCGCTGGCGGTGCGCATCCCGGGGGCCGCCGTGGTCGCCGGCGTCGCCGTGGTAACCGCGCTGATCTCGCTCGCCTGGGCGTGGCGCGACCGGCCGACGCTCATCCTCGCGGGGTGGGCCGCGCTCATGATCTCGATCATGGCCGGCTACGTCGTCATCCCCGGCGTCGTTCGCACCTCGGCCGGCGGGACCGGCACCGGGGTCGCCGAGTTTGCACGGCGGCGCGAGCGCATGGAACGGCTCGCGTTCGGCCTGACGGCGCTGGACGGTCGCATGCCGCCGGCATTCGCATCCGGCGAAGACGCGGTGCGCGCGATCCCGCTGTGGGATCCCGCCCACGTCGCGGCCGCGGCTCAGACGGCGGCGCACGCCGTGGCGCTGCGGCCGCCACGCGCCGACGACCCCGGCGCCGCGTGGCTGATCGCGCCACTCCCCAATTCCGCGGCGACGAACGGGCCGGTGCGGCTCGCGCTCGAGGTGGACAGCGGCCTCACGATCACCGCATTGCCCACCAAAGACGGCCACGTGCTGTTCGGCCCCGGCGCGGAGACCCCGCTCATTACCGCCGACACGATCTCGGGTGTGCCGATCGCGGGCGTGTTGCGGCGCTTCGCGATCGCGTGGACGATCCAGTCGTGGGGACTCGTGCGCGGCGACTCTGGCAGCAGCGGCGAGCGGCGGCTGTTGTGGCGCCGCGATGTGACGGAGCGGCTCGACCGCCTCGCGCCCTTCGCGCGCTTCGGCGATCCGACGCCCACGATCCGCGACGGCGCGCTCTGGTGGGTGAGCTGGGGCTACGTCTCGCATCAGGCGTTTCCCCTCGTCCGTCCGCTGGCCTGGCAGGACGACGATGTGCGCTACCTGCGCGCGGGCCTGCTTGGAGCGGTGCGCGCCGCGACGGGGGAGACACACATCTGGCTCGCTCCCGGTTATGACTCGCTCACGGCGACGTGGGCGCGGCGGTTCGAGCCGCTGATCGAGCCCGTCGCGCGGCTGCCCGCCGATCTCCGCAGCCAGCTCGCGTATCCGCCCGACGTGTTCCGGATCGGCGCGCAGCAGCTGCTTCGCGCCAGCGCCGACTCCGGCGGCAACACCACGGGGTGGTTCATGCGGCCGCGTGAGCCGTATCAGCTCGGCGGGCCGTCCCCGGCGGGCGGCGTGTGGACCGGCGTCGCGCTCGAAGAGGGATCGTTCGCGCCGAAACAGCTCGTGGGACTGTTCGCGGCGGCCATCACGCCGGAGGGTCCCGCGCTGCACCTGTGGCGACCCTCGGGATCCGAGCGCCTGCCGGGTGAGCTCGTCGGCTCGTCGACGCTGCGCCCCGGACAGCTCCGGATCTGGCCGGTGTCGAATTCGCTGATGACCGTGCAGGCACAGCTGTTCGATCCCGTTCGAAGCGACGCCGCTTCGGCGGTGCCGCCGCGCATCGCCGAGGCGTGGGTCACGCTGGGCAGCCGGAGCGGGCGCGGGCTCAACGCGCGCGCCGCGCTGCGTGGCGGTGAGCAGATCGTCACCGACACGACGTTGTCGGCGCGCTGGGAGCGCGCGCGCCGGCTGGCCGCGCGCGCCGATTCAGCCCTCGGCGTCGGCGATCTCGAGCTGTTCGGCCGCCTGTGGCGCTCACTGATGAGCGAGCTTGCTCCGGCCCAACGGCCCCGCTAGGTTCCGCCGCCGACCGTGACCGACCCCGCCGCCCCAGGAACAATCGTCATCGCGCTCGGAGGAAACGCGGTCGCGCCTCCCAACGAGCGGCCCACGATCAGCAACCAGTTCCGGCACACGCGCGCGAGCCTCGCGCCGATCGTCGATCTCGCCGTCGACGGCTGGAACATCGTGCTGGTGCACGGCAACGGTCCGCAGGTAGGCGATGAGCTGGCGCGCAACGAGCTTTCGGCCGACACGATCGAGCCGCTGCCGCTCGGTGTGCTGGTCGCCGGCACGGCGGGCTGGATGGGCTACATGATCCAGCAGTCACTGCAGAACGCGCTCGCGCACGCCGGCGTGCAGCGCTCGGTCGTCACGATGATCACGCAGACGCTGTGTCATGCGGACGATCCCGACCTGCGCACGCCGTCGAAACCGGTGGGTCATAAGCTGGACCCGGCGCGCGCCGCGCGGCTGGTGGCGCGTGGGATCGTGGTGCGCGACGGGCGCCGGCTCGCTCCCAGCCCGCGTCCGGTCGGCATCGTCGAAAGTCAGATGGTGCACGATCTGTCGGTGGCGGGATACATCGTGATCGCGGGTGGCGGCGGCGGTCCGCCCGTCTACCAGGACCCGACCCTGGGCCTCGAAGGGATCGACGCCGTCGCCGACAAGGACCGTGTCGCGGCGATTCTGGGCCGGGAGATCGGGGCGGAAGTGCTATTGATTCTGACCAATGTGGATGCAGTGTACCGCGGCTACGGAACGCCCCGCCAGGAAGCGCTCCGGCGCCTGACGCTGGCGCAGGCGGAGCAGCTGCTCGCGGGGACGGAGCTCGGCACGGGCAGCATGCGGCCCAAGGTCGAGGCCGCGGCCGATTTCGTGCGCGCCGGCGGCGAGCGCGCGATCATTGCCGAGCTGGCGCACGGTCTCGCCGCACTCCGCGGTGAGGCCGGAACGACGATTGCGAAGGAGTCCGAGTGAATCTGCACGAGTACCAGGCCCGGGACATTCTGCGGCGGCACGGGATTCCCGTTCCGCCCGGCGACGTCGCGAGCACGCCGGCCGAGGCGCGCGCCCTAGCGGAGCGCTTCGGCGGCAAAGTGGTCGTGAAGGCCCAGGTGCACGCGGGCGGGCGCGGCAAGGCGGGCGGCGTGAAGTTGGCCAAGACCGCGGCTGAGGCCGAGGCCCATGCCAAGGCCATCATCGGGATGAAGATCAAGGGCCTGACGGTGCAGAAGGTCCTGATCGCGCCCACCGCCGAGATCGCGTCGGAGAGCTACGTCGGGATCATCGTCGATCGCGCGAGCCAGCGGCCGGTCCTGATGGTGAGCCCCGCCGGCGGCATCGACATCGAAGAGGTCGCCGCTCAGACGCCGGAGAAAATCCAGCGGCTGCCGGTCGATCCGCGCTACGGCCTCCTGCCGCACCAGGCGATGTCGCTCGGCTTTTTCCTGTATAAAGACGTGAAGCAGGCGCGCGCCGCCGCGGACATCATGCAGAAGCTCTACGCCACGATGTATGACGTCGGGGCGTCGCTGGTGGAGATCAATCCGCTCGTCACGACGCCCGACGGCACGGTGCAGGCGCTCGACGCCAAATTGTCGGTGGACGACAACGAGCTCGAGCGCCGCGCCGACATCGCCGCGCTGCGCGATCTCTCGGCCGAAGCGCCGGAAGAAGTTGCCGCGCGCGAAGCGGGGCTGACGTTCATCAAGCTCGACGGCTTCGTGGGCTGCTGCGTGAACGGCGCGGGACTCGCGATGGCGACGATGGATCTCGTGAAGTACTACGGCGGCGAGCCGGCGAACTTCCTCGACATCGGCGGCAGCTCGAATCCGCAGAAGGTGGTCGCCGCCCTCCGGATCATCACCGGCGATCCGCACGTGAAATCGATCCTGTTCAACATCTTCGGGGGCATCACGCGCGGCGACGACGTCGCGAACGGCATCGTGCAAGCGACGCGCGAATTCCCGCTCAAGGTGCCGATCGTCATCCGGCTCACGGGGACCAACGAGCGCGAGGGAATCGACATCCTCAAAAAAGCCGGATTCTCGGCGCTGAGCGACATGGATGACGCGGTGAAACAGGCCGTGGCCGCGGCGAAAGGAACAGCCGCGTGAGCATTTTCATCGATCAGCACACGCGGCTCGTCGTCCAGGGAATCACCGGCCGGGACGGCTCGTTCCACGCCAAACAGATGCTGGCCTACGGCACGAAAGTGGTCGCGGGCGTCACGCCGGGGAAGGGCGGGCAGCAGTTCGAGAACACCGTGCCGGTGTTCAATACGGTCGCCGAGGCGGTGCGCGCGACCGAAGCGAACACCGCGGTGATCTACGTGCCGGCGAGCGTCGCCGCGTCCGCGATCTTCGAGGCCGCCGACGCCGGCATCGCGCTCATCGTGTGCATCACCGAAGGCATTCCGGTGCTCGACATGACCAAGGTGCTGCCATATGTGCGCGAGCGCGGCGCGCGACTCGTGGGACCGAACTGCCCCGGACTGATCTCGCCCGGGAAGAGCAAGGTCGGGATCATCCCTGGCAACATCTGCCAGGCGGGACGGATCGGCATCGTCTCGCGCAGCGGGACGCTCACCTACGAGATCATCCACCAGCTCACGACGCACGGCCTCGGCCAGTCCACCTGCGTCGGCATCGGCGGCGACCCGATCATCGGGACGAACTTCATCCACTGTCTCGCGGCATTCGAAGCGGACGCCGAGACGGATGCGATCGTCATGGTCGGCGAGATCGGCGGCACCGACGAGCAGGAGGCGGCGAAGTTCGTCACGGAAGAAGTGAAGAAGCCGGTCGTCGGCTTCATCGCCGGCCAGACCGCGCCCCCGGGCCGCCGCATGGGCCACGCGGGCGCGATCATCTCAGGATCATCGGGGACAGCGGCCGAAAAAATGGCGGCCTTTGAAGCAGCGGGCATCGCCGTGATGAAGCGGCCCGCGGATGTGGTACCACTGCTCAAGAAACGTTTGTGAAACGCTACGACGCTACGACGCTACGTTGTACGTACAACGTACCGACGTAGCGTCGTACAATGGTAAGGAGTCCATGGTTACTCTAGCGATCATAAAGCCCGACGCCGTCGCGGCCGGGAATATCGGCAAGATCATCGCCCACCTCGAAAAGGAAGGCTTCAAGGTGCGGGAGGCGCAGCTGCTGCGTCTCGACCAGGCACGGGCCGAGTCGTTCTACGAGGTCCATCGCGAACGCCCCTTTTACAAGTCGCTGGTGGCGTTCATGACGTCCGGTCCGGCGATGCCAATCGCCCTGGAGCGCGACAACGCCGTCGCTCACTTGCGGAAGGTGATCGGGGCGACCGATCCGGCGCAGGCGGAGCCGGGGACGATTCGGAAGCTGTATGCGCAGTCGAAAGAGAAAAACGCGATTCACGCCTCCGATTCGGAAGAGAATGCGGCGCGAGAAGTGGCGTTCTTCTTCGCTTCACGATCCCGTTGACGCAAGCACCACAAGGGTTTAGCTTCGCTGACCATGTTGCGAGTCGATCTGCGAGAGCTGGCCCGGGGTCCAGTCGAAACGCGGGGCGAGCTGAAGCAGGACGACCCGGTGTTGGAGGGCACGGGCGTTGCCCTGGCGGAACCGGTCCAAGTCAGCGGGCGGTTACAGGCCATTAGCGAGGGACGGTTCTACTGGCAGGGCCAGGCGACCACGGTCATTCAGGGTGAATGCCGGCGGTGCCTGATTCCCGTGTTGACCCCGCTCAGCCTGGAGATCGGGGCGCTGTTTAGCCAGGATGCGGAAGCGCTCGACGACCCCGACTCGTACGCCGTCGCCCCGGATGCAATGGAGATCGATGTCACGCCGGCCGTCCGTGAGGAGCTGGTGCTCACGGCGCCCCGGTACGCAGTATGCCGTGAGGATTGCAAGGGCCTGTGCCCGCAGTGCGGCAAGGATCTGAACGCCGGCGCGTGCGGATGCGAGCCCGTGACCGAGGAGCGCTGGCAGCCGCTCCAGGCTCTGAAAGACAAGCTTCGCCGCTCTAACTAAAGGACGAGTGTAATGGCCGTACCGAAGCGCAGAACCTCCAAACGCAAGAAGCGCGCGCGCCGCACGCACTACAAGGCGGTCCGTCCCACGCTGCAGCCCTGTCCGCGCTGCGGTGACCAGAAGCAGCCTCACCGCGTCTGCCCGACCTGCGGCTATTACAACGGCGAGCAGCGGATAACCGTCGAGGACTGATGTTCCGCATCGCGTTGGACGCGATGGGAAGTGACAAGGCCCCCCAAGTCGAAGTCGAGGGCGCCGCGCAGGCCATCAAGGAGCTGCCCCCGGACTTCGTCGTCCAGCTCGTGGGGCGCAAAGCCGACATCGAAGCGGCGCTGGCGCGCGTGCCGGGGGTAGACCCCCAGCGCGTCGAGATCGTCGATGCCCCCGAGGTCGTGGGCATGGGCGACAAGCCGCTGGCGGCAATCCGCGGCAAGAAGCGCTCGTCGATCGCCGTCGGGCTCGACCTGCAAAAGAGGCGCAAATCCGACGCGTTCATCTCGGCGGGCAACACCGGCGCCGTGATGGCGGCCAGCACGCTGTTGCTGCGCCTGCATGCGGGCGTGCAGCGCGCCGCGATCGGCGCGCTGTTTCCCAGCGCCGGCCAGCCGGTGCTCGTGGTGGACGGCGGCGCCAACGTGGACGTCGACGCCCGCGAAATCGTCGGCTTCGCGCACCTCGGCTGCGTCTACGCCCGCGACGTGCTCGGCCGCCAGAATCCCACCGTCGGACTGCTCAACATCGGCGAGGAAGACGAGAAGGGAAACGCGGTCGTCAAGGAAGCGCATCAGCTCCTCAAGCAGACCACCGGCATGAACTACATCGGCAATGTCGAAGGGCGCGACATCCCGGTGGGCGAAGCACGCGGCCAGCGGCTCGACGTGGTGGCGTGCGACGGGTTCGTCGGCAATGTCGTGCTCAAGTTCTACGAGTCGGCGGGCCGCGTGTTCGTCGCGCTGATCAAGCGCGAAGCGCCCGACGTGCTGCAGCGGCCGGAAATGGCGAGCGTGCTGAAGGTGCTCGACTACGCCACCTATGGCGGTGCGCCGCTGCTCGGCGTGCAGGGCGTCGTGATCATCTGCCACGGCGCGTCTCCGCCGACGGCGATCAAGAACGCCATCCGCGTCGCCATACAATCGGTCCGCAGCCATCTCAACGACGACATCGCCGCTGAGTTCGCCGTGGGCAAGGTGCCGGCGTGAAGCGTCCGTTCGCGGAGCTGTGGGGCACGGGCAGCTACGCCCCGCCGCGCGTGATGAAGAACGAGGAGTTCTCCAAGTTCCTCGACACGTCCGATCAGTGGATCCAGGAGCGCACCGGCATCAAGGAACGGCGCGTGTCCACCAAGGACGAGACCAACGCGTGCATGGGGAAAGCGGCGGCGCTGCAGGTGCTCGAAGAAACGGGGCTCACGCCGCTCGACGTCGACGCCATCATTTACGCGACCGCCTCGCCGGACCGGCTGCTGCCGTCGCAGGCGTGCGATCTCCAGGCCATGCTCGGCGCCAAGAACGCCGCCGCGTTCGACGTCGGCGCCGCGTGCTCCGGCTTTGTGTATGCGCTGACCACCGCGGAAGGGATCATCGCGGCGGAGCAGGCGAACCATGTGCTCGTGATCGCCGCCGAGAAGCTGACCAGCATCATGGACTGGAGCGACCGCACCACGGCGGTGCTGTTCGGCGACGGCGCGGGCGCCACGATCGTGCGCCGCAGCACCAACGGGCGCGGAATTCTCTCGACCTATCTCAAATCCGACGGCACGCTGGCCGAGCTGTTGTACCGGCCCGGCGGCGGCGCGACGCATCCGCCCAGCGACGAGCTGCTCAAGGACCACAGCTACTTCATCAAGATGGCGGGCCGCGAGGTGTTCAAGGCGGCGGTGCTGTCGATGGCCGACGCCTGCGACCACGCGCTCGAGCGCGCCGGCCTCACCGCCGAGCAGATCGATCTGCTCATTCCCCATCAGGCCAACATCCGCATCATCGAAGCCACCGCCAAGCACGCCGGGATGCCGATGGACAAGGTCTACGTGAACGTGGACCGGTTCGGCAACACGTCGGCCGCGTCGATTGCGATCGCGCTGGACGAAGCGGTGAAGAGCGGGCGGCTCACGCCGGGCATGACGGTGATGTTTTGCGCGTTCGGCGCCGGGTTCACGTGGGGCAGCATGGTTGTGCGGTGGTAGGGACGATCTGGCTGTGCCCCGGCCAGGGCGCCCAAAAAGTCGGCATGGGAAAAGATCTCGCGGAGCGATTCTCCGAGGCGCGCGACAGCTTCGCCGCGATCGATGAAGCGCTGGGCCTCGCCCTCTCGAAAATCATGTTCGACGGACCCGAAGAGGAGCTCACCGCGACCCAGAACACCCAGCCGGCGATTCTGGCGCACAGCGCCGCCGTGTTCGCGATCGTCGGCGGCACGCTCGCGGGCAGCGCGGTCGCCGGCGCGGGGCATTCGCTCGGCGAGTACTCCGCCTATGTCGCGGCCGGCGCGCTCGAGCCCGCCGCCGCCGCGAAGCTGGTGCGGCGCCGCGGCGAGCTGATGCAAAAGGCGGGCGAGGAGCGGCCCGGCACGATGGCCGCCGTGCTCGGCCTCGCGACGAAAGACGTCGAAGCCGCGTGCGCCGAGGCGTCGCAGCAGGCGAGCGTCGCCGTCGCCGCGAACATCAACGCCCCCGACCAGACGGTGATCTCGGGCGATCCCGAAGCCGTGACGCGCGCGGGCGAGGCATGCAAGAAGCGCGGCGCGAAGCGGGTGATCGCGCTCAAGGTGAGCGGCGCGTTCCATTCGCCGTTGATGGGACCCGCGCGCAATCATCTGCAGCTCGCATTGGAGCGGGCCGAGTTCGCCGACCCCGGTTTTCCGGTGATCGCCAACGCCACGGCCGAGGCGGTGAAGGATGCCGGCCGCGCGCGGCGGCTGCTGGCGGATCAACTCACCGCGCCGGTCCGTTGGGTAGAATGCATGCAGCATGCGGCGCGCGTCGGGGGAGCAGGCGCGCGATTCATTGAGATCGGCCCGGGCAGCGTGCTCGCGGGCCTCTTGAAGCGAATCGTCCCTGAGGCGAACGTGGTCAGCCTTGGAACTGCTGATGAGGTGACCAAGTTCATGGAAGCAGCCTAACCACATGACGACAGCTCGACGGGCGGTCATCGACCCCGCGGGGCAAAGCGGGCCTCGCATGCAACTCGATCTCACGGGAAAAGTCGCGCTCGTCACGGGCGGGACGCGCGGGATCGGTCACGACATTTGCCGCGCGTTTCTCGACGCGGGGGCCAAGGTCGCGCTCTGCTCGCGCGACGGCGCGGCCGCGGAGCAAACCGCGAGCGCGTTCGGTGAGGGCACGCGCGGGTATGCCTGCGACGTGGGGATCGCGTCTCAGGTCGAGGCGTTCGCGAAGGCGGTCGAGAAGGACTTCGGACAGATCGACGTGCTGGTCAACAACGCCGGCTTCACCAAGGACACGCTGTTGTTCCTGATGACCGAGGCGGATTGGGATTCGGTCGTCGACACGAACCTGAAGGGGACGTTTTTGATGACCAAGTACGCGGCGCGGGGGATGATCAAGCGCCGCTGGGGTCGAGTCATCAACATCACCAGCGTCGTGGGATTGAACGGCAACAAGGGGCAGTCCAATTACTCCGCGTCCAAGGCCGGCGTGGTCGGATTCACCAAGTCGGTCGCCAAGGAGTTAGCCTCCCGCAACGTGCTGGTGAATGCCGTCGCGCCCGGCTATATCGAGACGGAGCTGACGAAGGGCATTTCCGCAGAAGCCAAGAAGTACTTTCAGGACAACATTCCGCTGGGACGGCTGGGCCAGGGCTCCGACATCGCGGCCGCCGTCCTCTTTCTCGCCTCCGACTTGGCCAGCTACATTACGGGGCAGGTATTGGTCGTCGACGGCGGGATGGTGATGTGATCCCCTTTTCCCTTCGCTGAGGGTTATCCATGGCAATGGACATGAAGCAGCTCGAGGAGAAAGTCAAAGACATTATCGTCGAGGAGCTTGGGGTCGAGCGCGACAAGCTCACCAACGACGCGAGCTTCATGGAAGACCTGGGCGCCGACAGTCTCGACACCGTCGAGCTGGTCATGGCGTTCGAGAAGGAGTTCGACATCGACATCCCGGACGAAGAGGCGGAGAAGCTCCGCACCGTCGGGGCGGCGATGAGCTATCTCCACGACAAGATGGGGAAAGGCAAGTAGAGTGACTCGCCGGGTGGCGGTCACGGGGATGGGACTCGTGACGCCGGTTGGAAACGACGTCGCGAGTACCTGGGCCGCCCTCGTTGCCGGACAATCGGGGGCGGGTCCGATCACCCGCTTCGACCACAGCCTGCTCCCGGTTCACTTCGCGTGCGAAGTGAAGGGGTTCGATCCGCTCCAGTACATCGACAAGAAGGAAGCGCGCCGCTACGACCTGTTCTCGCAGTTCGCGATGGGAGCGGCCGTGCAGGCGGTGCGCGATTCCTGCCTCGAGAAGAGCCCGCTCGATCCCAAACGGATCGGCGTCATCATCGGCACCGGCACGGGCGGGATCGCGACGTTCGAAGAGAACATGCGCACCTTCATCGAGAAGGGGCCGAGCCGCGTCTCGCCGTTCTTCGTCCCGATGTTCATGGCGAACGTGGCCTCGGCGATCGTCTCGATGCGCTACGGCTTCCAGGGGCCGAACTACGGCACCGTGTCGGCGTGCGCCTCCTCGGGCCACGCGCTGGGTGACGCGTTCGACCTGATCCGCGAGAACAAGGCGGACGTCATGGTCGCGGGCGGCTCCGAAGCCGCGATCACGCCGCTCGCGCTCGCGAGTTTTGCGAACATGAAGGCGCTGTCCGAGCGCAACGACGATCCCAAGACCGCCAGCCGGCCGTTCGACAAGGACCGCGACGGCTTCGTCATGGGCGACGGCGCGGCGGTCGTGATTCTCGAGGAGTGGGAGCGCGCCAAGGCGCGCGGCGCGAAGATCGTCGCCGAGCTGGTCGGCTACGGCGCGACGGCCGACGCGCATCACATCACCGCGCCGGCGCCGGACGGCTCGGGCGCGCAGGAAGCGATGCGGCTCGCGATGCAGGGCGGCAACATCCGTCCCGAGGACGTCGGCTACATCAACGCGCACGGCACCTCCACGCCGCACGGCGACGCCGCCGAGACCAACGCGGTGAAGGCGGTGTTCGGCGCGCAGGCCCGCAAGCTGATCTTCGGCTCGACCAAGTCGATGACGGGACATCTGCTGGGCGCGGCCGGCGCGTTCGAGTTCGCGATCTGCGCGCTCGCGCTCCAGAACGGCGTGATTCCGCCGACGATCAATCAGTTCAATCCCGATCCGGCCTGCGATCTCGACTCGGCGCCGAACAAGGCGGTGCAGCGACAGATCGAGGTAGCGCTGTCCAATTCGTTCGGATTCGGCGGGCACAACGTGACGCTGGCGGTGCGCCGGGCGGTGTCATGAAATCGCGCGCGATCCTGCGCGCCCTCGTCGTCGTCGCGTTGACCGTTCCCGTAGCGTGCAGCGACTCCGCCGGACCGGCCGTTCCCGCATTTGCCGTCAGCCCCCCAGCGCAGTGGAGTGGGGGCGCGATCACCATCCGCTCCTCCTATTTCGCCAACCGCGTCCAGGCGGCGATCCTGGTCGCCGATGGGGACACGCTCGCCCTCACCGCTGTCGACGACTCCACAGTCACTGCGAGCCTTCCGCAAGGCCCCTCGGGTGAGGTCACCGTTGCGCTCGCGCGGGGGTCGCGCCTCGATGACCTGGCGAGCGTGCACCGGGTAGGGTACAGCGACACGCGGAACGTGACCTCCGCGGGCTTCGCCCGATACGGCGCACTGCAGGCGGCCGATTCGGCGGGCAACCCTCTCGTGTTCGGCGCGGCCGCCACATCGCCCAACGATTACCGTGCGCGAATCGTGCGACTCAAGGTGGTAGCGGGAACGACGACGCTGTTCGGATTACGCCAGCCCGACAAGACGTTTTACGGGATGGCCCCGAGCGTCACACCGGGCGTGTTTGCGGTGCGCGATTCGACCGATAC
>Ga0070680_100002756_pt1 | contig 13041 bp, 11 predicted proteins | sample KBSC73BmetaG_FD_64672 | JGI IMG/M metagenome (GOLD analysis project Ga0070680, IMG submission 64672) | Corn rhizosphere microbial communities from Kellogg Biological Station, Michigan, USA - KBS C7-3B metaG | ecosystem: Host-associated > Plants > Roots > Rhizosphere | place: USA: Michigan...
ACCTGCTTCGAGTCGAAGAGCAGCCGGCCGAGCAGGGTGGACTTGCCGTCGTCGACCGAGCCGCACGTGACGAGGCGAAGGAGCTCCGTGCCCTCCGCAATGAACGGGCTAGTACTAGAAGTAGCCGACACGCTTCCGGTCCTCCATCGCGGCCTCCGAGAAGCGGTCATCGGCGCGCGTCTCGCCCCGCTCGGTGACCCGCGTCGCCGCGATCTCGCGGACGACCTCGTCGATCGTCGCTGCGTGCGAGCGGACACCGCCGGTGCAGGTCATGTCGCCTACGGTGCGGAAGCGGACGAAGTCGGTGAACGGCTCCTCGTGCGGATAGCGCTCGACGAACTCCGAGGCCGCATAGAGCATCCCGTCCCGCTCGAACACCTCTCGCTCGTGCGCGAAGTAGATCTGCGGGAGCTCGAGCCGCTCGCGAGCGACGTACTGCCACACGTCGAGCTCGGTCCAGTTCGAGATCGGGAACACGCGCACCTGCTCGCCCTTGCGGATCCGGCCGTTGTAGAGGTTCCAGAGCTCAGGGCGCTGGGCGCGCGGGTCCCACTGGCCGAAGTCGTCGCGGAAGGAGAAGATCCGCTCCTTCGCGCGCGAGCGCTCCTCGTCGCGCCGCGCGCCGCCGATCGCGGCGTCGAAGCCGTGCTCGAGCATCGCGTCGAGCAGCGTGGTCGTCTGCAGCCGGTTCCGGGTCGCGCGCGGGCCGGTCTCGTCGACCACGCGTCCCTTGTCGATCGACTCCTGGACGGACGCGATCACGAGCCGCTCACCGAGCTCCGCGATCCGCCTGTCGCGGAACTCGATCGCCTCGGGGAAGTTGTGGCCCGTGTCGACGTGCATCAGCGGGAACGGGAACCGTCCCGGGCGGAAGGCCTTCTCGGCGAGGCGGAGCAGGACGATCGAGTCCTTGCCGCCGGAGAAGAGCAGCACGGGTCGCTCGAGCTCGGCCGCGACCTCGCGCATGATGTGGATCGCCTCCGACTCGAGCGCGTCGAGGTGGGAGAGGCGGACGATCGGGTCGGTGACGTTCATTGCTCGGACGGGGTCTGCGGGGCGGTCATGCGTGGAGGCCGCATTCCGTCTTGCCGGTGCCGACCCAGCGGCCGTCCCGGCCGGCGCCCGGCGCCGTGCAATGCGTGCAGCCGATCGAAGCGTAGCCCCGGTCATGGAGGGGGTTCACGGGGAGGTCGCGCTCGCGGACGTATGCCCAGACGTCGTCGTCGGTCCAGTCGGCGAGGGGGCTCGCCTTCCAGAGCTCGTGCCGGTCGTCCCAGCCAAGCTTCGGCGTCCCGGCGCGCGAGGGCGCCTGGTCGCGCCGGACGCCGGTGATCCAGCCGTCGAGCCCCGAGAGCGCCTCGGCGAGCGGAGCGATCTTGCGGATCGAGCAGCAGAGATCCGGATTCCGCTCCCAGAGCGCCTCGCCGTGGATCGCGGCCTGGCGGCCGAGCGAGGGGCCTTCGTAGACCTCGAGGCGGATCCCGTAGCGCTGCTCGAGCTCGCGCCAGAGGGTGTACGACTCGGGGAACAGCACGTGCGTGTCGAGGGTGAAGATGCGCGCGTCGGGCCGCCGCTCGAGGAGCATGTCGATGAGAACGCTCTCCTCCTTCTGGAAGGAGCACGCGAGCGCGACCGCCGGTAGACGCTGGAGCGCCGCGTCAAGCACCTCCCCCGCCGAGAGGCTCTCGACGTCGGTCTCGCCGACGATGTCCCGGACGCTGTGCTCCATCGCGCGAACGGTATCAGCCATCACGAACGCTTATCCAAGGGATTAGCCCTTGCGCTACGAGGTGGCGTCGGGCTCGACGGCGGCGGCGAGGCGTCGCGATGCCGGCCGCGTGCGTGCGCCGGCGCATAGGGTTGCGTCGTGGACGAGCTCGAGGGCGGAATCCGCCGTGTCACGCTTCCGCTCCCGAACCGACCGGGCCACGTCCACGCCTACCTGCTGCCCGGCGACGACGGCTGGACGGCGGTCGACACCGGGCTCGGCCTCCCCGACGCTCGCGAACGATGGGCGGGCGAGCTCGCTGCCCTCGACGGCGGGCCCGTGCGGCGGATCGTGATCACCCACTTCCACCCCGACCACGTCGGTGCGGCGGCGGATCTCGCCGAGCTGACCGGCGCCTCCGTCTCGCAGGGCCGAGTCGACTATGCGCAGTGCGCGCTCGTCTGGGGCGGAGAGGACTGGAGCGGCGTCCTCGTCGAGTGGTTTCGCCGGCACGGGGTTCCGCCCGCCGTGACCGACGAGCTGATCCAGGAAGGCTCCGCCTATCGCCCCTTCGTCCGCTACCGATCGGATCCGGAGCTCCTCGATCCCGGCGACGTCGTCGCGGGCTGGGAGGCCGTTGCCGCGCCCGGCCACGCCGACGGCCAGCTGATGCTGCTCCGCGGCGGCGTGCTCGTCGCCGCCGACCACCTTCTCGGCCGGATCTCCCCGACCGTCGGCCTGTGGCCCGCGAGCCGACCCGATCCGCTCGGCGACTATCTCGGAGCGCTCCGGGCGACGATCGAGCTCGAGCCGAGGCTCGCGCTCCCGGGGCACGGCGAGCCGCTGACCGATCCGATCGGCCGCGCGCGGGAGCTGATCGAGCATCACGCCGAGCGCCTGGCCGTGACGGCCGCTGCGCTCGGCACGGAGCCTCGCAGCGCCTACGACGTCTCGTTCCCGCTCTTCGGCGACGACCTGAAACCCGCCGCGCGGCGGTTTGCGGTCGCCGAGGCGCTCTCGCATCTCGAGCGCCTCGTGCTCGAGGGTGGCGCTCGGCGGGAAGAGACCGCCGGGGCCGTTACCTATACTTCCGCGCAGTAGTGGACGACGAGCGACCGCCCAGTACCCGTGCCCCGGAATGTGGGGCGCAGGGCACGAGCCTCTCGGGATTGCCGGCCGACGCGAGGAGTCGCGTCGACTCGTCGACCATGCCCCTCCGCCTCTGGGTCGACTAGATGTCCGTCGGTCTCGAGCTGCTCGGCGTCCTCCTCCTGATCCTGCTCAACGCCTTCTTCGTGGCCGCCGAGTACTCGCTGGTCACGGTGCGACGCACGCGGATGAAGGAGCTCGTGGACGAGGGGAGCCGCACGGCGCGCTCCGTGCTCTCGATCACGAGCGACCCTCCGCACTTCATCGCCGCGATGCAGCTCGGCGTCACGCTCACGTCGCTGGGCATCGGCGCCCTGGGCGAGCAGGTCCTCTCGGACCTCTTCGACGAATGGTTCGCGACCGTGCTCGCGGTGCTGCTCGCGTTCCTCGTCATCACCTTCCTCCATGTCGTGATCGGCGAGCTCGTCCCGAAAGGGGTCGCGCTGAGCTACACGGAGCGCGTCGCGCTCGGCGTCTCCGCGCCCGTGCGCCTCTTCTTCTTCGTCTTCAAGCCGCTGATCTGGATCCTCCAGCGGTCGAGCGAGCTCGCCCAGCGAGCGATCGGGATCGACCCCAAGGCGATGCAGGGCGACGCGCACTCGGAGGCGGAGCTGAAGATGCTGCTCGAGGTCTCGACCGAGCGCGGGGAGATCGAGCTGGACGAGCGCGAGATGCTCTACAAGGTCTTCGACTTCGCCGAGAAGGAGGTCGCAGACGTGATGGTGCCGCGGCCGGACGTCTCCGGACTGTCGGTCGACCTCGGGCCCGAGGACGCGATGGCGGCGATGATCGAGTCCCCGTACACGCGCTATCCGGTCTACCGCGAGTCGCTCGACGACATCGTCGGGATCGTCCACGTTCGCGACGTCGTCGCGGCGATGCACAACGGGACGACCGAAGCCGCGACGCTCGCCGAGCTCGCCCGACCGCCCTACGTCGTGCCGGAGAACAAAGACCTCGGCGCGCTCCTGGCCGAGTTCCGCAAGGCGAACCAGCACATGGCCGTCGTCGTCGACGAATACGGCGCAACCGCGGGGATCGTGACGCTCGAGGACCTCCTCGAGGAGATCGTCGGCGACATCGAGGACGAGTTCGACCTGCCCGACGAGTCGGTCGAGCGGCTCGACGAGCGGCGGGTCCGGATCTCGGGGTCGTTCACGATCGACGACTTCAACGAGCAGTTCGGCACGGAGCTCGACGACGAGGACTTCCACACGGTCGCGGGCTACGTCTTCGGCCACCTCGGCCGGGCGGCCGAGGCGGGGGACGAGATCCACGACAACGGCCTTCACTTCACCGTCCTCGAGACGAGCGGCTCGCGGATCCTCCGCCTCGAGGTCGAGTTCCTCGAGACCGAGCCGGCCGCCCCGGACGAGACCGAAGCCGCCTAGCCGGCGTGCTCTGGCCCCGCCGCCGGCCCGAGGGCGACTCGCCACTCCGCCACCGCGACTTCGCGCTCTACGTCGGGGCGACCGTCGCCACGGCCTTTGCGATCGAGATGTCGTTCGTCGCGATCGGCTGGCAGGTCTACGCGATCCACAGCGACCCGCTCGACCTCGGGATCGTCGGCCTCGCGATGTTCGTCCCGCTCCCGCTGCTGGCCCTGCCGGCGGGGCATCTGAGCGATCGATACCCGCGGCGGACGGTGCTCGCCCTCTCGCTCGCGCTCGACGCGATCGTCGCGATCGGCCTGCTCGCCGTCACGCGAGGAGGAGCCGACGAGACGTGGCCGTTCTTCGCGCTGGCCTTCGTCACGGGTGTCGCGTCTGCGATCGGCGCGCCCGCGGGACGCGCGATGACCCCGTCGCTCGTGCCCCAGGCGATCCTGGTGAAGGCCTTCGCGCAGCGCTCGGTCGCGACCCAGCTCTCCGTGATCGCCGGACCGGCGCTCGGCGGGCTGCTCTTCGCCCTCGATCCGGAGCTCGTCTACGCCGTCGCCTCCGTGTTCTCGCTCGCGTCGCTCGCGGCCGTGCTCGCGATGCACGCCGGTCGCGACGGCGCCGGCGCAGGGTCGCCCGATCTCGCGAGCGTCCTCGGTGGCGTCCGCCTCGTGCGACGGACGCGTGTCCTGCTCGGCGCGATCTCGCTCGATCTCTTCGCGGTGCTGTTCGGCGGGGCGGTCGCGCTGCTTCCGATCTTCGCGCGCGACGTTCTCGAGGTCGGGCCTGCCGGTCTGGGCGTCCTGCGAGCGGCGCCGGCAGTCGGCGCGCTCGGCGCCGCCTTCGTCCTCACCCACCGGCCCGTGCGACGGCACGCGGGCCGGACGCTGCTGATCGTCGTCGCGCTGTACGGCATCACGATGGTCGTGTTCGGGCTGTCGGAGACGATGTGGCTGTCGCTCGCCGCGCTCGCAGCGGGCGGCGCCGTCGATACGGTGAGCGTCGTCCTCCGCCAGACGATCCTGCCGCTCGTCACGCCCGACGAGCTGCGGGGCCGGGTGACGGCCGTGGAGATGGTCTTCATCAGCGCGTCGAACGAGCTCGGCGCGTTCGAGTCGGGCGTCGCGGCCGCGGTGCTCGGCGCAGTCCCCGCCGTGGTCATCGGCGGGATCGTGACGATCGGCGTCGCGGTCACCTGGACGAGGCTCTTCCCGCAGCTCGCGGAGGTCGACCGGCTGGACGACCTGCGTCCGGTCGAGGTGGTCCTGTCTTGAACTGACGTCTCGACAGGGCACGGGGCCGCAGGCACGATGTCGGCGTGGAATGGGCGCAGGCAGCCTCGATCATTGCGGCGATCGCGGGTCTGGTCGGGTTGCAGACGTTCTGGATCGCCCGTGCGCTCGACGACCTCGCGCGGCGTCTCGATCGCGTCGACGCGCGCCTCGATCGCCTCGAGACGCGGGAGCCGCCCACCCTTCGTCGGGCCTAGCGCCGGGCCGCGGCGAGCAGCTCCGCCGAAGGAATGCCGCGGAGCGAGGCATCGAGGAGCTCGACCGGGTGCAGCGCGGGGAGCGCGGCCCGAGCCCGTCCGAGCGCCTGCGAGAGCTGGACGAGGCACCCCGGGTTCGCGCTCGCGTAGGCGTCCGGCGCGGTCGCGAGCACGTTGCGGGCCTTGCGGTCACCGAGCTCGCGCGCAGCGTCGGGCTGTGTGACGTTGTAGATCCCGGCCGAGCCGCAGCAGAGGTCCTGCTCCGCGGGCTCGACGACGCGGAGCCCGGGGATCCTCTCCAGCAGCGGCTTCCAGGCGGCAGGCAGTCGCTGGGCGTGCCGGAGGTGGCACGAGTCCTGATACGCGACGGTCAGCTCGAGTGGGTGCAGCCCTGGCAAGTCGGAATCGCGCAGCGCCTCGGTCACGTCGAGCGCGGGGAGACCGCGCTCCTTGAGATGCGAGCCACAGCCCGAGGCGTTCACCACGATCGCCTCGATGCCGTCGAAACTGCCGCGGAGACGCTCCGTGAAACGTTCCGACTCCGCCGCCCGGCCCGCATGCGCCGAGAGCGCGCCGCAGCAGCCTTGCGCCGGCGCATGGACCTCGTAGCCCGCGGCGGAGAGGACGCGGGCCGTCGCCGTGTTCACGTCCCCGAACAGCACCGACTGGACGCAGCCCGTCAGCAGGCCGACGGGACGAGCTTGTGTTGAATCAACACAAGCTCGGGTGACCGTCGCGGGTCGCTCGCCCGAGCGCCAGGCGGGGGCGAGCTCGAGCATCGGCCGCGCCCACCGGGGCGTGGGAAGCCGTCGTCCGACGGGCGCGAGGCGGAGCGCCGCGCGCAGCCGACGCGGGTGGGGCAGGGTCGCGAAGAGGAGCCGCCGCTGGAGCCGCGCCCCACGGGGTCGCGGGTGCTCGTCTTCGACGAGCGCGCGGGTCTCCTCGATCAGGAGGTCGTAGCGGACGCCGGACGGGCAGCTCGAGACGCAAGCCATGCAGCCGAGGCAGCGGTCGAAGTGCTCGACGACGGTCGGGCTGAGCCGGAGCGTCCCCTGCGCGGTCTTCTCCATCAGCTGGATCCGCCCGCGCGGCGAGTCCATCTCCTCGCTCCAGAGCACGTACGTCGGGCAGGTAGGCAGGCAGAACCCGCAGTGGACGCACGCCTTCGTCAGCTCCTCGATCACGCGAGCACACCCGCCGGGTCGAAGCGCTCACGGAGTGCGCGCTGGACGCGCCGTGCCGCTGCGGACGGCACGCCGCCGACCCGCTGCGGGACGTACGCGATCCCTGCGGAGGGCCGGACGACCGCCTCGTCGAGCGTGGAGAGCACGTTGCGGAGGTCGCCCGGGACGAACCGGAGCCGGCCGAGCGACGCTCCCTGGCGGCTCCGTGCCTCGCCCCACACGTCGTCGGCGTCGACGTCCCCGCCGACCAGCGCGCGCGCCGTCGCGAGCTGTGCCTCGACCGCCGGCTCCCGGCCCTCGAACAGCACCGCGACGCGGCCGGGGTGGAGCACGTCGAGCGCGCTCGGCTGGAGCCGGGACCGACGAAGGTCGCGCACGACTCCCGCGGGGTCGTCGGCCCGGACGACCAGCGTCGCCGAGGCCGCCGGACGCGGGTGAAGTCGGAGCGCGACCCGGGCGATCAACCCGAGCCGGCCCTCGGAGCCGCAGACGAGCTTGCCGAGGTCGTAGCCCGCGACGTTCTTCACGACCTTCCCGCCGGAGCTCGCGACGGTGCCGTCGCCGAGCACGAGCGTCACGCCGAGGACGAGGTCGCGTGGCGTCCCGTAGCGATGCGAGAGCGGCCCCGAGAGCCGTCCCGCCAGGCACGCGCCGATCGTCGGGTCCCCGGGCGGGTCGAGCGAGAGGCGCTGACCGGCAGTCGCGAGCGTCGCCTGCAGCGCGGACAGGCGGATCCCCGCCTCGACCGTGCAGGTGAGGTCGCCGGCCTCGTGTTCGAGAACACGGTCGAGCCCATCCGTTCGGAGGTCGGTGCCGATCCGGAGCGGCCGACCGTCGCGCGCCGCGTCGGCGAGGTAGGCAGAGGCCTCCTCGACGGACGCGGGCCGCATCAGAAGCGCTCCGCGAGCCCGAGCCGCTCGAGCGGATGCGCCCGGTACGGCCCGGGAACCTCGCCGCAGAGGCGCGGGGTGGGGATCACCTTGCCGGGGTTCGCGAGCCCGTCGGGGTCGAACGCGAGCCGGAGCCGCTCGAATGCCTCGAGATCGTGCTCGGAGAACATCGTCGGCATCGCGCACGCCTTGTCGACGCCGACGCCGTGCTCGCCGGTCAACGAGCCGCCGGCCTCGACGCACGCGGCGAGGATCGCGTCCGCCAGCGTCTTCGCGCGCTCCACCTCGCCCTCCGCCGTCCCGTCGTAGAGCACCAGCGGGTGGAGGTTCCCGTCGCCCGCGTGGAAGACGTTCCCGACCCTGAGGCCGTGCTCGGCGGAGAGCTCGTCGATGCGCCGCAGCACTGCGGGGAGGCGCGTGCGCGGCACCACGCCGTCCTGCACGTAGTAGTCCGGCGAGACCCGGCCCATCGCCGCGAAGGCGCCCTTGCGTCCCAGCCACAGGCGGGCGCGCTCGTCCGCGTCGCTCGCGGTGCGGATCTCGAACGCCCCCGCAGCACGGCAGATCGCGTCGACCTCTTCCGTGTCGAGCGCGACCTGCACGTCGACGCCGTCGAGCTCGACGAGGAGGACGGCGCGCGCGCCGGCCGGATACCCGGGCCCGTATGCGGCCTCGGCCGCCTCCAGGGTGACGCTGTCCATGATCTCCATCGCGGCCGGGAGGATCCCGGCGGCGACGACGCGCGAGACCGCGTCGCCCGCCGCGTCCACCGTCGTGAACGCCGCGAGCTGCGTGACGACGACCTCGGGTTGCCGCACCACGCGCAGCGTGATCTCGACGGCGACGCCGAGCGTGCCCTCGGAGCCCACGATCACGCCCAGCAGGTCGGGGCCCTCGTCGCCGTCGATCGACTTCCCGCCGAGCTCCAGCAGCTCGCCGTCGGCGAGGACGACCTTCGCGCCGGTGACGTGGTTGACGGTGAACCCGTGCTTGAGGCAGTGGGCGCCGCCCGAGTTCTCGGCGAGGTTCCCGCCGATCGTGCAGACCTGCTGGCTCGACGGGTCGGGAGCGTAGAAGTACCCCTCGGCCGCGACGGCGCGGGTCACGTCTAGGTTCGCCACGCCGGGCTCGACGACGACGCGCTCGCTCTCGAGGTCGATCTCGAGGATGCGGTTCATCCGCGCGAGCGAGACGACGACCCCGTCGACGACGGGCAGCGCGCCGCCGGACAGGCCGGTACCGGCGCCGCGAGCGACGAACGGAATGCCGTCGCGGGCGCAGAGACGCAGCACCGACTGCACCTCGCCCGCAGAGCCGGGGAGGACGACGCAGGCCGGCTGCGCGCGCCAGCCGGTCAGCCCGTCGCAGTCGTACGTGGCGAGCTGCTCGGGCTCGGTGATCACGAACCCGGCGCCGAGCGCCTCCACGAGCTCGTCCACGAAGCCGGGTGGAAGGGCCACGCCGGCGATCCTACTGACGGCCCCCGGCCGCCCCGGCGGAACGGGAGCCGACGGACATCTGCGGTCCGTTAGGGTCGCCGTCATGGCGGTGCCGATCCCGCGCCCGGGCAAGATCGTCTGCGTCGGGCTGAACTACAGGGACCACGCGGCAGAGCAGGGAGCCGAGCTCCCCGAGGCGCCGCTCCTCTTCGCGAAGTTCACGACCGCGCTGATCGGGCCGGGCGACGCGATCGTGATTCCGCCGATCGTGACGAAGTGCGACTACGAGGCGGAGCTCGGGGTCGTTCTCGGCCGAACGGTCAGGCAGGTCTCGAAGGAGAACGCGATGGAGGCCGTCGCGGGCTACGTCGTCGCGAACGACGTGTCCGCGCGCGACCTGCAGTTCGGCGACGGCCAGTGGACCCGCGGCAAGTCGCCGGACACGTTCTGCCCCGTCGGGCCCCTCGTCCCGGCGGCCGACGTCCCCGATCCGCACGCGCTGCCGATCCGGGCGCTGCTCAACGGCGAGGTGGTGCAGGAGTCGACGACCGCGAACCTCGTGTTCGGCCTCGCCGAGGTGATCAGCTACGCGTCGCAGACGGCGACGCTCGAGGCGGGCGACCTGATCCTCACGGGGACCCCGGCCGGCGTGGGCATCTTCCGCAAGCCTCCGCGCCTGCTCCAGCCGGGCGACGAGATCACGATCGAGATCGACGGGGTCGGATCGTTGACGAACCCGGTCGTGGCGGGGTGACGGCCGACCGGGCGACCTGCCGATGAGCGGCATCTCGAGGACCGTCCTCCGCGAGCAGGTCAAGGATCTCCTGCTGCAGCGCATCGCGAGCGGAGAGCTCCGCCCGGGCGATCGCATCGTCGAGACCCGGGTCGCCGCTGAGCTCGGTACGAGCCAGGCGCCGGTACGGGAGGCCCTCCGCGACCTCGAGCTCCTGCGCCTCGTCGAGTCCGAGCCGTTCAAGGGCGCCAGGGTCAGGGGGTTCGGCAACGCGGAGCTCGTCGAGGTCTATCCCGTCCGCGCCGCGCTCGAGGAGCTCGCGGCGAAGGAGGCGACGAGACGTCTCGCCGGAGACGTGAGTGCCCTCGAGGCAGAGGTCGAGGCGATGCGGGAGGCCGCGCGCCGCGGGGACACGACCGCGCTCGTGCGGCACGACATCGCGTTCCACCGCCTCGTGGTCGAGTCCGCCGGCAATCCGATCCTCGAGCAGTGCTGGAAGTCGCTCGGCGTCGAAGGGCCGATCACGATCACGCTGTACGGCACGTCCGTCGAGCCGGAGGAGGCAGCGGAGCTCCACGCACCCCTGCTCGACGCGATCCGCTCCGGGAAGCCCGGCGCGGCAGGTCGGGCCGCGCGCCGCCACGTCGAGGCGTTCGCGCGGATCGCGAGCGGCCGCCGCGAGTCCAAGGCCGCCTCATCCTGACGTCCCGCTCCGCGACCGGAGCGCTCGCGGGGCTCTTCCTCGCCGCGCTGGCGCTGCGACCGCAGGTCGTCGGCATCGGGCCCCTGATCGGCCAGATCCAGGACGACCTCGGCACGTCGCATGCGGTCGCGGGGCTCCTCGGGACGATTCCCGTCCTCTGCATGGGGCTCTTCGCGCCCGCCGGCACAGCGCTCTCGGCGTGGCTCGGGACGCGGCTCGCCATGACGATCGGCCTCGTCCTGATCGGCGTGTTCGGGATCCTCCGTGGCGTCGTCCCGAGCCCCTGGCTCGTGATCGCGCTCACCCTGCCGCTCGGGATCGGGATGGGGATCGGAAACGCGACCGCCCCGCTCGCAGTCCGGGAGACCGTGCCCGATCGGCCGGCCACGGGAACCGGGATCTACGCGACGGGGATCCAGCTCGGCTCCGCGATCGCGGCGGCGGTCGCCGTGCCGCTCGCCGCCGTCCTCGGCGGATGGCGAGGCGCGCTCGTCGCCCTCTCGGCGGCCTCGTGCGTCATCGCCCTCACCTGGGCCGTGCTCGAACGGGGCGGCGAGACGCACGTTCGCCCCGCCGCCGTCCTTCCTCGGCTCCCGTGGCGCTCGCGCACGGCATGGCTGCTCGTCCTGATCTTCGTCTCGATGTCGTCCTCCTACTACGGGCTGATCGCCTGGCTGCCCGACGCGTACGGGGAGCGTGGCTGGAGCGACGACGCGGCGGGCGGTCTCGTCGCGGCCCTGAGCGTGACGGCGATCCCGGCCTCGTTCGTGCTCCCGTGGCTCTCCGACCGATGGGGCGGCCGGCGGCCGTGGCTCCTCGGGTGCGCGGCCGCGTTCACGCTGGGGACGGCCGCGCTGATCGTGCTCCCAGGCGCGGCGTACCTGTGGGCGCTGCTTGCCGGAGTCGCGCAGGGCGGGATGTTCTCGCTCGTGATGACGCTTCCGCTCGATCTCGCGGAAGGTCAGAAGAAGGTCGCCGCGCTCGTCGCGATGATGCTCGGGATCGGGTACTCCGTCGCCGCGATCTCCCCGTTCGTGCTCGGTGCCGTGCGCGACGCGACCGGCTCGTTCGACGCGGTGCTGTGGGTCTGCGTGGCGTTGCTCGCGCTCCTGACGGCGCTCACGACGGCGCTGCCGCTGCCGGCCGCTCGCGCGGCCTCGCCTCAGGCGGCAGGTGGATAGATCGCGGACGCGTAGTCCTCGACCATCCGCGCGGCGGAGAACCGCGGGCCGTTCGTCCGGAGCGACCGCTTGACCATGGCGAGCCACCCGTGCGGGATCCCGTCCTCGCCCCGGTCGTAGAAGAGCGGGATCACCTGCTGCTCGAGAAGGTCGTAGAGCGCGTGCGCGTGCCGCGCGTCCTGCGCCGCGGGATCCTCGCCCTCGGCTGCGTCGCCGTCGATCTCCCAGCCGTTCGCACCCGCCCCATTGGCCTCGTAGCCCTCCCACCACCAGCCGTCGAGGACACTGAGGTTGAGCCCGCCGTTCGCGGCCGACTTCATCCCGCTCGTGCCGCTCGCCTCGAGAGGCGGCCTCGGGACGTTCAGCCAGACGTCGCAGCCGCCGACGATCGGCGCGGCCACCGAGAGGTCGTAGTTCTCCAGGAACGCCACGCGCGACGTGAGGCCAACCGCCTGCGAGAGGCCGAAGACGTCGACGAGCATCTGCTTCGCGTTGTCGTCGAGGGGGTGGGCCTTGCCGGCCACGACCATCTGCACCGGCGGCCCGTCGGCGAAGATCCGGCGGACGCGCTCGGGGTCGTAGGTGAGGAGGAACAGGCGCTTGTACGTCGCGATCCGCCGCGCGAACCCGAGCGTCAACGTGTCCTCGGCAAACGTCTGGGCGACCGACTTCACGCTCTCGGGATCCTCGCCGCGCAGCAGCCGGTCTTGCACGCTCTTCGTCTTCACGTACTCGACGAGCTGGCGCCGCGCATCGTTCCGTGCCGCCCAGAGCTCCTCGTCCGGGATCGCGTCGACGGGCGCCCACGTCTGCGGGTCGGCGGCTCGCTCGACCCATTCCTCGCCGAGATGGCGGTCGAGGAGCGCCCGCAGCGGCGGCGCGAGGAAGGTCGGTAGATGGACCCCGTTGGTCACGTGGGCGATCGGCACCTCGTCCGCGCTGGACGCGTCGAACAAGGGGCGCCACATCTCGCGCGCGACCTGCTCGTGGCGCAGGCTGACGGCGTTCGCCCGCCTGGTCGTCCGGAGCGCGAGCGGCGTCATCCCCGGCCACTCGTCCGTTCCCGGCTCGGCGCGGCAGAGATCGAGGAACCGGCCCTCGTCCATGCCGAGCCGTGCGGGCACGTCGGCGAACGCCGCGAGAAAGGACTCCGGCTCGTACGACTCGTTGCCGGCCGCGACCGGTG
>Ga0070680_100002758_pt1 | contig 13040 bp, 12 predicted proteins | sample KBSC73BmetaG_FD_64672 | JGI IMG/M metagenome (GOLD analysis project Ga0070680, IMG submission 64672) | Corn rhizosphere microbial communities from Kellogg Biological Station, Michigan, USA - KBS C7-3B metaG | ecosystem: Host-associated > Plants > Roots > Rhizosphere | place: USA: Michigan...
GGCTGCGCCAACGTGCCGGCCGAGCTGGCCAAGGCGATCCTCTATGCCCGCGACAATATCCTTCGCTACCACCAGACGCAGCTGCCGAAGCCCATGATGCTGACGCCGGTGGCGGCCGGGGTGCTGGCTGGCGAGAGGTGGGGACCGATCCCCAGCGTCGCCTGCTACGTGCCGCGCGGCAAGGGCTCATTCCCCTCGGTCTGCCTGATGACGCTGATCCCGGCCGTGGTGGCCAAAGTGCCGCGTGTCATCCTCGTCACCCCGCCAGGCCCCGACGGCCGGGTCGATGACGCGACGCTGTTCGTCGCCCGCGCGGTGGGCGTGACGGAGGTCTTCAGGTGCGGCGGCGCGCAGGCCGTGGCTGCCGTAGCCTACGGCACTGCCACGGTGCCGAAGTGCGACAAGATCGTCGGCCCTGGCAGCCCCTGGGTGGTGGCGGCCAAGCAGCTGCTGTCGCGCCAGATCGATCCCGGCCCGCCGGCCGGCCCCTCGGAGGCGATCGTGCTGGCAGACGGCACCGCCAACGCCTGGAAGGCCGCCCTCGACCTCATCAACGAGTCCGAGCACGGCCCGGATTCCTCCGCCTTCCTGGTCACCGACGACGCCCGGATCGCCGACCTCGTCGACGGCTACGTGCCAAAGATCTGGGAGCGCCAGTCGGAGGGCCGGCGCGCCTTCTCGCGCACGGTGCTGACGGGCGCCCGCGGCGGCGTGGTGCTGTGCCGCGACATGGACGAGGCCGTCGCCTTCTCCAACGAGTACGCCGCCGAGCACCTGCAGGTGCACGCGGCCGAGCCGTTCTCCTACCTCGAGCGGCTGGTGAACGCCGGCGAGATCCTGCTTGGCGAGCATGCCGCCATCTGCCTCGGCAACTTCGTGCTCGGCCCCAACGCCGTGCTCCCCACGGCCGGCGCCGCCCGTACCGCCTCGCCCTTGTCGGTCTACGACTACCTCAAGCGCACCTCGCTGGTGCACGTCACCGAGGCAGGCTATCCGCCGCTGGCAAAGGCCGCCCGCACACTGGCCGAGTACGAGGGCTTCGACGGCCACGCGCTGGCCGTCTCGCCCTGGCGCGACACGCCGCCGAAATGAGCGCGCAATGATCGTCGGGGGCTCGGCATGACCACGTCGTTCGAGATCCGCACCCTCGTCAAGGCAGGGCGGCGCGCGGAGGCCGCGGCGGCCGCCGCACGGCTCTTGAGCGAGGAGACAGGCACGTTCTTCCGAGATGTTGCCATCAACGACGACCGCTACAGCCTGAACTCCGTGAACGGCACCGCCGTGGACGCGAGCGGCCAACGCCTGTTCTTCAAGTTCCACACCGAGGAGGGCGAGGCGGAGACGGTCAGCGAGTATTACAAGGCGCACGTCCTCGCCGAGGCCGGACTGCCCGTGGACCTTCCCGTCAAGGCGTCGAGCACGCCCGGCCGGCAGTTCCTGCTCTATGCGTACCGCAGCGACAGCAAGCTCGCCGATGTTTGCCTGAAATTGGAGACCGGCCAACCTGCCGAGTTCTCCCCCGAGGAGATCGTCGCCGCGCAGGCCGCGCTGGACGATGCGACGCTGGCGGCGGCGCTCGGCACGCTCGCCGCGCCAACCCCGGACTCGGAGCGCGAGGCCATCCACCAGCTGTTCCACCACCGCCTAGTCACGCCCGGCGACGCGGGTCGCCTCGGCGGACGGTACGCCCAGTTCTACCAGGACCGGCGCATCCCCGTGGGTGGCGAGGAGATACCCTGGGAGGACTTCGCGAACCTGCGCTGGATCGTCAACGGGGTCGGCTATCGGCACACGCTGCGCGAGCTGTTCGGGCAGAGCTTCCGCCTGCTCGATCCGCGGGCGCTGGCGAGGCAGCCGGTGCTGGTCTCGCACGGCGATGCTCACAACGCCAACGTCTGGGCGCGGCGCGGCGTGGACGGCCGACTGACGCTGGAGCTGTTCGATCCCGCCTTCGCAGGCAGGACCATCCCGGCGCTGCTGGGCGAGGTGAAGGCCACCTTCCACAACATCTTCGCCCATCCGCTGTGGCTCTACACGCCCGACCTCGCCGCGCGGGCCTATCGCGTCTTGGCGGAGCGGCAGGCAGACCGCATCGTCGTGACCCACGACTGGCGCCTGTCGGACCTGCGCCAGCGGTTCCTCGAGCTCAAGCTCGAGCGCTACTGGCGCCCGCTGCTGCACCGGCTCAAGGAGATGCCGGCGCTGCCGGACGACTGGGAGGCCATGCTGCGCTCGGCCCTGTTCTGCTGTCCGACATTGGTCATGAGTCAGCTCCCTGGCCCGGAGCGGGCGCCATCGGTGAGCCTCCTCGGCTTCTCCGTAGCCGTGATGTGCGGCTCGCCGCCGGAGGCGGGCGCCGACGCTGTGTCCCGGCTGTTCGCAGAGCTGCGCCGCACGTTGTCGTGAAATCGTCAAGGTGGGCGGGTTTTTGGGGTCAGGCCCGAACGGTCTGACCCCGAACCCCACCGAATGCCTTGCGCGAGCGACTGGCGCCGGTAAGGTGGCGGTGGGGCTACCAGGAGGACGTGACACGTGAGCTGGCAACCCGGTCAAGACCCCATTCCTGGCGATTCCCTCTCCTGCAGCGCCATCGAGCACGTGATCGTGCCTCGCGCCCGCGACCTCGGCGCCTTCGAGGTGCGCCGCGCGCTGCCTGCGGCCCAGAAGCAGATGGTCGGCCCCTTCATCTTCTTCGACCAGATGGGTCCCGCGGAGTTCCTCATCGGCCACGGCGTCGACGTGCGCCCGCATCCCCACATCGGGCTCGCCACCGTCACCTACCTCTTCGAGGGCGAAGTCTGGCACCGCGACAGCCTCGGCACCTCGGCGCCGATCCGCCCAGGCGAGGTCAACCTGATGCACGCCGGCCGCGGCATCGTGCATTCCGAGCGCGAGACGAGCGCCGCCAATCTCGTCACCGACGGCCAGGGCTTGGCCCACGCCGTCGGCGAGACGGCGGACAGCGTGAAGAGGCGGCTGTTCGGCATCCAGTGCTGGGCCGCGCTGCCTGAGAGCCATGAGGAGCAGGCGCCTGCCTTTGCCCACCACGGCCGCGAAGAGCTTCCCGTCATCGCCGGCGAGGGCAAGGACGTGCGGGTGGTGATGGGCAGCGCCTACGGCGCCACCTCGCCGGTCCCTTTCCCGCATGCCGGCCTGTTCGCCGAGGCGGTGCTGATGCCGGGCGCCATCCTGCCGCTCGACCCGGACTACGATGAGCGCGCGGTCTACGTGGCCGCCGGCGAGATAGACATCGCCGGCGACACGTTCGGCCAGGGTCGGTTGCTCGTGTTCCGGCCGGGCGACCGCATTGCCATCAAGGCGGCCTCGCCGTCGCGCCTCGTGCTGATCGGCGGCGCGCCGATGGACGGACCACGCCACATCTGGTGGAACTTCGTGTCGTCCTCCAAGGAGCGCATCCGGCAAGCGAAGGAAGATTGGCGCAGCGGTCGTTTTGCTTTGGTGCCCGGCGACGAGAAGGAGATCATTCCGCTGCCGGGCTGAGGCTGCATCGGGGCCAGACCCTCGTCGCATTTCATGCGTCCCACATGACCGGCAAGGCGAGGGGTCTGACCCGCCGGTCGAAGCGAGGGGGGCCAACCCCCGTCGCGGCTGCCGAACGTTGCGGGCCGATTGGCCTGGGGGGAGGGATGGACGCTGCAGGGCTTCTCCTCGGCGCGGTGGCGTTGGCGCCGAAGGCGATGTCCTGGCTCGGCCGCGAGCAGGCGATCGCGCTCGCCGTGGCCGTTGCCGCCCTTCTGGTGCTCGCCGGTGTCCTTCTCTATCGGCAGCGGCGGCAGCGGCCGCCACGCGGCGGGCCAGCCGGCGACGACGGCATCCGCCGGCTCAAGGAGCGCCTGCGCCGGCGCCTGGCGGAGCCCGCGGAGCTCTCCGCCGACGCTGCTGCCCCCGGCCCGATGCTCGGCGCCGGCGAGGTCTTCGAGGCCGACCTGGAGGCAGCCGCAAAGGGTGTGCTCCCCGAGGCCGGCTGGCGGCGCGGCGCCGCCAGGCATCTCCTGCGCAAGCGCATCAACGGCCACTCGGTCAGCCAAGCGCCCAACGCCACCGCCAACGGCTCCGATGTCGCGCAGTGGCGCCAGCTCGGCGCCCTGGCGCTGCTGGATGATACCCACGACGCCCTGACGGCCTACACCAGGGCCGCCGAGCTTTCCGCCGACGACCCCGATCTGCAGATGCTGCTGGGCGTCCTGCAGCTGCGCAGCGGCCGGGCCGAGGCGGCCGAGTCCGCCTTCCGCCGACAGCTGGACCTCGCCAACGGCAAGGACGGCGGTGAGGCGATCCGCTACCGCGCCGGCGCCATGCTGGGCGACGCACTCATCGCCAAGGGTGCGCACGAGGACGCGCTGGCAGCCTACGAGGCGGCGCTGAAGGAAGTGCTGGCGCTCGTTGAGCGCGAGCCTGCCAGCCCCCGCTGGCGGCGCGACGCCTCCGTCCTGCACGACCGCGTCGGCGACGTGCGCCTCGGCGACGGCCAGATCGACCTCGCGCTCGCCAGCTTCGAGAAGAGCCTAGAGATCGCCGCGGCGCTGGCCCAGGGCGACAGCGCCAACCCCGGCCTTCGGCACGACCTCTCGGTGGCCCACGACCGCGTCGGCGAGGCCCTGGAGCTCAAGGGCGACCTCGACGCCGCGCTCAAGTGCTACCGCAGCGGTCTGGCCGTCGCCGAGGCGCTGACGAAGCTGGGGCCGGACCGCCTGGACTGGCGCTGGGACATTTCCGCCAGCCTCGACCGCATTGGCGACGTGCAGGCGGCCAGGGGCAAGCCGGACAAGGCTCTCGCCTCCTATCGCAAGGGCCTGGAGATGGCCGAGGTGTTGGCTGAGCGCGATCCCCTCCGCCTCGAATGGCAGCGCGACCTGGCGGCGACCTGCCACAAGATCGGTCTGCTGGAAGCTCAGTGCGGTCGCGACGCCGAGGCGCGCGAGGCGCTGGAGCAGGGCCGGACCATCGTCGCCCGGCTGGCGCGCATCGCGCGCTACCAGGCGCAGTGGCGCGCCGACCTCTCCAAGTTCGACGCTGCCCTGCGCACCCTGGGACCGTGACTTGGTGCCGACCCTCCCAGAGGGTCTAAGACGAAACTGACCAACTGAGACAGGCAAGCGGAACATGCAAGCGGCTGCGCGGATTCCCCTCCCCCTTGTGGGGAGGGGCTAGGGTCGGGGGCACCCCGATATTCGAGGCCTGGGGTTCCCCCCCACCCTGTCCCTCCCCCACAAGGGGGGAGGGAACGCTGCGGCGCCCTCCGTTTCGTCTTCGAGGGTCGGCGCAGCCGGTGATCGGCTGACACCAAGGCTTGACCGGCCCCAACCCCGCGCCGATAAAGCCGCATGGTCGCGGTCAAATCCTTCCAGGCTGATGCCTTCCTGAAGGCGGTCGATCGTCTGCCATCGGCGGTGCTGTTCTACGGCACCGATGCCGGCCTCGTCGGCGAGCGGGCCTCCACGCTGGCGCGGCGGCTGGCCGAGGCGCACGACGGCGAGATCCTCCGCCTCGACGATGCGGACCTGGAGGACAACCCGGACAAGATCGGCGTCGAGCTCTTGACACGGCCGATGTTCGGCGGGCGCAAGGTCGTGCGCGCGGCGACGGGCCGGCGCATCAACGCCGCCTCGCTCAAGCCGCTCGTGGAGATGGGCCGGCTCGAGGGCTTCCTGATCGTGGAGGCGGGCTCGCTGCGCAAGGGCGATGCGCTGCTCACCCTGTTCGAGACCGCCGCCGGCGCCGCCGCCGTGGCCTGCTTCCCCGACGAGGCGCGCGACCTGGAAGGCATGGTGGGCGAGGTGCTCGCCGCCGCCCGCATGCAGATCGCGCCGGAGGCCAGGAAGCTGCTGGTCGCCCGGCTGGGCGCCGACCGAGCGCTGTCGCGCGCGGAGGTGGAGAAGCTGGTGCTCTATACGCGCGGCAAGGCCCGCATCGAGGAGGCCGATGTGGAGGCGGCGGTCGGCGATGCCGCCGAGACGGCGCTCGACCGCGTGGTGATGGCGGCGGCCTCCGGCCGCGCGGGCGAGGCAGTGCGGGAGTGCGAGCGTTGCCTGACGGGCGGTGAGGACGCCCAGCGCATCATCCTGGCCCTGCAGAGCCACTTTCTCCGCCTGCACCGCCTGCGCAGCGGCCACGACGCGGGCCGCTCCCTGGAGGACCTGATGCGGGCGCTAAAGCCGCCGCCCAACTTCAAGCAGAAGGCCGCCATCGAGCAGCAGACGCGGCTGTGGACGGTTGCGGGTCTCAATGCGGCCCTCGCCCGCATAGGCGATGCCGCCAAGGCCGCGCGCCTCAACGGGGCGCTCGATGCCACGCTGGCCGAGAATCTCCTGCTGGCCCTCGGGCCGCCATCCAATCCCCGGCTCCAGCGGGGCCGGTGATCGTGCCTCACAGCGGTGCGGGCCGCCGATGCAGGCCTCCGACGCAGGCCCAGGCGTTGTCAGGAGGCCGCCCGCGCCAGCACGGGCTGACTCGGCAGCCACGTGTCGTAGAAGCGGCGCTCGCAGTCCTCGGCGTTGCGGCCCGAGACCGAGCCGAGCGTGGTCCAGCCCCGCCGATCGAGCGACCAGCGGCGCAGCGTGCCGGCCTCGAGTCCGATGAGCAGGCTGATGCCGATGGCCGCCAGGGTGGTCCAGCCGGGATGCAGAAGCTCGCTCTGCCGGACGAGCTCGATCACGCCCTCGGCGGCAAGGTAGCCCAGAAACGGCCACCACAGACGGTGCGCCAGCAGCCACACCGGCGCGAACAGCGCCGCCGTCCAGGAGAAGCCGTCGCGCACGAACGTCAGCCGCTCCGCCCGGTCGATACGGTCGGCCGGCGGGTTCGGCTGTTCGTGCACGGTGAAGGTAAGCATGGCGCGCTGGCTTCTGGGCTTGAATCGGCTGTCTTCTATCGGCTCGCCACCCGGAAGGCGAGCAGTTTTGGACAGGCCGAGCCGGCGGCAGGCCGTGCGCCTCGACTATCCGCCCTGCGGGGCGTCGGAGTGGCGCTGCGCGCCGGCGGCGCGGGCGTATTTCTCGCGCCACTTGGGGCCGGGGCCGCGCATGTAGTGCTTCTCGGGCCGGTAGGGCGCTCCGATCGACTTGCGGAACCACTGGGCGCGCCTGGCGGCGCGCCTCAGCAGCGTCCGAATCAAGGTGAAGCCTGCATCTGTTGTCCGGGTTTGCATCGGCGTCTCTCTCGACCGCAAGGCACCTCTTTGTCGGCAACTACGCAGCGCACCCGATGCTGGATCGGCCGGCATCGCACGCGCACGACATGTTTATCCGTCGGACATGAAGGACGTTTCGACGAGCGGCTGTCCGTCGCCGAGGGGCGACGGATAGCCCCGGACCGGCACGATTCCCCGGCGCTGAAAACGGGCAACATCGTTTGGATCACGGCCCCCTCTCCGCAGCAACCGGGACCAATCGGAATAATGTGGCCAAACGGTGCAAGGTGTGGGCTGCGAGTCGGATTGGCGGAAAGGTGTGGCCGGAGCATCGACTTCTCGAATGGGCCGGAATGGCCGGCATTTCTGGGCGAGGCTCGCCGTAAGGGGAAAGTTAACGATAACCGGTTATTAACGCTGCGCGATCCGCGGGGAAGCCTCCCCGCGTCATCAAAAGGGGGCAGCTCATGCTCAGAAGGTCGCTGGCAGCCGTCATCGCGCTGGGGCTCCTGCTCTTCGGCGCAACGGTCTCTCTGGAGGCGCTGGGACTGCTGTTCCACGCGGCCGTCCCGGACCTGCAGCAGCGCGTCGAGGCCTTCGTCGCCCGCCTGGAGGCCGATCTGAGCCCGGTGGACCTGCCGGAAGAGCCGGTGGAGGTGCCACAGGAGACGGCGCAGGAGTCGGCGGGGCATGATGCCGAGCGCGCGGCGGCCGCAGAGCCGGCCCTGGAGGGTGACGGCGCCGCCACGGCGGCCGAGGTGGCGGATGCAGTCGAGCCTGACAGACACAACGCGCGGGTAGCGGCGGCCTTCAGCAGCACGATGCCAGATCTCCGGCCTGAGACCGCAACCGAGCCCGAAGAAGGCGTGGCGCCGGCGCCCGTCGAGCCCCGGGAGCCCGCCGCGGTCCCTGCCCCGCTCCTCGCCGTCCAGCCCGCCAGCGCAGCGCCCGTCGCCGGACCACCCGTCCTGCGCGCGACCGGAGCCCACCGGGCAACGCCGGCGCGAGGCCCTGTCGGCTACGCAGCCTTCGGCTGGCCTCTGCTCGATTGGCTGACTTTGTAGACCTGTAGGGTGGGTTAGGGCCGAAGGCCCGTAACCCACCCTGGCACGCGAGATTGCCGATGGTGGGTTACGCGCGTCGCGCTAACCCACCCTACGGGCTGCGATCCAAACGATCCCCACGTCTCGACCGATACTCCCGCCAGTGTGGCGGATTCGCACGCTTCGGCGATGGCGGAATGGCGCCCGCGGAGGCAAACAGAATAAACTGCACCGGCATTCGTAATTCATCGGATGGACGGCAGCGGTCTGCTCTTGACGGACAGCCCCTCCGTCCCGACATCGCCCAGCGACGCCGCCAGGATCACCCATGACCGCCCCAGCACCGTTCCCCGAGGTTTGGCACGGCACCACCATCCTCACCGTGCGCAAGGCCGACAAGGTGGTGATCGCCGGCGACGGCCAGGTGAGCCTCGGGGCCACCGTCATCAAGGCCAACGCCAGGAAGGTGCGCTCGCTCGGCAAGGGTGACGTGATCGGCGGCTTCGCCGGCGCCACCGCGGACGCCTTCACCCTGTTCGAGCGGCTGGAGAACAAGCTGGAGCAGTATCCCGCCCAGCTCACCCGCGCCTGCGTCGAGCTCGCCAAGGACTGGCGTACCGACCGCTATCTGCGTCGGCTCGAGGCGATGATGCTCGTTGCCGACCGGCAGGTGACGCTGGTTCTCACGGGCACCGGCGACGTGCTCGAGCCCGAGGGTGGCACGATGGGCATCGGCTCCGGCGGCAACTACGCGCTGGCCGCGGCCAGGGCGCTCATGGACACCGATCTCGCCGCCGAGGAGATCGCCCGCAAGGCCATGGCGATCGCCGCCCAGATCTGCGTTTACACCAATACGAATGTGATCATCGAGGCGCTCGACAGCAGCAAATGACCGCGATGGACCAGCTCATCGTCGGCTGCCGCGGGCCGGGGTGCCGCGCGTTCTCACCGACCCCGACGCGGCCAACGCGCGCGCCATCCGCGCCTACACCAAGGCGGGCTTGCATGCGCATGCCCCCGTGGATACGCCAGACGGCGGCGGCCTTCTCATGATCCGCGACAATCCGACGATGGGGTAAGGGCTATGCTCCAGAATGCCGATCTCGACGCCGCGGTCGCCGACGGTACGATTACCGCGGCCCAGGCCGCGACCCTGCGCGAGCTGGCGCAGCGGCGCGAGCGGGAGCGCGCTGCCGCGCTCGGCCACGAGGAGCGGTTCCGCTTCCTGCGCGGCTTCAACGACGTGTTCTTCGCCATCGGCGTGGTGCTGTTCGTGGCCGGCCTCCTCTTCTTCACGCCGCGCGGCGCCTCCGGCTATCTCATCGCGGCCGCGGTGGTGTGGGCCCTGGCGGAGGTCCTCGTGGCACGCATGCGGCTTACTCTGCCCGGCATCCTGCTGGCCATCGCGTTCGTGGCGCTCATCTTCGCCGCCTCGGTGCGGATGCCGGCCGAGACCTGGCTCGGCGCCGGCATCGAGCTGCGGGCGCCGACGGCGCTCAGCGTGCTCCAGGGCCTGCAGTACTACCCCGGCGGGCCGCTCTTTTTCGCCGCGCGGGCGCTGGTGCCGGCGGCTGCCGCGGCGGCGTTCTACTGGCGTTTCAAGCTGCCATTCGCCCTGCTGCCGCTGGCCGCGAGCCTGACGGTCGCAGCGCTGGGGGTGGCAAGCTTCCTTCTGCCCAACGCCACCGGGCTCACCGACACGGTCGTCCTGCTCCTGTGCGGCCTCGGCGTGTTCGCCGCCGCCATGGCCTTCGACGCCTCCGACCGCGAGCGCCTTACCCCGCGGGCGGACTGCGCGTTCTGGCTGCACCTGCTGGCGGCGCCGATGATCGTGCGCTCGGCCATGCTGCTGTTCGTCTCGCCGCTGGCCGGCGCCATCGGCATCAGCGGCGAGCCCCTAAGACGCAACATGAACGCCGAGATGGCGGTGGCCGTGATAATCATCGTGACCGTGCTGGCGCTGGTGGCCGTCCTGATCGACCGGCGCGCCCTGCTCGTCGCCGGGCTCACCTATCTCGGCGCCGCCATCGGCTTCGCCCTGACCGGGGCGGGCGGCAGCGGGGCCGATGGAGCCTTCGTGGTGGCCGCCACCCTCGTCATTCTGGGCGCACTTGTGCTAACGCTGGGCGCCGGCTGGGTGCCGCTGAGGCGGCTCCTGCTCGCCCTGCTCTCACCGGCAATCGCCAACCGCCTCCCACCCGTTCCCGCGCGCACCTGAACCCGTCCTCAAAAATGCCATGACCAGCTTCTCCCCCCGCGAAATCGTCTCCGAGCTGGACCGCTTCATCGTCGGCCAGAAGGACGCCAAGCGCGCCGTCGCCATCGCGCTCCGCAACCGCTGGCGGCGCCAGCAGCTGCCCGAGGACCTGCGCGAGGAGGTGCTGCCCAAGAACATCCTCATGATCGGTCCCACGGGCTGCGGCAAGACCGAGATCTCCCGCCGTCTCGCCAAGCTCGCCGGCGCGCCGTTCCTCAAGGTGGAGGCCACCAAGTTCACCGAGGTCGGCTATGTCGGCCGCGACGTCGAGCAGATCGTGCGCGACCTGGTCGAGATCGCCATCGCGCTCACGCGCGAAAGAAAGAGAAAAGACGTGCAGACCCGCGCCGAGCAGTCGGCCGAGGAACGCGTGCTGGACGCGCTGGTCGGGCCGGGTTCGAGCCCGGCTACGCGCGAGAGCTTCCGCAAGCGCTTGCGCGCCGGCGAGCTCAACGACAAGGAGATCGAGATCGAGGTGCAGTCCGGCTCCTCCGGCATGCCGCTGTTCGACATTCCCGGCATGCCGGGCGCGCAAATGGGCGCCATCAATATCGGCGACATTTTCGGCAAGCTCGGCGGCGGCCGCACCAAGACGCGGCGCGTCAACGTGCTCGAATCCCATGACATCCTGGTGAACGAGGAATCCGACAAGCTGCTCGATACCGAGCAATTGACGCAAGAGGCGATCCGCGCCGTCGAGCAGAACGGCATCGTATTCCTGGACGAGATCGACAAGATCGCCGGGCGCGAGGGCTTGCGCGGCGCCGACGTGTCGCGCGAGGGCGTGCAGCGCGACCTGCTGCCGCTGATCGAAGGCACCACGGTCGCCACCAAGCACGGGCCGGTCAAGACCGACCATATTCTGTTCATCGCGTCCGGCGCGTTTCATATCTCCAAGCCGTCCGACCTGCTGCCGGAATTGCAGGGCCGGTTGCCGATCCGCGTCGAGCTCAAGGCGCTGACGCGCGACGACTTCCGGCGCATTCTCACCGAGCCCGAGGCTTCGCTCATCAAGCAATACATCGCGCTGATGAAGACCGAAGGCGTCGTGCTCGAGTTCAGCGAGGACGCCATCGACGCCATCGCCGACATCGCCGTGTCGGTGAATTCGGCGATCGAGAACATCGGCGCCCGCCGCCTGCAAACCGTGATGGAGCGCGTGCTCGACGAGATCTCTTTTGCCGCGCCCGACCGCGGCGGCGAAACGGTCAAGGTCGACGCCGCCTACGTGCAACAGCACATCGGCGACTTGGCGAAGAACGCGGATCTCAGCCGTTTCATTTTGTGAAATCTTCTGTCTAAATTTGTCCCGCGCCGTCCCGCTTTGATTGTGTAAAGTCAAAGATAAACTTTTCTTGACACGTGCAATCCTTGTATTGCTATCGTTGCGGTTGCGAAAACGGGTAAATTCGCGGGGGAAATGAAATGATTGCGCAGCCCAGAAGAAATGTGGCGCCGGTTATGCGCGAGCCAATTCGCAACGCGTGGCGGGATGAGATTGCCGCGGACGTTTTTGAGCTCTGGCTCGGCATTTCACGCCTGATGGCGCGAATACGCGGACCCATTCTGCTGCAGCGACGCAGCGTGAGGGCTGCCAAACGGGCGCCGTCGAAGCGTCATCGCGCGGCGCGGCGTAGGGCGGCCTGACGCGATCGGCCGACGGCGCGAAAGCTACCGCTTCTTTTTGTCGGCGTGCTCAGGCGCGGGCTCGGTCACGGCCACGGCGTCGGAGGCCGGGAAGGTTTCCTCCAGCCCCTCCTCCAGCTTGCGCTCGCGCCGATCCCTCTCGGTTTCGGGCTTCGCGGGTTTGCGGCGCTTCCGCTTTGCAGACATCGCGTGTCTCCTCGCCGGCCGACTTTTACTCGCGCGAGCGGCGCACCCGCACATAGAGCGCGCCCTCGCCGCCATGGGCGACATGGGCCTGTTCGAAGCCGATCACAAGGGCGCGAAACTCCGGCAGGCGCAGCCACTGCGGAACCTGGCGGCGCAACACGCCGCGCTCGCCCTCCCCGCCGCGCGCGCCCTTGCCGGTGATCACCAGCACCAGCCTTGCGCCGCGGCCGCCCGCCTGCCGCAGAAAACGCAGCAGCGCGGCATGCGCCTCGCTTTGCGTCAGCCCGTGCAGATCGAGCCGGCCGTCGATCTCTTCTTTGCCGCGCGCGACGCGCGAACGCATGCGGCGGCCGAGCGGCGACAGTGGCGGCGGCATGGGCTCCTGCGCCAGCGGCCGCGCCAGGGGTGTCGCTGCGGGTTTCGGCGCCGCCGGCCGCACGGCCTCAACCGCGTCTTCTTCCGGCGCGGCCGCGCCCGCGCGCATGGGCGCGATCGAGCGCGTCACCGCCGACCACAGCACGCGCTCGTCCGGCGAAAGCCCACGCCGCTTCATCGTTTCACCGTCACGGCGGTGGGCGCCGCCTGCGGCACCAGCACCACGAAGGTGCCGTGCTGCTTGACGCGGCCGGCGATGTGGCCGATGGCCTCGCCGGTGCCGAAGAAAATGTCGGCGCGCGCGGCGCCGACGATGGCGGTGCCGGTGTCCTGCGCCACCATCAGGTGGCGGAACGCGGTCACCGGTTGCTCGCTCTCGATC
>Ga0070680_100002768_pt1 | contig 13019 bp, 9 predicted proteins | sample KBSC73BmetaG_FD_64672 | JGI IMG/M metagenome (GOLD analysis project Ga0070680, IMG submission 64672) | Corn rhizosphere microbial communities from Kellogg Biological Station, Michigan, USA - KBS C7-3B metaG | ecosystem: Host-associated > Plants > Roots > Rhizosphere | place: USA: Michigan...
CCCGTGGTGGGCTCGTCGAGGATGTAGAGCGTGCGCCCCGTCGCGACCTTCTGAAGCTCGGTGGCCAGCTTGACGCGCTGAGCCTCGCCGCCCGACAGCGTGGTGGCCGGCTGGCCGAGGCGGATGTAGTCGAGCCCTACGTCGTGCAGCGCCTGCAGGCGCCGCTTGATCTTGGGGATGTGCCTGAAGAACTCGAGCGCCTCCTCCACCGGCATCTCGAGCACGTCGGCGATCGTCTTGCCCTTGAACCGGACCTCGAGCGTCTCGCGGTTGTAGCGCTTGCCGTGGCATTGCTCGCACGGCACGTACACGTCGGGCAGGAAGTGCATCTCGATCTTGATCTGGCCGTCGCCCCGGCAGACCTCGCATCGCCCGCCCTTGACGTTGAACGAGAAGCGCCCCGGCTTGTAGCCGCGCGCCCGCGCCTCCTGCGTGCGCGAGAACAGGTCGCGGATCTGGTCGAACACGCCGGTGTAGGTGGCCGGGTTGGACCGCGGCGTGCGGCCGATCGGCGACTGGTCGATGTTGATGATCTTGTCGACCTGGTCGAGCCCCGTCACGCGCTTGTGCGCACCCGGCCGCATCTTGGCCCTGTGGAGGCGGTTGGCGACCGCCTTGTAGAGCACCTCGTTGACGAGCGTGGACTTGCCTGAGCCGGACACGCCGGTGACGCAGCAGAAGACACCCAGCGGCACCTTCGCGTCGATCTTGCGGAGATTGTGCTGGGCCGCGCCCTCGATCTCGATGTAGCCGCTCGGCCGCCGGCGCTTCTTCGGCACTTCGATCGCGCGCGTGCCGGCGAGGAACTGCCCGGTGGCCGACTCCTCGACGTTCATCACTTCCTCAGGCGTGCCCTGCGCGATCACGTACCCGCCGTGCTCGCCGGCGCCCGGCCCGAGATCGACCAGGTGGTCCGCCGCGCGCATGGTGCCCTCATCGTGCTCGACCACGATGACCGTGTTGCCGAGATCGCGCAGACGCTCCAGTGTGGCGATCAGGCGCTCGTTGTCGCGCTGGTGCAGGCCGATCGACGGCTCGTCGAGGATGTAGAGCACACCGACGAGCGACGACCCGATCTGCGTGGCAAGCCTGATCCGCTGCGCCTCGCCCCCGGACAGCGTGCCCGCCGCCCGCTCCAGAGACAGGTAGCCCACACCCACGCTGTCGAGGAAGCGCAGCCGCTCGTCGATCTCGCGCAGCACGAGCCGCGCGATCTGGCGCTCGGTGTCCGAGAGCTCGAGCTCATCGAACCACTCGATCGCCCGCTTGGCCGACATCCGCGTGAGCTCGTGGATGCCCAGCCCGCCGACCTTGACCGCCAGGCTCTCCGGCCGCAGCCGCGCGCCCTTGCACTCCGGGCACGGCCGCACCGACATGTACTCCTCGATCTTCTCGCGCGAGTAGTCCGAGTCCGTCTCCCTGTAGCGCCGCTCGAGGTTGGTGACGATGCCCTCGAAGCTCGTGGTGTACGAACGCCTGCGGCCGTAGCGGTTGCGGTACGAGATGTAGAGACGGTCGCCGTTGGTGCCGTAGAGGAAGCACTCACGCACCTCCTCGTCGAGGTCCTCCCACGGCGTCTCCATGTCGATCTCGTAGCGATCCGCGATCGCCTGAGTCATCTGCTCGTAGTAGTTGGACGCGCTGGTGGACCAGGGCAGGATCGCCCCCTCCGCGAGCGACAGCGACGGATCCGGCACCACCAGCTCCGGGTCGATCTCCATCTGCGACCCGAGGCCGGTGCAGCGCGGGCAGGCGCCGTGCGGCGAGTTGAAGCTGAACATCCGCGGCTCGAGCTCCGGCATCGAGGTGCCGCAGTTGAGGCACGCGAAGCGCTCGGAGTAGGTCTTGATCTCACCTGAATCGACCAGCTCGACCTCGACGATCCCCTCGGCCAGCCCCACCGCCGTCTCAATCGAATCCGCGAGCCGCTTGCGCAGGTCGGCGCGCATGACGAGCCTGTCCACCACGACCGCGATGTCGTGCTTGAACTTCTTGTCGAGCGCGATGTCCTCCTCGAGCCGGCGCAGCTCGCCATCCACCTTCACGCGCGTGTAGCCCTCCGCGCGCAGCTCGTCGAAGAGCTTGCCGTACTCGCCCTTGCGCCCGCGGACCACCGGCGCGAGGACCATGAAGCGGGTGCCCTCCTCGAAGGTCATCACCTGGTCCACGATCTGCTCCGCGGACTGGGCGGCGATCGGCTGGCCGCAGTTGTAGCAATGGGGATGGCCGATCCTGGCCCACAGCAGGCGCAGGTAGTCGTAGATCTCGGTGACGGTGCCCACCGTGGAGCGCGGGTTGCGCGAGGTGGTCTTCTGATCGATCGAGATCGCCGGCGACAGACCCTCGATGGAATCCACGTCCGGCTTGTCCATCTGGCCGAGGAACTGGCGCGCGTACGCCGAGAGGGACTCGACGTAACGGCGCTGGCCCTCGGCGTAGATCGTGTCGAAGGCAAGGCTCGACTTACCGGAGCCTGATAACCCGGTTATGACAACCAGCGCGTTCCGCGGCATCCTCAGGTGGAGGTCCTTGAGGTTGTGCTCGCGGGCGCCGGCGATGACTAGTTCGCCCTGTGGCCTCACTGGAAGAACAGTCTAGGCATACGAACGGATGTTCCCCAGCCGGTTTTGCGCGCACGGTGCGGTAATCCGCACACCGGTCGGCGGGGTGGCGCGATTGTCCGGCCCTCCCAGGCTGGCGAAGATTCGCGCATGTTCCAGGCCCAGGACTTGCCCAAATCGCGCCGCGGCGACGTGATCATGAACAACGTGACCGGCGAGCGCGCGATCGTGCTGGTGGGCACCGAGGAATCGCGCGACGGCCGCACCGTCTGCTTCCTGGGTGTGCGCCCTGGCGGCGCGGTGGTGGGCGAGCACGTCCACTCCTCGATCACCGAGCGCTTCCGCGTGGTGTCGGGGCGACTCACCGTGTGCGTGAACGGCGCCGAGTCGATTCTCGGCCCCGGCGACGAGGTGACGATCAAGCCCGGAACCCCGCACGACTGGTGGAACGCGGGCGACGTGGAGACCCAGATCGTGGTCGAGATCGACCCCGGCCGCCGTTTCGAGCTGATGATCTGCACGCTGTTCGGCCTCGCCAACGACGGCCTGACGAACGACAAGGGCCTCCCCCACCTTCTCCAGCTCGCCGTGATCGCGGACGAGTTCCGCGACGTCGTCGAGTTCTCGAAGCCTCCGCGGATCGTCCAGCGCCTGATGTTCGCGGTGCTGGCGCCGATCGGGCGCGCGCTGGGCTACCGGCCGATCTACGACCGCTACATGCGCCCCCACGGGCACGTGGAGGTCATTCCGGACCTGATGGCGTTCGTGGAAGAGCCCGCCCGGGCCGAAGCTGCTTAGGCCCGGCCGCCCACGCGCGAATACACGTCGTCCAGGATCGCGTCCTGGTCGTCGAGCTGGAAGTTGTCCGCCAGATAGCGGGCAGCCTCCTCACGCGGCGTGCCGTTCAGCGCCATGTTGAGCGCGACGAGCCTCGCGCCCTCCGGACCCGCGCCGCCCAGCGCGCTGCTGGCGGGTGTCTGGTCTCGGGTGTCGGGTGTCGGGATCTCCGGCTCGGGCTCGGGTTCCGGCTCCGGCTCCGGCTCCGGCTCTGCCACGTCCTCCACCGCCGGAGCGCCATTGCCCGCGCTCACTCGCTCCGCGACGCTGGGCCAGTTGCCGGCGGCGGCCGGCTCGTCGATGGCGGCCGGAAGCTCCGGCTCGGGCTCGGGCTCCATCGGCCGAACGCTGAGCAGCTCGCTGCGAATCGACGCCAGCTCGCTCTCGAGGTCGCCGGCGCCGCTGCGCATGCTGCTGACCATGCCGGTGGCGCCCTGGTGGATGCCCGAGATCAGGGTTTCGAGCTCCTTCTCGAGCGCGGCGGCGCGATCCAGCATCTTGGCCGCCGTCTCCTGCACCTTCTGAAGCTGCTCCGCGGACTCCTGATCCGCCCGCTCGCGGGTCTCGCGCGCGCGGCGTGAGGCGTCCTCGCTGACGCGGCGTGCCTCGGCCGAGGCGCGCTCCTCGATCTGGGCCGCGCTCTCCTCGGCGGCTTCCACGATCTGGCGCACCTGCTCTGCGGCAGCACCAGCCACGCCGGCCGGCGTGGCCTTGAGCTGAGCTTTGAGCTCCGCAATCGCATCGGCCAGCTGGCGCAGGTGGAGGTCGACCTCCTCCGGCTCGTAGCCGCGCCGGGCAACCGTGAAGTCCTTGCGCTCGATGTAGTGTCGGTCCAGCTCCACTCTTCCTCCCGTCGGCAAAGGGGCTCTCAGAGTACCGGACGGCTTAAGTGGGGCTGTGCCGCCGCGCTCACCCCGCACGAGGCGGCGGGCGAACTCTCCGGCGCGGTGGCGAAAACCGCGTATGTGCACGCGAAAGTTGCCGATCCCGGCAAGCTAGCTCGCGGATCGGTCAGACCCGGTTCAACTCGAACCAGACGGACGATCCCTCCTCGTTGGCCACGCCCCAGCGGGCGGCCAGCCGGTCCACCAGGTAGAGGCCCCAGCCCGACGGCGCCTCGAGCGCCTGCTCGGGCGGCGGGGGCGGCTCGAAGCCCTCGCCGTGGTCGTTCACCTCGACCCGCACGGCGTCGTGGGTGAGTGTGACCGTCACCTTCACCGGCTCGTCGCCCGGGTCTCCATGCTTGACGCTGTTCGTGATCAGCTCAGTGACGAGCAGACGGACGGTCTCGAGCTGTGAATCGTCCAGCCGCTCGCCCAGGGGCGCGAGCGCCTCGCGCGCGGCTCCCGCGGATTCCGGCGTGGGCGGCAGCTCCAGCTCCAGGTCGACCGTGCCCACGCCCTCGACGTGGTGGCTGCGGGCACCCTGTTCGAGCCCGAGCACGATAATCGCGATGTCGTCCCGCGGCGGGCTGTCGATGCCGCCGAGCGCAAGCGACTCCATGTGCGTGGCCACCTCCGGAGGGCTCTGGCCGCTGCACTGCGCGAGCCCGACCGCGAGCTGTTCATACGAGAGCTGCCGCTCGGGGGCGTGCGCGTCGGTCACGCCGTCCGTGTAGAAGACCACCGTGTCGCCCGGCTCGAGCTCGATCTCGCGCCCGGTGAGCGGCGGGTCTTCCATGATCCCGAGAATCGTCCCCGAGCTGCCGAGAGTCTCCACGTCGCCGCCGCGGAGCAGCAGCGGCGGCGGATGGCCGCCGCTTGCGATCTCGAGCACTCCGCGCGCGGGGTCGAACACCGCGAGCGCCACGGTGCAGAAGCGCTGATCCGGGCCGTGGCGCAGGAGCGCCTTGTTGAGCACGCCGAGGATTGCCGTGGGCTCGCGGTCGTGGATTGCCGTGGCGCGCAGGGTGTAACGCGCCAGCGCCGTCACGGTGGCGGCCGCCGCGCCCTTGCCGCACACGTCACCAACCACGATTCCCCAGCGGTCCTGCCCCATCTCGAAGATGTCGTAGAAGTCGCCTCCCACCTCGTCGCCCTCGCCGGCGGGACGGAAACGGGCGGCCACGGCCACGCCGGGGATCTCCGGCAGGTTGGGAGGCAGCAGGCTGCGCTGCAGGGTGTCGGCGATCTCGTGCTCGTGCTGGTAGAGGCGCAGGTTCTCGATCGCCACGGAGGTGATCTGGGAGAGCTGCACGAGGATCGCCTCGTCGTTGTTGCTGAACGCGCCGTCGCGCTTGTCGGACAGGTGCAGAAGGCCCGTGTTGCGCCCGGAGCGATCCACGAGCGGCACCGCCAGCCAGCTGGCGGTTCCGGTCGGCGGGTCGGTGCGCGACCAGTTCGGATGAGCCTCGAGCTCCTCGCCGTTTAGGCGCACCAGCTCGCCGCCCGCGCAGACCCACCGGTGCAGCGGAGGCATCTCGTGCGGATCGCGCTGCTGTATCGGCTCGTCCGGCTGCGCGATCGTGTCGGTCACGAGGTCGCGCTCGCCCGTCTTGAGACTCGCCACGGCGCGCCCCGCGCCGATCATCTCGAGCGCGTTGAACGTGACCACCTGCGCCAATTCCTCCACTGTGCGGGCGGCCGCGATCGCCAGCGCGGCGTCCGCCAGTCCGCGCAGCTGGAGCCTGTGCTGCTGCTCGAGGCGCGCCGCCTCCTGCGCCTCGCGAAAGCCGCGCTGGGCCATCTCGAAGGTCGACAGGCTCTCCATCGCGAACTCGGTGGCGGCACGGGCCGCATTCGCGTGCTCCTCAGCCGAGCCGGCGAGCGCGAGCGCCTCGGCGAGAGACTCGTGGTGCACCGCCGCGAGGTCGAGCATGCTGAAGCCCTCGCTCACCGCCCGGCGCCCGAGCTCGTAGGCGCGCTCGAGCCCCTGCTCTCCCGAGGTGCCTGTTACGTAGTCATGGAACGCTGAGGCATACGCCGCGCGGAACTCGTCGCGCGGGTCGGTCACGTGGCGGGCCCCATGTATCGGGCGACGAGGACCAGGGCGTCGTCGGTTGTCTTGCCGTAGTCGGCCAGCAGTTGATCCGCGAGCTTCTGTGGAGAGTCGGTCAGATCCATCAGATCGAGATAGCCGCCGCGAACGCCATCGGTGGCGAGCACGAGCGTGTCGCCTGGAGACACGGGCAGTTCGTTGGCCCTGACAGAAGGAAGCTGGTGCCCCGGCACACCTCCGACAAGCATGACACTCTCCCTTGGCCGGCCCTCCCCGGGATCGACTCGCAGGAGCGTTCCCTCGATGTTGCCCACCCCCACCCAGGACATCGTGCTCTCACGGACGCTGAACGACGCGAGCGTGATCACCGCCCCGCGCGTGCCTCGCAAGTTCTCGTGGCAGCGCGTGAGCAGCTCCGTGACCGGCTGATCCGCGCTCTGCTCGAGCGCCTGGGCAGCGTGGCGGGCCGCCACGGCCGCCTCGGGGCCGTGCCCAAGCCCGTCGATCGCGGCCACGAGCGCGCCGCCATCGAACGGAATCACCGCGTGCAGGTCGCCGGACACCGACTCGCCCTCGATGGCGAGCGTGGCCACGGCCCAGTCGATGATCGCTTCAGACACGTTCAGGCGCCCATTTCTTCATCACGACCGTGGTCCCCTTCGAGACCTCCGACTGGATCGCGAACTCGTCCATCAGCCGCCGCGCGCCCGGTAGCCCGAGACCGAGACCGTTGCCGGTGGAGTAGGAGTCGCGCATGGCGAGCTCGAGGTCCGGGATGCCCGGCCCTTCGTCCCGCGCGACGACGACGATCCCCTGCCGCCCGTCGTCGTTGTCGAGCCGCAGCACGATCTCGCCCCTATCCGCGTAGAGCAGGATGTTGCGCGCCAGCTCTGAGATCGCGGTGACGATCAGGGTCAGATCGATGCTCGAGAAGCCGAGCTGCGCGGACAGCTCGCGGCCCTTCTCGCGGGCCGCTACAACGTCGGCGTCTGTGCTTACCGGGACGAGGACTTCATCGCTCACCGTCGGAGGGCTCCTTGAGTTGCGCGTCGAGGAAGGTCAAGCCCTCCTCGAGGTCGAGCGCCGTGTGCACGTCTTCGAGACTCATCCCGAGCTGGACCATGGCGAACGCCACCTCGGGCTGAATGCCCACGATCACCGTCTCTGCCCCGCGCAGCCTCGTCATGTGTGCGATTCCGCGCAGCGACCGCGACGCAAAGGAGTCCATCACGTCCAGCGCCGTGACGTCCACGATGATTCCGCGCGAGCGGAAACGACCAACCTGCTCGACAAGGTCGTCCTGCAGCTGGAGGACGTCGCTGTCGGAGAGCGCCGCCTGGATCGATGCGATCAGGTAGTGCCCCTGCTTGAGGATCGGGACAGCCATACCGCGTTACCCCCTGCCTTTCCTAGCGGATCTCGACTGCCTCGTCCTCGCCCTTCGTGACCTCATAGCCCAGCAGCCGCTCCGCCTCCTCGATGCCTCCCTGGAGGTCGCCCACCGCGTTCATCTTGCTCAGGTCGACGCCGATCGTGACCAGCGTCTGGGCGATCTCGGAGGACAGGCCGGTGATGATCACGCTGGCGCCCATGAGGCGGGAGGCCTCGACCGTCTGCACGAGGTGGTTGGCCACCGTGGAGTCGATCGTCGGGACGCCGGTGATGTCGATCACGACCACCTTGGCGCGGTTGGCGCGGATGCCGCGCAGGAGCTGCTCGGTCACCTGGCGGGCACGCTGGGAGTCGATCACGCCGATGATGGGGAGGATCAGCAGTCGCTCGCGGACCTGGAGCACCGGCGTGGAGAGCTCCCGGATGGCTTCCTGCTGCTGGCGGATGATGCGCTCGCGCTCCTGCACGAACGACACCGCCACCGTGTTGGCGATCCTGTTGGCCGCCGGCTCGTACGCGTCGAGCACGCGGTTCAGCAGGTCGAAGTCCGACTGGTACTTCTCGAACAGCGAGCGGGCGAGCACGTCGCGCAGCAGCAGCACGATGCCGACGACCTCGTTGGTCTCGACCCCTCGCGGAATGATCCGCTCGGACAGGTTGCGCGCGTAGTCCTGAAGTGCCTCCACCGAGCCCGTCTCGAGCACGGCAACGTAGTTGTCGTACACCGTCGTGGCCTCGGAGAAGATCTCCTCCTGGCTCATCGCCGTGAGCAGCTTGGCCTCGCCGATGCGGCGGGCCCACTCCTCGCGTAGCTGGGTCCGGTTCTGCCTGAGGTGGGCCACGAGCTCGCGCAGCAGCGCGGCGCTCGAATCTGCCCCGTCCGTTGTCGCCCTGCCACGCCGGGTGGAGCTCGCCTTGGCCGCCCGCGTGGCAGCGGTTCCGTCCGCTTTGCGCGCCTTTGCCTTCTCAGCCATTCGATACGTCTCCTGCCGGGTCGCACCGGCGAGGCGCCCACGCCGGCGCCCCTTCTGTCGCGGTCCTAGTTCGCCCCTTGTTTGCGAGTCCGAGGCGGCACAGTAGTACCTAAAGGGGCTAATTTCCAGCGGCTCTGGACCTATTGCATCGTCCGTGCGCTTACGGTCGCCGGCGGCTGCGCGGCGGCCGCGGGCGGCTTGTCAAAGCCCGCGGCGGCGTAGGCGTCGCGCTCGTCGAGCGTCTCGTGCTCGAGCAGCGCGTGGGCGAGCGAATCTAGCCGCTCGCGATTCTCGGTAAGACGCTCGAGAGCGAGCACGTAGCAGTCGTCCACGATCCGGCGGACCTCCGCGTCCACCAGCTCGCGCGTGGATTCGGACGGCGCGTTGGCATCCGCGGCCCCGAACGGAGTCTCGTTGCCCGGGCGGGGCAGGACCGACACGAGCCCGACGGCCTCCGACATGCCCCAGCGGCCCACCATCTGGCGCGCGATCGAGGTGACCTGCTCGAGGTCGGACTCGGCCCCCGTGGTCACGTCGCCGTAGATGATCTGCTCCGCCGCGCGGCCGCCCAGCGCGCCGATGATGCGGCCGCGCAGGTAGTTCGCGCCGTAGCCGTAGCGATCGGCGTCCGGGCTCTGGAATGTCACGCCGAGCGCCTGCCCGCGCGGGATGATCGACACCTTGCGGACCGGGTCGGCGCCCGGCTCGATCATGCCGAGCACCGCGTGGCCCGACTCGTGGTACGCGGTGCGCTCCCGCTCCTCCGGAGAGAGGGTGATGCGGCGCTCGGTGCCGAGCACGATCTTCTCGAGGGCGTCACTGAAATCGGCGCCGTGCACCTCGGTGCGGTCGCGGCGCGCTGCGGTCAGCGCGGCCTCGTTCACCAGGTTGCGCAGGTCCGCACCCACCATGCCGGGCGTGCTGGAGGCGATCTGGGCCAGGTCGACGTCGTCCGCCAGCGGCACGGAGCGCGTGTGCACCCTCAGGATCTGCTCGCGCCCGTCCTTATCCGGCGGGTTCACGAACACGCGCCGGTCGAAGCGGCCAGGACGCAGCAGGGCCCGATCGAGGATCTCCGGGCGGTTCGTCGCACCCAGCACGATCACGCCCTCCGTGCCCGTGAAACCGTCCATCTCGGTGAGGATCTGGTTGAGCGTCTGCTCGCGTTCGTCGTTGCCGCCGAACGAGGCTCCGCCGCCGCGCGAGCGCCCGATCGCGTCGAGCTCGTCGATGAAGATGATCGCCGGCGCCGCGGTCTTGGCCTGGGCGAACAGATCGCGCACGCGGCTCGCGCCCACGCCCACGATCGCCTCGATGAACTCGGACGCGGAGATCGAGAAGTAGGGCACGTCCGCCTCGCCCGCGACCGCGCGCGCGAGCAGCGTCTTGCCGGTGCCGGGCGGCCCGGCCAGCAGCACGCCCTTGGGAATCGCGCCGCCCACCTTGCGGTAGCGGTCCGGGTTCCGCAGGAAGTCGACGACCTCGATCAGCTCGTCCTCAGCCTCGTCGATGCCGGCCACGTCCTTGAAGGTCGTGCGATCGGCCGAATGCTCGTAGCGCTTGGCGGTGGAGCGGCCGAACGAGCCGAGCATGCCGCCCGCGCTGCTTCTGCGCGCCAGCGCGATGAACAGGCCGACCAGCAGCAGTGTCGGGCCGAAGCCGAAGATCAGCGTCTGCCACAGCGGCGTGCCGGTGTCCACCTTGTGCGCGTTCACCGGCACGTTCTGGTCCAGCAGCGCCTTGGTCAGGCCGTCGTCGCCGAATTCCGGCCGCACCGTCTGAAACTTGGTGACCTGCTTCGCGTCCTTGCCCGGCGGGTAGGTCACCGCCTTCTTGAAGTCGCCCTGGATCTCCTCGCCCTTCGAGCTGATCTCGGCCACGTTGCCGGCCTGCACCTGCTTGAAGAAGAGGGTGTACGGGACCGACGGACGCTTCGGCTGACCCGACAGCGCGAAGCTGAGGATCACGTTCAAGAGCAGCGCGCCGATCACGAACCACCAGAAGCGGCTGCGCGGCGGGGGCACCATGCGCTGCTGCTGGGGCTGTTCAGCCTCCTTGTGCCCCTCGACCTTCCAGGGCTGCTTGGGCTCCGGCTGAGACTGCGGTTGTTTGCGAGTCGGAACGTCAGCCATCAGCGCCGATGCTAGCTACCTCCGCAGGGGTCGGCCCGCTGTCAGAAGTTCAGCGACTCGACGTAGAGGAGGACGTTCGTGAAGAGGGTGTCCCCGTTCACGTCCTCGAACAGGCGCTTGCCCCCCGGGGTCACGCCGACGGCCTCGATGTGGTGCGCGGCGTCGCTGTAGAAGCCGTACTTGCCGGGCGGGACAGGATCGCTCGGGCTTGCCAGGGCGATGATGCCGGGGCTTCGATGGGACAGGAACTCGCCGGTGGCGGGGTAGCTGTGGGTTGACGCCGCTTCGATGCTCGCTCCGGTCACGAGGCCATCCACATTGACCGCATACGCGCGTTCGGCGAGGAAGGGAACGCCCGCCGGAGTGATGGCCACGGCGACGACCGGATGCACCCGGTGCTTGCGCACGACCAGGACCTCGCACCAATCCCCCTCGAGGACGGCCCGCAGCTTGCGGTCGCGCCTCGGCGCCACGAAGTCATCCGTGTCCGTCGAGAGGCCGGGTGAGGTGGGATCCAGCGAGGCAGGTTGGCACGAGAGGTTGATCTCGTGGCCCGCGATCCGGCTGTACAGCTCCCTGCCGCGGCGTCCCTTGAACGTGATCACGGTGTCCCCGTGGGCGTGCACCGCGGTCACGGACGGGTTCCCGCGGATCACGTCGGTCTCGGTAGCCAACGCCGGAACCGCGAGGAGCAGCACGAACACTGCGACGAGGGCTGAAAAGCGCAGCACCTGCGCGAGCCTAAGCCGCGCGGCCGGGCGCTTACGTGCGACTGGGCACGCGCGCTAGGCGCCGGCTTCGGCCCGCTCCAGCTCGCGCCGGAGCTCCTTGATCTCGTCGCGGAGCTTGGCCGCGTACTCGAAGCGCAGCTCGTCGGCCGCGAGGAGCATCTCCTCCTCCAGCTCGACCATCGTCTTCGAGATCTCCTCGGGCGACATCTGCTGCTCGTCCTTGCGCCGGCGGGAGCGCCGCGAGGACGGCACCTTCGACTCGACCGCCAGGAAGTCGCTGATGTCGGAGATGCCCTTGACGATCGTCTCGGGCGTGATGCCGTGCTCCTCGTTGTACGCGACCTGGATCTCGCGCCGGCGATCCGTCTCCGAGATCGCGTTGCGCATCGCGGCCGACTCCTTGTCCGCGTACATGATCACCTTGCCGCGGATGTTGCGGGCGGCGCGGCCGATCGTCTGGATCAGCGACGTCTCGCCGCGGAGGAAGCCCTCCTTGTCCGCGTCGATGATCGCCACGAGCGACACCTCGGGCAGGTCGAGCCCCTCACGCAACAGGTTCACGCCCACGAGCACATCGAACTCGCCGAGCCGCAGCTCGCGGATGATCTGGATCCGCTCGAGCGTGTCGATCTCCGAGTGCAGGTAGCGGACCCGGAAGCCGTACTCCATCAGGTAGTCGGTCAGGTCCTCGGCCATCTTCTTCGTCAAGGTCGTGACGAGCGTGCGCTCGCCGTCCTCGGTGCGGGCGCGGACCTCGTTCATCAGGTCGTCGATCTGGTTGCGCGTCTCGCGCACCTCGACCGCTGGGTCGACGATGCCGGTCGGCCGCACGATCTGCTCGACGACGCGCGAGCTGTGCCCCCGCTCGAACTCGCCGGGCGTGGCCGACACGAACACGATCTGCTGCGTACGCGTGAGGAACTCGTCGAAGGTCTGGGGGCGGTTGTCCATGGCGCTGGGCAGCCGGAAGCCGTAGTCCACAAGCGTCTGCTTGCGCGAGCGGTCGCCCTCGTACATGCCGCCGATCTGCGGCACGGTCTGGTGCGACTCGTCGATGAAGCAGACGAAGTCGTCCGGGAAGAAGTCGAGCAGGCAGTAGGGCCGAGAGCCCGGCGGGCGCCCATCGAGGATGCGCGAGTAGTTCTCGATGCCGTTGCAGAAGCCGAGCTCGCGCAGCATCTCCATGTCGAACTGCGTGCGCTGGCGAAGGCGATGCGACTCGAGCAGCTTGCCCTGCTCCTCGAGCTCCTTGCAGCGCGCCTCCAGCTCGTCGCGGATCTCGACCACGGCGCGCTCGATCGTGGGGCGGTCGGTGGCGTAGTGGGTGGCCGGCCACACGCCCACGTGCTCGATCTCGGCGATCACCTCGCCGGTGAGCGGGTCGAAGTGCTGGAGCTGCTCGATCTCGTCGCCGAAGAAGACGGCGCGGTAGGCGGTCTCGGCGTAGGCCGGGAA
>Ga0070680_100002769_pt1 | contig 13017 bp, 13 predicted proteins | sample KBSC73BmetaG_FD_64672 | JGI IMG/M metagenome (GOLD analysis project Ga0070680, IMG submission 64672) | Corn rhizosphere microbial communities from Kellogg Biological Station, Michigan, USA - KBS C7-3B metaG | ecosystem: Host-associated > Plants > Roots > Rhizosphere | place: USA: Michigan...
CTTCCAGCTGAAGCCGTGGGACTGGGAGCGCTACTCGGAACGCGTGAAGGAGGCCCGCTACGACCTCAGCGACGATGAGCTGAAGCCCTATTTCGAGCTGCACAAGGTGCTGACCGACGGCGTCTTCTATGCCGCCAACCAGCTCTACGGCGTGACCTTCAAGGAGCGAAAGGACATCCCCGTCTGGAGCCCCGACATGATGGTCTTCGAGGTGCACGACAAGGACGGCGCGCTACTCGGCCTGATGTACTTCGACTATTTCAAGCGCGACAACAAATCCGGCGGCGCCTGGATGAGCAACCTGGTCGGCCAGTCGAAGCTGCTGGGCACGAAACCGGTGATCTACAACGTCGCCAACTTCACGCACCCCGCGCCCGGCCAGCCCGCGTTGATCAGCTTCGACGACGTCACCACCATGTTCCACGAGTTCGGCCATGCCCTGCACGGCTTCTTCGCCTCGCAGGAGTATCCCAGCCTTTCGGGGACCCGGGTGGCGCGGGACTTCGTGGAGTTCCCCTCGCAGTTCAACGAGAACTGGGCGCTAGATCCGAAGGTCCTGAAGCACTACGCGGCGCACTACCAGACGGGCCAGCCGATCCCGCAGGCGCTGGCCGACAAGATCAAGGCGTCGTCCAGGCTCAACCAGGGCTACGCCATGGGCGAGCTGATCGCCGCGGCCGAGCTCGACATGCAGTGGCACATGCAGCCCGCCACCGCGCCCAAGCAGGACGTCGACGCCTTCGAGCTCCAGGCGCTGAAAGCAGGCCACGTCGATTTCCCCGACGTGCCGCCCCGCTACCGCTCGAGCTACTTCCTGCACATCTGGGCCAATAACTACGCGGCCGGCTACTACGCCTATCTCTGGACCCAGATGCTGGCCGACGACTCCTATGCATGGTTCGAGCAGCACGGCGGACTTACGCGCGAGAACGGGCAGCGTTTTCGCGACCTGATCCTTTCCAGGGGGCACACCGAGGACTACGGCCCCATGTTCCGCGCCTTCTACGGCAAGGATCCGGAGATCGGCCCGATGCTCGTCCACCGCGGCCTCGCGAGCGCCGACACCGCGGTGCGACCTGCGATGGCGGAGCCGAACTAGGGAGACCGCCGGCGCGCCTTCCTGCTTTCACGGGAACGTGAGAACGGCGATATGTGAATTTACACAGTCACATCGTTGTGAAGCTGGGAAGCCCTCGGGCTGGGCAGGCAGAACCGAAAGGAACCGTCATGCAAAAGCTCACGATCCTGGCGCTCGGCGCATCTTTGGCCGCGCTGAGCGGGCCCAGCTTTGCAAGCGATCACCTGTTCACCGCCGTCGGCGCGGGCGGGCTGACCACCTCGAGCCAGCCGTTCCAGAACGGCACGACCAACCCGGGCCGTCCGGGCACGCTTGTTCCCGGCCAGGGGAGCCCGCTCTCCGGCGAGGACCACACGACGCCCACGGTGGAGACCGACACCCTGCTCACCCACCACTTCACGCAGCCCAACCTGAACGCCAATCCCGGCAACGGCACGCTGCGGACCCCGCCGCCGGTGATGCGCGGGCAGACGGCGCCCTCCGCCCATAGCCCGCACTGAGCGCGGCGAGTGGCGGCCGGCTACGGCTAGGCCGCCACCTTCGCCTGAGCCTTGAACCTGAGCGGCATCGCCTTCGGCCCGGAGATGAAGTTGGAGGGCAGCCACTCGGGTTCGCCGGCGAGCTGGAAATCCGTCATGCGCGTCAGCACCTCGCGCAGCATCGCGTCGATCTCGATGCGAGCGATGTGCTGCCCAAGGCAGCCGTGGGCGCCGACGCCGAAGGCGTTGTGCGGGTTGGGGCTGCGCGAGAGGTCCAGCGTCTCGGGCGCGTCGAACTTCGCCGGATCGCGGTTGGCCGAGCCGAAGTACATCACCACCTTGTCGCCGTCGCGGATCGGCTTGCCGGCGAGCTCGGTCGCCTTCCTCGCCGTGCGGCGCATATAGATCACCGGCGTGGTCCAGCGCAGCAGCTCCTCGCGCGCGGTCGGAAGGCGTGCGTCGAGGTCGGCTGTCAGCCAGCGGAACTGATCCGGGTGTCGCATGAGCGCCAGCAGGCCCCCTGAGAGCAGGTTGCGCGTGGTGTCGCCGCCGGCGTCCACCAGCAGCAGGAAGAACAGCAGGAACTCGGTGTCCGTCAGCCGACGCCCGTCGACCTCGGCCGCCAGCAGCTTGGAGGCGAGGTCCTCGCCCGGCCGCGCGCGCTTTTCGGCGATCACGCCCGAGCCGTACTCGAACATCTTCATCACCGCCTGGCCGCCGGCCCCGGGAGCCTGCGCCTCGGGTGCGGTGTGGATGATCTCGGTCAGCTTGTAGAGCTCGCGGCCGTCGTCGAGCGGCAGGCCCATCAGCTCGGCGATCACAAAGGAGGGCATTTCGCCCGCCACGTCGGCGACGAAATCGCATTCGCCGCGCCCGATGACGCCGTCCACGATCTGCCGCGCCAGCGCCTGGATGCGGCCCTCGCGCAGGTGGGCGGCGGGCTGGGTGAACTCCGACCGGATCAGCTTGCGGAACGCCGTATGTTCCGGCGGGTCCATCATCAGCATCATCTTGGCGCCGCCGAAGCCCTGCTGCTCGCTCAGCGGGTCGCGGATCATGATGGTGGGTTCCGACGAGTAGGTCTGGAAGTCCCGGTCGACGGTCCAGACGTCATCGAAGCGCGTCACCGCCCAGAAGCCCGGGCCGTCCGGTTCGTCGTGCCAGTGGACCGGATCGTGCTCGCGCAGCCAGCGGAACTGGTCGTGCGGCTGGCCGCCCACGAAACGCTCCGGGGAAAGCAGGTCGATCTGCACGGAAGCCCTCCTGCGGGTTTGCCGCATCAGGGCGCCTTTACGAGACGGCAGGCAAGCGCCTCGCGCGCTCAGCCGAGCGTGAGCGGCAGCCGCAGGAACACGTGGCCTTCCGCGGTGGGCGGCGGAAGCGCGCCGCCCCGGATGTTCACCTGCAGCGACGGCAAGATCAGGGCCGGCGGCGCGAGGGTCGCATCGCGCGCCTCTCGCCGCGCCACGAACTCGGCCTCGCTTACCCCTTGATGGATATAGATATTCGAAGCGGCCTCCTCAGCGACGGTGGTCTCCCAGCGGTTTTCCGTGCGCCCGGCCTCCGGCAGGTAGTCGTGACCCACGAAGATCCGCGTGCTTGGCGGCAGCGACAGGATCTTGCGGATGGAACGGTAGAGACTCGTCGCGTCGCCGCCCGGAAAATCGGTCCGCGCCGTGCCGTAGTCCGGCATGAACAGCGTGTCGCCCACGAACGCGGCGTCGCCGATGGCATAGGTGACGCAAGCGGGCGTATGGCCGGGCGTGTGCAGGACCCCGATCTCCAGCTCGCCGAGCTCCAGCCGATCGCCCTCGTTCACCAGCCGGTCGAACACCGCGCCGTCGGGTTTAACATCATAGGCTTCGAAGCGCGGGATGAAGATCTTCTGGACCTCGGTGATGTGCGATCCGATCACGACCCGGGCGCCGGTCTCGCGGCGAATGTAGTCGGCCGCCGACAGGTGGTCGGCATGGGCGTGGGTCTCCAGCACGTAGCGGATGTCGAGTTCCTGGTGGCGCGCGGCCGAGAGCACCGCCTCGGCCGAGCCGGTGGAAATGCGCGCGCCCTTCGGCTCGTAATCCAGGACCGGATCGACGATCGCAGCCGCCTTGGTCGCGGGGTCGAAGACGAGATAGGTGACGGTCGCAGTGGCGGGATCGAAAAAGGCTTGGACGGCGGGGCGCATAACTTGAGCCTCCCTTCGGCTCGCACATAAATAAGGTGTTGCTAAATTAGCTTCAACTCATATATCATGCGTCATGTTCGATCTCGCGAACTTCGATGTCACCGAGTTCGAGGCCAGCGCGTCCGAGGCGGCGAAGCTGCTCAGGGCGCTGTCCAACGAGCGACGGCTGATGATCCTGTGCCAACTCGGCGCGCGGGAGCTTGCGGTGGGTCAAATCCAGACGCTCGTCGGGCTCTCACAATCGGCGCTGTCGCAGCATCTCGCGGTGCTGCGCGAACAAGGCGTCGTGGCCACGCGTCGGGAAGGCCAGACCATCTTCTACCGAGTGGCCGATCGGGCGGCGGTGAGGGTGGTGGCGACGCTCGCGGAGATCTTCTGCCCGCCAGGAAAGACGCAGACCAATGAGCGCCGCCCAACTGATCGCCCTGAAGCCCGCCGACGTCGCTGACCGCATCGCGAACAGGCGCGCGGCGCTGGTCGACATCCGCGAGCCTGACGAATTCCGCCGTCGCCACGTGCCCGGCGCGCTCTCGCGTCCGCTGTCGGCCGTCGGGACGGCGCGCTTGAAGATCGAGCCTGCGGCGGAGGTGATCTTCACCTGCCGGCGCGGCATCTGGCGGGCGAGCCGCTAGGCCCAAATCACTTTGCGATCGATCATGGCGCAGGCGAGGGTGCGCCGGGACGGTTCAGCATGACCCTGGCGGACCAACCAAGCCCGGCGACCTCTGCCGGGGCGGTGCTGTCCAACGAGCTGCGGGCGACCGCGTGCGCGACCGCTGCGGAGGCGCTCGCCCAGCTGGAGAGCCGGCCCGAGGGCCTGAGTCTGCAGGCCGCCGCCGCGCGCCGCCGCCGCTATGGGCTGAACCAGATCGCGCGAGCCGGCCCTCCGTCGATCTGGCGCGAACTCTGGACTCGCACTCGTAACCCGCTGAACGCGCTCCTCATCGCCTTGGCCGCGCTCTCCTGGGTCCTCTCCGATGCGCGCGCGGCGCTGGTGATCGCGGCCATGGTGATCCTGAGCGTCGCGCTCGGCTTCATCCAGGAGCACCGCTCGAACGCCGCGGCCGCCAAGCTTGCCGGCATGGTCAGGACTCGCGCCAGCGTCCGGCGGCCCGGCGCGGGCGAGGCATTTATCGAGATCCCGATCCAGCAGCTCGTGCCGGGCGATGTGGTCCGGCTCTCCGCCGGCGATATGGTCCCGGCCGACCTGCGCCTGATCGAGACCAAGGACCTCTTCGTCAATCAGTCGGCGCTGACGGGAGAGTCCCTCCCGGCCGAAAAGCACGCGGAGATCATCGGCAGCTCGCCTGCCGACGACTTCGAGCTGCCCGATATGGCGTTCATGGGCAGTCATGTGGTGAGCGGCTACGGGCTCGCCGTGGTGGCGGCCACCGGCGAGCGGACCCATTTCGGACGCCTCGCCCGCAAGGTTGTCGCCGCGAAGGGCCAGACGAGTTTCGACAAGGGCGTGAACGGCGTCGTCTGGATGATGATCTGGATGATCGGCGTGATGACGCCCGCGGTCTTCCTGATCAACGGGCTCACCAAGGGCGACTGGCTGCAGGCCCTCCTCTTCGCCGTCTCTGTCGCGGTCGGGCTTACGCCCGAGATGCTGCCGATGATCGTGACCGTGAACCTCTCGCAAGGCGCGCTCGCCATGTCCCGCAAGAAGGTGATCGTGAAGCGGCTGAACGCGATTCAGGACTTCGGCGCCATGGACGTGCTGTGCACCGACAAGACGGGCACGCTCACCCAGGACAAGGTAGTCCTGAAGCTGCACCTCAACGTGCAGGGCCACGATGACGACTCGGTGCTGAAGTACGCCTATCTCAACAGCCGCTTCCAGACCGGTCTGAAGAATCTGCTCGACGTGGCCGTGCTCGAGCATGCGGAGCATGAAGGTCCTGTCCGCGCCTCCGGCTACCGCAAGATCGACGAGGTGCCGTTCGATTTCCAGCGGCGGCGCCTGTCAGTGGTGCTGGAAGACAGGGCCGGCGGCCGAATCCTGATCTGCAAGGGCGCGGTGGAGGAGGTGCTGGCCGTCTGCAGCCGATATCGGATCGGAGACAGGGAAGGCGCCCTCGATCCGTCGCATCTCGCCCGCGCGCACGAGGTCTCGGCCAGGCTCAACGGCGACGGCTTCCGCATTGTGGCGGTGGCGGTGAAGGAGGCGTCCGACACCGGCCATGCGTTCAGCGTGGCCGACGAGAAGGACCTTACCCTGGTGGGCTATGTCGGATTCCTCGACCCGCCGAAGGAGTCGGCGGGGCCCGCCCTGGCGCGCCTCTCCCAGGCCGGGGTGACTGTGAAGATCCTCACCGGCGACAACGATCTGGTCACCCGCAAGATCTGCCACGACGTGGGCCTGGCGCCGGAGCGGATCATCCTCGGCTCCGAGGTCGAGGCGCTGGACGACAAGGCGCTGGGCGAGCTCGCCGACACGGCCCAGGTGTTCGCCAAGGTTTCGCCGGAGCAGAAGGCGCGGGTGATCGGCGCCCTGCGCGCCCGCGGCCATGTGGTGGGCTTCCTGGGCGACGGGATCAACGATGGTCCGGGACTGAAGGCGGCTGACGTTGGCGTCTCGGTCGACACCGCCGTCGACATCGCCAAGGAGTCCGCCGACATCATCCTGCTCGAGAAAAGCCTCGCGGTGCTGCAGGACGGGGTGCTCGAGGGTCGGCGTGTTTTCGGCAACATCATCAAGTACATCCGAATGGGCGCGAGCTCGAACTTCGGCAACATGTTCAGCGTGCTCGGGGCGAGCCTGCTGCTTCCCTTCCTTCCGATGGCCCCGATCCAGGTCCTCACCAACAACTTCCTCTACGATGTCTCCCAGACCGCCATCCCGACCGACCGCGTCGATCCCGACTACCTTCTGAAGCCGCGCAAGTGGGAGATCGCGGGCCTGCTTCGCTTCGTCCTTCTGATCGGACCCATCAGTTCGATCTTCGACTATGCGGCTTTCGCGGCGATGTGGTTCGTCTTCCAGGCCGGGACCAACCCGCACCTCTTCCAGACCGGGTGGTTCGTGGAGTCGCTGCTGACCCAGACGCTGATCATCCACGTGATCCGAACCGCGAAGATCCCATTCGTGCAGAGCCGGGCGAGCCTGGCTCTGACGTTCACCAGCCTGCTGGTCTCAGCTGTCGCCATCGCCCTGCCGTTCACGTGGGCCGGCGGCGCGCTCGGCTTCGTTCCCCTGCCGGCGCTCTACTGGCCGATCGTGGCGGCGTTCCTGATCGCCTACGCCGCGCTGACCACGCTCGCAAAGACCTGGTACGTCCGGCGCTGGGGGTTCTGATCGGGCCGTCGGTTGCCGAAGCGCGCGTTTCGCGGGACTAGGGATGCGTGTCCGATCCTGCCGTTCAGCCGCACGACCGCAGCCTGCCGGCCGAGGCCATCCTCGAGGTCATCCCGGATCCGCTGCTTCTCGTCCGCGCCATCGAGGCCGGGGGGCGCGAGATCGTCTACGGCAACGCCGCGGCCCGGGCGCTCTTCCGCATCGATCTGGAGCGCGCCCCGCTCGAGGCCGCGCTGCGCCAGCCGCAGGTGCTGGAGGCCATCGAGGCGGCGCGTTCGACCGGCGGGCCCGAAGATGTGCTCTTCGAATCCATCGGCGCGCAGCCCCGGTTCTGGCGCGCCTTCGTCCGGCCGCTCGGCCGCGGGGATGAGCTGGTGCTCGTGCTGCGCGACGAGACCGATGCGCGCCGCACCGAACGCATGCGGGCCGATTTCCTGGCCAACGCGAGCCACGAGCTTCGGACGCCGCTGGCGTCGCTCGCGGGCTTCGTCGAGACGCTGCGCACTCACGCCCGGGAGGATCCCCAGGCGCGCGACCGGTTCTTGGCGATCATGGCCGAGCAGGCCGCCCGCATGGCCCGGCTGATCGACGACCTGTTGTCGCTCAGCCGCATCGAGCTCAACGAGCACATCGCGCCTGACGGCGTCGTCGACCTGCTGCGCGCCGTCGACGACGTGGCCGACGCCGTGCGGCCGCTCACCGCCGAGCGGGGGATCCGGATCGAGGTCTCCGCGCCCGAGGGGTCGCTCGGAGCCGTGGGCGACCGCGACCAGATCGTGCAGGTGGTGCAGAACCTCATCGACAATGCCGTCAAGTATTCACCGAGAGGCGGCGTCGTGCGGGTGTCGCTGAGCCGCGTCGAAGGCGTCGAAGCGGCCCGCGCAGCTTCGAGGGAGGGCGCCGTGGCGCTCTCGCTGCTGACGCCCGACGCCGGCGCCGACCAACCCTATGTCGTCGCGCGCATCGCCGACGAGGGTCCTGGAATGGCCCGCCAGCACCTGCCGCGGCTGTCGGAGCGGTTCTACCGCGTAGAAGGGCAGACGAGCGGGGGCACGGGTCTTGGCCTCGCCATCGTCAAGCACGTCGTCAACCGCCACCGGGGCGGACTGATGGTCGAGAGCGCGGAGGGGCAGGGGACCACCTTGACGGTCTATCTGCCGGCGGCCCTGTGACCGACGTCGCCGATGCCGGCGCTGAGGCTCATGCCCTCTGCGCGTCCAGCTCGGCGGCGCGGCGGCGGGCGCGCGCCTCGGCGCTGTTGGTGAGCGCCCAGCGGAACATGCGGCCGACGCCCTGGACGCCCAGTCTCACCACCGGCCGCCCGGCGACCGGCGCGCGGAAGCCGTGCATGCGCTGCGCCCAGTCCGGCAGCAGGTCGCGCGCCGCCTCGAACATGAGGGCCAGGAACGGCGCGGCGGCGGGATTCGGCGCACGCTGCGACAGCAGCGCGCGGGCCACCTCGCGGGTCCGGTAGTCATAGCGCAGTTGCGGTCGCACCTCGCGCAGGTAGGCCCGGACGGCGGCGCGGCTCTTCGGAACGTCCGTGGCGCCCAGCTTCTCGGCGATGATCGCGACCTCGGCGAAGTAGCGGTCCTGCTCGGCGGGCGGGAAGGATGGGTCCTTGTAGCGCAGGTACGCGGCCAGGAAGCTCGAGACCTCCGCCACGTGCACCCAGGTGAGCAGGTCCGGGTCGTTGGCGGAGTAGGGCGTGCCGTCCGGGAGCCTCCCGGCGACGCGATCGTGGATCTGGCCGACATGGGCGATCAGCGCCTCGGCTTCTGCCGTCGAGCCATAGGTCGTTCCGGCGATGAACCGGGCTGTGCGGCGCAGGCGCCCGGACATGTCCTGACGGAAGTTCGAGTGGTCCCACACGCCGGCCAGCGCGCCGGGATGCAGCATCTGGAGAAACAGGGCGGCGATCCCGCCCACCATCATGCTGGTGAAGTCGCCGTGCACCTTCCAGCAGGCGGAGCCCGGGCCGAAGAGGCCCGAATCCGTGCGCACCCGCTCACGATTGGCCCCGCCCGCCCCGACGAGCTGACGGATCTGGTCGGCGATGGCTTGACGAAGGTCGGGCATGGATCTCGCTGGAGGCGCCTAAGATAGGGCCGTCGCGGGCCGGCGCGAAGCCGCTGCTGCGCCGCGGAGCCGGAAGGTCGCAGCTCCACTGTCACATAAGTGTCATGCCGGGCCGCTAGGGTCTCGCGCTCGAAGAAGGCGCTTCCCTTGCCCCAGCCGATTCCCGCCCGTTCCTCCGCCGCCGAGCTGCGCGCCCTGACCGCCGAGGTGATCCGGATGGGCGGCTTGGCGGAGGCCCAGGTGGTGGACGCTGTCGACGCGGTGGTGCGACGCGACGTGCCGCTCGCCCAGGCGCTGATCGTGCGCGACCTCAGGCTCGATGCGATGCAGGCCGACATCGAGCGCCGAGCCATGGCGCTGATCGCCGGCGAAGCCCTGGAAGGCGAGGATCTGAGGCGCGCGGTCTCCGCCTTCAAGCTCGCCATGAACCTGGAGCGCTGCGGCGATCTGGCCCGCAACACCGCCAAGCGCAGCATGGTGCTCTCGGAGTCCGCGCCGGTGTTGCCGCTGATGAGCGCCCTCGCCCGCATGGGCCGTCTTGTGGCCGGCCGGCTGCGCGAGGTGCTGGACGCCTACGCCGCCCAAGAGATGGAGGCGGCGCTCACGGTGTGGCGGCGCGACGATGAGGTCGACGAACATTACGAGAGCCTGTGGCGCGAGCTGCTGACGCTGATGGCCGAGGAGCCCGAAGCGGTGGCCACGGGCGCGCACCTGTTGTTCATCGCCAAGAACCTCGAGCGGATCGGCGACCACGCCACCAATATCGCAGAGATCCTGCATTTCCAGATGACCGGCGAAGAGCTGGACCAGCCCCGGCCGAAGGTTTCGCTCATTGAGGCCGGACCGCCGAGGGACGGGGCGACGTGAAGCCCAGCATCCTCGTGATCGAGGACGAAGCGGCGCTGTCGACGCTGCTCGAATACAATCTCGACAAGGAGGGCTTCCGCGTCGCGTGCGCGGCCGACGGTGAGGAGGGCCTCCTGAGGATCGAGGAGGAGACGCCGGACCTCGTCGTCCTGGACTGGATGCTGCCGAAGGTCTCTGGCGTCGAGGTCTGCCGCCAGTTGCGGGCGCGTCCGGAAACCCGGCGCATGCCGATCCTGATGCTGACGGCCCGCGGCGAGGAGACCGACAAGGTGCGCGGCCTCGACACCGGCGCTGACGACTATGTCGTCAAGCCGTTCGCCATGTCCGAGCTCGTCGCCCGCATCCGGGCGCTCCTGCGCCGCACGCGCCCGGAGCTGGTGGAGGAGCGGCTCGAGTTCAAGGACATCGTGCTCGATCGGGCCAGCCGTCGCGTCACGCGCTCGGGGCGCAACGTGCGTCTCGGTCCGACGGAGTTCCGGCTGCTCGACTTCCTCATGCAGCGGCCTGGCCGGGTGTTCAGCCGCGAGCGGCTGATGGACGCCGTCTGGGGCCCCAACACCTATGTCGAGCTGCGGACGGTCGACGTGCACGTGGGCCGGCTGCGCAAGGCGCTGCGCGAGGGCGGCGCGGCCGACCCGATCCGCACCGTGCGCTCAGCGGGCTACTCGCTCGACCAGGAGCGCTGAGCCGGTTTCGAGGCGGCCGCTCCGCGACTTCGCCGAGCGCCTACGGACTGGCCGCCACCGCGAAGTTGTGCGCGACCAGCGGCAGCACGACCCAGGCTTCGATGACGGCGAAGGCGTAGAGGCCCGCCAGGAGCGGCTGGCGGGCGCGCAGGCTGCGCACGACGCCGGCCGCCAGGGGCCCGGTGACCGGGCCAAGGAGGAAATAGGGAATCCAGCGCCGGAGGCGCCTCGCGGCGCTCACGTGGCGTGCCTGCGCGTGAGCGTCTTCATCCATTGGCGCTGCTGCGCGAAGCGCGCGTCCCGCCGTGCCGCGACGTCCCCCGACCAGAGGTGCCGCAGCGCCTGAGCCTGACCCTCAGGCGAGGCGCCGAAGCGATCGCAGGCGGACTCCGCTTCCCGGCGCAGGTCCTCGAATTCCCAGTAGCTCATCGGCATTCCCCTCCCAGTGTGCGGCCGAAGTATTATGCGATATTTATATTATGAGTTCTTGCCGTCCCGCCGCCTGTATTGAGAAAATCCGAGTCTGAGCGGCGAATCAAGACTTGGTTTTTGTCTGATGTCATAGCGACACAAAGGTTCCCGGCGTCGGCTCGATTCCGCGTGGCCCCGGGCGATGGCCGAAGAAGCCCGTCGGCGCGGCGTCGAGGGCGTCATCTGCGGCCACATCCATCACGCCGAGATCCGCGACGTCGGCGGGATCGCCTACGTCAACGACGGCGATTGGGTGGAAAGCTGCACGGCTGTGGTCGAGGGCTTCGACGGCGCGTTGGAAATCGTGCGCTGGCACGAGACCCGACGCCGCTTCCTGGATGGCCGAGGAAGGGCGATGGCGGCCTGATCGGGAGAGAACGGCCGCGGCCCGAGGGGAGGCCGCGGCCAAGGGGGGATGCGGTCCCGGACGGGTCGGATCGGGACGCCTCCAGGCTAGCCGGCGCGCGTGTCAGACCGGTGACGCTTCCGTATCAGGGGGCGGAACGCCCACGTGAACCGCGTTGCGCGCGGGGACGGCAGGGTTACATCGAACTGTCACGCTGGCTTTGTAAGACCACCTTCGACGCCGCTTGCAGGAAGCGCGTCCAACGAGGGGGTCATCCATGACAACGAAGATGTCGCTGCTCGCGGGAGCGGCCGTGGGCGTCTTCCTGGCGAGCGGGTTCGCGGCGCAGGCGCAGGCCAAGACGGTGCACCACAAGGCCAGGCGCGGCGACGCCGCCACGGCCGCCGCGCGCGCCAAGGAAGCCGAGGAGATCGAATATCTGAAGGCGCAGGTCGATTCGCTGACCGAGCGGCTCAACAATGCCGAGGCGGCTCAGCGGCAGGTGCAGGCGCAGGCGGCGCAGGCCCAGGCCACCGCGCAGCAGGCGCAGGCGCAGCTCGCCAACGAGATCCAGACCATCCCGACCGAGGTGCACGCCCAGGTCGCGGCGGCGGTTCCGAAGCCCCGTCCGAGCTGGGCCGACAATACGTCGGTCAACGGTCGAATGTACTTCGACGTGACCGATCTCGTGCAGAAGAAGGACGGGGCGAAGATCGCGCCGTCGGGCACGGGCTTCGACATCAAGCGGTTCTACGTGGGCATCGACCACAAGTTCAACGACACCTGGTCGGCGAACGTGACCACGGACGTCGCCTACGTCAGCGCCGAGGGGCTGACCCAGGTCTACATCAAGAAGGCCTATCTGCAGGCCAAACTCTCCGACGCCCTCATCATCCGGGCGGGCTCGGCGGACCTGCCGTGGATCCCCTTCGTGGAGGACCAGTACGGCTACCGCTTCGTCGAGAACACGCTGATCGACCGCACCAAATTCGGCGCCTCCGCCGACTGGGGCCTGCACGCCCTGGGCACGCTGCCGGGCGGAATCATCAGCTATGACGTGGCTGTGATCGATGGCCAGGGGTACAAGAACCCGGTCCGTACGAAGACCATGGACATCGAGGGCCGGGTGAGCGCCAAGCTCGACGACTTCACCTTCGCGCTCGGCGGCTACACCGGTAAGCTCGGCAAGGATGTCCAGGGGGGGGCGCCCACGCCGCACACCGCCAACCGCTGGGACGCGCTCGCCGTCTACGCCAACAAGCGCTTCCGTCTCGGCGCCGAATACTTCGCGGCCAGCAACTGGAACACCGTCACCTCGGCCGCCTCCGACAAGTCGGACGGCTATTCGTTGTTCGGCAGCATCAACTTCACGCCGGAGGTATCCGCCTTCGCCCGCTGGGATCACGTGAAGCCGTCGAAGACGCTCAAGTCCAGCGAGACGGACAACTACTACAACCTCGGCCTCAACTGGGAGCCCATCAAGATCGTCGACCTGGCGCTCGTCTACAAGCGCGACAAGGTCGAC